>Ga0187867_10001173_pt1 | contig 22774 bp, 24 predicted proteins | sample June2016WEW_13_1_FD_132976 | JGI IMG/M metagenome (GOLD analysis project Ga0187867, IMG submission 132976) | Peatland microbial communities from SPRUCE experiment site at the Marcell Experimental Forest, Minnesota, USA - June2016WEW_13_10 | ecosystem: Environmental > Terrestrial > Soil >...
AACCGCTCCCAACTGATATAGCCCGGATGAGCATTAGGAATGCAAGCGAGCCAGTCACCCGACTCGCGCTGCCGCTGAACCCGCTTTTTGCCATCGAGAGCCCGCCGGTATTGTCGGCGCCCGTACGCATAGGTGCCCGCATATCGCGGATTGTTCAGCATGCGCGTCGCAGTCCATGCTGTCAGTTGCCGAAAGACGACCGTGTCGCCGACGCGGAGTCGAGACGGACAGAGAAGGCCCTCATTCCGAAACACCTTCACCATCTGGCTGGCCGAGCCCACGCGCGAGAACGTTTCGAAGAAGTAGGCGATCGTTTCCCGGATGTGTGCATCGGGGTCGAGCACGACATTGCCGGCCTCGTCGTAGACGAAGCCCGTGGGCAGGGGGCAGCGATACTCCCCGCGTCGCACCTTGTTGAGGATCCCGCCACGCAACCGGGCTTTGAGAACATGAAGTTCAGCCTCGCTCATGGTTCCCTTTAGGCCGAGCAGGAGCCGGTCGTTGAAAGTCGCAGGATCGTAGACGCCATCCTCGTCGAGAATCAATGTGTCGGCGAGCGCGCAGATCTCCAGCAGGCGGTGCCAGTCGGCGTTGTTTCTCGCCAGGCGTGAGACCTCAAGTCCCATGACGATGCCGGCATGGCCCATGCCCACATCGGTGACCAGGCGCTGAAAACCTTCACGCCACACCGCCGACGCGCCCGACTCACCCTGATCATTGTCGATGACGATAATCTGATCGTCACGCCAGCCGAGTGCGACAGCGCGCCCACGCAACGCGTATTGGCGTTTTGTGCTCTCGATGTTCTCGATGACTTGCCGCATGGAGGACTGGCGGACGTACAGGTACGCACCCCGCTCGAGATGGTGAGGCTGGACTTTGAGCGATTCATTCATGGTGTTGCTCCGTAATGATTGGCATTGATGACCATGGCGGCAAGGATACGAACGACGGCTCGGTGCTCTTCCGGTATCGTCCAGTTCGGTGGCCAAGAGCCAGTTGGCCGCTGCGGTGCACACATGGTGGCCACCGCCCGCGCCCATCCGCACATGCCACGGCGGAGAAAGAGCAGCAGCCCGGCACGAGCTTCGGGCGGCAGCGCTTCACCGAGGACCGCGCCGCGCAGAGCTTCGTACTGCGCTACGACCATGGGATGACTCCGCGAATTGTTGTTGGCGCTGCTCATCGGGGAGTTTTTTTTCCGGCGACCGCCCTCTCGATCGTCCTAGGGTGGATGTTGAGGGCGAACTTCTGCCAAACCAGCTTCGCGAGCTCGCGAGCCCGCACGGGCTCGCCCGCAACGAGTTGCTGCTGGACGAATGCCAGTGCCTGGCCTCGAAGTTTATGCGGACCACGCGGACCGCGCTTCTGCGGCACCAGTCCAGCAACACCGCCTTTGTCGAAACTGGCCTTGGTTTGGTAATACGTCGGCCTCGAAACGCCGTACTCCTCGGTGGCGGCGCTCACCGACGCGTTTTCGGCCGAGACACGGCGCAGCATCTCGTACTTAACCTGAACGAGATCGTACGGATCGAAGAACTCGTTCTCTTGAAACTTCGGATCGCGCACTTCGTCGGGAGTCGGGTTTAATGTCCCCTCTTCGCGGAGGGCTTCGATCTTCGGGGGTTTGCTTCTGCTCCTCACTGGCATAGAGTTCCCATGGTATGTACATCTTATTATGCCGCAACAGTGAATGCCAGTCCAGCAAATTCGTATCACGCATGTCCAGTTAATATTGCAGTAATCAGCCAGACACAACCAGATTTCAGCACCATCATGCGGCGTATTTTGTTTTACGATGGCGGCGAAATTGACCTTACGCATCGTCTGGCCTCTTCCATGAATCACGCTTGCGGAGCTGATCTACCAGGCGTTCGAGTTCCAGCAAATCCATCACGCGCAAGAGCGCACGATACTCGCCTATGACGATCTCCGGATCGGGAGCAACGAGATCCGTCCATTGCGGCGGAACCGAGCAGACCGTGACATCATCGACCCGGAGCAGTAGACGTCTTCCGTAACGGTTGTATCGCTCGCCCACGCAAGCGACCTCCCTGCAGCTGAGCGGATGGAATGGATGCGTGATGCGCACAAGACGCATCGCTGGGACCGAAGCACCTGCACTCTGGGTTGAGGTACAAGCGGCTTTCCAAGGGAAGGTTCGTATGGTGGCCGGAATCCACGGCGCCAACCAAACCACTGGAGGCCTACGAAGCGCAGTTGCTGATGGCGGCCGGTGATGTGTCGCGCGTCCGCGCGGCGCCGATGTGGCGGCGGGTGAACGGACTGAAGTAAAGATTGTAAAAGAACACTCTCCCCCCTTGCGTTCCAGAAAAACCGAGTTCATACTGCTGCTGATGGTGGAACTGAAGCACCGAGGCCGGCGGATCACCCAGGAAGACATCCTTTATATAAGGGCACTGATAGCCGCACATCCTGGCGAGAGCCGCCGCAGGCTGTCCACGAAACTGTGCGAATCCAGGCAATGGAAGCAGGCCAACGGCGCCTTGCGTGACATGGTGTGCCGCGGGATGTTGCTGATGCTGGACCGTGCCGGCCAGATCGAGTTGCCGCCGGTAAAGTTCGTGCCTCACAACCCGTTGGCGCGGCGCATGCGGCCGGCTCCAGTCGTGATGGACACCACGCCGGTGGAAGGCAGACTGCGACAGATCCAGCCAGTGGAGTTTGCTCAGGTGCGTCGCAGCGGGGATGAATCGCTGTTTAACAGCTTGATGGAGGAGCATCACTATCTCGGCTACGAGCAGCCGGTGGGAGAGCACCTGAAGTATCTGGTGTGCGCGCAAGGGCGGCCGCTTGCGTGCGTGGCGTGGTCGAGCGCACCGCGACACATCGGGTCGCGCGACCGTTACATCGGCTGGGACCAGGAAGCGCGGCGGCGCAACATCCGATTCATCGCCTACAACACGCGGTTTCTGATTCTGCCCTGGGTTCGAGTGACACATCTCGCGTCGCACATTTTGGGCCGGATGGCGGCACGGATCTCCGCTGACTGGCAACAGATGTACGGACATCCGATTTACTTTCTGGAGACATTCGTGGACCCGGAGCGATTCCGCGGCACCTGCTACCGGGCGGCGAACTGGAAGTTCCTGGGTAAGACGACGGGTCGCGGCAAGCAATCCAACAGCTATGTGCCGAACCGATCGATCAAAGAGGTTCTGGGATATCCGTTGACGAAGCGGTTTCGCGAACTGCTCGGGGAGGTTGGATGAAGCCCGCCAGACGGCGTGTCGAGGTGAACCTGGACGAACTGGACCGGGTGCTGGACGGAGCGCGGCAAGAGCCGTTGAGCGAGACCGATTACGAGACACTCAAGGGCGCATTGCATGCTCTGGCGGCGATGCTGGTGCGGCCGCGCAATACGGAGAAGACCAGCGCCGTGCTGGAAGAATCGGAAACTGGCGACGGGACTCAGCCGGATACCAATGCTTCCCCGCAACCCGGACACGGGCGCAACCCGGCGGAGGCGTTCGGCGGCGCGCGGAAGATCGACATCGCGCACGAGAAGTTAGCGCACGGGGATCGCTGCCCCGAGTGCGGGAAAGGCAACGTATACGGGCAGAAGGAGCCGAAAGTGCTGGTGCGGGTTGTCGGACAAGCGCCGTTAGCCGCCACCGTCTACTCCCTGGAACGGTTGCGCTGCGGCTCCTGCGGGCAGGTGTTTACGGCGCAAGAGCCGGAAGGAGTGGGCCCGGAGAAATACGACGAGACGGCGGCGGCGATGATCGCGCAACTCAAGTACGGCAGCGGAACCCCGTTCCACCGGTTGGAAAAACTGGAAGGCCAACTCGGGATTCCCCTGCCGGCGGCGACCCAGTGGGAGATCGTCGAAGAAGCCGCGGAAGTTATCAAACCGGCCCGCGACGAGTTACTCCGGCAGGCGGCGCAGGGGGAAGTGATGCACAACGACGACACCGGTATGAAGGTGCTCCAGTTGGAGCGCGAGCCGGGTGACGAGCGCACCGGTGTGTTCACCAGCGGCATCGTTTCGACCGGGCACGACCAGAAGATCGCCTTGTACTTCACTGGGCCGAAGCATGCGGGCGAGAACATCGCCGACGTGCTGAAACATCGTGTGAGGGACTTGAGCCCGGTGATTCAGATGTGCGATGCGCTCTCGCGGAACGTGCCGAAGCTGCCCAGCGGAGTCGAGATCCTGGTGGCGAACTGTCTAGCGCATGGAAGGCGCCAGTTTGTGGAAGTAGCGCAGAATTTTCCCGACCAGTGCCTGTATGTGTTGGAGACGTTGGGCGAGGTGTACCGCTACGATGCGGAAGCACGCGCGGGCGGCCTCACAGCGGAGGAGCGGCTGCGGTTGCATCAGGAGCGCAGCGGTCCGGTGATGGAGAAACTGCACGGCTGGCTGGAGGCGCAGTTCGCCGAACGGAAGACCGAGCCCAACTCCGGCCTAGGTAAGGCGATCACCTATCTGTTGCGGCACTGGAAAGCCTTGACGACGTTTCTCCGAGAGGCCGGAGCGCCCCTGGACAATAATCTTTGCGAGCGCGCCCTCAAGCGGGCGGTGTTGCATAGAAAGAACGCGTTGTTCTACAGGACGCTGCATGGGGCTGAGGTGGGTGACCTTTTCATGACGCTGATCCATACGTGCCAGTTGTGTGGCGCCAACTCGTTCGACTATCTCATCGAACTCCAGCGCCACGCTCAGGAACTGGCGGCCAACCCCGCGGAGTGGATGCCCTGGAACTACCGCGAGACACTGGCGCGCACCGGGGTATGATGGATCCTGCCTGGCCGAAAAGGATCGACTGCGGCCATGGTTGGGTGACATCCTGAAATGCCCAGAAAACGGGCTTCCAAAAAGGCAGAATCCGGACACGTTTTTGGCCAGTTACGGAAACGGCCGAAAATGTTGCGGGCGGGTCTGTATGCCCGGGTTTCCACCAATGATCAGCAGACCCTCCCATGCAGAGTCGTGCCCTGCGGGAGTATGCCGCTCGGCGCGGCTGGACAATCACCGTGCAGATCCGTGAGGTTGGCTCCGGTGCGGTGAAGCGAGAGGCGCGGGAGGAACTGCTGGAAGCAGCGCGCCGCCGCGAGATTGATGTCGTGCTGGTATGGCGACTGGACCGATGGGGCCGCTCCGTGACGGATCTGCTGACAACCCTGCAAGAACTGGACCATCTCGGAGTAGGCTTCGTGTCTTTGACCGAGGCGCTGGACCTGACCACGCCGGCCGGTCGAGCGATGGCCGGCTTGCTGGCCATATTCGCTGAGTTCGAAAGAGAGATTTTGCGGGAACGAACGCGGGCTGGCCTAGCTCATGTCCGGCAGAACGGCAAAAGATTGGGCCGGCCCGCAACCGCGGCCGTGCACGCTGCGGAAATCCGGAAACTGCATGACGCCGGTGTCAGCAAATCCGAAATCGCTCGTCGCCTTCAAGTAGGCCGCACCTCGGTGCGCCGCATCTTAACATCGAAAAGGGCCTGACAATGTCAACAACGAACACCATCGAGAAACCACAGCAGATCTACCAGATCAAGGTCACCCTGCTCGGCACAGATCCACAGATCTGGCGACGCCTGCTGGTTCCCGCGGACCTGACGCTGGAGCAGTTGCACAATGTCCTGCAAATAGCCATGGGTTGGGAAGACTGCCATATGCATGAGTTCCGTATCGGTCAGCAGCGGTACGGAACATCCGATCCGATGGAGCGGGTCTTTGGTGGATCGCGTACCGCCAGCGAACGAGCCGCACGATTGTTCAATGTGCTGGACAGAGCCGGAACAAAGGCTGCATACACCTATGACTTCGGTGACAGCTGGGAGCATCGAATCGTGGTCGAGAAACGCCTGGCGCCTGAACCAGGACGCGCCTACCCCGCCTGCCTGGCGGGTGAACGACACGGACCACCTGAGGACTGTGGCGGCATACCCGGCTTCTACAATCTGCTGGAGGCGATCAGCGATCCGAAGCATGAGCAACATGAAGAACTTCTGGACTGGCTGGGTGACGGCTTCGATCTGGAGGCTTTCTCAGTCGACGAGGTCAACCGACGGTTAGCGCCGCTGCAGCGCCGCCGGAACAAGGCCGCCACAGGAAAGAAGTAAGCCGGGGTATATTTCTCGGAGAAATAGGCCTACCAGTTCCCTACGCAAGCTTGCCGAAATCTCACAACTCTGTGCTCGATCGACGAAAAGACAGCCTCCATGTCATCACCCATCAGCCTGAGCAATGGGACCAGCTTAATGCGGTAAAGCGCAGCCTGTATGAAAGAACGATCGACGAGCTGAAGAAGAAGATCGGTCAAGATCGCGTTGTGGCCCTGCGGCCATAAACTGGAGTGATCTGTCGTCTAACGCAGCCTGCCGTGGCGAAGTCGCACATGGGTGACGGCTGTTGATTTCTTACCCGTTTGGCCGGCGGTTTCCCCCGGCGGAACGAAAGAAACGAATTAAGCCATTACGGACTCCGCCAAAGTGCTTTGTAGCCGTTGAAGGGCGGCCGTCAACCGCCGGCGAATCTGTCGGGGAATTCAACGCAACTTCGATCTGCAGTCGGTGGGGAGTGTTTTCCGAGCTGCTGATTCCAGGCTAATCTCGTCAATTTCGTTCGCTGCGGCGAACCGTGTCGGTTTGACCACCAGCCGGCGCGCACGTGCCCTCAGGGCCTCAGGTGATCGTGGGTTTACCTTCAGCTTCCGCCAAACACGCGTTAAAGAACTCAATCAGTTGAAGTCGCTCGTTCCAGGACACGATGGCCGAGATCGTGCAGAAGGCGTGGGACATCGTGAACGACGCTTTCGCCGAGCGCCCCAACCGGTTGGCGGCCATGCGGGAGATACGCGCGGCGCACAACGATGTGTTCGAGAAGCTGCTCGACGCCGGCGTGTTCGAGCGCAAGCTCGACGCGACGACGAACGCCGCTCCCCGAAGATCGCAAGCAGGCCATCCGCTCCGTATTCCGGAATTGGGGCCTGTTGCCGGCGCAGGTAACGGAGGAGATTCCGCAGACCGTCGCCCCAGGAGGATACGAAATCCCCGCTTCAGCTTGTGAATGAGGCGGGGATTTTTCCATACTGCCGCTCCCACCGCAGATGTTCTTCGCTGCCGATCTCAACAGTGTATGGCGGACTGGACGGAATCATCACCATACCCTCCGGCACCCCATAGTCCGGCGGTACTTCGAGCGTGTGCGGCTGTTCCGGCACCCTTGCCGTTAAGTCACTCGCGCAACCGTGCTCCTTGCATTCAGCATCCTGGACTTCTTTTTGAATCACGGTAATCCCCCCGAAAAGGACGGCGGCCGCAGCAGTCAGTAGGCGCTTCATAAGACCAGAATAGCTCGAAACATCTTTGCTTGCTTTTGTTTTTGCCGTCTAGTCCAGCAATCTGCGGAGGCCTTTTCCGCCGAGCAGAAGGCCGAGGCAAAGACCCGCAACCAGTCCGAGAACCCAGCCAGGCACGCCCTTGCGTTCGATGTTGACGGGGATCAGGAGGTGCCGATGGAGGAGCAACGGGTCAGGCACGAACACATGCACAGGCAGGACAGAGGATACCAGACCTCCGCATTCATCAACGAGCGGGGGAACTATCAGGGCGAGTGTTTTACAAGCGCGCGCGGGGGGCAGAGGCCGAAAAAAAATCCCCCACCGCCGCGCAACATGCCGTGGATGGAGGAGGACCGATGAGCGACCGGACCACCGGATCAAATACGGGTTTGGTGGTCGGTAGGAGTTTCGCGGCGCGACTTTGGTGGTCTGTCGGCGGCTGTAAGTCTATGAAAACATGGTAGCGCTAACGGGAATCGAACGTGTATAGCGCCAGTTCAGTCCAGTTCAGTTCGGTCTAAGTGGTTGCGTTTGCGTTCACTTGGTATCTCCCGACCGGCCCCAACCGCGCTACAAAAGCCCGGCGTGGCTGCGCGGTGGCTGCGCGCCGCTCAAAAAGTGAGCCAAGGGCTGGTGTCGGTTATGGTCTGATAACCGGCTAATTTGGACCCCCAGAATCTAGGAATCGCATGGGCCTTCCGGCATGCCGGAGGGCTCTTTGTTTTGCTCTGAAGACGGAAAGGGCCCGGAGTTCTCACCTCCGAGCCTGATCCAAACCGAAAGGAATTACTCGCCATGTCCATTGTAAACAAGGGTGTGCCCAAATCCAATAGCGAATTGGGCGGTGCAGTTTCGGCGGGGCTCCGCATCGGCGTCTCTTCCCTTCCACTCATGGTGGTGGGCCGCGCCGTGACTAGCGCGATGCAAGTGCTTAGTCCCTTCGGTTCGGACTTGACGGACGACGACCATCGGAGCCTTGCTGCCCGCTGGATCACGCGCGAAATGGCGAATGCGTCCGGACTTCGGCGCGTCGATTCCTGCACTGGCCAGGAAATGTTCGGGCGCAAAAGGGGCGATTGCGCAGGCATCATTATTCCATACGTGCTGCCAGGCGAGGAACGCATCGAAGAGTACCGCCTCCGTGTCGATAACCCTGAGCTCGAAAGCCGCCTCGACGGCACAATCCGCGAGACGAGGAAGTACCTGCAGCCCCCAGGACGCCGAAACCGGATCTACTTTCCGCCGGGATTGCCGGCTACCGCGCTGACCGATCCTTCGCTCCTCCTGATCATTGCCGAAGGCGAGTTCAAGGCACTGGCACTTTGGCGACTTGCGAATTACTTGGCTAACTCGCCGCAGTTCATGCCGGTGTCAGTTGGCGGCGTGTACAACTGGCGCGGGACCATCGGCAAAACTGAGGGCGTCAATGGTGAGCGTCGGGACGTCAAGGGCGTAGTACCGGATTTTGAACGGGTCGTTTTCAAAGGTCGCCGAGTGGTAATCGCCTACGACGCGGATGCAGAGAAGAACCCGAAAGTTCGAGCCGCTCGTGCCCAACTGACGGCAGCCTTGATCGAACGCGGCGCCACAGTCGGCTACCTAGAGTGGCCGATCAAAGAGGGAAAGGGCATTGACGACCGTCTTGCGAATGTTGGGCCCGACAAGGTTTTGGCCGACATCGCAGCGATTGAGTTCGGAGGCTGGCAGACGCGGCTCCTCCGCAACGACAAAGGCAAGCTGATGTCCTGCTATGAGAATGTCGCTCTCTCCTTGCAGAACTCACCTGAATGGGCGGGCGTCTTGGGCTACAACGAATTCACAGGCGGTAACTTCGTTCTGCGGCAACCGCCCGCACCGATCACCGCCGTGGCGGGAAGCGAGTTCGACGACCACTTCGACACCGAATCCGTCCGCTGGCTCGAACGCCGCGGGTTGATGGTGAAACCGGACCTGGTGCGACGGGTCCTAGACAGCACCGCCCGCCGCAACCCCTTTCACCCGGTACGCGACTATCTCGAATCTCTGCCCGCTTGGGACGGAAAACCACGCATTGGCAGTTGGTTGATCAATTACTGCGGCGTGGAATCCAATGACGCTAACCCAGACCAATACGCCATGGCGGTGGGAGAGAAGTTCCTTATCTCTGCCGTCGCGCGCATCTTTGAGCCGGGCTGCAAAGTAGACCACATCTTAGTGCTCGAAGGTGAACAAGGCATTGGCAAGTCAACCGCTGCTCGCATCCTGGCCGGCGAATGGTTCACGGACCAACTCGGCGAGATGGGATCCAAAGATGCTGCGATGCAGGTGCGTGGCGTCTGGATCGTCGAGCTCTCGGAACTCGGCACGCTCGGCCGCTCGGAAACGGCCCGCGAGAAAGCTTTTATCAGCCAGCAGACTGAGCGCTTCCGGCTCCCCTATGGTCACCGTCTGGTGCATGTGCCCCGGCAGTGCGTCTTCATCGCAACAACCAATTTGGAAACCTGGCTCAAAGATGAAACCGGCGGTCGCCGGTTTTGGCCCGTCCACTGCCGAGGGGTTGACCTAACCGCCTTGCAGCGTGATCGTGACCAGCTTTGGGCCGAAGCCCTGGCCCGCTACCGCGACGGAGTGCCCTGGTGGCTGGAAGACGCCAAGGTTATTCAATTGGCTGCTGAAGAACAGCTGGGGCGCTATTTCGAGGACGTCTGGCAGGACAAGGTGATCCAATACGCCGAAGAAGAATCGTCGCTTCCCGCCGGCGCGCCGCGGGGTAGCGCTTCCGTCCCGGAAATCCTTCGACGGCTCGGCATAGAGACGGCGCGCCAGGACCAACCCGCTGCGAACCGCGTGGCACGCTGTCTCAGGATCGGCGGCTGGAGGCGCGCCTACCTCGGGCCACGCGGGGCGCGGGAGTGGCGCTATCGCAAGGTGGTGTTCCAGTCATGAGCCCGTGTTCCAGTGCGTGTTCCAGTAGGTGTTCCAGTTTAAGTCGTTTGCTTTGTGAGAGTGTTCCAGTGTTCCAGTATTCTCTACGCGTGTGCGCGGGAAAAAAACAAAGTCAGCTTTAATCTCTGGGGAGATTTGATGAAAATCCTGGAACACACTGGCACACTGGAACACCAAGCCGGCAAATTGAGGAAGGCCATCATGGTCCCTGCCCATCGACTATCCCAACTCTCGGCATCGCGCCAGGCGCTGGTGCGTCTTTGTCAGGACATCAACTTCGGCCAGATCCAAGGTCTCCACGTGCGAAATTCGGATCCGGTCTGGGACCCCGCCCCCACGGTGCTGTCGGAGGTCAGGCTCGACATTGAGGAGGGTCCAAGGCCGGAGGGCGATTTGCCTGATTTCAAACTCCCATGTGAGATTCAGAGGTTAATGTGTCACCTCGATCAACTGAAAGACGGAAGAATCGAGAAGATCGAGGTTCGAGGAGGTGTTCCTAGACGCCTCGTGTTGACTTCACGGCTGACTTAGGCCGACTTAGGCAAACTCCATTTCCTATGTACATTTCCCATGTACAGCGAAAGACGAACGGATTATCATAGAAACAGAGACTGTTCGCCAGACCGGCGCCTCAGGCGCAACTTGCGGAAGATTCCTCAACCAGAGAAAGGTGAGGCATGTTTTCGCAGAAAACGGCGACCCAAACCCCGCAAATTCAATTTTGGCCCTTTGACCACCCAGTCTGCTACGCTGTCAGTCCGCGCGAGAGCCACGCCGCGGGTGACTCAATGTCATCGCCAATGCTCCAGTCCTCCTGGAGGGACCAGGGGACGCAAGGGCGGACGGCGAACGCTCCCTGTTTCTTGGAGACACGAAAGCCATGAACATCGAGATGTGGCCCATTGACCGCCCGAAGGACTACCCGAGAAACACCCGCAAATGGTCCGCCCAGGCCGTCGCCAAAGTGGGCGCATCGATCAAAGAGTACGGATGGCGGCAACCAGTAGTGGTTGATTCGAAGGAGGTCATTATTATTGGGCATCTCAGGCGCGCGGCCGGCAAAGCCGAGGGCTTCACCGAATGCCCGGTGCATGTGGCGCGCGACCTGACGCCGGCGCAGACCCGCGGCCTACGCCTGGCTGACAACCGGACGAACCAGGAATCCGTCTGGGACCTGGAATTACTCGGCGCGGAGTTCCGGGAGCTGCAAGCACTGGATTTCGATCTGAGCTTGACCGCATTCGACACACGCGAGATCGACCAGTTCACGCTATCGGTGAATCCGGCCGAAGACCAAGTGCCCCCGGTTCCCGAGGTTCCGGTAACGCGGCCGCGCGACTTGTGGCTCCTCGGGCCACACAAGGTATTGTGCGCGGACGCCACCAGCCCGGAGGCGGTGGTGCGGCTCCTGGGTGACCGCAAGCCGCTGTTGATGGTTACCGATCCACCCTATGGGATTGAACTGGATTCCGAATGGCGAGATCGGGCCGGCCTGAACGGATGCGGGCCTGCCGAGCCGAGCTATATGAACCACCGGACTGCTGGCCACACCGAAACGACCATCTCCGGGGACAACCGGGCCGACTGGTCCGAGGCCTTCGAACTGGTGCCGAGTCTGCAGATCGTGTACGTGTGGCACGCCTCCGTCTTCACGTGCGAAGTGCTAAATGGCCTCCTCCGCATCGGCTTTCTGTATCCGCAGCAGATTATTTGGGACAAGGGCCGGGTTGTGCTGACGCGAACACACTACTGGTATCAGCATGAACCCTGTTGGTACCTTCGAAAAAAGAACGCACCCTGGTTCGGGGAGGCGGGCAAGAACTCAACGATCTGGGCTTGTCCCTCGCCAAAATTCATCATGGGCGGATCAAAGGAAGAGAAGTTCGATCATCCGACTCAAAAGCCGGTTGAACTGATGCGGCGGCCGATCCTGAATCACACCAAGCGGGGGGAGCTGGTTTATGAGCCGTTTCTTGGAAGTGGCACCACGTTGGCCGCGGCGGAATTGACTCAGCGCGTCTGTTACGGACTTGAGTTAGATCCTAAATACGTCGATGTGGTCGTGCGACGCTGGCAGCGCCTCACGGGAAAATCAGCCAGGCTGGAGGGCGACAGCTCAACCTTCGAGCGCGTCAAGTCCTTGAGACGGCTAGAGATCCAGGGCAACCACAGGAAGAAGCACAGGGAGGCGCGTTGAGTTATTCCCGCGTATAAAAAGGAAATGCCAGGCGGACGCCCAGAATACGAACCAACCGAAGTCGACCGGAATACGGTCCCCAGTATGGCGTTACAGAGAGTCCCGCACGAAACAATCGCTGTCTGTTTGGGAAGAACGGGCGTCGACGCCAATACGATGCGGAGGGCAACCAGAGGAAGAAGCACTGGGAGGCGCGTTGACTCATTCCCGCGTATCAAAAAGGAAATGCCAGGCGGGCGCCCAAAATACGAACCAACCGAAGCCGACCGGAACACGGTCCGCAGTATGGCGTCACAGGGGGTCCCGCACGAGACAATCGCTCTTTGTTTGGGAGAAAAAGGCATCGACCCGAAGACGATGCGGAAGCACTTTCGGCGCGAACTCGATACTGCCGCTGCGATCACGAATGCGAACATAGGCACGAATGTCTACAATGCGGCGATGCGCGGGGAAGCGTGGGCGTGCTGCTTCTGGCTGAAGTGTCGGGCCGGGTGGAAGGATTCAGCCGGCCCGAGCGCCGGTGGGGCTGGAGGAGGCAAGACGGTCCAGTTTGTGGTAGTTCCGGCAGGGCAACCGCTTCCGGTGGCGAAACGGCGTCATCGCCGGCGATCAAGGCCCAAGCGCGGACAGCGGGCGGGTCGCGACTAGCGCTGACTGTTGGTCGCACGCCCAAACCAGCGCTTGTTGAGAGCTGCTGGTTGTGGCATTCCAGGGGCTCAGATAGCATTATGGACGGTTCGACTGGGGGCACAGGAAAGCACAAAGGGTGTTCATAACAGTCCAGGCAATGCCGTGAGTTGGAGGGCAGGTCGGCGCAACGGCGGCTGACTCAGGAAGGGAGTCGGGCACAGAAGCAGAAAAGCCCGCCAAGCCGGGGCCGGGCGGGCCAGCGAGGGAGGGTTCGATGCTACTTATTGATGCGGTAGGTCCGTTCTTCGCCCTCGGGCTTGAACGACTCGACCTGGTATCCGGCCTTCTTCATCGCGCCGGCCATGAACCCGCGGACGGTATGCTTCTGCCAGCCCATCCTCTCCACGATCTCGGCCAGCGTTGCGCCGTTCTTGCGTCGGAGCATCGCGACGACCTGGGCGGTCTTGCTGCCCTCGCGCGGCGCGGCGGTCTCCTCCGCATTGGCGGCCCTTTTCGGCGTTTTAGAGGCCTTCTTGGACTTCGCTATAGCAGTGGCCTTGGGTTTGCAACCTTTGGCGCCTTTCTGGCCCTTGGGCGCGCCGTTCTTCGGGCTGGCAGCCTTCTTCGAGGAGGCCCTCTCCGGCGCGACGTGCGCGCCCTGTTCCGCAACGGCGGCGGCAGTGCCGCTGGTTGCTGCGTTCTCGGTAGTCATTGTCATTTACTCTCCTTCTGCGGTGATTACCGCGGTCAGGACATCCATCACTCCGGTGCCATACAGAAGCAAGCGGATTGTGCGGAGATCGCGAAAGGCGATGGAATAGCGATGACAGTGGCTGCCGTCTGAGACTGGGCGCAGCGCGACCTCTGGCTGGGCGCGGATACGGTGAAGTCAGATACGCTGCGGGCGACAAATGCCGCTTGGAGTTTCTGAGGCCCTAAACGTAATCAGGTCCCACCCGCGAACGATGCCGGGCGGCCACCCGCGCGGATGTGGCCAACCGCCGGCCGTCCGCGGCTTGAGCGTCCGACAGAAATGCTTGTTCTTACTGAGACTTGCAGGCGCAACCTTACCGATCCACCGACGGTTCGAATCCAACTTGGGGTGCCACCCCAGATTCACGACTTGCTGGCTTTGATCTTTTGTGTCTTGAACTTGCCGGTTCTAGCGATCATAATACCCCATAGCATGGAGGACCCCTTCCCGTGCTGCGAAAGAGAAGAATGTTCACTGATCGTGACACAATCGAAAGTTGGAACAGTGGAGGTCTCGGCGCAGGTCCCTTCATTGAGGCCATGCTACAGGAACTGCGTCCCATTCTCATGCTCTTGCCGCAAAAGCCACCCCCGGATACTCGACTCGAGGTGCTGCGCCAACGGCTCCTTCGATCGCGGCCCAAGTTCAGGTCACGTAAGGACTTCTTGTTTTACGCGAAAACCACGTTTGAGGGTGCCGCTGCCGGTTTTCTGAAACTCGTAGCCGAACACCCGTTTCATGCTCAGTTTTACCCGGAACTCGCCGCTTCCCTCCCTACTGCGGAAGAGCAACTCACCGCACTTGAGGCTCTCGATGATCTTGATAGTCGAAGGCCAACTGTCGACGTTCTGAGCTTTGCTCACCCCGCCTTCCGCAGGTTAATGAGCCGCGGCGAAACGTTAGTCCCGTTGGATCGACCTTTGACCGACGCCGATGTACTCGCCCTGGCGGCAACGTTGCCAGAAGAGGACGCCAAGGCTGCTCGCCTTTTGGTTCTTCGTTTCTTCGGGGGCTTGTCGTTGGAGGAGATCGCGCGTAAAGACAACGTCGCGCTTGATGTGGTTGCATCCGACTGGCAATCGGCCCAACAACGGTTCTTTTCTAGGCAGCGACTGGATGATCCCGGCTCCAACCGCATCGAGATGGTGCGGTTCGGTCTTGCTGATGATACTTTGTTACGGGCAATTCACCAGCATCCTGAACTTCTTCGCACGATGGATTGGCGCACATTCGAAGTACTTATTGCGCGCATCCTAGATAAGCTTGGGTTCGAGATTGATCTTCAGCGGGGCACCAAGGACGGCGGGATCGACATAATCGCCGTAAAACGACAGTCGCTATTTGGAGCACATCGTTACCTGATTCAGGCGAAAAGGTGGTCTCACCGGGTTGGAGTCGAACCCGTTCGAGAACTTCTCTTTCTACATGAACATCACAAAGCTACAAAGTCATGCCTGGCTACGACCTCGACGTTCACGGGCGGCGCGTGGCGCTTGGGGGCCGAGTACAAGTGGCAACTGGAACTGAAGGACGCTGATCGGCTCCTAGAATGGGTGTCCCTCGCACTGGAAAAACGATGGGACCGCCCCGGTGGCATGCGGTGATGGGAACTCCCTGTTCAAATAATCTCACTGAATTTTGTGCAGCGCTTCTTCGAGCCGATGGGCCTCGGATACGCCCAGCCGAACCAGCCTGCCCAGGAGGTCATCGGTTTCTCGCCTGACGGGCTGGCTGGACGAAAATAAGTTCGGATCAAGACTCAAGATCGCCTCAATGAGCGAGCAGACGCGGCGGCCAATGGCTTGCCCAATCCAGAAATCTCGGCTGTCGGGATGCGCAATGAGCCAGCTCTTCGCCGCGGCGCAGACTAGCCCGAGATGAGCGGGGCGTGGCGAGACTTCGAGGAGGTTAAGCAGTGTCGTTGTCATGAAGAGAAATGGACCGCTCTCCGCCAGTTCCTGCAGCACCGGCAGAAAAGGATCCAACCGGTCAATACTCTTTGGTGAGAGGTAACACTTGGCAGGCTGGAAGTGCCCGAAGTCATCGAAGACGAGAGTGGCGATGGCGGGACCCAAATGCGTAGTGATCCTGTCTGACAGATCCCGTCGTTGCCATTCCCATTCTCGTGACGCCATGAGACAGCGCGCCAGCGTCGTGCGAATATGCACGGCCGCTATATCATCAAGGGCCGTACCGTTGAAATAAACATCATCGACGCGTCTGAGAAAGACGGTCATCACATCGAGGAACGCCTCTCCCGGCAATCCGACGATGAGCCCCAGGGCAAGATCATCGATTTGCGGGATCGTCAGCCCCGGAAGGCAGCGCGCCAGCAGGTTGAAATATGCATGGTTCCATTCATGCGGGATTCGATCGGGGTCGTCGTCCTTGTCCAGATCCGATCCGTTCGCAACTGCAGTCCAGCTCGCATAGATTTTCGCGAGGTCGCGGAGCCATGGCCTCTGCGTGACGTCGAAGATACCCGCGTCTTGCCCGTGCCGGTGGCCATGACCAGGAGTGCGCGGCGTTTGTTGGCGGCGAAGGCCTCGGCCAGGCGGCGAATGGCCTCGTGCTGGTAGGGGCGGTCGACGATGGAGCTGTTGATGGGGGTCGCTTCGAGCGGTCGTCGGTTCTGACGCAGGAACTTCAGCCGCTCCAGGTCCGTGGGTGTGAAAAACCCGGCGACGAGGCGCGGATTAACAAGCCCGACCTCCCAGAACCAGATGTCATGGCCGTTGGCCATGAACCCGAAAGGGGCAAAGGGCTGCTTCTTGGCGATCTCCGTGACGTAGTGCCGGAGTTGTTCGTCGGCCTCGCGCGCGTTGCGGGAGCATCGCTTGGCTTCCACGACGGCGAGCACGTTGCCGCTTGCGTCGTAAAGGCAATAGTCGGTGACGCCGTTCCAGGGCTCCGCGTCATAGCCATCAACTGGAACCTCCACTCGGACTTGGGTACGGTCATTGAGTTTCCAGCCGGCAGCCCGCAACTGCGGATTGATTTGCGAGGCACGGGTTTCGGCTTCGTTAAAGGTCACGGAGTTAACACGAATTTCCCTTTTGGACTTCCGTGTCCCATTCACTATAAACCAAAGCATCATCCTTTGGTCCTGCGAGTTACATTTTCCCTGCGGGTTCGCCCCGGCAAGGTGAGGTTGTCGCTCTGCCCCGGAAAATCCAGGACCCGGACAATCCTGTCTTTTCCGTGCATTCCACAAACACCTCTGCGACCCTTCCGACTGGTGAACCTGATATGGTTCGCGTGCTAAACTGATTCCGCATTTCGGGTCGGACAGCCTGGTCGAAAACAGGGGGCTACTTCCCTTTGCTCCCTGCCGGCTCCTGACGTAACCGAAAGGGAGCGAAATTGTCGGAAGGAACGACAGAAACATCGCCGCAACCCCCAGACGAAACCGGATCATCCGGAAATCCGTGGGAACGTCTCTCAAGCCTCTTGAGCGAATTCAGGAAGGCTCGAATCGAACTCGATGCCTCTTGGGCCGTTTTTTCTGCCGAGAGCGGCCGCAATGACGGCCTGCGCAAGGAAGCAACCGTGCAAGCAGAGGTTGCCAAATCGAGCGTTGGCGTTTCCCGTGCAGAGCTGGACCTTCAACAGCGCCGTGAGGAGATATCGCAGCGGCCTGAATTCGTGAGCAGCTACGACCGTCAAAGGGAGGCGAAGCGCGCCGTTCAGAGGTTGAGGAGCGAGTTGCAAATACCGCTCGGCCGCCTCGCAGTCCGCCGTCCCGAAGCTAAGGCCGTTCTGGAACAGTTGGACCGTCTCCCTCCAGAGCTGTCCGCTCACGATGCGGACATTATTATTGGGCTATTGGAAGAAGTCTTAGACCGATCGACTGCGGGGCCGACCGGCCAAATTGACGGTGGACTGACCGCAGAGTCGAGTACCGCTGAAGGAGTCAACATTCGCCTTGTGGAAGCAACCGTACCTGCACCCTTCCAGCAGATCGGGCCGCTGTCGGAAGAACCGGGCTTAGCCGTCCGTGAATGCGCTCATTCGGGTTCACCTGCGGGACAGGCCGTGCCGCCATCGCCCGGCGGAGCAAATACGAATGAAACTGAACATCCCGCCGCCCCTGCAACGGTGGACCAGCCGCTAACGGGAGAATCGGTTGGGGCACCGGACAGTTCCCCCGAGAATCGTCTTTCCCGCTTCATGCAGGAACATCCGGGCACGACCTTGTCAGATATAAGGTACTCAGCCGGAGTCTATAAGCCCGAATTCCAGGATTGGAGAAGAGGCAAGCTGAAGGTCGAGTCCGTGATGTCCAAGCGCATTGAGGATGTCCTCAGCGGAGCCACGCCGGTGAAGAAGAAGCCGCCCAAGCCCCGCCCCGCATAATTTTCCTACCCTTCCTACCCCTTCCTACCGGCTTCCTACCCCAGCGAGGCTCTTGACCTCTCACCGTGCAGAAGGGTTTTGATGAGAGTACGAGGTATTGTCGATGCCACCGCGATTTGCAAAGGTAAGGGAAATTGCCGACAGGTTCCGGGTCTCCGCCGATGCGGTATACCTTTGGATCAGACAAGGCAAGATTCCGTCCGAATGCGTGGTCCGTATTGCTGGCACGGTCCGCGTCGATGAGGAGCAGTTTGAGCAGCGCCTGCGCTCGGGTGCGCTGTGCCAGGCCCGAGTCCGCAATCGACACCTTCCGGATGAGCCGAATCTTGCCAAAGGGTCCGTCTCCCCGATGGCCGAAGACAACTTCACAACGCTGGAAGGCGGACCAGCGACAGAGCATCGGTGGACCGACGAAACGGGTAGCGTTCGACCCGACCATCCATTTAGCCCCGAAATGACGCGTACAGCCAGATGACGCATCGATATGAACTTAGCGACCATCCCCATGTCCAAGCAGCTCAACAAATTTAATCCCGATGGTCGTGCAAGCGACTCGCAATCCATGGGCCGCAGCAGTCGCATAACCGTAGAGGAGATCGCCGAGCGATTGGATATCGGGCGCCAGGCGGTGTACGCGATGCTGGAGCGGGGGATACTGCCAGGCGTACGGGTTGGCCGGCGCTGGATCATCACCCGGCACTCGTACGAGCAGTGGGAGCGCACGTGCGGGACGCGGGCTGGAGCTGGACTTGGCGCGCAACCAGAGGTAATGGTGTTGAACTGATGTCGGTCTACAAACGCCAATACGCCTCGGGCAGAACGGTATGGTTCTTCCAATTCGCCTTGCCCGGTGCGACCCGCCAACAGCGTCAGCGGATATTCGGATCGGGCTTTGCCACAAAAAAGGAAGCCGCAGATGCAGAAACCAATCGGCGAATCGAGGAACGGCAAAAGCGCGATCTGAAGATAGCAGGTTCATCCGTTGCCGCGGTTCCTCCGAAGACGCTCTCCGTGCTTCTGAAGGAGATCTTTGCACAGCACGTGGATGTGAAGCTGGCGCCCAAGACCGTAGAGCGCTATCACGAGCAGGCGGCCTACCTCGACCCCGAACTGCTGAACATGACCATTGGTGACATCACGCCGCTACGCCTCGAGCGCGAATGGAATCGTCTCCTGAAGAGCGGAGGGCATTGCCGCAAGACCAAACAACCGCGTCCCCTCTCGGCCAAGACTGTCCGCAACATCGCCGGGGTCCTGTCAAGCGCCTTCTCCCGGGCGATCAAGTGGGATCTCCTAAGAGCGAACCCAGTTTCGAACAGCGAACCGCCGGTGCCAAAGAAGCGCAAGGGGATCGGGCTGACCGTGACGCAGAAGGACATGCTGATCGAGGCGGCCACTGGTCCTTGGTGCATTGCATTGTTCCTAGAAATGGCTGCGGGTCTCGGCGCCCGCCGTGGCGAAGTGCTGGCGCTGCGCTGGTCGGATATCATGGATGGCCGTGCTTTGATCACCAGATCGCTCACGCAGACCAAAGATGTCCTGGAATTCAAGAGCACGAAGACGGACAACCCACACGTGGCGAAGATCCCCGAGGAGACGCTACCCAAACTCGAAGCGCACCGCAAGCAGCAGGACGAGTTCCGCTTGCGGTTCGGCCCGGATTACCGAAATGATCTCGACCTGATCTTTTCGAATCCCGATGGGTCGCCTTTGAAACCGGATTCGATCTCGGCAACCGTGTCGGCCCTGTTCAAGCGGCTGAAGATTCCGAAACCGAAAGGTGGAGCTCTGCACCTACTTCGACATACTCTGGCGTCGCAGATGCTGGACAGCGGCGTACCTCTGTCAGTGGTCTCGCAGCGGCTCGGGCATTCCTCAGTGCGAGTGACGGCCGATATCTACTCGCACGCAATCCACGGCCAGGATGACGAGGCGGTGCGTCGTTGGGAAGAGTATCAGCAGCGAAACAGGCCAGTCAAACCGGACAATTGGAAGGAGAACGTGCAGTGAATCTTGCTGGGGCGTTGCGGGTGGCTGCGCGTGGCTGCGCGTTTTCTGTAAGTTATAGAAAACATGGTAGCGCTAACGGGAATCGAACCCGACGGCTGGCAGTTCAGGCGAGTCCAGATAGGTCTAAGTGGTTGTGTTTTCAGTGCAGTTGGTATTCCGGGATGCTCCGGAACACCGCCACGAACCGCCGACGTCACAGCGCAGTCACAGCGCAGTCGTGGTTCGAGGCGGTGCAGGCGAGACCGCCGCGATTCGGGAATTGCCCCATCCAACCTCTGAGCTGCCCGTGATCCACCTCGTGATCCACCTGCGGGGCACTGGTGACGGCATTCCACGCCCGCGCCCTTTCAGTTGTTCACGAAGTTGGTTGGGGTATCGAAGAACTCCTCCATCTTCGCCTGCGTCATCCGGACTTTCGGACCGTAGTACGCATTCTTGATCGCGTCGCTCAGGATCTTCCCTCCGAGCTTGTCGTAGTTCCTGAAGAAGTCAGGGGTGTAGAACGACGGCGTGATGAGTGCCGAACGCGAACTTCCGAGGTCACAGCTATCACAGAAGAAATCGACGCGCGCGAGTCCGCCGCTCGGATGCTCTGTCAGGCTCATACGAGTGATCGGCAGCTTGCAGTGCTTGCACTTTCCTGGAACGGCCAGATGCTTCGCGCGCCTGACAAGCTGATCAAAACGCGCGCGCGCCGGTCCCTTCAGGTTTTTCGTGGCGTCTTTTGCCCTCATCCACCACACATAGCCGGGATCGTGAAAGAACAGCCATTCGAGAGTTTTGTCCTTGTACTGGCCGAAACCTACAGGCTGTGGCATAGGTCCGATTCCTGAAAATCTTCGAATCTCTGCGCCGTAATGGAAGACTAGCGACTGCGGCGCACCCGCCGTCTCTTTCGGGGTGTTGATTGATTACCCCACCAAGCGAGACCGACGAGTACGGCCGATGTAACGAGCGCGGCATCCCGTTGAAAACTTTGCGCCTTTCCGGTCGCGACTTCGCTGGCGAAATCCTGACAGTTGTAAAAAGCGGCCCAAGGCGTTCCGACGCGCCATTCGGCATAAAGAATTTTTGCGCCGATCTCGGAAGGCGCGGTCCGGCGAACGATATGTATCACCTGTCTACCAGCGAGAACATTGGCAAGTATGTTTCTGCGGACCGAGCCGCCCGGCCCCGAATTCTCATAAACGACACCGCCGAGCGCCACCCAGACATCATGGGCGATGCCACCGCCCACGGAATTCCACAGTCTCAGCCAGTCGCCAGCGCGAATGGTCGTATCGCCGTCACACGAGAGGATGAGAAGCCGGGATTGATTGACGCGAGTCTGCTGATCCATCCTTAATTCTGAGTTTAACAACTCTTGCAGGCCGGTCATCAGCGACCGTGCTCCAGAGTTTCAATAAAGGCGTTCCCTTAATCGGGGCTCACCGCCGACGGCCCCGCTCCGAAAATAGTTCAACGCGGGATCGCGGAACTCTTAGTTTACAGTTTTGGATTTCTCTATCTCGCCGCGCGCTCGCTGCATGATGTCGTCCCAACACTGGGCGGCGGCGTGGTCCTTGCCGCGGATCGCGTGGCTGTAGATGTCGGCGGTCGTGCGCACGGATGAGTGGCCGAGGCGCGCGGAGACGGTCGCGAGGTCCACGCCGTCGGCCAGAAGGAGGCTCGCGTGGCTGTGTCGCAGGACGTGGAGCGATGCTCCCTTGGGCAGGCCTAAGCGCCGGCACAGCCGCGACACCGTTGACGAAATCGAATTGGGCATCAGCGGTGATCCATCCGGGTTGGCGAAGATCAGGTCCAGATCGGTGCGATAGTCCGGGCCGAACTGCCGACGGAACTGGTCCTGGCGCAGTCGATGCGCATCGAGGCAGGCTATCATCGACGGCGGCAACTCAACCTTGCGAGGCTCCTCCGTCTTCGTGTTCTTGAACACCAGCCCGTCCCTCGTCTGGCAGAGTGATCGATCAATTAAGACGACCATGCCTTTGACGTCCGACCATCGGAGAGCCAAGACCTCCCCACGCCGCGCGCCGGTCGCTGCCGCCACATCCAGGAACACCGGGAGGCACCATGGGCCGGTTGCACAGTGGGTCAGGCGATCCTGCTCGGACGGGAGCAATGCCATTCCGATGCGCTTCCTCACTTTGGGGAGGTCGCTGTGGGTGACGGGATTTGTGGTGGCCAGCCCCCACTTGATCGCGCGCACGAACGCAGAGGATACCAAGCCAGCGATGTTCCTGACCGTCTTCGGCTTCATGGCGCGGGGAGTCTTGGACTTGCGCATGTGGCCACCGCACTTCAGCAACCGCGTCCACTCACGGCTCAGATGAAGCGGCGTGATCTCGGTCATGTTCATCGCGAGTAGTTCCGGCGCGAGGTACGCTGCCATCTCGCGATATCGTTCTACGGTTTTCGGCGCTAGGTTCTCCTCTGCGTACTGCTTCATAAACTCTGCCAGGAGCATCGACAACGTCGTCGGCATCGGCGCGGCCACGCCGCCAGTGGCAGCCTGGCGCACCAACTCCTCTGCTCGGCGCACCGCCTCGGCGTCTGTTGCCTCCTGCTTCGTGGCGAATCCAGACTCCGTGAC
>Ga0187867_10001174_pt1 | contig 22764 bp, 26 predicted proteins | sample June2016WEW_13_1_FD_132976 | JGI IMG/M metagenome (GOLD analysis project Ga0187867, IMG submission 132976) | Peatland microbial communities from SPRUCE experiment site at the Marcell Experimental Forest, Minnesota, USA - June2016WEW_13_10 | ecosystem: Environmental > Terrestrial > Soil >...
CACCAGACGCTGCGCTCGCAAGTGGATCGCACCGTGTGGACGTTCTACTGGGCGCTGGCCGAGGGAACGCCGGCCGCGAATCGCGCGTTGCTCTTGCAGAAGGACTGGGGTTATTGGAGTGAAGCCATCCTGCACGATCTGGAGCGCGTCCACAACGATATCCGGAGCTGCGTGTCGCGCATCGACATCATGCGTATGGGACACGCCATGGCGCGGCCGGTAGTGGGATCGATTTTCGATCCACGGCGACGCGAGTTGGCGACGGGGCAGGGAAGGCTGGTGTTCGCGAACTCCGATGTGAGCGGGATTTCGATTTTCGAGGAAGCGCAATTCCGCGGCGTGGAGGCGGCCGAGAAGGCGCTCGATCGGCTGGGAGCCGCGGGCGGTTAGGCGCATCCGTTGCGGCTCTCCCCGGTTCACCCGACTTGCATTTTCATCTACGTCCGGTCCAGCATGTAAGTAGTCCATACGAATTGTTTGTGATGGAGGTCGAGTTTTCCATGGCTTTGCCTGATCGCATTGTCGTCGATGCTAGAATCCTGACTGGAAAGCCGGTGGTACGCGGGACGCGCATATCGGTCGAGTTGGTGGTGGACCTGCTAGCCGCGGGTTGGAGCCACGCACAGATTCTGGCCAGCTATCCACACCTCGCCGAGGAGGATATCCGGGCCTGCCTTGCCTACGCGAGCGAGCTCCTGCGCCAAGAAAAGGTGTATCCCCTCAAAACGGCATGAGAGTCCTGGCCGACGAGAACTTTCCTGGGCCAGCACTTGAGGCGCTGCGGAAGTCCGGCTGGGACGTGCTCTCGATTGCCGAAGAATGCCCGGGTGTTTCCGATGAGGAAGTGGCGGCTCTTTGTGCGGACCAGCAGCGAATCCTCCTAACGTTCGACAAGGATTTCGGTGAGCTTGTCTTTCACCGCGGGCTGCCGGCCGGCAGTGGGATTGTTCTATTCCGGATTACGCCGGACTCCCCAGCGGAGGTTGCGGAGGTGGCATTGGCTCTTGGTGCATCTCAGCCGGATCTTCGCGGACTGTTCTGTGTGGTCACTCGCGACCGGATTCGGGTTCGGCCGTTGAGCGCCGGGTCCGCTCACTGACTGTTTTTTCGTACCCGATGCACGACAACACCGGCAGGCGCGGATATTTTGGAAAGCGCGGATCGCTGGCGGACAGCTTGCACAGATAGAAAACAGAACCCCGGTCCGAGCGGACGATCTCGACGTGGGCACAGGTTGCGCAGAGACCTACCGGGTTGTCGATGTTTCGTTCCACCCGCTAGAAGCTTAGCCGGATTCCCAACTGTGCCGCAAATGGAATGCCCACCGTGGTGCCGGGTCCGAAGAAATCGCCCAGTGCGCCGGCGGGCACGCGCAACTGATTCAAACTGGTGATGGGTTGCGTCGCGGAGCAATCCGCGTTCAGGCAAAATGCCGTGGCGTTGGCCAGATTATTGACCGGCACCGGCAGCGCGGCCAGATTGGTGACATAGTTGGCGCCGGGATTATTGCGGTTGAACAAGTTGAAGATCTCGATAAACGGCATCAACCGCCAGCGGTCGCGAAAACTGAACGGACGGCTGATCCGCACATCGGTCTGGATGTACGGCGTACCGCGGAATTGGTCCATGGCGGTTTGGACGCCGTTGACCACCGCGCGGTCGTCCAGCGTATCTCCGAATCCATTCACGTCCACGGGAGTGGTGAGCGTGAAAGGCCGGGCGCTCTCGGCCTGGCTCAGTACGGAGAACTCGAAGCCGCGCGGCAGGTGCACGGTGCCCGCCAGAACCAGTCGGTGGGTGACATTTTCTCCCGACGGCCCGTAATCGCCATTAGCAAACGCGTGCAGCGGATTGCAGACCCCGTTCACGTAGTCGAAGAGTTCGCCCAGGACGCAGCCCCAGGTCTCGGCGCTCGATAGCGTATAGTTCACAATCAGGCTGAATCGGGAAAGGTTGGCTTGCAGATGCACTGAAAGCCCGTCGTAGCGGGACCGGTTGTCGGTGCGGAATACGGTGATATTGGGGACATCCTGCTGCACGGCCGGGTCCGGCGCGAACAACGTGTAGCCGGCCTGGTACATGTATCGGCGGTAGCCGTGGTTGCCTTCCTCATGAGTCCAGTCCGCGCCGAGCGTCCAATGGGAATTGAACGCATGCTGCACGCCGGCGCTGGCATGCAGCGCATAAGGCGTCTTGTAAGCCGGATCGATGAGCGCGCCGGCGCCGCCATTAGCCGCTCCCGGAAGACAGCCGGCGTCGCCCGGGTTGATGCAGGGGCCGGAAGGCTCATTCACGGCCTGGAACGCCGTCACCCAGCCGTTTTGCGCCAGATCGTTGTAGAAGAGGCCGAAGCCCGCGCGGATGACCGTGTTCCTGGACTGGCCGGGGGCATAGGCAATACCCAAGCGCGGCCCGAACTGCTTGCGGTAATCGTGCGGCGCGCCCGGATGCTGGAAAAGCGGAATCTGCAAAGCGTCGAGGGTGAGCAGCGCGGGATTATCCAGTTGCGACCTGCCGGAGGCCGTAAAGAGTCCAGAGGTGGTGTCGTAACGCAGGCCGTAGTTCAGCGTGAGATGCGGCGTCGCGCGCCAGGAATCCTCCGCGTACAGGCCAAGGCGCTGCACGTTCTGCGAAAAGCTGCCGTTTCCCGCCGGTGTATTGGTACAGGTTGTACCGGCGGTGACGGCGAGGGTTGCGGTGGGCGTGCAGGTCAGGTCCACGGCGAATTGCTGCGGGTTGTTGAGGTAGTCCAACGGATTCTGCGCGAACACCGTGAGGTTTTCGGCGTTGCCCGGAAGCGCGCCGCTCATCACCGGCTCGTGAATGAAATCGACGCCGAAGCTGGGCGAGTGGCGGCTGGTGGAGTGCGTCACGGCATAACGGATTTGGTATTTTTCCTGATCGCGCGCGATGGGAAACGCGGTGATCGGCGTGACGAACTGGTTGTCGCCAAAGGTTTCGAAACCGGAAATCGTTTGGGAGGTGGAACTAAAGGGAAAGGCCAGCGCGAGGCCGAGTTGGGAGTTGCGATATTCGTTCAAACGCAATCCGCTCCCCGCCAGGGTGAAGGTTCCCAGCCATGTGGGGCTGAAAATAAACTGCTGGCCCAACACCAGGTTCACATAGTTGGAATGCCAGGTGGCGCCGGTGGAGGGCAGCGTGGCTTGCTCGACGAAAGCGTTGTCGGTGGTGTATGTGTCGAGGGCGGCGCGTACGAACCACTGTGCGCGGGGCGACTGCGTCCAGTCGAAGCGCAGGTCCCCGAGATAATCCCGGAATGGGATCGGAACGTTGTCGGGCACCGGGATCGAATGGATTCCCGGAATCAGGCCCTGCTCGGCCAGCGAGGCGAGGGCCTGAAACTGGGTCAGGCTGGCGGGGCTGTAGGCGATGCTGGCGTCTTCGTGGACCACTTCCAGGGAAGCGAAGAAGAAGAGCTTATCCTTGACGATGGGTCCGCCCAGCGTCCCGATATAGTTTTGCCGGGAGAAGGGCTGCTTCGGCAAAGGCGCTGGATTCTCGATGGGGTAACGCGCATTCAGTGCCGCGGCGCGCTCGTAGAAGGCCGCTTCGCCGTGCCACACGTTGGTGCCGCTCTTGGTGGTGATTTCCACCGAGCCGCCCACGGTGCGCCCGGTGTCCGCATTTTGCTGGGATGTCTGCACGGCGAATTCCTGTACCGCATCGGGCGAGAAGTTCTGCAGGAAGCCGCCAATGTAGTCGTCGGAGTTGTCGGCGCCGTCGACGGAATTCACATCGTTGAGACCGGAACTGCCGCCGAAGGAGACCGCGGTGATGCGCGCCTTGGTGGGATCGGACGGCTCCACCGGCTCCGTGCCGGGAACCAGGAAGGCGATATTGGCGAAGCTGCGATTCGCCAGTGGAATGGTTTGCAGATCGTTGGCGGTGACCGCGCCGCCATGCACGGCGCTGGTGGCATCGATGGACTGGGTGACCGTGGAAGCCGCCTGCGCCTGCACGTTCAGGGTTTGCCGCGCCGAGGCCAGATTCAGGGTTACGCTCACGTCGCGCACAGAGCTGACCACGACCGTTACAGTGGAACTAGCCTCAGCGAAACCGGGTGCGCGCACCGTCAACCGATAGGGGCCGGGCAGCAAATCGTCGAAGCGGAATTCTCCGCGGCTATCGCTCTTGGTTTGGCGTTCGAGCGAAGACTCGGCGGCCCGCAGAGAAACCTCCGCGGAGGGAACCCGGCCGCCGCTCGAATCGTGGACGGCTCCCACCAGGCTACCGCGGAAATCCTGAGCCGGGCACAGCCACGGAAGCAGGGCTAGGGAAAGGGCGAGAATTCGGCGCATTACGGAAGCGTAGAAACAGGCTATCGCAGTGGCGAACGCTACTACCACAGATCGTAGTTTGCAATTGGAGGGCGGGCAATTTTGCCCGCAGCCGGCTTTCAGCCGGCTCTGGCCGCCTAAACCGGTGGCTTTGGGGTAGGCTAGAAATGTACCCCCAATCTCGAAACCGTCAAGGAGACAAACCAATGACCAAGTGCGTTTTGATTTGTGCCGCCCTCGCTGCCGCGGCGAGTCTGAGTTTCGCCCAGAAGAGTCCGCCCGCGGAGACCTCGGTCACCATCGCGGGCAAGAACATCACCATCAAATACTGTGCGCCGTCCGTGCGCGGCCGGCAGATCTTCGGCGACGGCGGTCAGATCTCGCACGACCCGCACTACCCCGTCTGGCGCGCCGGCGCAAACGCCGCGACGGCCCTGCACACCGACGCCGATCTGGATATCCAGGGCCTGCACGTGCCCGCGGGCGATTACACGCTCTTCGTCAACGTGGCCGATCCCGACCATTGGGAGTTCATCGTCAGTAAGGACACCAAGGAGTGGGGCTTGGCCTACAAGCCGGACAAAGACTTGGGCCGCGTGAAGATGGAAATGAGTAAGCCGCCAGCGTCGATCGAGGTTTACAAGATGACGCTTTCGAGCGGCGGCGGCAACTCCGGCAAGCTCCAACTGGAGTGGGAGAACCACATCGCATCCGTATCGTTCACGGCGAAATGACGGACCGCTTCCCTGTCCTGACTGCAACTGCTTTCGCGACACCAGCTTGCCGGAACATTCCGCTTTAGCGTAACGTATCAAGTTACGGATGCCTTTTTGCAGCCAATGCGGGAGCGAGGTGGGCGCGGCGGATGTGTTCTGCGCCAAGTGCGGCGCGCGGCAGCCGAATGCGCCGCCGCCCCCCGCCGATCCGTTCGCGTCCATCACGCCGCGCACCGCCTCCATCCTTTGCTACATTCCGGGGCTCGGCTGGATCGGTTCCATCATCGTGCTGGCGTCGGACCGCTTTCGCGCCAACCGCGTCGTCCGCTTCCACGCCTTCCAAGGCCTGTATCTGTTCGTCGCATACCTGATCGAAGACTGGGTGCTTAAACCGGTATTCACCTCCATCCCGCACGTGCACGTTAACGGCATCATCCAGGTGGTCTTGTTGGGGATGTCGATCTTCATGATCATCAAGGCCAGCCACGGCGAGGCTTACGCCCTCCCGATCATCGGCGAGCTCGCCGAGAAGTCTGTTTCTGAACGGTGAGTGGGGCAGGCTTGTAGCCGGCGGCGGCCTCGCAGGCCGCCCTTATCTCGCCCACTCCGAATGGACGCACGCGCGGAACGCTGAAATCGGCACGCCCTGGCGCTGCAGCCAAAGCCAGTAATCGTTGCGCAGATCAGCCCAGAGGTTCCCTGCGGCCGTAGGACGCCGTTGGGTATCCAGAGTGAAGTGATGGGCGTACTCATGCGGCAGCGTGGTGTCGCGGGCATCCCTCAAACCGATGAAGGACTTATAGAAGGGGTCTCCTCCGGATCTGCGGCTGGGCGGACGGGGCCCCATCGAACAGCCGCCCGTGCGGTCGCGATCGATGTCGTAACCCAGCGCGTCGGTGACGAAGAGATTAATGGTTCCCCGCGCCAGGAATTGCGCAGGGATTTCGGAGTAACCTTGCCGCCGCAGATAAGCGCCTTCCAGCACGCGCACGTCGAATTGAATTCCGCTGGTGGCGTATTCGCGGCGCGCCTTTTCCTGAAAGGTTCTGAACTTGGAGCGTTCGGCTTCGCTTAATCCTTGGCCTTGATGCGCGCCCTGGTCGAACATCACTTGTACGGTGACTATGAGGGGCCTTATGGACACTTAATCCCATCCACTCCGGGCGGCCTGCGAGGCCGCCGCAGGCTGCGAGCCTGCCCCACTACTGCGCGCTGAACGTAGTCCAGGGCCGCGACGGCATATCGTGCAGGACAGAGCTTTGCCAGGCGAACTCGGTATGTTTGCGCAGGTGTTCGGCGGCCTTGAATCCGATCCCGCAGGAGTGGCCCAGCGAGGCGCGCAGCGTCATGGCTTCGGCCATCGCGGCATCCGACACCTTGTTCTGTACCGCGCCGCCCGGGGCGTAGGATCCCATCCACGGCAGGTAGCCGCGCGACGATTTGTCGATGTGGCCGCACAGCGAGCGCTCGTCCGGATCGACCTTGTTCTCGAACGTATCGAAATGGTCGGCCAGAAAGCGCTCCGCCGCGCGCGCGTCGATTTTGCCCTTGTTTTGCTGCATAAGCTGCAGCCAGCGCACGTGGCGCGCGTTGGCGCTGTCGCCGGCATTCTTGGGGTCGAAATCGGTTTCTTCGCGGATCAGCTTTTCGTTGATCGGAAAGTTGGAGCCCACGAAGAAGCCGTCGCGCGTGCGGTCCAGCGTCACGTTCTTCAGGCCCAGTTCCAGATCGGCCACCTCGTTGGTCTTGCGGTCCGCCACCAGCCAGTTGTTGGCGTAGCCGCCGTTGTTGCCGTCTTTCATGATCCGGGCGAAGTCGTCGATGGAAGCGGAGTATTGCATGGCTTTGCGCGCGCGCACAAATTCCGGGATGCCATCGGGATCGAAACCGGTGAAATGGCTGATGGTGGTTTCGGTGATCATGATGCCGGCCGAATTCACGCCGAAATCGTCGCCGCTGTGGATCAATCCAGGCATGCCGTCCATCAGGAAATGATTGCCCTGCGCCGGCACGATATCGAAGACGATATTCCAGCGCTCGCCGGTTTGATAGCTGGTCCAATTGTTGTGCGCGATAACCACGCGGCCGTCCTTGGTATAGCTGCCGGTGGCCACGAAGGCGCTGCATCGGTCGGCCGTAGCTGACACCGCGGGAAGGTCGTGCAGCTTGGCGTCCCACTTGTCGAAATACGGCATCTCCAGCCAGGCGTTAAGCGCCACCACATCCCACAGGTCCACCTTCACGCCGTGCGCCGCGGCACCGTCGGCGATGCCCTGCAGTTCGGCGCGATATTCAGCCTCCACGTGCGGCCACAGCATGTTCTGCGCCTTGTCGCGGAAGAACTGCCAGTCCTTCTTTTCCTCGTGGGTCATCTCCACGGTCACCGTTTGCAGCGTATCGCGGATCTCCGAGGCCAGCAGGTAGCCGTGCTGATATCCGATTTCCGACGGGCTGCCCTCCAGGTGTACCCAGATCCAGCCGTTCTGCTCGGCGTGGCGCGCGGCGTGTTTTAGCCGGGCATCGGCTTGCGGTTCGCGGGAGGCCAGACCAAGGGCCAGGGCCAGTAGAAAGACAGCAAAGACAGCGGCGGTTCTGCGCATCCCGTTATTATAGTAAAAAATGCGCAAGCTGACGGCCCATGTGAAAGCGGCGGGTTGAGCGTCCAAATTGAGTCCAAAGTTATTGGACAAGGTCTTGGCGAGTATCCCGCGCGTGCCGAATGAAAACGTGCTGGTGGGCTTCGACACCGCCGACGATGCCGGCGTCTACCAGTTGACGGCGGAGCTCGCCCTGGTACAGACGGTGGATTTCTTCACGCCCATTGTGGACGATCCATTTACTTACGGCGCCATCGCCGCCGCCAACTCGCTGAGCGATGTTTACGCCATGGGTGGGAAACCGATCTCGGCGCTTTCGATTCTGGCGTATCCGGCGCAGGGCGATTTGGAGGATCTGGAGCAGATCCTGAAAGGCGGCGCGGAGAAGATGCGCGAAGCGGACTGCGCCGTGGTGGGCGGCCACAGCGTGGCGGACGACGAGATCAAATTCGGCTACGCGGTTACTGGCACCGTGCATCCCCAGCGGGTAAAGCTGAACGCGGGCGCCCGCGCCGGCGATGCGCTGGTATTCACGAAGCGGCTGGGCACCGGCGTGATATCCACGGCATTGAAGCGTGGGCTGGCGCGCGCCGCGGATGTGGAGGCTTCCATCGCCTCCATGCTGACGCTCAACCGCAAGGCGTGCGAGGCGATGCTGGCATACGATGTCCACGGCTGCACGGACGTCACGGGCTTTGGGCTGCTGGGGCACGCGCGCGAGATGGCGCTAGCCAGCGGCGTGACATTGGAAATTGAGGTGGACCGCCTGCGGTTTCTGGACGGCGCATTGGAATACGCACGGCTGGGAGCCATTTCGGGCGGGCTGAAGAACAATCGCGAATTCGCTTCGTGCGCCGTGGAGATCGCACGCGAATTGCCGCCGGATGTCGAAGACTTGCTCTACGATCCGCAGACTTCCGGCGGTCTGCTCATCACGCTGCCGGAAGCCGATGCGGCGGCGTTGGCGGCTGGATTTCCGGATGCGTATGCCATCGGGCGGGTGCTCGCGCGGCAGACTAAACCTATCAGGCTCATATGACTCAAAACCACATCATCGTAGCGTTGGACGTGGATTCCGCCGCTGAAGCGCGCGCGCTGGTTGCGCGGCTGGGCGCGCAGATCGGCTTCTATAAGGTCGGGATGGAACTTTACGCTGCGGCGGGTATGGACTTCGTGCGCGAATTGCGGGACCAGGGCAAGGACGTGTTCCTGGACCAGAAATATTACGATATCGGCGAGACGGTGAAGCGGGCGGTGCGCGTGGCGGCGCGCAGCGGCGTGCAGTTGCTGACCGTCCACGGCAGCAGCCAGGTGATGCGCGCGGCGCTCGAGGGACGCGGCGATGCCGCGACCAGGCTGCTGGCGGTGACCGTGCTCACCAGCTTCGACCAGCAGGATCTCGCCGACATGGGATACGAGTGCGCCATTTCCGATCTGGTCTCGCTGCGCGTGCGGAAAGCCATGGAAGCGGGCATGGACGGGCTGGTCTGCTCACCGCTGGATGCCGCGGCGGTGCGCGCGCAGGCGGGTCCACGGGCGATTCTGGTCACGCCGGGGGTACGCTCGGGCGGGGCGGCCAAGGGCGATCAGAAGCGCGTGGCCACGCCAGCGGAAGCCATCCGCGACGGCGCCGATTACGTAGTGATGGGGCGCCAAATCACGCGCGCGGCCGATCCGGCGGCGGAGGCGGCGCGAGTGGCGGAGGAGATTGCGGGAGTGCTCGTGCGCAGGTGAGTTATTGGCAAGTTAAGAAATCTGTTGACTGCATCTAACGACTGTGAGAATATTGCTCTGCTTTGCAAATCCGGTTACTTGGAGTAACACATATGGCGATTCCACAGTGGCGGAACCGCCGCCCACTGTGACTGTACTGGAAGGCGCGACGTCGGCGACGTTCACGATTACGACGACGGCGGTCACGAGCAGCACGACGATATCCAGATCCACGTCGAAGTACGCGTGGATCAGCCGGTTCCGCATGGCAACCATTTTCGCGTACGGGATACTCGCAAAGCGAAGGCGCGTTTCGTCACTTATCCTGGAGGCTGCCTCGCCGATGATCTCGAGTGCGCGAGTCAGGGCCATCGCCAGCATCGGGTCGTCGGAGAGATCCGACCGGGAGCGCCCGGCCGCCATATGCAACGCCATCGTGAGGGCCTCGTGCATGTGCCTCAGGCGAATGGTACCAGGGCTCGGCATAGACCACCGAGGCATCGCGGACAACCTGCGCACGAAAATGCCGGCTCAGGTCCATGGGCGTTCTCAAGTCTATGGTGCGCCCATCGAGAAGACGGCTTAGCTCGTCCTGAATATCGGCCAAGCGGAAGAACCCGACCCGTTCGTCCGGCCGGAACTCCACGAGCACATCGATGTCGCTATGATCGGAGAAGCGCTCGGTCAGCACGGAGCCGAAGAAGGCAAGTTTCCGAATGCCGTTGCGGCGGCACAGAGAGGCGATCTCCGCGGCGGGGATCTCGATATGTGCAACCGTCATGCTTCAAGTATGACGCATCCGTGATTTTATGGCGATGGTCGGACTCATCTCCGATACGCATGGCCTGCTCCGTCCGGAGGCCGTGCGCACGCTGGCTGGCTCGGACCTGATCATCCACGCGGGGGACGTAGGCGCGCCGGAGATCCTGGCTGCGCTGAGAGCCGTCGCGCCGGTGGTGGCCATCAAAGGGAATGTGGATACGGGCGCGTGGGCGTCGGCACTGCCCGCAACCGCCGTGGCCGAGGTTGGCGGCACGCGCATCTACGTGGTGCACGATTTGAACGATCTGGATCTCAACCCGGCGGCCGCCGGGTTCGACGTGGTTGTGTCCGGGCATTCGCATCAACCGGCTAGCGCCGAACGCGCTGGCGTGCTGTTCGTCAATCCAGGCAGCGCCGGGCGGCGGAGATTCAAGCTGCCCGTGACGGTGGCGCGGCTGGATTTGGGGCGGGCGCCGTGGAACGTGGAACTCGTCGATCTGATGGGCCAGGCCGGTGACGAACAAAGCCCAACATATTGATAATAAGCAACGTAACCAACGAAATCGCCGATGGACTGTCGTTCAATTCTTTGGTAGAAATATAGTTGGCTCAACATGCTCCATACGCTAAAGTACTTGTACGAGCGAAGTTCAAAACAGCCCAAAGCAAGCCCCAGAGCCGGAAGCTCTTTTGGATGCAGTGGTTTACTTCAAAGATCCAGATACCTGCATTCGCTACCTTGCGGCCCACCGCTGGAATGATGGCATCCCGGTATGCCCCACTTGCGGCTCCAAGGATGTCGGGTTCATCGCTTCGCGCCGGATGTTCCAGTGCAAGACCCGGCACCCGAAGGCCCAGTTCTCCATCAAGCTCGGTACGATCTTTGAGGATTCGCCCTTGGGTCTGGACAAGTGGCTTCCGGCCATGTGGATGATTGCCAGCAATCGCAACGGCATTTCCTCTTGGGAACTGCATCGCGCCGTAAAGGTCACCCAAAAGACCGCTTGGTTCATGCTCCACCGCATCCGCCTTGCGATGCAGGATGAGCACTTCGGCGGGAAACTCGGGGGTGAGGTCGAATGCGATGAAACCTCCATCGGGGGGAAGGCCCGCAATATGCACCGGGATGTTAAGGCGCGCCGCATTCATGGCCGTGGTGGGGATGGCAAGGCGATTGTGACCGCCGTCCTTCAGCGTCACGGCACGATACGCGCTACCGTGGTTCCCGACCGCCAGAGTGCTTCGGATTCCGTTTGGCGTCCACGCACGCCCTCCTCCAAACCGCCAAGGTACGTTTCATCCACCTCGACTGGCCCGGTCAGCCGGTCACGGTCTGGGCGCACCATGGCGCGTCGCAAGTTATGCAGCCACGTCCACGCCGTTTTGTAGCCCTTCAGACTCAGCATCCGTTGGAGGCCCAAGGCGCTCGCACCGTTCTTCCGACTGGCGACCCACCATGCGGCCCGGAACCAAAGTGTCAGGGGTTTGCGGGTATCCTGGTTGCATCCCAGGAGATCGGGCCATCCGGCTTGTTGCCAATTCCACTTCATGAGCGATAGCCCGCGATTCTATCGCTCATCATATGCCACGTGTGATTGATAGCAAGGCGCCAATCGCTCATTCGCCGCGCGATGTATTCTAATGAAGTACAAACATATGACCGACCTTTGCCGAATTGGCGTGGCCATCAGCGGCGATCTCCTGGAGAAGTTCGACCAACTCATCGCCCAGCGGGGATACACCAACCGCTCCGAAGCGTTCCGGGACCTGATCCGCAATGAACTGGTCCAGGAAACCTGGAAGTCGTCGGATTCCGAGGTCTTCGGAACGGTGACGCTGGTCTACGACCACCACGCCCGCCTGCTTCCGGAGAAACTCACCGAGCTCCAGCATCGCTACCACGCCGCCGTGCTTTCCGCGCTCCACGTGCATCTGGATCATGACAATTGCCTCGAAGTGGTCCTCGTCAAAGGAAAGGCCGCGCTGGTCGAGACGCTGTCGAACGCCCTGATCGCCATCAAAGGGGTGAAGCACGGCCGCTTCACCGTGACCACATCGGGCCACGATCTACCCTGACGGCTGTGGCAGAGCTGTGGCGCGCAACCTCTCACACCTGCTATACTTTGAGATTCAGGTTCGCAACGATCCAGGAACATCTATGCCCAAGCTGAAGACTCACAAAGGTGCGTCCAAGCGGTTCAAGAAGACCGGGACCGGAAAGGTGGTGCGCAACCATGCTTTCGCCCGGCATATTCTGACCTCGAAGTCGCGCAAGCGGAAGAGAAAGCTTCACAAGGCCGTATTGGCGGATGCCGCCGATCAGCCCGTGTTGAAGCGCATGATCCCGTATTAAGGGACCCAACCGCGTGTGGACGGTGCGCGTGGCACGTGCCCGATCCACCGCAAACGACAACCATCAAAAGGAGAAAACGTGCCCAGAGTTAAACGTGGAACCAATCGCCGGGACTCGCGCCACAAGACGCTGGACCGCGCCAAAGGATTTTTCCTCACCAAGAGCAAGCTGAATCGCGCGGCGCAGGAAGCCGTCGAAAAGGCCCTCCGATACGCCTACGTCGGACGCAAGAACAAGAAGCGCGAATTCCGTGCGCTGTGGATCGTGCGCATCAACGCGGGCTGCCGGCAGGCCGGTATTTCCTACAGCAAATTCATGCATGGCCTGAAAGCGGCGGGCGTGGATCTGGACCGCAAGGTGCTGGCCGAAGTAGCGGCCGGCGATCCCGCCAGCTTCACCTTATTGGTGGAGAAGGCCAAGGCGGCTCTGGAGGCGGCGGCCTGATGAGTCCCGCGGAACAGGAAGTCGATTCGCTGCATGCGCTCGAGCAGCGTATCCAACAGGCGGTGCATCTGGTGGCGCGGCTGCGGCAGGAAAAAGACGCCGCCGTCGAGCAAGCCACCCAGGCCCGCGCGGAAGCTGCCCGGCTCTCCGATGAACTGAAAACGCTGCACGCCGAACGTAAACAGGTGCGCGGCCGCATCGAGAAGCTGTTGGGGCAGATCGACCAACTCAGCGCCGGCTAAAGCCGTGGCCGCCAGCACACCCGAAAAACGACCGGTCCGCGTTACCATCCTGAGCCAGTCCTACACACTGCTCACCGCCGGAGATCCACGCGAAGTGGAGGAACTGGCGCGCCATCTGGATGAGTTGATGCTCTCCATCGCGGCCAAGTCTCCCAACGCGGATTCCACGCGCATTGCAGTACTGGCTTGCATGCACCTGGCCGACCGGCTGCACAGCCTGGAAAAGGACCTGAACAACCTGAAAGAGCGCGTGGACCGCAAGAGCGAGGAGTTTGCGGGGCTGCTGGAGCAGGTTCTCGAAGGGGGAGAGTGATGTATACCCGTGCGCTCGCGGTCTGCACCGCGCTGTTATTGATGAGCGGTGTATTGCGGCCCGCATCCGACGCCTACCGCGCGCAGATCGAGGAATGGCGGCGCCAACGGGAAGCGGCGCTCAAAGCGGATGGCGGCTGGCTGACGGTGACGGGACTGTTTTGGCTGCACGAAGGCGTCAACACCTTTGGTTCCGCGGCGCCGAAAGACATTGTGCTGCCCGCGGACCCGGCCGTGCAGGACGGCGCGTTCGAACTGCACCACGGCAAGGTCGCCGTGCGCCTGGACGGCCAAACGCGCGAGGTGCGGACGGACCCAGCCGGGAAACCGGACCCCATAACGATGGGCGGCCTGACTATGTTCGTCATCCAGCGAGGCGGCAAATTCGGCATCCGGTTGAAGGACACCAACAGCCAACTGCGCAAGGAATTCACGGGCCTGCATTACTTTCCGGTGAACGAGGAGTATCGCATTACGACGCGCCTGGTGCCGGATGCCAGGAAGATTCCCATTCTCAACATCCTGGGACAGGTCGAAGATACACCCAGCCCCGGATACGTGGAGTTCGACCTGCGCGGCCAGAAGATGCGGTTGACTCCCGTCGAGGAATCGCCGAACGAGCTATTCTTCATCTTCCGCGACCTGACTGCCGGCCAAGAAACCTACGGTAGCGGCCGCTTCCTCACCGCGTTGGGTAAAGACGGCGAAGTGGTGCTCGACTTCAACAAATCCTACAATCCGCCGTGCGCTTTCACGCCATTCGCCACCTGTCCGTTGCCGCCCAAGGAAAATCGCCTCGCTGTGCGCATCGAAGCCGGCGAGCTGAAATACGGATCGCACTGAGTAAGACAGGCCTCCGGCCTGTCCGAGGACAGCCGGTTCCTTAGCTCAGGTATTGCCGCACGATTTCAATCATGTTCCAGATCACCACCGCTCCGAACCAGATGTTGAGAAACACCAACACCCGTTTGCGATTGAGGAACACCGCGAAAGCCGCCAACCCCGCCGCGATGATCTTCGAAATGATCAGCCCGGCGAGCGGTCCACTTTCGAGCAGGTGTCCGATGAAGGTGCTGCCTTCCTGCGCGCCCAGGTGCAAGCCTATCAGAGTGGTCACCACATCCAGTATTTGCAAACCCAGGAATACGGCGATCGAGGGCGTCGGGAATGCGTTCCCAACTGCAGTTTGGGTAGCTTCGATTTCCTGCTGCACGGTGTCTTCAACGATTATCCACGCGCACCGGGCCCAGTCTCCAGTCCTCTTTGGTTATCCGCTATTCGTCGCGTAACGTGGTTACGGGATCCAACCGCGTAGCGCGGCGGGCGGGCAGATAAGTCGCGGCCAGCGCAACCATTAGCAGCAGCGCGGCTACGCTGGCGAAGGTCAGCGGATCGCTGGGCTTCACCGCGAATAGCAGAGACTTCATCAGCGAAGTCAAACCCAGCGCGGCCACGGTTCCGGCGATCAGGCCACCCGCCACCAGGACCGCGCCCTGCCGCATGATCATGCGCAGCACGTCGCCGCTCTGCGCTCCCAGCGCCATGCGCACGCCGATCTCGCGGCGGCGCTGTGCGACGCTCTGCGCGATCACGCCGTAAAGCCCTACGGCGGCGAGTAGCAGGGCCATGCCCGAGAACGCCGCCAACAGCCAGGCCGCGAAGCGCCGGTTGGCCAGCGATGCGGACACCCGCTGATCCATGGTCTTTACGTCGAAGATCGGCACATCTTTGTCCAGGCTGGACACTTCCTGTTGAATCCCGCTTACCAGCGCCATGGGATCGGACGCGGTGTGCACGACAAATTGCAAGGATTGCGCCGGCCTCTGCTGAAACGGCCAGTATAAGGTCGCCTTGCGCTGCGTATTATCCAGCGCGTTGTGCTGCACGTGCCCCACGATGCCGGTCACGGTCGCCCAAGGTCCTCCCGCTCCAGTGCGCAAATGCCGGCCGACGGGATCCTGGTTCTTGAAGTACTCCCGCGCCAGGGCTTCGTCGACGACCACGGCCAACGGCGCGTCATGGCTGTCGGAATCGGAGAGCAGGCGGCCCCTCCGCAGCGGAATTCCCATCGCGGTGAAGTATCCGGGGCTGACCACGCGCTGGTCGGCGTGCGGTCCGGCGCCACCCTGCGGCACGACGTGGCCTTCGATGGTGAACGATCCGGACCTGTTGTCGCCGCTGAACGGCAGCGGGTTCACGGCCCCGGCGGTCGAAACACCGGGCAGCGCCGTCACGCGTTCCAGCAGCGCGCTGAAGAACCCGGAAGTCTGCGCGGGGGTGCTGTAGCGGCCGGGCGGCAGCGAGACGCCAAATGTCAGCACGTTTTGCGCGCGGAATCCGGGGTCGACCTTCTGTAGGCTCGCGAAACTGCGCAACAACAAGCCGGCAGCCACCAGCAACACCAGCGATGTGGCGACTTCAACGACCACCAGCGCGCTGCGCGTGCGATGGCGCCGCAGGCTGCCGCCGGCGCCCCGCGCGCCCATTTTCAAGAGGCCGTGCAGGTTGCCCGCGGCCACTTGCATGACCGGCGCAAGTCCGAATAACAGGCCCGTGAGCAGCGCGATGGCCGCGGTGAACGCCAGCACCCGGCCGTCAATCGAGACTTCGTCCAAACGCGGCAGTTGCTGCGGGCCGCCGGCCACCAGCAAGCTCACGCCCCAACTCCCCAGTAACGCGCCCGCAGCGCCGCCCAGCACACCCAGCATGACGCTTTCGGTCAGCAGTTGACGGGCGATGCGCCATCTGGCCGCGCCCAGCGCCGCGCGAATGGAAAGCTCCCGCATGCGGCCGGAGGCGCGCGCTATCGACAGGTTCGCCACGTTGGCGCAAGCGATGAGCAGTACGAAACCGACCGCCGCCAGCAGCACCAGCAGTGCGCCGCGAACATCGCCGATCAACAATTCGTCCAACGAATCGACGCGGATGGCCCAGCCCACCGACGGCGGGTAGTCGTCCGGGAAGTTCTTCGCCAATACCCGGCCGAAAGCCGCCATGCCGGCGCGCGCCCGCGCGAGCGAAACATCCGGCTGCAGCCGCGCCAGGATAAACAGGAATTGATTGGTGCGTTTGGCAGGAGACATCTGCTCCGGAGTGAAGCCGGAAGGAATCCAGGCGTCCAGCGGAGCGAACCATTGCAGAATGGACGGCACGATTCCCACCACGGTATAAGGCTTGCCGTTGAGGTGAATGGTGCGTCCCAGCACGCCCGGATCTCCGCCGAAGCGGCGCTTCCAGAGACCATCGGTCAGCAGCACCACCTGGTTGTTGCCCGGCCGGTCTTCTTCGTAGGTGAACGTACGCCCCAGAATCGGCCGGACTCCCAACACCGCAAACAATCCCGCTGTCGTGACGCCGCACTGCAGACGCTCCGGGCGATCCGCGCCCGTGAGGTTGAAATCGCCTGTGTCTACCGCCGCGACTTCCGAGAACAGGTGCCGCTGTTTACGATAGTCGATGTAATCGGCGACCGAAGCTGCGGCAGCATCCATTCCGATGGCCTTGTACTGGTTCTGCAGAACCACCAGACGCTCCGCATGCGGAAAGGGCAACGGCCGCAGCAGGGTTGCGTTTACCACGCTGAAGATGGCCGTGTTGGCGCCAATCCCAAGCGCCAGCGTGAGCACGGCGGTTAGGGTGAAGCCAGGGCTGCGGCGCAGAATCCGCGCGGCATAAGCTACGTCTTTGGGCAGAGTTGTCACTGTTCACCTCGGTCTGGCCGGTGAACATGCAATTGTCGTGCCGCCCGCGCGGGTTGAAACCCTTGGCCAACGGACCCGCGGCAACATATATGATGTCCGAATCCGGGAAGCGCTGTCCGGTTTCACGGAGCAGGATGCTGTGACGCCCGCTTCTACCGCATTCTTGCGGCTTCGTCTTTCATCACCTGGGCATTGTGCCACGCTTGCTGGGCCAACGGCCCCTGGATGGCGGCTGCCTGCTTGCTGAACTCGGCGGCTTCCAACACTTGCGCCTTCTTAAGAGTCATCTTGCCGAGTTGGTAGTTGGCCAGCCCTAGATAAAACAGCGCTGCGGCTTTGCGTCCGTCGTTGCCCGCCACCAGCGGGAGCGCCGCACGCAAATCCTTGTTGGCTTCGAAGTACGCGCCTTTTTCGGCCTGCACCACGCCGGCGATCCAGTAGCCGGTGGCCTGTTCCGCGCTGCGCTTGCGCTCCCAATCCGCGACGGACACGCCCTCCGGCCGGGAGTGCTTGCCGAGCACGGCCGTCAGGCGCCGCGCGTAGCCCCATGCGCGATCGCTCTGCTTGTGAGAGTACGCCGACTCGGCCAAGACTGCGAGTGCGTCGTCATTTTCCGGAAAATTATCGAGGGCTTTCTCGGCGATATCCGGGATCTTCGCGGCCGCGCCCATTTGCTGCAAGGCATGAAAGTAAAGTGCGTAAACATCGGTGAGGTATTTGCTTTTGGGGTTTTGCCGCTCAAGCGCGGCCAGCAAGTCCACCGCCGTTTCGGGCCGCGCCTCCACCGCCGTGGCATATAAAGCGTACTCGGTGTACAACTCGACACCGCGGGCATAGGCTACACGGCTGCTCCAAGCTTCTTTTTCGTCGGCGTCGGCGGGCGCCGTTGCGGAGATCGCTTCGCGCGCCAGCGCGCACGTCTGGGCCGCCAGGATCTTCACCTGCACGGCGTCCTTCTCCGCTGTGGCATCTTTGAGTTTCTGATATGCAGTCTCCAGGCTGCCGCTGGTGATCACCAGGGGCGCCAGGAGAACCGCGAAGCGTGCCATTGCTAACATGGCAACCTCCTTTATCGGTGCAATTCGATTATAGACCCGCGCATCTTAAATTAACAGCCATCTGGGCCAGACGGTGGGCGGACGATCGGTTTTCGTCGTCTGCCAGAACCTTTTGCCTCGCTATACTGGAGTCTGTCCCCGATGCGCAAGACATTCTACGGCTGGTGGGTTACGCTGGCGGCCTTCCTCACATTCGGCATCGCCGTCGGTCTGCCCTACTACAACATGCCGTTCTTCTCCGACTATTTCCAGCGCGAGTTCCACTGGACCAAGGGGCAAATCACTTTCGGCTTTCCGCTAGCGGCCCTTCTAACCCTGTGGGTCGGTCCCGTACTGGTGCCGCGCTTCAGCCCGCGCAAGCTCATTCTGGCCGGCACCGCGCTCACCTGCGCGGCCTTCCTGGGCTTCGGAACCATGCATGGCTCGCTCACGGTCTACTACGCGCTGTGGTTCCTCTACACGGTAGGCTATATTCTCTCCGGGCCCATCCCGCATCAGCTCGTGATCTCGCACTGGTTCCGGCGCAATCGCGGCAAAGCCATGGGGATTCTGTACGTGGGCGTCGGACTCGTCGGCTTCCTTGGCTCGTACATCGTGAAGCCGCTCACCGAGGGCACCAATTTCCATACCGCCCTGATGGTGTGGGGCGCGCTCATGTTCCTGGCGTGGCCCATCGCCATCTTCGTCATTCGCGACCGCGCTGCCGACAAGGGCCTCTATCCCGATGGCGACAGCCACCCGCCCGCCGAAAACCGGGTGGAATCATTCAGCTTTGGCTATCTGCTCCGCCAGTATTCCTTCTGGCTGTTGTTGATCGGCAGCTTCTGCTCCATCGGCGCGATCGGCGCGGTCAACTTTCACATGAAGTTCGTCTTTCTCGACCAGGGCTTCACGGACCAGGCGCTGCTGAACTCCACGTGGCGGGTCGCCTCTATGACCATCCTGGCCACCAGCACCGCGGGACGTCTCGCCATCGGCGGCCTGGCCGATCGCTTCTCGAAGAAATGGGTGATGACTGCCACTTACTTTCTCGTGGCCGCCACCATTCCTATGCTGCTGACGGTCAGCCCATCGCGCTCGCCGGTAGCGTTCGCCGTGCTGTTTGGATTCGGCATGGGCGCAGACTACATGCTAATTCCCCTGATGGCCGCGGAGCAGTTCGGCGTCAACACGTTGGCGCGCGCCATGGCGATTCTTCTGCCGGTCAATACCATCGGGCAGGCTTGGTTTCCATACTTCGTTTCGATTCTGCGCGAGCGCTTCGGCAGCTACGCAATCGCCTTCGGAGCGGTTTTCACTGTGTCGGTAATTGGCGCGCTGGCCATCTTGCTGCTGCCGCGCCATCAGCAACAGGATGAGGCATTTCGTTTACAAAACTCTGGACGAGCTGCAGCGCGCGGCTGACGAGACCGGTGCCGTGCACGTCCGTTTCACGGCCGGCGCGCAGGAGGTCCGCAGCGTGCTGGCGCGGCCCGTGCGTGTAGGCGCGCTCACAGTGGGCAACTCCATCGCCATCCAGCCCATGGAAGGCTGCGATGGCACGCTGGATGGCCGTCCCGGGCAGCTCACTTGGCGCCGCTATGAACGTTTCGCGCGCGGCGGAGCCAAGCTCATCTGGTTTGAGGCCACCGCTGTGCGTGAAGATGGACGCGCCAACACCCGCCAACTTTGGATTGCGCCGCACAATGTGGCGGACTTCGCCCGCCTCCTCGCGCGCATCCATGCAGTGCACCAGGAACAGTGGGGCCGCGCGGACGACTTGCTGGTGCCCATTCAACTCACGCATTCCGGGCGCTATAGCGTGCCGCGTCGCATCATCGCGTACCATAATCCGCACATCGATCGGAAGACGGGTACGCCTCCCGATTATCCGGCGATTTCAGATGGTGAACTCGAGCGCCTGGAAGACGCCTACGTTGCGGCCGCCGGACTGGCCCTCGAAGCCGGGTTCCGTGCGGTGGATATCAAGGCCGTGCATGGTTACCTGGTCAGCGAGTTGCTCGGCGCAAAAACCCGCGGCGGCCGTTATGGCGGCCCGCTCGAAAACCGCCTGTGCTTCCTGCGCAATGTAATCGGCAAGCTGCGCGCGGCGTTCGGCAGCCGGCTCCTGATCGCCGTGCGCGTGAATGCTTTTGATGGCGTGCCGTTCGGCTGCGCTTTTGAAACGCCCTATCCCTATGGGTGGGGGGTGGATGCCGCCGATCCGCTGCGCGAAGATCTCCGCGAAGTGAAGCACGCCGTCGCCTGCTTTCGCGAGTGGGGTGTCGAGCTGCTGAATGTCTCGATGGGTTCGCCTTATTACAATCCGCATGTCGTCCGTCCGTTCGAGAAGCCGGACGAAGGCAACTACGAACAGCCCGAGCATCCACTTCTGGGCGTCGACCGGCATTTCCGCATCGCCGGCGAGTTGCAGCGCGCGTTTCGGGAACTACCCATGGTGGGAAGCGGCTATAGCTGGCTGCAAAAGTATGCCATCAACGCCGGAGCGCACCATATCGCGGCTGGCGATATTCGTTTTCTAGGCATTGGGCGCGGTGCGCTGGCCTATCCGGATTTCGCCCGGGATGCCCTGGAGAAGGGCGAATTGGACGAGCGTCGTTGCTGCAAGACGCTCACGTTTTGCACCTACCTGATGCGGCAGAAGCATCATCCGCTGGGCCAGTTTCCCACGGGATGCCCGCCATTCGATAAAGAAGGCTACGGTCAGATCGTCAAGCTAGCCCGCCGCACTTAGTGTGGCGTATGTGGCCGATGCGCACACGCGTGCCATGTCGAGACTTGTCTCGACGCCTCTGGCCCGCTTCCAAGCCATCCAGGCCCCACCGGTGACGTGAAAGACCTCCTGCATATTCAGCGGCTTGGCCAGGACATTGTATCCGCCCAGATTCAGTACTTCCGACCACAACCGGTCGTCCGCCATTCGGGAAGTCACGATTAACAACGGCGGACACGGCATCCGGTCAAGACGGCCCAGCACATCCTGCCAATCGCCATCCGGCAGTTTTGTCTCGCAGATCACCACCGGCGTGATATTTTCCCGCAGGAACTCAAACGCTTCGTTCTGCGTCCGGGCGCCCTGCTGTTGAAAGTCGGAATATTTCAGAATGTCGTGCAGATGTTGGTGATCGTCGGCAAAGGGACTAATCAACAGTATATTGGCGGCACTCCGAGAAACGGCTTGCGTGTCTTCGCTCTTCATGGCCTTGTCTCCCAGGCCTGAACGCGTCCGACTACGAGGCGGTCGTTTCAGGTATGCCTAAATTTTACCACAAAATGCACCTTTTTTCCGAATTTTTGCAATAATTCGCGGAACAGAGTACTGTTTCAGACTCGCAGTGCCCCGGTCCGTTACCGAGCCGCGACCGTCGGGGAGCGCTATCCCAGATCAGCAGGTGCGTTCGCGTTAGAATAGGGTTACAAACCTCATGAAATCCTTTCCGCTATTCCTAATCGCGGCCGCCCTATGGGCGCAGTCCGCAGCACCGCCGGCTGTTCCGCTGGCCCAGCCGCCGAACAACGTTAAGACTTTCGACCTCGGGCGCGCGCTCGCCTCCACTTCGCCGGACACCGTGGTGGCCACATTCGACGACGGCAAGAACCTCACCGTCGGCGAGCTTAACAGCTTCATCGGGGCGATGCCTCCGAACATGGCCCAGACCGCACGGCGCGACCGCCGGGCATTCGTCGAGCAGGTTGCCCTGATGCGCCATTTGTCGGAAATGGCCGAAAAGGCCAAGCTCGACCAGCAAAGTCCCACTCGGGAAGCCCTGGCCTTCAACCGCACTTACCTACTGATGAATGCCCAGTTGCACGAGGTCCTGACCAACATCAAAGTGCCGCCCGCCGATGTGGAAACCTCTTACAACGCGAATAAAGACCGCTTCAAACAGGTCAAGGTGAAAGCGATATACATGCCCTTCTCCGCGGACGCTTCCGCGGCAGGCGCGAACGAACCGAAACACCTCACCGAAGCCGAGGCCCAGGCCAAAATCGCCAAGCTGCGGGCCGACATCGCCGCCGGCGCGGATTTCGTGAAACTGGTGAAGGAGAATTCCGGAGATCCCATTTCCGCCGCTAAGGACGGCGACTTCGGCACCCTGCGCAGCACCGATAACCTTCCGGACGCCATCCGCACCGCCGTCTTCGCGCTGAAGACCGGCGAAGTGAGCCAGCCTGTCAAGCAGCCGAACGGGTTCTATCTGTTCCGCGCCGACGAAGTCGCCGCGCAGCCCTTAACCGATGTCCAGCCACAAGTCCTGAACGAGTTGAAGCAAGCCCAATTCAACAAGTGGATGGACGAAGTTCGCAGCAGCCTGAAACTGAAGATCCAGAACGAAGCCTTCTTCGCGGCGGGCGGAACCCCGGCACCGCCGGCCAAGTAGCCTTACCGGAGCTTCTCCCACAGCTCGGGATTCAGCAGATTAGGCGGACGCCGCCCCTCTATGGCCGCTACCGCGTTCTCCGCCGCCATCATCGACATCTTGCGCCGCGTATCCACCGACGCGCTGGCGATGTGCGGGGCCAGTACCACGTTCTCCAGCTTCAGCAGCAGCGGATTCACCCGCGGC
>Ga0187867_10001176_pt1 | contig 22760 bp, 20 predicted proteins | sample June2016WEW_13_1_FD_132976 | JGI IMG/M metagenome (GOLD analysis project Ga0187867, IMG submission 132976) | Peatland microbial communities from SPRUCE experiment site at the Marcell Experimental Forest, Minnesota, USA - June2016WEW_13_10 | ecosystem: Environmental > Terrestrial > Soil >...
CCCTGGGCATCGACGGAGCGGCGGCGGAGGAGGCGCTGGGCGACGATGGCGCGGATGCTGCTGGTGAGTTGATACGGCTCGATTCCCATCTCCAGCAATCGGGCCAAAGCGCCGGCCGGGGTGGCGGCGTGCAGCGCGGTGATGAGCCGGTGGCCGGATAACGCGGCCTGAACGGCCAGCGACGCCGTGGCCGCATCGCGAACCTCGCCGAGCATCAACACCTGCGGGTCCTGGCGGAGAATGCTGCGGAGAGCTTTTTCGTACGTCAGTTGGCCGAAGGGAGAGACTTCGATTTGCGTGACGCCGGGCACGTCGCGCTCGACGGGGTCTTCCAGGGCGATGATGCTCAGGCCGGGGTTGACGCGCGATATATGGTGAAGCAACGCGTAAATGGTGGTGGTTTTGCCGGACCCGGCGGGGCCGGTGAGGATCAGCATTCCAGAATCGGCCGAGGCGAAGCCGATCAAGCCTTTGAGAACCGAGGGGGGCAACGACAGATCTTCCAGGATCGCGGGCTGGACGTGCTCGGCGGGCATGCGGACGGCGGCGCGCATGCCGTGGATGGTCGGCATGATCGAGAGGCGCAATTCCACCGCGGGATTATCGCAGCTTGTGGGCACGGAAATCCGGCCCTCCTGCGGAACGTCCAGCCGGTAGGTAAGCAGCCGGGCCATCACCATCAGGCGGGTGACGACGGCGCGGCCGACGGAGGGTTCGAGTTTTTTATAGGTCTCAAGGACGCCATCGACGCGCAAGCGAACTTCGCAAAAGTCGGCGGCAGGCTCGACGTGGATGTCCGAGGCCCGTTGCCGCAGGGCCTCGCTCAGGAGCAAGTCCACCAGTGGCCGAACATCCGGCAGAGCCGATGTTGCGGCGGTCATGAGCATATTCTACCAGAAAGGAGCATGGGGCGTTTGTGAGAAATGACGGTTTGGCGTCGCCAAACGTGCAAAGAAATCGGGGTTTTTGCCTGCCTTGAACAAACGCGGTCAGGGCCGGATAATCCGGCGAGGTTGGATATGCAGGCGCAAATTGTCCAGATTCTCAGCGCGCAGGATTATCCGCAGGAGGTCCAGCGCGCCGCGGAATTGCTGGCGGCGGGCAAGCTGGTGGTGCTGCCGACCGAGACGGTTTATGGCGTCGCGGGGGTGCTGACCAATGCGGAGGTGCGTTCCAGCCTGGCGCAGATTCGAGGGTCGGCAAATCCCAAGCCGTTCACGATCCACCTGGCGCGGCCGGGGGATGCGGTGCAATATCTGGGGGAGGCGAACGATTTTGCCCGGCGGGTGATTCATAAGCTCTGGCCCGGACCGGTCGGGTTGGTGTTTGACGTGCCAGAGGCGAGGCGGCGGGAGGTGGCGTCAGCACTGGGGTTGGAGCCGGGCGATCTTTACGATGGGGCATCGATCACGCTCAGGTGTCCGGACCATCCCGTGTTTGTGGGCGTGGTGGGGAAGGTGAAGGAGCCGGTGGTGCTGTCGTCGTCGGGACAGGTGGTGCAGCGAGCCGGCGATTTGGCGGAGGAGATGCTTTCGCAGGTGGAAATGGTTTGCGACGCCGGCCCGACGCGGTTCTCCAAACCTTCCACGCTGGTTCGGGTCAAGGAGAATTCTTACGAGATCGTGCGCGGGGGAGTGTATGATGAGCGGATCATCGATCGCCTGCTTCGGACGACGATTTTGTTTGTTTGCAGCGGGAACACCTGCCGGTCGCCGATGGCGGAGGCGATCGCCCGGCGATATCTTGCGGACCGGCTGTCGGTGATCCCCGAGGAGTTGGAGAAGAAGGGGATCATCGTGACGTCCGCGGGAAGCTTTGCGATGCCGGGCACGCGGGCCGCGGCGCCGGCGATCGAGACGATGCGGACGATGGGTTTGGACCTGTCGCGCCATCGGTCGCGGGCACTGAGCGTGGAGCTGATCCATCAGGCCGACGCGATCTACGCCATGAGTCAGAGCCACGCCAAGTCGGTGGCATCGCTGGTGCCGAGCGCGGCGGACAAGGTGAGTAGCCTGGACCCCGCGGGCGATATCGAAGACCCGATCGGCGGGGAGGTGTCGCTTTACATCGAGGTGGCCGAGCGGATAAAGAAGTTGATCGAACAACGCCTGGCGCAAGGAATCGTGCCGTGACACGGGAGAACCGAGGATGAACATTGCCATTGCCTGCGATCATCGCGGCTTCGACGCCAAGAGAAAATTGATCCCGGTGCTGAAGAGGCTGGGGCACGAGGTTCAGGATTTCGGCTGCGAAGGGACGGCGGCGGTGGACTACCCGGACTACGCGATCCCGGCGGCCAAGGCCGTGGCGGCCGGAACGCACGACATGGGAATCCTGCTGGACGGAAGCGGGATCGGGATGTCGGTGGCGGCCAACAAGGTGGCCGACATCCGCGCGGGGCTGGTCCACGACGAGATCACGGCACATCGGGCACGAGAACACAATCACTGCAACGTGCTTTGCCTGGGGACGGACCTGCTGAGCGAGGACCAGATTCGTCATATCGTGGAGATTTTCCTGTCGACGCCGTGCGGAGAGGGGCGGCATAGCCGTCGCGTGGAGAAGCTGCGGGAATTTGAGCGGGGGAAGTGAAAGTCCGGCGGCTTGGGTTGAGAAAGATTTCAGCGCGGGCGCAGGGCGGTTTCGAATACCGCCTTCATTTTTTCGGCGGCGGATTCGGTGGAAAGATTGTGGCTGAAGTCTTGCCAGGCCCGATCGCACAGGCTCTGGCGGAATTCCGGGTCTTGCAGAAGGCGAGCGGCGTGGGCGATCCAATCTTCCAGGGACCGCGCCAGCAGGCCGTTTTCGCCATGACGGAAAAAGAGGGGATGATCCAACGCATCGGAGGCGACGACGGCCACGTCGGCGGCCAAATAGGCCAGGACTTTTCCGAAGGATTTGCCGCGGCTGAAGGGGGATTCCACGGCGATCGGTTGTAGCCCGACGGGGACGTGCCGGAGGGAATCGATAAACTCGTCGTACGGCAGGAATGGATGGGTCTTGACGGGAACGGCGAACTGCTGGGCGGCGGACAACAGCGCGGCGATGCCGCCGGGGTCGCTCACGCCATAGAGCCGCAGCTCGAATTTCACGCCGCCGCCGGCGAGGCCGCGGATGATTTGGCTGACCAGTTCGAGTTCGCGGGGGTAACGATCGGGCGCGGATTGGGCCCAGGTGAGGACGGGAGCGCGGTCTTGCGGACGGGGGATGGGCCGCGCCTTGGGAACGGGGGCCGCGGTCCATAGCACGGTGACGTTGGGATTGAACTGGGCGCACCAATCGGCGACGAAGCGGCTGCCGGCGGTGACGGCGCGGCTGGTTTGGCAGCATTCCCGCACGGCTTGGGCGCACCGGGGATCGAGAAAATCGGCGTCGTCGATGTCGAAGACCGTGGGAAAGCCATCGTAGAGATTCGGGCGATTCAGGGGATGCCGCTGCATTTGCAGCACGATGAGATCGGGTTTTTCCAGGCGGAGGATTCGGCGGCGCTGGACCAGTTCGCATTGCGGGGGGACGACCGTCGTGCGCCAGCCGAGGGTTCGCAGCTTTGCCGCCACGTTGAAAGCGCGGAGGAGCGCCGAGCCGCCTTCGGCCGGCATCTGCGAGGGGAAAAATACCGCGCGCGGCCTGGCGGAGGGCTGCGACAATCTTTGGAAATGAGCGAGGACTTCTCGGTATCGGTGTCCGGCGAAGCGAAGGAAGGAGACGTCACTCATTTGCCCTGATCATCGCTGATGATGTTAGCCTCCAGGCCCGGCCCTGAGCCTGGGCCCCAAGCCCCAGATCGTAGCATGCGACGTATTCGTTGAAAGTATGTTTTTTCCAGAGGGGCTTTCCCATGGTGTCCAGAACGGACATGGAAAGAGGCTGTTCGGCGGCGAAATGGCTTTCTCCGGCGAGGTCGCCGATGAAGGGGTTTTCAACGATCAACCACAGGCGTTTGCCGCGGAATTGGGAGAATTCCTCCGCCCAGCCGTTGAGGTCGGAAATTTTGTGGGAACCGATGACGACGGTCGCCCCGGAAAGACCGAAACGCGGCTGGTAATAGGCGAAGTCGCACGTGGCCGAGTCGTTGAGATAGAAAACGTCGCCGGGCTGGTAGTGGGCGGCGACGAACTCCACGGCGGGGCGCATGTCGGAGTCGGAGGGCGGGTTACGAAGAGTATTGATGGCTTTATTGATGGGGGAAATGAGCAGAAGTGCCAGCGCCGCCAGTCCCACGATGCGCAGCTCGCCCCTCCACGGGAAATCCAAACCGGCGGCGACGACGAGGGTGATCGCGGGCGCGGCGAAGAGGAGCAGGCGCCATTCAAAAGGATATTGACGCAGCGCCGAGGCGACGAGGACGGCGAGAAGGGGCGTCAGGAGCATCGCCAGGAAGCGGCGGCCGCCACGGTACAGTTCGATCGCGCCGATGATAAACGCCAGGGCCGCCAAGCCCTCGAATTCGACGGAGAAGTTGCGGAACAAGTCGAGGAAGTTGCGCTTGTACCAGATGAGTTTATCGAGCGAGAAGGGCGGTGGAGCAAATGCGTCGGCGACGTCGGCCCAGTAGCGTTGGAGATAATCGTTGTGGGTGATTTTGCGGAGGCAAAACCAATAGTTCAGGAAGAAGCTGGCGACCCAGACGGCGGCGAGGAACAAGACGTTGGCGATGTGGCGATCGCGGAGGCGAAGCCTACCGCGGGGCTTGTCTTGGAACCATTGGATGGCGGCGGCGACGCCGATTCCGGCGAGCACGAAAACGGCCGGATTGGAGAACCAGATCGCCAGCGCCCCGCCGACCGCCAGGGCCACGATGCGGTTTCGGCCGCGGGGGAGGGAATCTTCCAGGGCGCGGACGGCCAGGAACATCAGCAGGATCGCGACGAAACAATCGGTGGAGTATTGCTTGCAGTCGGCCCAGTAAAAGCCTTTATCCGCGGCGAGGGCGAAAAAGGCGAGTGCGAAGAGAGTGGCGCGGCGGCTGAGAAGCCCGCGGCACAGGAGATAGAAAAGCGGGACGGCCAGTACGGAAGCGGCGACGGGCCAGAGCCGCAGCGCCATCTCGCCGCCGCCGAACAGCTCGAACGCCAGCTTCTGAATCATCAGGAAGCCGATGGGGGCGCCCTGGTAATAGTCGAGCGGCTGGAACAATCCGGCAAAGGAGCGGTGGATGACGTTAAGCGCCAGGGCGGCCTCGTCGCGCCAGAGAGATCGGTCGGCGAGGTACATCCGCAGGCGGATGACAATGCCCAGCGCGACCAGCCCCCAGGCGAGGAAGAGATAGGGGATTGAATCCCGCGTGCCTGCCGCATGGGGCGCTGCCGCCGGATCGGCGTGAGGCTGGATTTCGTTCTCAAAAACGCTGCTGATGTTGCGCTCCTCTGCGGAGGTGAAACCTCCCGTTGCGCCCGGGTTGTCGCGACTTGATGATGAGGGATATGTAACAATCCCATGATGAAATGACCGTGAAAGATCGCGACGATTTAGATGATGCTGGTATGCGGATGCAGGGTGACGTGCACGATTTCCGCGGGGGCGTTGATGCGAAGGGGGAACCAGTCGCCCACGCCGTTGGAGACGATCAGGTTTGAAGCGGAATGGTCCTTTTGATAGAGGCCGGACCAGTATCTGAATCGGAGCGGGCCGGCCCCGATGCGCGAGGTGAGCATGATCTGTCCGCCGTGGGTGTGCGCGGCCAGGACGAGGGGAATGCCGTTTTCGGCGGCGAGGTCCCAGGCATGCGGATGATGGACCAGCAGAATGGGAAAAAGATCGGGATCGCGCTTGAGAAGGGTGTCGCGGACGGCGGCGTGCTGTTCGGCGCCGGGCGGGGTCCAGATGGCGCCGAGGAGCTGGATGGGGATGCCGCGGGGAAGAAGCGTGACGGCATCGTTCAAGAGCAGGGGCACGCCGCGGGCGGCGCAGGCGCGGTTGAATCGCTGGGCGCCCCCGATGACGTCGTGATTCCCCTGGACCAGGTAGAGGCCGTTGGGAGAGTCCATTCGGCGAACCATGTCCAGCGCGTTGGGCAAATCGGAATGCGAGATGTTCACCAGGTCCCCGCCGAGCAGGATCAGTTCGGCGCGGAGATTGTTGGTGGCGTCGGCGATGTCGTCGAGCATTTTCCGCGAGGAGAAGACGCCGGCGTGAACGTCGGCGACGAACGCGATGGTGAATCCGTCGAGCCCGGCGGGCCAGCCGGTGATGGCCAGTTCGTATCGTTTGATGCGGAAGGCGCCGAGTTGGGCGACGCCGGCGCCGGCCAGGGTGAAGCAGGCGACGGGAGGAACGGCCAGCGCGGCGGCGGTCAGGAAGCGGCGGCGGGAAATGGCCCGATCTGAAACCGGCGGGCGGACAGGGCGGGGGATGAGAAAACGGCGGATGAGGCGGATGGCCCAGTCGGCGGCGATGGCGAGAATCGTGACGGGAAGGACGAGAAAATGCCAGACGAAGACGGCGGCGGGAATCCATTGGGGGATGATTCGATGCGAACGGAGCACGGTGGGATTGGAAACGCCAAGCACCACCGCGAAGACAACGGCCCCGAGCATCAGCAGGGCCAGGATTCCCCGCCAGAGGCGGCGGCGGCGCATCTGCCGCAGCAAAAAATGAAACCGCAGCCAGACCAGCCCATCCAGCGCGATAAAGACGGTGACGATGAAGACAACAACGTCCATCTACGGCACGACCTTGGCGGAAAACTTTTTGCGCAACTCGCCCAAGGCGAGTTGGCCCGTGGAAACCAACCAGCGAAGGTGAAACTTCATCAAGTCCGCGAGATCGAGCCAACGGCTGGCGTGCAGATAATGCAAGAATCGCGAGCGGACGGGCTTGAACCGGCCGGCGTTCCAGGGCTTCTTTCTTCCGGCATAATGCTGAATGCGCGGATGGTAAAGAAGTTCCTCTCTTCGGCGTCGAATTTCCTGATCGACGGGCGTTTGGCCAAGCTGGGTCGGATCGATCAGATTATCGACCTGGGCGTTCCAGGCCAGGTCCAGTTGCCGCCATTTTCCGAAGAGGACGGCATTGAGCCCGTCCTGATCGGGGAAGCGGACGACGGACTTGAATTGGCGGACGTAATCGAGGACGGCGCGTCCGACGCGGTCCTGCCGCCAGGGCTTCATGTTGATGACCAGCACGCCCGAATTGAAATAGGGCGCGTTTTGTCTTTGGGCCGGGTCGATCCCGGGCAAGGGCAATTCGGGGCGGAGGATCGAACTTCCGTAGTCGCAAACGGCCATGAGGGTGGCATCGCCGAAATCCTCGCGATGGAGATCGGCAAGGTCGCCCTCGACGAGCAGGTCGCCGTCGAGATAGACGATGCGCGCCAGATCCATCGGGAGGATGTCGTCCATGAGCAGGCGGAGATAGATGGTGCTGTTGAGCCGGCGGAGGATGGGAAGATCGCTGAAGGCGTCGCGGTCGATCACATGCCATTCGAGATCGACGTTTCCGAAGCCGGCGATTTTTTGTTCCATCCGCCGGCGGGAATCGGGGGCGATGCCGCCGTCCATGAGATAGACGCGCAATCGCCAGCCGGGCGAGAGATTGGCCGATGCCGAGCAGAGCATGACCATGATCGGCATGACATATCGGTCATCCCCGCAGCAGAGCAGAGCGACTTCACGCGGGGACTTGGGAGATGGTTGATCCATAATTCTGCCAGGAGGCCGGCGGTGCGGGTTGCATGGATGCGGCCGGGAGCTTCTCGATCCAGGCCTGCGCCTGTTTGGGGCTTCGGAGCTGAACGAAACGGAGATGGCTGAATTCCGGGCGGCGGAAGATTTTGGGATAATCGCGGCGGCGTTTGCGCCAGCTTTGGATGACCCAGAGCAATTGGGATTTCCGGGAGAAGAACGTCCTGCGCCAGGTTTCGACGTTGTGATCGCCAAGGCGCTGGCGGGTGATGCATCGCCCGAGCGTGCGGCGCAAGGCCCGCATGAAGACCACGGACATGGGATAATTCAGCCAGACCACGGTGTCGGCGCGGGACCAGACGAGATTGCGATGCTCGGGGAATACGCCGTCGATGACCCAGGCGTCCGGGGCGATGGCTTGGCTGACTTGGGTGAGCAGGGATTCATCGGAGGGAAGCGACCACCCGGGAAGCCAGACCATCGAATCGAGTTCCACGTGCGGCAAGCCCAGCCGCCGCGAGATGGATTCGGCCATCACGGTCTTGCCGGAGCAACTTGAACCAACAACCACAACGCGACGCATCGGAACTGTCCTCGAATTTGCTGCCCCAAACTCTTATCGTTTAAGGAAGATTGATAGAAGAGTCCATAAAAAGATTATCGCAATTCCCGGCAAAATCAATTGTAAATTGGGAGTAGGTTGGAACGGCGTGGGCAAACCTACGGATGCCGCAGATCGGCCGGTCCTCCGGCCGATCCCTTGGGCCAAGGACCGATAAAGTTTGATTCCGCCGAGCAAACCGGCAATTCTAAAAGCTATGGCCGTTCTGGAACCAGCAAAGGTGAACGGTGAAAGAATGAAGAGCGTGGAGTAAACAGCATCAGTCCTCGCCCACCACCGCCACCCGGAAGCCGTACATGTCGTAGAACCGGGAAACAGGATAGTCCTTGTTGCGGTCCGCCGAGCGGGAGGACGACGGCGGGCTCGCCCAGTCACCGCCACGCAGCACGCGAAAGGAACCAGCGTCCGCTCCCGTAGGGTCGGTGGCTGCGCCCCTCCCGTAGTCCCCATAGCGGTCCTCGCACCATTGGTACGCATTGCCGATCATGTCATAGAGCCCGAAGGCGTTAGCCCTGAAACTCCCCACCGGCGAGGTGAACACAAAAGCATCGTCCCAACTAAAGAACTCCTGACGGAGGTTGGGTAACTTCTTCCTAAGGCTCCGATCGGCACAGTTGGCCCAACCCTTGCCGTCGTCCGGGTTGTCGCCCCACGGATAAGCCGTCGTCGTGCCGGCCCGGCAGGCGTATTCCCACTGGGCTTCCGTCGGCAGCAGAACCGTCTTGCCGCTCCTTTTGGAGAGCCAAGCGCAAAACGCTTCGGCGTCGTTCCAGCTCACCTGTACCACAGGATGATCCCCCTTCTGATCGAAACTCGGGTTACGCCACGATCCGCCATAGGCCTTTTCAAAGAGGAAATTGCCGTCCTTGACTGAAAGCCGTATGACCAGCCATCCTGCTCGGCATCGGTCTTGTAGCCGCTATCCTTCACGAACGCTGCGAACTGGTCCACCGTCACATGAGTTACCCCCATGTAGAAGGGCTTGCTGATCGTCACCTCGTGCTGGACTTCATCCGTGTCGCGATCCTTTTCCGTTTCGGGGCTACCCATCAGGAACTTTCCCGCCGGAATCAGCACCAGCTTCATCGTCACCTTGTTGCCAAGGTCGAGGGTCAGTTCCTTGGCGGGCTGCGTGGCTGGAGGGTCGGCCCAAGCAGCCGTTGCCATTGCCCCAAGGAAGATTACCGCTGCGAGAATCAGATTTTTCATGGATTGCTCCTTCCGCCTGCATGCGAGCATACGGCGGCTCCGAGGCGCGTCAATGAATCCGCCAGCCGCCCGTGAATGGCGACCAATAAAGTTTGATTCGGCCGGGCAAACCGGCGATTCTAGGGGGCATGGCCATGGAAATGCGCTGGGTTGGGGAAGAAGAGTTGGACCGGGTGGCTGAAACGCGCTGGATGTGCTACGCCCATGCCGGGAAGGAGCTGGAGCGTTACCGCCAGAGACTTCGTGCCGATCCGCGGAGCGGGCCGGGGGATTACCTGCTGGCCGAGCGGGATGGGGCGGCGGTGGGAACGGCCACGAGTTTGCCGATGACGATGTGGGTGCGTGGCTCGCCGCTGTCGTGCCAGGGCGTGGCGTGGGTGGGGACGATCAAAACCGAGCGGCGGCGAGGCGGCGAGGCGGGCGTGGCGTCGGCGGTGATGCGCGAAGTGCTTCGGATGGCTAGGCATCGCCGGCACGTCGTCTCGGCGCTCATGCCGTTTCGGGTTTCGTTCTATGAACACTTTGGATATGGCGTAATGGAGCGGCGCGCGGAATGGACCATTCCGCTTTCCACGCTTCCCATCGGCGATTGCGCCGGCTGGCGATTCATCAACGACCAGGACCGGCCGGCCCTGGCCGCACAATGGCAGCGCGCCGTCGAAGCGGGCCAATGCGACGTCGAGCGCTCCGAGCGGCGATGGAATCATCGGCTTCTTGAGGAAGAGGAGGGGATGACGTTTGTCGACCGGCCGGGGAAAGCCGACGCCGTGCGGGCTTCGGCATTCGTGGCGCAGGAGAGCCTGAACGGACGAAATATATTGAAAGTGCAGGAATGGTCGGCTGAATCACCCGAGAATTTTCGCGGCCTGCTGAGCTTTCTGGGAACGATGCGGGATCAATTCTCGGCGGCATCGATCGTGACGCCGGCGGATTGGCCGGTGAATCGGCTGTTGCGCGAGGCGCAGATTCCGCACCGGCCGGTGGATCATCCGACCGCGGAGGTTCGGCCATATACGCGGATGCAGCTTCGGATTCTGGATCACGGGAAATTTCTGGAATCGCTGAACTTGCCGCAGACGGCCAAAGGCCGGGCATCGGTCGGGGTGTTGGAAAGCGAGGGTGAGGTCTCGCGGTTTTCGGTGGAGATGGAATCGGGGCGTGCGCGGGTTTCGGCGGCGTCGGGCGAAGTCGATTTCGAATGTCTCGACCGGCACTGGTCGGCGATCGCCACCGGCGATCTGCCGGCAACCCGGGCGGTGCAACTGGGTCTGGCAAAGGCCCGGACGGCCGGGGCGTGTTCGCTGCTGGATGCGCTGTCGGCGGGTCCGGCGCCGTTCTGTCGGGAGTATTTCTAGGCCTGATTATTCACTGCAGAGCACGCAGAGACCGCGGAGCAAAGGAATCGAGGAAAAGTTGGACATAAATGAACTGACCGAGAGAGTGATCGGCGCCTGCATTGAAGTGCATCGAAACACTGGTCCAGGATTGCTCGAATCTGCCTACGAGCAGTGCCTCTGCCGGGAATTGAGCTTGCGAGGCATTCCGTTTCAATTACAGGTTCCATTGCCGGTGAATTACAAGGGCACCCTGCTCGACTGCGGATATCGCGTAGATCTGCTGATCGATGGCCAATTGCTGATCGAACTCAAATCCGTGGAAAAGATATTGCCCATCCATGAAGCTCAACTGTTGACCTATCTTCGTCTGGGCGGATGGAAAGTCGGCTTGCTGATCAACTTTAACGTCAAAGTCCTGAAGGACGGAATCGTTCGCAGGGTGCTTGGCCTGACGGACTAATTCTTCCTGTTTTCTCCGCGATCTCTGCGGTCTCCGCGGTGAATAATCCGGTCCAAGGCCGGTTTCGCCGATAAACGGCATAGGTTGATTGAGGTTGCGGAATTGCGGCGTACAATTCTGAGGCGGCCATGGACGATTTCCCGACACAGTCCGACAGCGAACGTCGAACGGTCCGCCTCCCTGCGAGGTGGCCGCGATCGCTGTCCAAACGGTTGCTCTTGTTGCTGGCGACGCCCAAGTCGGCGTCGGCGCTGGCGTGGGGCACGTCGATCACGTTCCACGTTTTGCTGTTTGCGACGGCGATCCTGGTGTTGCCGCCCATCGTCCAAGGCTTGCGCGAAACCAGCCAGGAGCAACTCATCATTCCCGATGCGACGCTTTCCACCGACAACGACATCGGGGGGGTTCCGAATCCGGGACTTGGCAAAGACCCCACCCGCAACGCGTCCCAGGAGAACGATCCGAGCGAGAACGACGCGCGCGGCTGGGCGATGCGGCGAAGCGACGATCTGGCGCAGGCGCTGAGCGCCAGCGCGGTCGCGGCCAATGACGTCGTCGCCCAGAGCGATCAGAAACAGGAGGAGTCAAAGGACAACGTCCTTTTCAACCGGTTCAGCAGCGAGAGCGGCCAGATGGGCAGCTTCGGTCCCCGGGGCGGCGGGCAGGGCGTCGGACCGAAAAGCAAAATCTTCGGCCACGGCAGCAACGTCCGCAGCATCATCTACGTCTGCGACGCCTCCGGCTCCATGGTCGGACAGGGCGACGACGCGCTCAAGACCGAACTGAAGCGGGACATCGCCAACCTGTCTCCCATCCAGGAATTCAACATTCTGATCTTCCACGAAACGCGCACGGGATCGCTCTATCAGGCGTTGTCGGACAAACTGCTCATGGGCACGCCCAGCAGCAAGGCGACCGCGTTTGATTTCGTGGACAATCTGCCGTTTTCCAGCGTCAATAACCCCATTCCCGCCTTGGACGAGGCGTTCCGCGAAGAGCCGCAGTTGATCTTCCTGCTGAGCCACGGCGACTTCAACAACCGATACAATACCACGAACAACCAAGAGGTCCTCGACAAGGTGGACGAACTGAACCACGATAAAAGGACCCACGTGAACACGATCCTGCTTTTGGGAGAGAGACGCAAGGAAGTGGAAAGAAAAGACCTGGAACTCATCATGAAGAACCTCGCCGAGCGCAACGGCGGCGTGTATAAGAAGTTCTACAGCGACGATCTGTGATCGGTCTGGACGATCTGTGACGGGCCAAAAAGACACCCGAAAGGAAAGGGCTTTCTCATGCGTGGATATGCGAATTCGCGATTGCGGCAGGCGCTGCTGGCGATGTTGTGCCTGGGCGCGCTGTTCGTCATCGCTGGGCCCGGGTTCGCCCAAACCACGGGTGACAAGGGCAACGAGGTGACGCAATCCACCTCGGTGTTCAGCCTGATCATGGCCAACCGCGACCCGGTCTTCTTCACGATCGTGGGGCTGTCGATCTGGGGATTGACGCTGATCATTCAGGGGTTCCTGGTCAACCGGCCGTCGGTCATCATGCCGCAGCGGACGATCGAGACGATCCGCGAGATGATCTCGCAGCGGCGGTTCAAAGAATTGATCGACTTCACGGAAACCGATCCCAGCTTCGTGAGCCGGGCGCTCAATCCGGCGCTGAAGCGCGCTCCGAGCTTCAACAGCATGAAGGAGGCGATGGAAACGGCGATCGGCGAGCAGACGGCGGACCAATTCCGCAAGATCGAATATCTGAACATCATCGGCAACCTCGGCCCGCTGCTGGGGCTGCTGGGCACGGTGATCGGGATGATCGACGCGTTCCTGGCGCTCAATGCGTCGGGCGGCAACGCGTCGCCGGCGACGCTGGCGTTCGGCATCTCCAAGGCCCTGGTGCACACGATGCTGGGGCTGCTGCTAGCGGTCCCCTGCCTGGCGGCCTTCGGCATCTTGCGGACGCTGGTGGACAAATACACGGTCCGGGCCTCGATGATCGCGGAGGAATTGCTGCTGATGATCAAGCCGGCCGAGGCCCGACCGGCCGCGGGCGTGATGCGCCCCGGCGCCATGCCGCAGCCGGCGCCGGCGCCATCGCCGCAGTTGCCGCGAAAGCCGGCTCAGCCCATCCCCGTCCCGGGCGCTCAGTTGTAACCAAGGACAAAAGTCCATGCGAAGCCAACGCATGCCCGCGATTCGAGAAAGCGGCGTCAACGTGACGCCGCTCATCGACATCGTCATGTGCCTCATCATTTTCTTCATGCTGGTGGCGAAGATCGGCGTGGACACCGGGGCGGACCGCAACATCGACATCCCCACCAGCATCCTGGGCACCGACATCAAGGACATGGGAAATACGCTGGTGCTGAACGTCGTCAACGGGCCGACCGGCGTGCCCGACCCCCAGCCCATCGTCACCGCGCTGGTCCGCGGCCAGATGGAAGAGTTGAAGCTGCACGACTTTTTCAGCGGAAGGGTCCAGGACCAGTTGCTGAACACGCTCAAGCTGTATCGCCAGGGCGATCCCCTGCTGAAAATGCAGCCCAATCCCGATTTCAAGGTGGTGATCCGCGGGGACCGCTCGCTCACCTTCCGGTTCCTGGCGCCCGTGCTGATGGATTGCAATCTGGCCCACGTCCGGTCGTTTGCCTTTGACACGAAACAGCCACAGTGACATGAAAATCCAGGGCGCAAAAAAAATTCACTACGATTCCGGCCCGAACATGACGCCGCTGGTGGACATCACGATGGTGATCCTTATTTTCCTGATGTTGGCCGGGAGCTTCAACACGCTGGAGCATTACCTGGTCAGCGACGTTCCGCTTCAGGCGAAGGGGGTCGGCGCCGCCCCGCCGGCGGGCGCGGTGTTTCCCACCAAGTTCACCATCAGCGTCAGCGTGCAGGGCCCGACTTACGTCGTCAAGGCCGGGAATTTCGCGTCGGTGAAGGATACCGACCCCCGGCGCGCCTGCGATCGGCTGATGAGTCAGCTCAAGGCCCAGTACAAGAATTTCAAGGATGCGGGCGTGAAGATGGATGACGTGCAGATCATCATCTATCCCGCTCAGAACGTGACCCTGGACGGCCTGGTCCCGGCGTTCGAGGCGGCCCAGAACGCGGGGTTCACCAAAGTGGGGTTTGGGATCAACGCGAAATGAGACCGATCAAACGGAAATTCGAAATTCGAAATTCGAAATTCGAATCAAATTCGAATGACCGAAACTCGAAAGAAAATCGCTTCGTCATTCGAATTTCGAATTTGATTCGTCGTTCGAATTTCGAATTTCGAATTTTCATCTGCGTTCTCCTGGCCTGCATTTCTCGCGTCATAGCGGACACCAGTCCCGCCTCGGGCCTTGCGGGCCTGGACGAAAACGCGCTTTACAGCGAGTTGGCCGACCGCGGGCTGGACGACCTGCTCAAGCGGGCCATGGACCTCGACGGCGTCGCGCCGGAGCAACGCGCCGCCATCGCCAGCCTCTCCTCCCTCCATCGCCTGGAAACCGAAAGGAACCTGAGCGACGACCAGCGGCAGGCGCTGCTCAACACGGTCGTCGCTGGGCTGGATCGCATCCTGGCGACGCTGCACGGTGATCCCGAACTGATCGTCAGCCAGGCGAAAATCATCGCCGAGCAGGGGGTCGATCCCCAAACCGGGCTTCTGGAATACTGGGGCCCCAGCGACGTGGAGAAAGATCGCCTTCGTCCCCTGGCCCAGGCCGCGGTGAAGATGTACGACCAGGCCCAGCAATTGGCGGCGGCGCAGGCGACCGATCTGGCCAACCGCATCACCAGCCCCGACGACAAGCTCGCCGAGTTGTGGAAGCGCGCCAGCGAGACCGCGGCGGCGGCGGCGTATCAGAAAACCCGCATGCAATACGCGCTGGCGCTTTCGATGGATTCCTCCGATTCCCAGCGCCAGCAACTTATCAACCAATCGCTCAAATCCTTCGCCGACTGGGACAACGCCGATTCGCAAATCCAGGCCCAGGTCCGCCTGCTCATGGCCAAGCTGCACGTGCTCACCGGCGACAGGGATGAAATCGCCGACGGACAGAAGCTGCTGGATTCCATTATCCACAATTCCAAAAGCGAGATTTCTCCGGCGCCCTCGCCGGAGATGATTTTCGAGGCTTGGTGCTTTAGCGTGATCGCGGACCTGGCGGCCAACGATCTGGGGTTGGCGCGGGCGGCGCTGGCGGATGCCACGGCGTTCCAGCAGAGCCATTTTCCCGACGACAAGGACGAAGCGGCGGCGCTGCGGCTGCTGGGCTTCCGGATCCTGGCGACGGCGGCGGACCAGTTGCCCCCCGGCGCCGACAAGGACCGCGCCAACGCCGCGGCGGTCGAGGCCCTGGCCGGACTGGTGCGGGATTTCCCCAACCTGCGCGGGGCGATTTTCCGCCAGCTTGCGGCCCGATTGCCCGCCAACCGCGATTTGACCAAGCTCGATCCCATGCTCCTGCTGGCCCTGGTGGATCAGGGCCGGCAAACCGTCGTGGCCGCCGAATCGTCCGCTGGGCCGCTGCTGCCGGCGGACCGGGCCAAGCTGCGGGAGGCGGCGGAGGCGGCGAAGGAAATCCTGGCGCGGTTGTCGGCAGGGAATTTCCCGCGGGCGGAGGCGGCCGATCCGTCGTTCCTGCTGGGAATCTTTCTCGAACGCCTGGGCGACAAAACCGACGCGGTGGAGGCGCTGCTCGACCACATCGAGCGATTCCAGGGCGATCCGCGCTCGCACGCCCAGGCGGCGCTGGAACGCGCCCGCTCGCTGCTCGGACAACTCCGCCAATCGTCGCCGGCCGATCCCCAGGTGCTGCAATTGGAAAACCGTTTCCTGCCGATCGCGATCAATCCGCCGTTCAACCAGCGGGAATTCGCGTTGCAATATGCAGCCAGCCTGTTCGGCCAATCGAAGTGGGCCGAGGCGGTCAAGTATTACCGCATGGTCCCGGACACTGAGCCGCCGGAGCGGCTGCTGGTGGCGCGCTATGGCGAGATGGTATCTCTCAAAAACCAATTGGAAGAAACCGCCGGACTTGGGCCGGATCAGAAGCGGCAGTGGACCGACGAGATTCAACGATTGGCGGATTCAGTGACGTCGCTGGCCAGGGACGTCGTCAACGGCTCGGGTTCGGAGGCGGAAAAACTGCGGGCGAAATCGACGCTGGCGCGGATGAGCCTGATCGCGGCGGACATCACCCGGCGGGAGCGGAACGATCCGCGGCGCGTGCTGGAACTTTTGAACGGCTTTGAAAATTCGGTGCAGGGGTTGCCCGACGCCAAGTCGCTGGTCGGCGGGGCCTTGTTCCTGCGGGTGCAGGCGTACATGCAGCTTGCGCGGAACAACGACGCCACGCAGACGCTGCTCAAATATCTGAACACCGCGCCCGCCAACGAAGGCGCGCAGACCGTCCACGACCTGCTGGCGGTGTTGAATGCGGAACTGGACCAGGCCCGGCGATCCGGCGACACGGCGCAAATCCGCCAGCTTGCCGACGACCGCGCGATGCTCAGCGGGTTTCTGGTGAAATGGGCCGAAAACAGCGGCGATCCCAAAATTCACGGTTATTCGTACATTTACCGGCGGTTCGATGCCGACACCAAACGCCTGGCGGCGCAATTGGACACCGACCCGGCCACGCGGCAGCGGGACCTGGCGGCGGCGCTGGACCTGTATAAACAGCTTCAATCACCCCAAAACGTCGCCATGTATCAGGCCAGCCTCGACCCCGGCGCCGACAAGGACTATCCCGATCCGCTGGTGACGCTTGGGATCGGGCTGATCGCCTACGAACAGGGCGATTGTCAAACCGTCAAGAGCACGCTCGGCCGGCTCATTCAGGATGAGAAGCTCGGCGAAGACAACGATCAATATTGGGAAGCGGCTTACAAACTGCTCGATTGCATGCAGAAGCTGGCCAAGCAAGGCGATCCGAACACCGCGGAATCGCAGGTCCAGCAATCGCTGAAGGTGTTGTATCTAATCTGGCGTGACGAAACCGGCGGAGCGAAATACCGCGAGAAATTCGAGGCGTTGCGGAAGGAAGCGCTGCCGAATTGGGTAGTCCCCGGCGATGCGAAATGAAGAAATTTTGTCCGGTTTCAAATCCTTCGTCCATTTATAGGCCAAAGAGGCATGATCGGGGTTAAACTCCCGGATCGGCGATATGGACGATCGCGAACTATTATCAAAATTCATAGCCGGTTCCTCTCCGGAAGCGTTCGCGGAGCTGGTCCGGCGAAATGCGGACATGGTCTATTCATCCGCGTGCAGGCAATTGGGGGATGAGCATCTGGCCGAGGACGTGACGCAGGCGGTGTTCATTTTGCTGGCGCGCAAGGCGAAACACGTTAGGAGAACCGTGGCGGGATGGCTTGTTTGCGCGACCTGTTACGCCTGCCGGGACGCGCGCAAACTGGCAGCGCGACGCGAATATCACGAAAGGCGGGCCGGGGCGATGAGATTGGGCCAAACGCGAGAGGGTGAACAGATCGCTTGGGAGAGTTACGCGCCGGCCCTGGACGCGGCGATGGCGAGGCTGGGTGGAAAGGACCGCGACGCCGTCGCACTTCGGTATCTGCGAGGAATGAGTTTGAAAGACGTGGGCGCTTCTCTGGGGATCAGCGAGGAGGCCGCTCGCAAGCGCGTGGCGCGAAGCGTGGATCGGCTTCGCGCGTTGGTGTCTGCAAGAACCGCGGTTCCCGGCGGCCCGGTCTTTGCGGAACAAATCGCCGCTTGCGCAACGCAGGCCGCGCCGGCGAAAATGGTTGCCGCCATTTCGGCGGCGCCGATGCTGAAGGGAACGCTGGCGGCGGCGATCGCACAGAAAACGGCGGCTTCGATGCTGGTTGCTAACGTGAAGATCGCCGCGATCTTGCTGCTGACATTGGCGTTGACGGGCGGGGCGGCGGGTTCAATCTATAGGGTGCTGCTGCTGGATTCGGGGACCCAGCAACTCCCGCCCACTCCGCCGCCGCAATTGCCGACGACACCGGCGATACCGCTGGCCGCGATCGTTCCCGAAACCGGCATTCCCGGCGTTGTCCAACTCGTTCGATGGGAAGTGGTATTGGATGACAATGGCGCCAAGGCCCTGGGCGATGTCGTCCAGCCGGTGGCCACCGATAGCCGGATCTTCCGCGCCGCGCTCGTCAACGGCGCCAAGCTTCGCAAGTGCATCGATTCGATCCGGTCGAAAGGACAGGTGACGAATTCCCCGAACATTCTGGCTTTCGCGACTGAGTCACCCGATGGATCGCTTGCTCTTCCATTCTCCACCGCCAATTATTTCGACGATCCAATCAGCGAGGTTGTCTACCCGCAACTCAATTCTCTGGGCGTCTTTACCCAGCCGGGCGGGAATCAATTGCATTTCCACCTGGATTACCGCGATTTCAGAATGCTTCCCATGGCCAAGAACTGGACATGGGCCAATCCTTCCACTGTGTCGATGGTTTACGACGGCGATCTGACGGCCGGCGACGCCGTGGCCTTCCTTGGCGATTTCACCGGAACCAATGGAAAGACTTTTCACTGCCTCATCGTTTGGGAAACATTCAAGGCCCGATCCGATCAGTTGCGGTACTTCCGCCAGCAGAGCGTATCGTGGTGGTGCGCGCATGGGCCGAGCCAACTCCGAAGTTGGGCGGATTCGGCGCTGGCGTGGAAATCAATGGCGACACATCCGGCCAATCAGGTTTCGCCGGGCGACGAGAAAACGCTGGAGGATGGAAAGACCGTTCGGCTGATCGGGCTGACCCGCGCGTCGATTGGGCCGTTCTGCTGGTGGGATGCCCAGGGACAGCCGGTCGATGGACCGACGGAAGGTGTCGGCCTATCCGGCGACCCGACGAACAGGCTCGTCGCGGCGTTTGAAATCACCGGGCCTCCCGAAGAACACAAAATTTCCCAGCCCATCCAACAGGACGATTACACGCCGGATGAACCGTATCGTGAATTAAGCTGTCTTTCATTGCAACGCGAGAAGCCGAATTTGGACATCGGCGTGTTGGTTGGGCCGTGGACCGACAAGGGACACCTTGCGTGGGACGAAACCTTGCCGGTCGCGGGTGACAAATATCGGGTGGACCATCGAATCCCCTTTAGCGAACGGGATTTCCAAACCCGTCTTGCATTCACCGGCGGCCGGGATCATGCCGACTTTTTTATCGCCGTCGGTCCCAACGACGTTGAGCGTGCGCCGGAGAACATACCCGCCGGAATTCTGGTATTGCAGGACAAGAGCCGCGTGCCGAAAACCGAATCGTTCTATGGCGTATTTCGTGACCTTCCCGCGACGGACGTTCAGTATTTCCGGCTGATGCAACGAAAGAGAGAGTGGATCACTTTCACGAACGTCGCGTTGGAGCCGAAGGAATCGCCGGCGGCGGGACCGTGAGCATTCGGAAAATCCGAAATCCGAAATCCGAATGACGAATCAAGCCCGAATGACGAATGACCCAATGAAGACCGTTTCGTCATTCGGGCTTCGGATTTGATTCGTCATTCGGATTTCGGATTTCGGGCTTCTGCCTTCAGGCTTCCGGTTTCCCCCGCCTCGCCGAACAGAGCATCCACGAACCTGTGCGGATCGAACGTCTCGATATCTTCCGGCGTTTCACCGAGGCCGACGAATTTCACCGGGATATTCAGTTGATCGTGGATTGAAACCACGACTCCGCCCTTGGCGGTGCCGTCGAGCTTGGCCAGGAAGATGCCCGTGACGCCGATGGCGGCACTGAAATGCTTCGCCTGCTGGATGGCGTTCTGGCCGGTCGTGGCATCCAATACCAGGAGCACCTCGTGGGGCGCGCCGCCGATGCGCTTGGCGACGACGTCGCGAATCTTGGTCAGCTCGCGCATGAGGTGGTCCTGGGTGTGCAATCGGCCGGCGGTGTCCACGATTAGCGCGTCGAAGTTGCGGGCCTTGGCGGCCTCGCAGGCGTCGTAGGCGACGGCGGCGGGATCGGAACCCATCTTGTGCTTCACGATCTCCACGCCGATCCGCTGCGACCAGGTCGTCAGTTGATCCACGGCCGCGGCCCGGAACGTGTCGCTGGCGCAGACCATCACCTTCTTTTTCATCTGGTTCTTCAGGATCCAGGCGAGCTTGGCGATGCTGGTGGTCTTGCCTGCGCCGTTGATTCCGGCGATGAGGATGACGGTCGGGCCGGATGGGGCCAGGCGCAGCTCGCGGTCGGCGGCCGGGACGCGGGTCAGGATTTCCAGAATCTGATTACGGACGATCTGCTCGGCCTGGCCGGCATTTTTGATCTTGCCGATGCGCCAGCTTTCGCGGATTTCGCCGATCATCCGCTGGACGTTTTTGACTCCCATGTCGGCCTGGAGGAATTTTCCCTCCCATTCGGCCAGGGCGGCGTCGTTGATCTGGCGGCCGGGAATGAAAAGCGTGCGCACGTCGGTGTTGAGCACCACGGCGGTCTTGCGAAGAGCGCCTTTCAACTTATCGAGGGTTTTGGAGAAAAATCGCATGAGAATTTTGCGGAACTACGGCTGTTTTGTTTCGGCGGCGGCGGAGGGCGAAGCCCCTTCCGCGCCGGAGGGCGAAGCCCTTTCCGTAGCGGAGGGCGAAGCCTTTGCCTCCGGGGACTGCTTCTCGTGGAGAACGGCATCCAGAACACCGTTCACGAACGAAGGGCTTTGCTCCGTGGAGAATTCCTTGGCCAGTTCGATGGCCTCGTCGATGACGACTTTCGGGGGCGTGGGCATGTGGGTCATTTCCCACACCGCCAGGCGGATGATGACGCGGTCGACCCCCGGCTGCCGCCGCGGCGGCCATTGCGGGGCGATCCGCTCCACCTGGGCGTCGATGGCCTCCTTCTGGCTCCAGGTTTGCTCGGCCATGTGCAACGCTCGCATGCGGAGAACCTCGTCGGCATCGCCGATCTGCGTCGCCTGAAAGCCCAGCGCCAAATCCAGATTGGCGTTGGCGTCCCACAGGAACAAAACCTGCATGGCCAACTCGCGGATTTTGTGCATGTTGGACATTCCGGTAAGTATAGGGATAAATTGGAAACCCGAAATCCAAATGACATTCTTTTTAACGATCACAAAACCAAGGGTGATGGCAGATTCATCGGCTCGCCACAGGGTGTTGACTGAGAGCGTTTGACATACAAAAATCTCGTTGGCGTCGATCCCCAAGTGCCGATATCATGAAAGGTACGGGCGGGGAACGCGAAACCGGCGAAGAAGCCGATAAGGTGAGAATGTCCGAGCGGATAACCATAACTATCGCGGCAGGGGGCGACGACGCGGACGCTCGCGCATTCATCGCCGTTTTTCAAGATATTCTGGAAATGCTTGATTCGCTGGCTCGTGAACGATACAGAAGCTCCGTCCAAATTGCATGGAGAATCATTTCGCTTGAAAAACATAGCCCGCCGCGCGTCACGTTGGAGAGCAATTCTCGAAGAAAATTGGCCGCTGCGCTCATAACCGGATTGTCTGCAATTCAAACCGATGGAAGAAAGCCCTTCGGAATGGCCACAATGAAGATTGCCAAACGACTTGGGGAAAGAATCGACAGCCGCCAAGTCGATGCGATTACTATCAGATCGGGTCGCGCCGAGTTTAGACCGACATCGGTATTGGCCTGCAACGCGGAAGAAGTGATTGACGCGGGCTTTTACGACATGCCATCGTCTGTAGATGGGAAACTTGACATCGTCAATGTGCATGTCGGGCCAAGGTTCAGTATTTTTGATGATGTCACCGGGCGCGAAATACGTTGCCGATTCCCAGAAAGCATGCTTGAGATGGTGAAGGGAAACCTAGGGAAGAAAATAACGGCGTCCGGGATAGTGCGCTTCAACAGTGCGACAGATCATCCAACATCGATCAACGTTGATAACCTGGAACCGCTGGAAGATAACGAGAACATACCAAGCCTCGAAGAAATGCCTGTGATTGACGTCACTGGCGGCGATTTGTCTCCGGAACAATTCATCAGGAACCAGCGCGATGGCCGCTGATAAACCAAGAGTCTATTGGGATTCATGCATATTCATTCATGCCTTCAAAAGGACGCCATCGCATTGGGAGACGATCGTCGCAATTGAAAAGCAGGCAAAGTCCGGAGAATTGGACATCTTCGTTTCCGCCCTGGTCATCGCCGAAGTTGTTAACTCTAAGGCGCATGGCAAAATGAACGATGCGGATGTCAGGGCAATTGGCCGCTATTTCCGCAATAAATACATTAAGGTTGTCCCGGTAGATCGTCCGGTTGCCAGCAGCGCCGCGGACATCGTGAGGAACCATGACCTAAAGCCGCCAGATGCCGTTCACGTTGCGACCGCGATACGCACTCAGTGCCAAGTGTTTTACACCTATGATGGAGAGGGGAGCGCTCAAGGGCTGCCCTTAAACAAGCGTATCCCCCGCGAGCAAAGATGGCGGCGGGAGCGTGCGCAGGGCCTCCGATTCCCCGCGGTCGATCGAATCGTTTGGTTGTGCATCGAGTCATCTCCACCACAAGGCCA
>Ga0187867_10001177_pt1 | contig 22755 bp, 16 predicted proteins | sample June2016WEW_13_1_FD_132976 | JGI IMG/M metagenome (GOLD analysis project Ga0187867, IMG submission 132976) | Peatland microbial communities from SPRUCE experiment site at the Marcell Experimental Forest, Minnesota, USA - June2016WEW_13_10 | ecosystem: Environmental > Terrestrial > Soil >...
CCGGCGCGCAGCCGGATGCGGAGGCCATTGCCGCTCTGCCGCATCGCAGTCAGGACGAACTGCTGGCCGCGATCAAGCAGAGCATCTACAACCAGCCGGCAACCGACTGGTCGCAGGTCTCCAATCTCGGCCGGATGCGCGCGGTGCCGGAAGTCAAGGGCACGATCAACCTGGCGACACAATACATGAACCTGGGCTATGACCCGAAAGCGTTCATGGACATGCTGGGTGAGATCGTGTGCCACGACAACTTCACCGAGATGCATTCCTTCAAGCATCACAACGCCGTCGTGGAGGAATACTACGCGACGCGCGAGCCGTGGCGCTGGATGCATCTGGTGTGTGGCGCTCAGGCGGCAGCGGTTTCCTTCGGCAAGAACATGGAAGTGTTCGAGGAAATGCTGGAATTGATGCACGCCGCGTAAGCTTGTGAAGCGATGCCGGGAGGTCTCGGCCTCCCGGTTCGGAATTGGTTTGCTGGTCCCGGGCCGGTGGCACGCTGGTGGCGCCACCGGCCCTTTTGTTTCTGTCGGCCCGGGCAGTGGCAGCGGCGAGTGCCGATCCTCAGGTGTTGTTGGGAAAGCAGGCCGATACTGAGACAGTGAAGCCATTCGCGAGTACCGCAATGAGCGCCGGTGCGACCGTCGTGAAGCCGTAATTGATCGAGACCTGAGAAAAGCCCGCAGCCCCGCCGCATGATGCCGCGTTGCTCAGGGTGACGGTCGCCGGTGTGATGACCACGCCCCCGGCCGTCGCCTGGCTCACCACAAAAGCCGTCGTATTGGCCGAACTGTACGCTCCGGCTGCGGCGCAGGAGCTGGCGCGCAGTCCCATGCAGCGCGCGCCTTCGGACGCGGCTTCCTGCAGCACCTCCGAGGTCCAGACCAGGCGGCCGAATTCCGCGAAACCGACGACGATCAGGACCATCGCCAATGCGCAGACGGCGAACTCCACCGCTGTGGTGGCTCGTCGCGTGCGCGTCAGGTTTCGCCTCGGGACTGACTGGCGGTCCGCGGCGGTCGCATGACGTTGTGGCGCAGGGTATCTCATTGTGCCTGCACAATGGTACTCTGATGCAACGTGATATTGCCGATCAGCCCATAAGCCGTGAAAACCGCGGTAAACTGCCGGGTGCCGGCGACGGTGACGAACTTGCCGGCCAGTGTGCCGCCCGCACAGGCGCTGCCGCAGGTGGCGGCCGAGCCCCAGCTCCAGGCCGCCGAAGCGCCCGTCGGGCACCAACAACTGTCCGCGTTTGCTGCAGTGCCGCTTGCCGTCGTTGCCCCGCCGGCGATCGAGTTGGTGGCACCGTCGTTCACCGTCACGGTGGCCCCCGCCCAGGCGGCGCCGTTGGTGTTGGCAACGATACCGCTGAGGGTGGCGGCAAAGCTCACTGCATTGGTGGAATTGATGTTGGCGACATTCAGCAACGCATATTGCGACGCCGCGGCAACGGCGGAGGACAATTCGATCTCCTCCTGGTAGGCACGGCCGAAATCAATGATGCCTGCCAGCAGGATCATCAGCATGGGCGAGATCAACGCCATCTCCACCGCCGCGGTCCCGTCCCGCCGTCGGAACAATGATCCCCGGCCTCGTCTGCGCCGGCTCATTGCACCAGCACCACCTGGCCGCCGCTGGAACTCCCGGCCAGTCCGGCGCAGGTGGATGCCAGGGCTGAACCGCCCGAAAGACTGATCGTCGAGCCGATGAGTTCAAGACACTGGCCGGCGCCGTTGCCCACACTGCCGGCGCCGCTCAGAGTGATGGGTGCGCTCGGGAAGTAGAACACGCCGGACAAAGAATTGCCGCTGGCGCCCTCTGAGAAACTGGCGCCTACCACCCCGTTGCTGGCGACCACCAGACCTTGCATCGTCCCCGACACGGGCGCGGTCAGCGTCACGTCGGAATAGCCTGCAGCGACACTGAACGTTCCGGAGGTGACAATGCTGACCCCACTGCCGGTCACGTTGCCGCCGCCACCGCCCGCGCCAAGCGCGAAGTTGCCGACGACCGTGTAGGTCCCGGCACCCAGTGTGGCGCTACCGGCCAGGCTGAATGCGCCGTTCAGGTCGTGCGCGGGTGCCGCACTCAATGTGAATGTGCTGCCCCCGCCGGTGGAAATGTTGCCGACGGCCTGGAACGTGCCGCTCGTCATATTGCCCAGGGTCGCGGTGGTGCCGCCGGCGGTATTGATGGCGTAACCGGCGCTGCCCGGGCCGATATTAAAGCTGTTGGCACTGCTGCTGGCGCCGATGCTCAAGGTCGAGCCGCCGCCGTTGTAGATTCCGGCGGCGATGGTGTAGCTGCCGGCACCGAGCGTCAGCGCCGTGCCGGTGTTGCAGATACTGTAAAACGAACCCGAGCAGTTCACGGTGCCCTGGCCAATTTGGTAGGTCGCGGCCCCGAACGTCGTGGTCGTGCCGCCTTCGGTGATGATACCGCCGGTCACGTTGTAGGTGCCGGTACCAAAACTCGCACCGGATCCGCCGATGTTGATCGCACCGCCGACATTGTAGGTGCCGTTACCGAAAGTGGTGAACGTGGCGCCAGTGGTGACGATGCTGCCCGCAACGTTGTAGGTGCCGGGGCCGAATGTCGCCCCGGAGCCGTTGTCGTTGATCGTGCCGTTGAAGTCGTAGGTGTTGGTCGCGGAACCGCCAGCCGCGAAACTCAGCGTGATGCCGCCGCCAAGTTGGATGGTGCCGAAGTGATAGGTGCCGCCCGCCGGACAGGTCACCGTCCAGGTCGAGCCCGCGAAAGCGCCCGTGCAGCCGCCGGTTCCCGCCAACGCACCCACCGCCGGGGTACCCCAGCCGAAGGTGAAATTGTTGCCCCCTGCCACGACCGGAGCGGCCGGCCCGGATGGGCCGGTCAGGCTGGCGACATTCGCCAAATGGGTGAACGCACCTGAGACCGCCGTGTTGCCAGTGAGGGGGTTCGCCGTCACCGTCTTGACGATGTTCACCGACGCGGTGCCAGCTGGCGGCTTGATGCCGGTACACGGCTGGCTTGGCACAGCGGCCGAGTTGTAATCGAGCGTCTTGGTGGTGATCGAGGTCCCGCACGGCACCGTCACGGTAGCATCGGAAGCGACCGTGCAGCTGGCGGCAATTACCGCGGTGCCACCGCTCAGCGTCACCCCGGTGCCGCCCGCATTCAGCGCAATAATACAGGCGGATGCATTGGGCTTGACCTCGGCATAGGACGTGGCACTCACCGACAACGTCGAACTGCTTTGAATTACCTTGGCGAGGAACAACGGCGTCGACGTGGTGACTGTAACCTGGACCGCATTGTTGCCGTCGCCGGAGGGCGAAGGGACCAGCGCCGCGACCGCTGCTCCGCCCGGCAACCCATTCAGTGCCGCCAGATTGCTGACTGCCGAATTCATCGAGGTGACGGAGCTACTGGCGTTGTAGGCGAGCGCTCCGGCGTAGGCCGTGCTGTCGGCGGCGCGCTGATCGGCCACTTTGGCGAGATAGGCAGTGCCGAGGTCCACCGCGACCGCCCCAAGGCCGGCCAGCATGGCAATGACCGCCGCGCCAACCAGTGCGATGCTGGCGCGTCTTTCGTGCAACCGCCCGGCGGCGGCCCGTTTCACGCGGATCGACAAGGTGCGTACTCCAGGTCTGCCTCCGTCATTTGACGGTTATGCCGAGCGCCCGATAACCAGCCAGCGCTGCAGCGGCATCAGAGGGTGAAAGATCCGTGAGCAGCAGTTTTTCCGCCTCTCCGGTGTTACCAGACAGCGCCAGCGCCACCGCCAGATCCTGGCGCACCCGTGGTGCCGCGTCCGGTCGCGAGCCCGCACCGCGCAACATGGCGACCGACCGGACGGGCTGTCCGCTGAGCGACAACGACAACGCCATGTTGACCGATGCCGCACGATCGTTCGGGCTCAGGTTCAGCAATCTTGCGTAAACCGCCTGTGCCGCCTCATGCTTGCCTTGCAGATCCAGCGCCACACCAAGATCGTTCAGCGCCGCCTGGTCGTCCGGCATGACGGCGAGCAACCTGGCGAAATTGACCTCGGCTTCCGCCGCACTGCCACGCGAGAGCTGCATCCGGCCCAGACCGAGCAATGCCGCGGGCGCTTTCGGGTTGACCGCCAGTGCGCGTCGCCAGGCTTCCATTGCCGCGTCAGGCTGGTTCAATTGAGCCAACGCCGTGCCCTGCCGCTCCAGCGCGCCAACGTCGCGCGGGTTGGACTGCAGGATCGAGCGGGTCACGTTCAGCGCGGTATCCGGCATGCCGCCATCCAGCGCGGCGTCAGCGATATTCACGCCAGGAACGCCGGCCTTCCCCTCGGACGTGGCACCTGAGGAACACCCGGCAAGCAGCAGCAGGACGAACCAGCCGCAATACGTCCAGCCATGGCCTGGGATTTTCAGCGTCATCGATGCATCACCTTTTGGGATGGGTCCGGGATCGATCCGATGGTCATCGCATTGCCCGGTACACGTCGACCATCGCTGGTCCGGCGACCACCAGGAACACACAGGGCAGGATGAACACGATCATTGGCAGGGTGAGCAGCACTGGCAGACGACCGGCCTTGGTTTCGTACTTCGCCAGCATCTCCTGCCGCTGCTCGGCCGAGAGTGCACGCAGCGCCACGGCCATCGCCGTGCCATATTGCATGGACTGGATCAGCATCGCGGAAAGCCGGCGCGCACCTTCCAGCCCAGTACGTTTGCCAAAGTTCAGCAGCGCCACCCTGGTATCGGCATTGACCTGCATTTCATGGGCGGTGCGGGTCAGTTCCTCGGCGACCACGGGATGCGCGTGGCGGATCTCGACGCCAACGCGTTCGATACTGGCTTCCAGGCCCAGACCGGCCTGCCCGCAAATCACCATCATATCGAGCGCATCGGGCATGCCGTTTTCCAAGGCACGCAGGTACCGGGCACGCAAATGCTGCACCACCTTGTCTGGGGCCAACAGCCCAAGGCCAGCGGCAACCGCCACATAGGCGCTCGGATGCGACACGTTGATGTGCGACAGCCAAATCGCAGTCAGCACCAGCAGTGGCAGCCCGACGACCAACAGCAGCTTGGTTCCGACAAACAGCCCAAGACCATGCTCGCCGCGGAACCCCGCCACGTGCAGAGTTTGACGCAACTCCTCCAGGGTGCGGGTGGACAATGCGCCGCTCCGCGCAATGGCCTCTCCGATTGCAACGACGATCCGCATCACGGGAGGCAACCCCGCGTGGGGGTCGCGCTCGGAAGGTCCGCTGCCGCTACGCACCATGCGCAACCGCGCCGAGAGCTGCTCGGAACGCCGCATGTCCCGCCAGAGTAACAGCGCAAGCCCGAGCACCACGGCGAAACCACCGATCAACGCTGGTGCGAGCCAGGGGTTCTGGGCTGCCATCACGCCAGGGCCGTACGGATCATGCCGCGCATCACCAGTAGCCCGACCACGAGTAGAGCGACCGCGGCAAACAACACCTTTTGGCAGCCATGTTCGTAGAACAGCCGGCCGATATAATGCGGGTTCAGCACGCCGAGCGCTCCGCCGGCAACGAACGGTAGCGAGGCCAGGATGCCAATCGACGTCTTTGCCTCAGCCGCCAGCGCAAGCCCGCGTGCCTTCAGCGCGAGGCGCCGGCGCATAACGTCGGCAAGGCCTTCCAGTGCTTCGGTCAACCCGCCGCCGGTGCGTCCCTGCAATGCGAGCGCGGTCGCAAAGAAGCGGTACTCGGGGATGCCGGTACGCCCAGCCATCTCATGCAACGCGTCTTCGAGTGTTACACCGATTGCAATCCGGTCGTACAGCAAGGCAAATTCCGGTCCGGTCGGCGGCATGGCTTCTCGCGCCACGGTGTGGATCCCCTCGCCTAAAGGGATGCCGACCCGGACGGCACGGACGATCATGGCCAGCGCGTCAGGGAACTGGGCGTAAAGCACGCTGCGCCGACGTTCCTCGCTCCAATGGAAGGCAAAACGGCAGAACCAAACCCACGCTACCGGAACGATAAGCAAAGACCAGGTCCCGGCGAAGATGCCCAGCATCTCGGCCAACGCCCGGGCCGGGACCAGGGCGGCACCAAGCACGATCCACCAACGCAACGAATAATGCTCGGCATGGGCCGGATCGTAGCCGAACAGTCGGGCGGCCGCGGCGATGAGCCACATTACCGGCACGGACCGTCCGGCTGCCGCGCGACCCATCTCGTCGAGCAGATTGACCTTCATGTACGACGCGGCGACCAGTTGCAGCCGATCGTTGAATCGCCGTCGCTGTTTCTGTTCCTGCATGATGGCCGAAATGCCCAGAGCAACGCCGCCCGAGACAAAGACCGCGCCAATCGCCAACGCTACCAGCGGGCTCATGTCTCAGCTTCCTCGAGCGCGGCGGTCCAGGCGCGGTCGAGCCCAAAATAGGTCAGACGCTGATGGAAACTAGGTCTGGCTCGATTGACCCGATAACGGCCGACCAAACCGCCGGCGATGGTTTCGCCCTCGACCTGATACGAAAAGATGTCGTTGAGGATGACGGTCTCACCCTCCAGACCGCAGACATCCGTGACCTGGGTTATCCGGCGCTTGCCGTCGCGATGGCGTTCCACCTGAACGATTAGATCGACCGCGCCGACGAACTGCTGGCGAATGGAGCGCGCGGGCAGCCCCATATTGCCCATCTGCACCATGTTCTCGATCCGGGTCACCGCGTCCCGCGTCGTATTGGCATGGATGGTGGACATGCTGCCGTCGTGACCGGTGTTCATGGCCTGCAGCATGTCGAAGGCTTCCGAGCCGCGCACCTCGCCCACGATGATGCGGTCGGGACGCATACGCAGCGCGTTGTGGATCAGGTCGCGCTGGGTGACCTCGCCGCGCCCTTCGAGGCTGGCTGGCCGGGTTTCCAGCCGCACCACGTGCGGCTGCTGCAGTTGCAGCTCAGCCGCATCCTCGATCGTGACGATGCGCTCGCCATGGTCGATCAACCGAGACATGGCATTCATCAGCGTGGTCTTGCCCGACCCGGTGCCGCCCGAAATGACGACGTTCAGCCGGCATCTTCCCGCCACCTCCAACACGCGGGCGACCGACTGGGTGAGTGAACCGTAACCGATTAATTTTGCAAAATCGATTTGTTGGCGGGAGAATTTGCGGATCGAGATGTACGGCCCGTCGAGTGCCAGCGGCGGGAACACGATGTTGACCCGGGAGCCATCCTTCAGCCGCGCATCCACCATCGGGCTCGATTCATCGATGCGGCGGCCGATCGCCGACGCAATGCGCTGCGAGATATTGGCGACATGGTCTGAATCGCGGAAGCGGATGTCCGACTGGACCACCTTGCCGCCACGCTCGACGAAGACCCGGTTGGGTCCGTTCACCATGATGTCGGTGATGCTGTCGTCCTCAAGCAGCGGCTCGAGCGGGCCGAGGCCGAGCATGTCGTCGACCAGTTCCTCGGCGAGTTGGTGTTGCTCGCGCGCATTCAACTGGAAACGACGGGCGGTGGCGATTTCCCACAGCACTCGCTCCACTTCCACCGCGACCCGTTCGGGCGGCATGTTGGCGATGGCGGCGGGATCGAGCTGCGCCAGGCACGCCATACGCAGCAAAGTCGTCGGCGCAGGCTGGTCCGGCGCCTGGACCGGAGGTGCCTCCACTGGCCTGGTAAGTTCGAGTACGGGCGCCGGCGGCCCCGATTGGGCGCTACGCCGACCGAAAATGGGAGGTGGGACGCTCATGATTTCAAACCGAACAACCGGCGCAACCGGCCGTGTTTGCCGGCGGCCAAAATCGTGGTCGCGGTCCCGCTGTCGAGCAGCCGCACGAATGCCACTTCGCGCGCCAGCTGCAGGATTCCATTGCGGAAGCCGCTGCGCGCCTCCATCGCCGGTTCGCCCATGTGTGCCGCATGACCGACGATTTTGGGCAGGTCAGGGATGACAACGTCGGGCGGCATCTTCAGCCCTTCGTCCAGTTGGCGCCGGTTCAGACCGCCGGGGAGATTGTCGCGGTTCAGCACCAGGACGCCGCGGCCCGGTTGCTTGGGACCATTCGGCAGCGCCATCAGGCGCAGCACGTCGCGCACCGAGGCGAGCGTCGGGTCCATCACCAGCACGCGCTGATTGGCCATCATCATCAGGTCGCGATGCAGCGGCAACGCCGACCAGGGCACGTCGATGACGACAAAATTATAGCGGCGCCGCAGGGCTTCCAGCAGCCGGGCAGCGGCGTTTTGGGTGTAGGTAACCGTTTCGCTTAGTTTTTCCTCGGCGGCCAGCACGTGCAGCCGCTTGCTGACCGGCTGAGCGGCACGTTCGACGAACAGTTCGTCGATGCGATCCGGTGCCTCCAGCACGGTGCGCAACCCGGGTCCGATTTTCGCGCCAAGCAACATCGCGGCCGTTCCCCGGTGCAGATCGGCATCCAGCAAAACCGTATGCCGGCGGGCTTCGACGCCGAAATGCCAGGCCAGGTTGGCCGCGACGGTGCTGGCCCCGCTCCCGCCACGCGTGCCGGTGACAGTGACGACACGCCCTCCGACGACGGCTTCCGGGGTGGCCGTTCCGGTTTGGATACGCGGGCCGAAATAACGCGCCACCATGTCGCGCATCAGCGGTTGATAAAGATATTCCAGGACGCCCAGGCCGTGCGTCATCTGGCGGTAGAAATTGAGGTCCTCGCGATCACCGATGACGAGCACGCGGACGTCCGGTTCGACCACGTCGGACAATTCGCCCAACGCTGACAGCGGCTGCTCCTCACCGCTGACATCCACGATCAGCACACGCGGTGTGGGCATGTTTTGTAGTGCGGCCATCGCCGCGTGCACGGTGCCGCGGTGGATGTCGAAGCCTTGCGGCACTGCCTCCATCAGGCCTTCGCGTAGCGCCGTTTCGGTGTCCTGGTCGCGCACGAAGGCAATGACTCTGGGGCGGTCCGGCCGCTCCCGCTCGGCAACCGGAGGCTCAGAAAGTGCGACGTCGTCAGCCGGCATTATTGGCCGCTCCCGGGCGTTGGGGCCGCCGCGGAAGAAGCCGTCGTTCCGCCACTCACCGGCACGACCTGGGCCAGCCCGCTGTCCGGCAACGGCCGCACTTTGTCGTGGTGCAATCGGGACAATGCCGCGTCCGCCAGCTCACCGTCTGAAGGACCGGCGTGAGACGCGACAGCGAGGTCGGACGGCACCACCACCATGGCCCGCAGGTTGGCCTCGTTGGCGCCGTTTGGCCGCCATGTGCCTTCGCGTTGATACGGGTCGGTCCGATTGCAACCAGCGAGCACAGTCAGCAGAAGCAGGGCGATAAAGCGCAACATGGTCATGCCTTCCTCATCGCACCACGAAACCGGCGTCACCGGGGATGTGCGGCACGGCTGCAACCTTCCCGGGATCCCGCGCGCTCTGACGCAGCAGCAGCAGACGCTCCAGATCGCTGGGCGGCTTCCACCCGTCGGTTGGCAGCTTCAGTTGGCTTGGGTTGGCCACGCCGCCCACCAGATACGGGGTGACAACGATCACCAGTTCGGTCTCGTTGCGCTGGAACGAGTCGGAGCGAAACAGCGCGCCCAATATGGGCAATTCACCGAGACCGGGCAGCGCATTGCCGGTCATCGTCGTGTTGTCCTGCAGCAACCCGGCGATGGCAAAGCTCTGGCCACTCGCCAGTTCGACTGTGGTTTCGGCGCGCCGAACCGTCAGCGCCGGCACCTGGATCGTGCTGTTGCCAACGCCAAGCTGCACCGCGCCCTGAGTGGTCAGAGCGCTTACCTCCGGCCGCACCTTCATGTTGATGCGCCCGCCGGAAATCACCGTGGGCACAAAGGCGAGGCTCACACCGTACTGTTTGAAGTCGATGCTTATTTCGTTGTTCTGCAAGGCGACGGGGATCGGAAATTCGCCACCCACCAGAAAGCTGGCGGTTTCGCCACTCATGGCTGTCAGGTTCGGCTCCGCCAGCACATGCACAAGTTGGTCCTGGGCCATCGCGTCAATGATCGCGTTGATGTCGAGCGTGTGGCCCGCGGTGGGGAAGTTGTAGCCAAGGGCGGCGGCGCTGGCGGAAACCGTGGTGTTCGCGAGCGGATTGGCGGTGAGCACGCCAATCGTTGCGTATTTGCCCAGATTGGCGAGATTGGCCCAGTTGATGCCGAGTTGGCGGATCACGCTGCGGCTCACCTCGGCAATGCGCACACGCAGGTTCACCTGCTGGCTGCCTAGTACGTTGAGCCGGTTCTCTACCGTCTGGCCGGGTCCAACGAAGTCATGCGCGGTCTGCATCGCCTGTTCGGCGTCAGATGCGGTCTGCACCGTCCCGGTAATCACCAACCCGTTTGGCTGTGGCGCCACGTGCACGCCCCGGCCAGGTAGGAGCCTCGCGATCGCGCTCTCCGCTTGCACGGCCGTGTAGGCCGAGCTCCGCACGGTCACGTCGTATTGAGCGATTGCCGCACCGTTATCGTCGATCGCCGCGATGGTGGTCCGACCCGGCGCGATACCAAGCACGAACAGCGAGGTGGGCGAGGCTGGACGTACTTCGGCCACACGTGGATCGGCGGCAAATACACTTGCTGCCGGGGCACTGAGCGACACAATTCGGCCAGAACCGGCTTCAAGTTGCAACCCTTGGACGGGCGCCAATCGCAGTGGCGGCCGTGGTGCGGCGGAGACGGGCGTCGCGGTCAAAGGATTGGGTGGGGCCGTAGGACCGCCAGGCGCAGCCGTGCCATTTGGTCCTGCTGCTGGAACCAGGTTCGTAGGCGCCAAAGTCTGGCCGGCCACTGACGCCCCGCTCTCAGCTTCTCCGGGCGTGGCTGCCGCGGCGGGCGCGCTTGGCGCAACACCCGGTTTGGGGGGCTTCGGCGTGCTGCCGTGCGATGCTGGCTGTGCCAGGGCCGCAACCGCGAAGCCGAGCCAGAGGACCGGCCAAAGACGCAATATGGGCGAATGGCGTAATCTCATTAGAAGCGGAACTCCTTGCCATCAGTCGTCCCCTGGTAGACCCGCATAACCCGTCCGGCGGAGCGGGCCTGATTGAGCGCTGGCGACACATCCCCTCCCCACGTTGTTTCCGGCTTGTCCTCTTGCCTGTCCGGGAGCGCGTCGGCGGCACGGACGATCAGTGAGAGGTGGCCGAGGCGGCCCGCCAGCGCCACGCGCTCGGCCTGCGCCTCGGTAACCTCCAGCGTAACTGTGTGGGTGGTGCCTTGCTCGGGACCGCTGCCGGTTGCGCCTTGCATCAGTTGCTGATCGATGGCGATGACACGTACGTCGCCGAGCACAGTTTCCGCCGAGGCGCGGTGGGCGGCCGGCAGCGTCTGGTCATCGTTGACCTGTGTCAGCAGCACGTCGACGTGGTCACCGGGCCAGATCAGCCCGGCGGTACCACTGACCGCGTCGACACCCACCGTAGTTGCTCGCATACCCGGCCGCAGCACGGCGGCAAGGAACCCGTGATCGCCGGGCCGCAACACGTCCGCCGGTAACAGAACCTCTTGCGGCTGTAGGCTTCGGCGCACCATGGAGCCGACCAGTTCCGCCCGGTCCTGCGGCGTATCGCCACGTGCGCCGGCGGGCACCTCGGACGCCAACATGTCGTGCGGTTGAATGTCGTCGTATTTCAGAAGGTTGCCGGCATGCAGCGGATGCGCGGCCACGAGGATCTTTGCAGTGGGTGCAGGAACCGGCGCGGCCACCGCGGCAACCTGTGGCTTCGCAGGCAGCTGCAATCCGATCCACGCAACAATGACCAGTCCTCCGAACCCGAGCACGATTGCCGCGAACAGGGCAGTGCGAAGCGACATGGTTGCGCTAGCCCAACGGAACGTAGAGGGTCAGCAACACGCCAGCGGTGATGGCGCAGGAATAGGGCAACGACAGTCGGCGATGGATCCGGCGCTGCTCCGCTCGCCAGACGCGCCGAAGCAGGTTGTGACGGCGAACCGAACCGACCTGCCCCGAGCCTGCCGACCCCGGGCCTGCCGACCCCGGGCCTGCCGACCCCGGGCCTGCCGACAACGACGTGACATTGCCACGCAGCAACCGCGCGAGGGCCAGATAGCACACGGCAAGCAATCCACCCGCGGTGGCCGTGCTCAGCATCAGTTCGGGCACGGAGGCCGGTGGCACAAGCAGCACGCACGCGGTCAGCAGCTTGACATCGCCACCGCCGATCCAACCTCGCCGCCAGCAATACCATGCGACCGCGAACACCAGCCCGCCGCGGAACAACGCCGGCAGCAACTGTCCGTCGAACGCGTTAAGTCCCAGCCCCGATAACGCCACGATCAGCGACACCTGATTGGGGACCGTGCGCACAGCTACGTCATGCGCCGCGGCGAACAGCAGGGCCATTGCCGCGGCGAACAAAACCATCGAGTGCAACATGGTGGGATCGGTCACCGTTGTGCGAGACCCTGCCTGGATGTTGTTGCCTTCACTTCGTCTCACGCAGCCGCCGTGGCGGCGATTAGCCAGGTGGCAATGCGGCTGCGACGGCCTTGAAGGTCGCGCTCAGGCTGGTGCCCAGAGTGGTGACCGAACCGATGATCACGACCGCGACGAGTGCCGCAATGAGCCCATACTCCATCGCGGTAACGCCACGTTCGTCCTTGACCAAGGCACGAAGGTTGTTGCGGAACGTAAGCATCTTCAGCGTCCTTGCTTCTTCCGCGCGGCGCTCCAACGACGCCATCGCGCGGACCATTCTTATGGTCATGCCTGGGCATTCTGCCGGCCGATTGACGGACACTTCGCATGGCGGCTCCGTCTCGAAGTTCGGGGGTCTTCCCAGCCGATGCCAGGTCCAACCCCTCGCCTCCTTCAATTCGAAGATTTAAACCGTGACAGTTAATCAACCGTTAACGGGACTGAAGTTTTTTCGAATGGCTCGAAGATTCTTGTAATACGCTGATATGCGACAGGTCCGTTGACCAGAATGCGTGGAAGCCGAGTACACCAGCAACGAACAAAGCCGGGTGATACTGTCCATGCCTTGGCAACGCTCCCCGCGCACCCATCCAAACGTTTCGGCGAACATTGGGAGCTACACCAAAGATTGTCATTCGTTCCTGGCTGGGACGCCGGTCGGGCTGAAGGTATGTCAGAAGTCGCGGCATTCGTCATTGGTCCGGTACCGGCACACGACCCGGGTCAGCACGGTGCCAGGCCGCAACGTCGACAGCGCGTATCGGTGTTGAAGCAGCCGGGTCCTCCAGGCAGTTTATTCACGACTTTTGACGGTCATTCCGGATTCCCGTCCTGGCGCTTTGGTTTTATCCCGCGGCCCTTAACGCGCATCGGCTCCAGCAGTGTCTGGCCTGCAGGCCCACTCAGCAATACATCGACCGGCAAGGGCAATCTCAGCCGCCAGTTTGGCCGTTCGAGATCGGTGCCCGGCAGGTTCACGCCCACTCGCAATCCAGCCAGATCTTCTGCCTGTATGAGTACAAGGTCACTTTCTGTCGTCGCAATGAATTCGTGCGCGCCGGCCACTACATTAGCAGCCTGAGGAGACTCTGATTCCGACCCGGCAAGACAGCGTTGCCTGACCAACGCGTCGACCAAGGCGACACGCTCCTCGGCCCGCGTTGCTTCAGCGCGCGAAAGATCAGGGATCAGCCCCAACGCCGCGCGTTCCCGCAAATCGGCACCATCCCACCAACCAGCAAGCGGCGGCAGGTCATGTGTGGTCACGCAGGCCACCGCTCGCGCGGGATAGGACGTGGCAGGCTTGAACGCCACGCCCTCACGCTCCAACAGCAAAACGCGATAGCTGAGGATGTCGGTCTCGGTCATGACGGCGCGGAAGCCCTCCGGCACGGTGCCTAGGTCTTCGCCGACCACCATGCAGCGGGCGCGGGCACTTTCCAATGCCAACTGGCCCAAAAAATCGGCGAACGGATACGCGACATAAGCACCGTCCGCGCCGCTACCGCCTTCGGGGATCCAAAACAGTCGGGTAAGGCCCATCGCGTGGTCGATCCGCAGTGCCCCGGCATGACGCATATTAGCTGCGACCAGGGCGGCAAACGATACGAAGCCGGTCGGAGCAAATCGCAGCGGCAGCGGCGGCGGCAAGTGCCAGTTCTGCCCCTCCGGGGCGAATGGATCTGGCGGTGCACCGGTCCAGGCACCTTGCGCGAGATCCTCCGATCGTGCCCAGGCTTCCGCACCATCAGGCGCCGCACCCACCGCGAGGTCGCGGAACAGACCCAGTTCCAGACCGGACGACGCGGCGGTCGCGGCTGCAGAGGCAAACTGCCGATCAGCCAGAAACTGCAGGTACTGGTGAAACCGCACACGGCCAACATGGTCGCGCGCAAATGTTGCGACGTCGCGACTGTCCGGTGAACGCAGGCCGGAGGGCCATTGATGCCAACTTTCGCCAGGTCGCGTCTCGGCTATGGCCTGAAACGTCGCGAACCGGTGCAGCTCAGGACCACCCCGGTCGATAAAATGCTGAAGCTCGGCGGCGACGTGCGGATCGGCGGTTTCGCAGGCAGTAAATGTGGCGAATTGCTGTTCCAGCGCCGTGCGCTTTAAAGCCCAGACCTCGGACCAGGCAACGACCTCTGGCCCCGGCGCCAGAGCGGGACGAGCACCGCCATCGCCGACATCGAGGTAGATCGGATCGAGAAACCGCCGGTCGGACGGGTGGTAGGGACTGGCCCGCTCGCGATTTTCGGGAAACAGCATGTGCAGCGGGTTGATACCGATCGTGGCCGCCTGTTCCCGCCCCGCCGCCCGGGCGAGCATGGCCAGCGTGGTGAAGTCGCCGACGCCCTGGTCGCCGGCTCGCCGCAAAGCATAAAGTTGGGCCGAAATACCGAAGCGCCTGGCGCCGCGGCGGATCGAATCGGGCAGGAAACATTTAGCCGGCGCAACGGTCAAATGGCAGACCGCGTCGGGCGCGTCGTCACGGCGGAGGCGATGCCTGCCTTCCGGCAGCACGGGTAACGCCACCCGCCAGGTCTGCGCCGGCAATCCATCGACGCCAGTGAACCCAACCACGCTGCCGTCCTCGGCCTGCACGCGAATACGCTCGGTCGCACCATCTTCCCGCTCGATGCTTAACCAAAGCTGGCGCCGGCCGAGGCCAGGTGGGAGCCCCAGGTTCAGCAGGGCAGGTTCGCCGGTGCGCGAGACCAAGGCGTGCGGCAAAGCGCGGCGGTCGCGGTCTTCGCTGAGATACCGTAACGTGTCACGTGCTTCCCGATCGGTCGCGGCGGGAAGCCGCATGGCGGCCAACAATGCCCGCCGCGTATCGTCGCTGACACGGGTTCGCCGTCCGGACACATCCCACCACTCCGGCGCGATGCAGGCAGCACGGGACAGGCGGTCGAGCAACATCGGGTCCCCGGCACTGCGCCGAGGCCGCTCATGGCGCGGTTGCTCGGCGAGCACCATGACGGTGCGGCCGGTGATCGTCATGGTCAGTGTGGTTGTTACGGGCCTGACGTTGTCTACATCGGTAGAATCATCTGCTTTGGCCGGCGCTGATTGGGTCGTTTGCATGGGCACCGGGGCGGGCGACCCGTCGGCATCCGGACCGGCTTCCTCGCCACTGTCGGCAATCAGATACCAGTCATGCCCGCCCCTCGGCGGCGGCAAAATCAGGGGAATATCCGTCGGCCCACGGTGCAGGATAACAGCGACACGATCGGTCCCCGCGTCGGTCCCGGCGGGTCCCGCCAGGATCATCACCAATGTATTGCCTCCCGGCGCCTGCCAGGCCTCCGGCGTCATCACCTCGGCGCTTGCATCGCGCCACTCGACATCCGGCAGCAGGCTGACATCGAACGGCGCCCCGGTCAGAAAGCGATTGCCACGCAGCAGTGGATGGTCCCACCGGATTTGCAGCAGCTGGCGCGCCCATGCGAGCAAGCCGGCATCAGCTGAGGCCCAGTCGAGCCATGCCGTCGGGTTGTCCTGCGCGTAGGCGTTGTTATTGCCGCCTTGCGAATGGCCGAATTCCGAGCCCATGGCCAGCATTGGTGTGCCGCGCGCCAGAATCAATGTCGCCAGCAAGGCCCGCTGATCGCGCCGTCGTGCGGTAAGGATGGCGGGATCGTCACTGGAGCCTTCGACCCCGTTGTTCCAGGAGAAGTTCGCATTGGTGCCGTCGCGATTGGCTTCGCCATTGGCGGCATTAACTTTGTGCGTGTACGAAACCAGATCGGCCAGGGTAAAGCCATCATGCGCAGCAACGAAATTGATCGAGCGCGAGGCAACTCCGCGCTTGCCGAACAGATCGGAGGAGCCCGCCAGACGCGTTGCCAGTTCGCCGAGTTGACCGGGGTCGCCGCGCCAGAAGCGACGCACGCTGTCGCGAAATCGATCGTTCCACTCGCCCCAGCCAGAGGGGAAGGCGCCAACCTGGTAACCGCCGGAACCGATATCCCACGGCTCCGCAATCAACTTCAAATTTCGCAGCAACGGATCCTGGGCGATCGCCGACAACAAAGGTGCGGCCGGATCAAATCCGTCATCCCGCCGCCCCAGAGTGGTTGCGAGATCGAAGCGGAACCCATGCAGGCCCGCCTCCTGGGCCCAGAGGCGAAGCGCATCCATCATCAGACGCAACGGCGCCGGCCGGTCGAGCGCGAGTGTGTTGCCACACCCGGTGTCGTTGGCGTAGCGCCACGGCGAACCCGGCAATGCGCGATAGTACGTTGCATTATCCAGGCCGCGCAGCGACAAGGTCGGGCCCAGATCGTCGCCCTCGCCGGAATGGTTCAGCACGACGTCCAGAACGACCTCAATGCCCGCCGCCCCGAGTGCGCTGACGGCAGCACGGATTTCCTCCCAACCCTCTGGAGCCAGTCCGGGATCCGGCGCCATGAAGGTCACGGGATTGTAGCCCCAGTAATTACGCAAGCCCAATGCAACCAGATGGCGTTCCGCGATCCAGGCCGCGGCCGGCATGATCTCGACCGTCGTAACGCCGAGCCGCAGCAAATGCCCGATGGCAGCCGGATGCGCCAGACCGGCGAAGCGGCCGCGCAAGGACTGCGGGATATCAGGGTGGCAGATTGTGAAGCCGCGCACATGCAGTTCGTAGAGCACGGTATCGGACCACGGCGTTATCGGCGGGGAAAATCCCGGTGCAGCACCCGGCCCGAGGACGATGCCCTTGGGCATGAAGGGCGCGCTGTCGGTATCGTCGGGTGCAAGGTTCGCTCCGGCAGAACCGCGACGATAGTCAAACATCGACTCGTGCAGTGTGAACGGGCGATCGATCGCCATGGCATAGGGATCAAGCAGCAGCTTTGCCGGGTTAAATCGGTGGCCGTCCGCCGGGCGATACGGTCCGTGCGCCCGCAATCCGTAGCGGGCGGCCGGCGCGACGTCCGCGACGTGGTCATGAAAAACGTCGCCGGTGCGGCCGCGCAAACGCACGCGACGAACCTCGCGGTCGCCCTCAAACAGACAGAATTCGATCGCGCTGGCGTTGGCGGAGAACACGGCGACATTGACGCCGTCGCCGCTCGGGCTCACGCCAAGGGTCTCCGGTTCGCCGTCCGACGCCCATCCGGAGGTCACTTCTGCTGCTCCCTCGGCGTGGCGAACCAAGCCGACTTCGGACGCTTCGAGGCAGGCGTCATAGCGCCCGTACTTCCACAAGTTCACGATAAAGCGCGGCGTACTGACGCGCGGGACCGCGCCATGAGACCTCGGCAGCCATGCCGTTCTCCTGGAGAGTGTGCCAAATGGACGGCTCACGATACAACGCCACGATACGCCGCAAGGCCATATTGAGCGTTCCGGCATTGACCGGGGCAAATTGCACCCCGGTCGCAACGCCGGCAGCCACCGCAGCGGCGTTGGCGTCGATCACCGTGTCGGCAAGTCCACCAACCCGCGCGACCACGGGTACGGCGCCGTAATGTAACGCGCACATCTGGGTCAAACCGCAGGGTTCGAAACGCGAGGGTACCAACAAAGCGTCCGATCCGCCCTGTACGAGGTGTGCCAACGCCTCATCATAGCCGATCACGCAGCCTATCCGGTTCGGCTCCTGCGCTGCAGCAGTCCGGAAACCGGCCTCAATACCCGCTTCACCGGCACCGACCAGCGCCAGTTGCGCGCCGAGTTCCCGCAGTACGGGCAAACAGGCCAGCACCAGATCGGCGCCTTTCTGCCAGGTCAGTCGGCTCACCACCCCGAACAATGGCACCGTTGCGTCCTGATCCAGGCCGAGCCGTGCCTGTAGCGCAGCCTTGTTTGCCGTCCGCCTCGCCAGGGTCGCGCGGTCGAAGGGTGCCGCGAGCAACGTGTCGCCGGCGGGATCCCACACCTCGGTATCGATCCCGTTCAGGATGCCCGACAGCACGTTGGATCGTGCACGTAACAAGCCGGCAAAGCCCATGCCGACGTCTTCGGTGCAAATCTCCGTTGCATAAGTCGGCGACACCGTTGTGATCCGGTCGGCGAATTGCAGGCCGGCTTTGAGTAAACTGATGGTGCCGTGAAACTCCAAGCCATCGATGGCATAGGACTGCGGCGGCAGACCAAGCAAACCCAGTACTTCGCGCGATGCCTTGCCGGGAAAGGCCAGGTTATGCACGGTCATCACCGTTCCCGGGCGGGCGCCGCCCCGATAATGCAGGTAGGCAGGTGCCAGGCCGGTTTGCCAGTCATGCGCATGCAAGATATCTGGTATGTAGTCTTGCGACATATCTGGTATGTAGTCTTGCGACGCGCCACCACAAATATCCGCCGCCATTCGCGACAAGGCGGCAAACCGTATTGCGTTGTCCGGCCAGTCCTGCCCATCTGGGCCCAGATACGGGTTACCCGGCCTGGCGTAGAGGTGTGGGGCATCGAGCACCACCAGATCGAGACCAGCGGCACGCGCAGCCAGCAACCGCGCCGCGCCGCCGAACCAATCGCTTTCGCTACGAACCGTTTGCACCGCCTCGATCGCTTCAGTCACGGCGGGATAGCCGGGAATGAGAGTGCGGACTGCGATCCCCTGCTCGGCCAGCGCGGCCGGCAACGCGCCAATGACGTCGGCAAGCCCGCCGGTTTTGACCAAAGGATATATCTCGGAGGCAACCGACAGAACGTTCAGCGGCTGCATTAACGAAGCTGGTCGATCATGGTCTGCGTAATGAGGCAAACACCATTGGCGGTGCGCCGGAAGCGTTGCCCGTCGAGCACCGGATCCTGACCCACCACCAGACCGGCCGGAATTCGCACGCCACGCTCGATGATGACGTTGCGCAAATGCGCCGAACTGCCGATTTCGACCTCGGGCATAATGACCGCGAAGGCGACGTCAGCGTAGGAATGCACCCGGACGCCGGTAAACACCAGCGAGCGCCGCAGTGTTGCACCCGAAATGATCGAGCCGCCCGCTATCACCGAAGAGTAGGCAGCGCCGCGGCGGCCGTCCTCATCGTGGACGAACTTCGCCGGCGCGGTCATCTCCCCATAGGTCCAGATTGGCCAGTCGCGATCGAACAAATCTAGATCCGGAACGATATCGGTCAGATCGATATTGGCGGCAAAATAAGAATCCAGTGTGCCGACATCGCGCCAGTACGGCGGCGCCTCGGCGGACGATCTTACACAGGATCGTTCGAACGGGTGCGCCACCGCCTTGGCGCCGGTAACCAGACGCGGAATGATGTCTCGGCCGAAATCGTGGCTGGAGTTCGGATCGGCGGCATCCTCGCTCAGCCGCTCGAACAAATAGCCGGTGTTGAATACGTAAATGCCCATACTGGCGAGCGCCATATCCGGACGGCCCGGCATCGCCGGAGGATCCGCCGGCTTCTCCTGAAACGCCAGGATGCGGTCGGTCGCGTCGACGTGCATGACCCCAAAACCGCTGGCCTCTTTGCGTGGAACCTCGAGACAGCCGACGGTGACGTCGGCGCCTTGCTCCACGTGTTGTTGCAGCATGGGCTCAAAGTCCATTTTGTAAACGTGATCGCCGGCCAGGATGACGATGTAACGCGGATCGTAACTTTCGATAATGTCGATATTCTGGAATACGGCGTCCGCGGTGCCGAGATACCATTTGTCGTCGGCGACCCGTTGGCTAGCGGGCAAAATATCAAAACTTTCATTGCGCTCCGGCCGGAAGAAATTCCAGCCGCGTTGCAAATGGCGGATCAGGCTGTGAGCTTTGTATTGCGTTGCCACCGCCATGCGGCGAATGCCGGAATTCAGCGCGTTGGACAATGCAAAGTCGACGATACGCAGCTTGCCGCCGAAATAAACCGCGGGCTTGGCGCGCCGGTCGGTCAGCTCCATCAGACGGCTGCCCCGCCCACCCGCGAGCACGAAGGCCATGGCATGCCGGGCCAGCGGGGCGGTGACGATCCGGGTCGGGTACATCGTCGTCTCCTTTCTGGCCGCTATGTGCGTTGGCCGCCCAACGCGCACCCCCGATGACATTCAGGCACAACCCAAACCCGGCGTGATGCCCAACCAACGCACACCGCGCCAATATTGGACCCATCAACACCCGCAACATGATGGAGCGGCCACCTTCGCTTGTCACGCCGGCTCGTACTGCAGGTACAATGTGGCCAGTGGCGGCATCAGCAGCGTCGCCGAGGCCGGCATGCCATGCGACGACGGCGCGTCGGCCTGCACCGCCCCAAAATTGCCCAGACCCGAGCCGCCATACTCGGAGGCATCGGTATTTAGTAATTCTCGCCAGCGCCCGGCAAAAGGCAACCCGATACGATAGTCATGGCGCGGGACCGGCGTGAAATTACAAATGCACGCCACGGGAGGATCGTTCGGAAAACCCCAGCGCAGCCAGGCGAACATCGACTGGCTGGCGTCGTCGACCACGATCCAGTGAAATCCTTCGCCCTCGCAGTCGCGCACGTGCATCGCCGGGCTTTCGCGGTATAACCGGTTGAGGTCGCGCATGCAGCGCAGCAGCCCAGAGTGCAACGGGTCATTCAACAAGTGCCAGTCCAGTTGGGAGGCGAAATTCCACTCCGCGATCTGGCCGAACTCCTGGCCCATGAACAGCAGTTTCTTGCCTGGATACGCCCACATGAAGGCGTAATAAGCCCGCCCCGTCGCTGCCTGCTGCCATGCGTCACCTGGCACGCGGCCGAGGATCGAGCGTTTGCCGTGCACCACCTCGTCATGCGACAGCGGCAGGATGAAGTTCTCCGAGAACCCATAGAGCAGGCCAAATGTCAGCCTGTGGTGGTGCCAGCGGCGGTGCACCGGCTCATGGCCGATATATTCAAGCGTGTCGTGCATCCAGCCCATATTCCACTTGAAGCCAAAGCCCAGGCCGCCGGTGTCGGCCGGACCGGACACGGCAGGCCATTCGGAAGATTCCTCGGCGACAGTCACCGTGCCCGGGTACAGTCCATACGTGAGCGTATTGACCTGGCGCAAAAAGCGAACCGCGTCCCAGTTCTCGCGTCCGCCTTCGGCATTCGGCGTCCATTCACCGGGTCGCCGCGAATAATCGAGATAAATCATTGAGGCGACCGCATCGACCCGCAAGCCGTCGACGTGATACCGATCCAGCCAATACAGCGCGCTGGCCGCGAGTATGTTCACCACTTCACGCCGGCCGTAATCGTAGATCGCGGTATTCCAGTCCGGATGGAAACCTTTTTTGGGGTCGGCGTGCTCGTAGAGAGGCGAGCCATCGAAGTGCGCCAGGCCATGCACGTCGGTGGGAAAATGCGCCGGGACCCAATCCAGGATCACACCAAGTCCTGCCGCATGCGCCCGGTCGACCAGTCGGGCAAAGCCGGCGGGGTCGCCGAACCGGCGAGTCGGCGCGAACAGACCAATTGGCTGATAGCCCCATGAATCATCCAACGGATGTTCGTTGATCGGCATCAGCTCGATGTGGGTAAAACCCAGGTTGGCAACGTACGGAACCATTGCGTCGGCGATCTGGTCATAGGTCAGAAATGTGCCATTCTCGCCGCGCCGCCATGATCCCAGATGCGCCTCGTAGATCGCCATCGGCCGGCGTCGCGGATCGGCATTGCGGCGTTCGCGCATATAGGCTGCATCGGTCCAAGGGAAATTGTCGGTGCGTGCGACGACCGAGGCGGTCGATGGTCGCATCTCGGCAGAGAACCCGAATGGATCGGCCTTCAGCGGCTGCAATGTGCCGTCGGCAGCGGCGAGCTCGAATTTATAGACCGTGCCTTCGCCAATTCCGGGGGCGAAGATTTCCCACAATCCGGAGTCGATCCGCTTTCGCATCGGATGCCGGCGGCCGTCCCAGGCGTTGAAGTCGCCGACCACAGATACCCGGCGCGCATTTGGCGCCCAGACGGCGAAATGCACGCCGTCGACGCCATCCAGCGTCATTGGGTGAGCGCCGAGACGTTCATACAGCGTCTGATGCGTGCCTTCGACCAGCAGGTGATCGTCCAGCGCCCCAAGGATCGGACCGAAACTGAACGGATCGTCGAATTCCCAACCGCCACCGGCATTGGAGGCAAACAATCGATAACGTTCGGGTTCGCGACCGGCGGGGATCCGAACCTCGAAGAAGCCGTCCGGATGGCGACATTGCATCCGGGCGATCATGCCTCCGTCCGGTCCGCGTACCTCAACGGCGGTGGCGCCAGGCACGAGCGCACGAATGACCACGCCCGCAGCGGTCTGGTGCGGGCCGAGCACGGCGAACGGATCGCCATGACGGGCGCCGACGATGGCGGCGATGGCGGCCTTGCTGGCCTGCCAGCGAACTGCGGCCTTGCGAGCGGGCCTTGGCTGCTTCACGTCAGGCCGACAGCTTAACGTTCCAGATATCGTCGCAATATTCGCGGATCG
>Ga0187867_10001178_pt1 | contig 22737 bp, 28 predicted proteins | sample June2016WEW_13_1_FD_132976 | JGI IMG/M metagenome (GOLD analysis project Ga0187867, IMG submission 132976) | Peatland microbial communities from SPRUCE experiment site at the Marcell Experimental Forest, Minnesota, USA - June2016WEW_13_10 | ecosystem: Environmental > Terrestrial > Soil >...
CGGAACCCATCTGGGCCAGCGGTCATGATGCCGCGTCAACAGGCCGGACACATGATCGCAGTCGACCCGCCCGTCAGAATCCTCATCGAAACTCTTGAATTCAAGGGGCCGTCCACACAGGACACTAAGGTCGGAACCGTCACCCCATTACCTCACCGCCGCTGCAATCGCCCCCGCCAACCCCTGCGCCACGCACGCAAACAAATGCCGCACCACCGTCTCCCGCTCCGCCGGATCGCGCGCGCCGAGGTTCAGTGTCCCGTCCTCGTCCCACAACCGCATCAGCCCGTGCCGCCGCAGCACCGGCACATTGTTCGCCGCTGCAGCTTCCAGCAGCCGATTTCGAAATGGCTCGATCTGCACCATCCTGGCCGGCGACGGCACAAACGTGGTGTCGAGCAAAATCAGATCCGCCCCGCCGTGCCGCACCGCCTCGATCCCGCCGTTCACCGCCGCCTGAAACGCCCCAAGATCAAGCCGCGCCGCCACGTCCCGCCCGCCCGGTCCCCAGATCACCAACCTGGCCCCGGTCTTCGCCAGCAGCCCGGGCAGCGCGGCGGGAACATCGGCCGAGGTCTTGCCCGGCGCCGCCTCATTCGCCACGGTCACCTGGGTTTCCGGCAAAGCCGCACTCAGCGCCGCCTGCAGCCGCGCAGGCCAGGTCGCCCCTTTGCCCACCGCATCGGCCCCGGCCGGCCGGACCCCGCCAAACGTCAGGACAATCAGGCGCTGCTCCGTCGCCACCTCATGCCGTGCGGCTGGCAAGGAGATGTCGTGCAATGCCATGGCATCGGGAATCGGGCATGGCGTGTCAGCCCAGACGCGAGGGGCAGCAAACGCGACCAGGATCATGCTGAACAGCATCCAGGCCGCGAACCTGCGAGCCAGACGCCACAAATCAGCAAACGTCGTGGTGCGACTGACGCGCCTGGTGTTCACGTATGTTCCTTTTGGCGTTTCCTGTAGCCGGCAGCCCACTCACCCGATCGCAACGACCGATATCTGATGGCCGATCGGTCCGCCACCCGCCAGAGTGCGGCGCCGATGACTGAAGAACCGGTCCTCCTCGGCAAGCGTATCGACGCCGGTCACCACGACCTCAGCAACGCCCGCGGCGCGCAGGCGGGCCGCGCAATAGCCGGGCAGGTCGAACTGCCAGCGCGCCTCCCGCGAGCCGTCGGCGAAGAACCGCGCATCGTGCGGCGAGTGCGTCACCACCGCGTCGCGCAGATCGGCGGCAACCTCATAGGACCTTTGGGCGATGCAAGGACCGACAGCGGCAACGATCCGATCGGTCCGGGCGCCCAGCCGAACCATTTCGAAAAGTGTCGCCTCAATGACCCCGGCAACCGCTCCGCGCCAGCCGGCATGGGCAGCGCCGACGATCCCGGCTTTGGGATCAGCGAACAGCACCGGCGCGCAGTCCGCTGTGATGATGCCAAGTGCCAGACCCGGCCGCCGCGTCACCATGGCATCCGCCTTCGGCCCAGAGCCTGGCGCCCAGGGTGCCTCGACCGCGACGACGGAGGTGCCATGCACCTGAGTGCACCCAACAAGGCTCTCCTGCGCCACGCCAATTGTGCCGGCGACACGGGAGCGGTTTTGCAGCACCGCATCGCGATCGTCCCGACTGGACAGGCTACAGTTCAGGCTGGCGAACGGCCCTTTAGACACGCCGCCGCGGCGAGTGAAAAACCCGTGCGGCAGCGACAACAGCTCGACTTGCAGTGATTCGGCCATGGGAGTCTCGAAATGGTGCTGCCTGTTCGCGCGGCCGCTTCCGGCAGTCAACGGGAAACCACAGGATACACAGGGAAGATTGCTGTCCCGTCACGCTTCTCCGATCTGGTGTGGGACGCCGGAAAGATCGCGCACAAAACCATCCGCCTGCAGAAACTCTGGACCGATCGGTACTTTGCCGTGGCCACCGGGAATATCCAGCACGTAGGTCGGCCAGGCTAGCCCGGTGACCCGCCCGCGTAACGCCGCCAGCAGTCGCTGGCCCTCGGCAATCGGCACGTGGAATCGAGCGGTCCCCGGCGCAGCATCCAATTGATGCAGATAGTACGGCTTGACCCCAGAGGCGACCATGGCGCGGAACAGCGCCTCCAACGCCGCGGCGCTGTCATTGACGCCGCGCAGCAGCACGGATTGGCCCAGCAGCGGAACCCCGGCGCGACGGAGGCGGGTAAGTGCCGCCTTCGCCTCGGCAGAAAACTCGCGCGCGTGGTTGGCATGCAGCACGAGCCAGAGCGAGCGATCGGTGGCCAACGCCCCCGTCACTGCCTCATCGATACGGCCGGGGTCAGTGGTTGGCACCCGCGTATGAATGCGCAGCGTCTCGATATGCGGCATCGCTGATAACGTCGCGATGATCGCGGCCAGCCGGCGTGGCGACAGCAGCAATGGGTCGCCACCGGTCAGGATTACTTCCCGCACCTCCGGATGCGCGGCAAACCACGCGTACGCCGCCTCCAGTTCCGCCGCTGTCAACACGCCGCCATCCGGCCCGACATGCTCCCGCCGGAAGCAAAACCGGCAATACACCGGACAGAGCAACAGCGGCTTCAGCAGTGCCCGGTCCGGGTAACGGTGCACGACGCCCTTGATCGGCGAGAATTTGTCGTCACCAATCGGGTCGGGATGCTCGTGCGGCGCGGTGGTCAGTTCCTCGGTACTGGGCACGAACTGGCGCGCGATCGGGTCGTCCGGCGCCTCGATCAGTGTGCGCATGGTTGGCGTCAGGGCGACCGCGTAACGCGTGGCCACGGCGTCGATCCGAGCCCGGTCTGACGGATCCAACAGGCCGGCATCGATCAGGCCATCGGTGTCGCGGATCGTCATGGTTTTGCCTTGTGCATCCGTTCAGGTTGCCAATGGCGGCTCGCGAGGCAGGTGGCAAGCCACGCCAGGTCTGCCCGCCTGCCTGTTTCCAGGATGTCCGCGGGTTCGCGGGTTGCCGGACAGGCGCTACCCGGGACCTCGGACCGCCGCATAACGAGACAGGATACCGCCCTGGGCCAGGTTTCGGCGAACAGCTCGTGCGGGTTGGCTTGGACCCGGTCATTGGCTACGCAGGGGTTATGTCCTCCGCCACGCCCGCATGGCATCCACGCAGCCTCGAAGCCCGCCTGCCGTTCCTGCGGCGCCGCACCGAACTGACCGCGGCCACCAGGGCGTTCTTGGTCTCGCGCGGCTACCAGGAGGTCGAGACACAATACGCCGTCCCGGTGCCGGGTGAGGAAGTCCACCTCCAGGCCTTCGCCACGCAGCGCGCGTATCCGGATGGCAGGACCGAACGATTGTGGCTGCACACCAGCCCGGAATTCGCCATGAAGCGGTTGCTGGTCGGCGGCTCCGGGCCGATCTTCCAGCTCGCCCGGGTCTGGCGCAATGGCGAGGCCAGCGCGTTGCACGCACCCGAATTCACCATGCTGGAGTGGTATCGGCCCGGTGCCGGCATGGGCGAATTGATTGACGAAACCACCGCACTGCTGCGTGCCGTGCTGCCGGCAGCGGTGACCGTGCGCGGCGTCACGACATCGCTGGCGCAGACCGAACGCCTTACCGTGGCCGAGGCATTCGATCGTTACGTAGGCGCCGACGTGTTGGCCAGCGCAGGCAATGCGGCTGCTTTGGCCGCTCAGGCCGGGACCCAATTGCGAGACAACGAGACGTGGGAAGACCTGTTCTTCCGCTTGTTGCTGGAACGGATTGAACCCAAACTGGGCCGCGCGATGCCGACGTTTCTGACGCATTGGCCCGCCGCGCAGGCGGCGCTGGCGCGGCGTGATCCAGCCGACCCGAGGGTCGCGGAACGGTTCGAATTGTTCGTGTGTGGCATCGAACTCGCGAACGCGTTTGTCGAACTGACGGATCCGGTCGAGCAACGGGAACGCTTTATCGCCGATCGGGCAAGGCGCCACGCATCGTACGGTCCTGATTGGGGTATCGACGAGGATTTCCTGGCCGCGCTTACCCAAGGCATGCCGCCATCCGCCGGCATTGCCATGGGTTTCGACCGGCTGGCGATGCTTGCAACCGGGGCGGAGCGCATCGGTCAGGTGCTCTGGCTGCCGCCGGCCGATCTGGCCTGAGTGCCCGCGTGGCGGAATTACCGCCCGGGTTTATGGAACACGCCACCGGGAAGTGGAATTGTATTGACCGAGCAGTAGGTTCTGCCCACGGGATAGTGTCGTCCCGTTGGCGGATCATTCGCGCAAGAAGGGCTGCAACATGCCAGTCGTCAAATACCGGTCGATCAACCCGAACCTTCGCCCGCGCCGGACCAGGCTGGAAGTCCCCGGTTGGGCTGGCGAACCCGAGCCCAGAGCCGACGGCTCTCACGAATATCCCTGGCACTGTATCCCGTTCTCCGAGGCCGCCCGGGCCGGCATTGAACTGCCGTACCCGTATGACGATGAACTCCGTGTTTCGACCCGCGATGGAGCGCTGTCGTTCGAAGGCGATTTCGGCGGGGACGAGGTACGGCGGCCACCGTTCCGCAGTTTCGGCGCGGAGTACTACACCTATCAAATCCTGATCGATTTGAAGGTCGAGGAAGGGCTGGCCATCAAGGTGGAGACCCACCCCAGATTTTATTCCGACAGGTCAGGTACTGTGCCGATCGCCGTTCCGGCGGTCGTGCGACATTGGTGGCCGATGATCAACTTTGTCGTGTTCAAGGCGCCCGCTGAAGGGCAAACACACGTGTTCCGGCCTGGCGAACCCATGCTGCAGGTTACGATTGTGCAACCTGACGCGAGGCCGGAACTGGTGGAAATGCCGGAGGATGAAGCGGCCGAGCGCGAATTGCAGTCGCGCCGCATCTATGCAAGCCGAAACACTCTTTCGGCCGACACACAGTGGGTTTCCGCCACCGATACGGTGTTCGACGGCACCTATCGCCGCATTTTTGGTGCGGCTGCCAGCACAAAACAAAAGTGACGGCTGTGCGGATCGCACGGGCGCCGGCGGGCGATGAACCCGCCGGCCTGCCGTTCAGGTGTGATGATGGTGATGGTGATGATGATGATGGTGGTGGTGATGACGGCGGCGATAGTACCACCATTGCACGGGCGTAATTTTGCCCTGAGCACCAGTGCCTGGCTCGGCGATTCCGGCGGGTGCCGCGTCCGAGGCTTTGAGCACCGCCATGGCATTCGGGATCGGCTTCAGCAGGTCGGCATATGACTGCACCTGCATCGCGTCGCTGAAAGTGGCCGGCGCAGCCGTCGCAGCCTGCGCAGATGTGGCCAACAGACCTGCAGCTCCGATCAGGCCGGCTAAAGTTTTGTCCATTGTTACCTCCCGTGAAATATCTGTGGGACTTAAGGAGAATCCAAATCTGCTGTGGCACGATGGCAAAAGTATTGTGACACCATGGCGGGAAAACGGCTGCGGCGATGAATCGTTCCATCTGTCGCGATTCTGCCATTTCAGCGCATGAGGTTGGATCGGTTTCTGGCCAGGCCGCTTAATCGGACCCGTCGATAGGCCGCCACGAATGGCGCAAGCTCCAGGTTTCCCGTTCGAAAGCCAATACGTGACCGCCGAAACCAGAGGGCTGATCGGCCGCACGACTGATTGCCGAGCCCAGAAGATGGCACAACAGAAGTGCACCGACCCCGCCATGCGCCACGACAGCGACGTCACCCCTGTGCGCTGCTCGCAGCACGTCGCGCATCGCGGCAACAATTCGGTTCTGGGCGTCCACTGCGCGTTCCCATCCAGCCACGCTTTGCTCCGGGTGAGCGAAAAATGCATCGGCCATTGCTTCGAATTCCGGTTTTGCCAGGTAACCGGTGGATGATCGGTCGTTCTCGCCAAGGTCCGGATGGGTAACCGGCCGCAGACCAAGATGGGCGGCCAGAATGGCGGCGCCATCGGCCGCTTTGCGCTCGGTGCTGCTGGCGACATGGACAATGCCGGGGACCCAACTCCGGGTCAGCATCGCGTGCATCCGGGCGCGACCCCGCGCATTGAGTGACCATTCTGTCACCGGCACGGTTGCGTCGATCAAAACGTCCGGATGAGTGATGAAAAAAACCGTGGCCAACTTGCGAACGTCCGGTACGATCGTTACTCCGACGCTTCCGTTACTCCGGCGCTTCGCCCTGGATCGGGGTGCGGCCTAGCGCCGTGATCAACGCAGTCACCTCAGCGATCACGGTTTCCGCCTCGGCTGCACTGGTGCCTTTGGCGACCAGCGTTACGCCGTTGCCGGTCGGTCGGTAGAATGGATACGAACCCAGATCGATGTCGCGATGGCGCTGCTGGATTGCGGTGAGACCGTCGGCGATCACACCTTCGGGCAAGCCCAGGGCATGCACGGCGCGCTGCTCGATTTTTTGGCCGCCTTGCAAATGAGGTGTTAGCCACTCGAACATCGACTGCATGACGCGCGGCACGCCGGCCATGACGTAAACGTTTTCCATCTGGAAACCGGGCGCCACCGACATTGCATTATCGATCAGTTTCGCACCACGCGGCATGGTTGCCATGCGCTGCCGTGCGGCGTTGAATTCACCGGGTTTATAGGCCTTTTCCATGCGAGACCAGGCGACCGGGTGCGGCTCCCAGGGGACGCCAAAGGCGGCGGCGATGCATTCGCTGGTGATGTCGTCGTGGGTCGGACCGATACCACCCGTTGTGAACACATAATCAAATTTCGCACGCACTGCGTTCACCGTGGCGACGATCGTTTCGGCGACGTCCGGGATGATGCGGACTTCGCGCAGCGGGATCCCCAGCTCGCCCAATTTGATTGCGAGGAACCGGATGTTGGCGTCCTGCGTGCGGCCCGACAGCACCTCGTTGCCAATGACCAGCACGCAGGCGGTGGGATTGGTTCCAGCCATGGGAATGGTCCTTTACAGGAAGTCGCGCAGCAGGGGGATCAGCGGCTTGTCGGCCGGCGGCATTTCATAATCGGCGAGCTTCTGGGCGCGCACCCAGGCCAGAGTTTGTTGCTCCCGCGGCGTCGGGATGCCCTTCCAGCGGCGGCACAGAAACAGCGGCATCAGCAAATGAAATCCTTCATATTCGTGCGAGGCGAATGCGAACGGCGCGAGGCATGCGGCGGTGACATCAATGCCGAGTTCCTCTTTCAGTTCACGGATTAACGCCTGTTCGGGGGTTTCGCCGGGGTTGAGTTTGCCGCCGGGAAACTCCCACAGGCCAGCCATTTTTTTGCCCTCCGGTCGGCGCGCGAGCAAGACCCGGCCATCGACATCGACCAGCGCGCACGCGGCGACCAGCAGCAGCGGTTTGCTGCCCGGTTCCGCAGCTTCAACCTCGGTTTTGCCGAAGATGTCGTCGCGAGTAGCCTCGAGCAGCAAGACCGGGACGTTCGATCCGCGAGAGGCGAAATGCTGGCGGCCGGTGCCGACCTGGCGAAAGCCGATGCGCGTCAGCACCTTGGCCGACGCCGGATTGTCGGTCGCCACCTGGGCAGTGACGCGGTCGATTTCGAGGTTGGCAAAACTCCAACGCGTCAGCCGGCCGGCAGCTTCAGTGGCGACACCATGACCCCAGTATTTTTTCCCGACCCAGTAGCCAATGCGACCGGTACGGGATTTGCGATCGACGGTCATGCCGACGCCGCCGACCAGGACTTCCTGATCGCGTTCCTGCCCGGTGATGGCAAGCTGACATGCGGTGCCGGCGGCGAGGTTGCGAGTGGATGACGCGATCCATGCGTCGGCCAGTTCGCGGTGATACGGGAATTGCACCAGTTCGAGCATCTTGGCGATGTCGAAATCGTTGATCAGGCGGTGCAGGCCGGCCGCGTCCTCGGGGCGGAACGGGCGCAGCGTCAGGCGTTCGGTCTTCAGCGGGGTGAAAACGGCCTCATCGGGGGCTTGTGTTGCTGCCGGCGCCTCGGCCACCGGGAGATCGCGTGGTTCAGCAGCACGGCGGCGTGACGGCCGCCTTGGCGTTCGCGGTGCCGCGGTCATGCGTGCTCCGCCGGGACGTACTCCGTGGGCGCGCGCTTCATCGGGGGCGCTTCATCGCAAGAATCGGTGAGCCTGTGCTGTCAGTCGAGGCGGCAAGGTGAGCCGGGGAACCAGACGAGGCAAGAGCAGTACGATGCGAAATTTGTTCATTCTGACGCGTTCCTCGCCAGGAAACCCAAAGCGTCCGCCACGCCGAAATCACCCGGCAGCGCCCCTTTGGGAAACAACCGGGTCACATGCCCCATTTTGCGTCCGGGACGGGCCACATCCTTGCCATACAGATGCGGGATGAACCCCGGCGTCGCCAGAATACGCGGCCACAGCGCCGCTTCCTCGGGCCCGACGAGATTTTTCATCACCGCGTCGGCATGACGCGTGGCCGGCGGCAGCGGCAGACCAGCGATGGCGCGGATGTGCAGCTCGAACTGGCTCATCGGGCAGGCGTCGATCGTCCAATGCCCGGAGTTATGCGGGCGCGGCGCGATCTCATTCACCAGCACACTACCGTCGGCATCGACAAACATCTCGACGGCGAGCAAACCGACAAGGTCGAGACCGGTGGCGATCTCGCGTGCCATGGTCTGCGCGGCATCACTGGTCGCGACCGGCACCCGCGCCGGGGCCATTGTCAGGTCGAGGATATGCGCGCGATGCCGGTTCTCCACCGTGTCGAACGCGGCGATCGAGCCGTCCTCGCCGCGCCCAACGATGACGCTGACTTCCATCGCGTAATTGATGAAGCCCTCGAGGATCAACGGCTTCGGCGTCAGCCGCTCGTACGCGGGTGCGAGATCGGCGCCTGACCGCAAAATCGCCTGACCTTTGCCGTCATAGCCTTCGCGGGTGGTCTTCAGCACTGCCGGCAGGCCGAGCGCGACAGTCGCTGCCTGCAGTTCGGCGAGGCTGCCGACCTGTTGCCAGGGAGCGGTGGCGATGCCTCTGCCGTTGACGAAACTTTTCTCGGCGATGCGGTCCTGGCTGATGCGCAGAATCGCCGGCGCGGGCCGCACCGGCTTCAGCGAGGCGAGCAGATCGAGCCCTTCAGCGCTGACATTTTCGAACTCGAAGCTGATGACGTCGACGGCGCCGGCAAATGTACGCAGCGACGCCGGATCCGTGTAATCGCTGATCGTCACCCCATGCGAGACCTGCGCCGCCGGACTGTCGTGCTCTCGGGTCAGGATGTGGCAGCGGTAACCGAGACGGGCTGCGGCCATTGCCGACATGCGGCCCAACTGGCCGCCGCCGACCAACCCGATGGTCGCGTTGGGGGGCAGCGGAAACGTGGTCAATGGCACCGCAACGTCATGCCTGGACGAAGGAGCGGCTGCGCCATCACCCGGAGCCAGCGTCGGTTCTGGGTTCAGCGGCCACTGCCGCAGTCTGGCCGGCGCGCCAGGCGTCCAGACGATCGGCCAAAGCCGCGTCCGTCGTTGCCAGGATCGCGGCGGCGAGCAATGCGGCGTTGACCGCTCCAGCGCGGCCGATTGCCAATGTACCCACCGGAATGCCCGCCGGCATCTGAACGATCGACAGCAGACTGTCCATGCCCTTGAGCGCGTGCGACTCGACAGGTACGCCCAGTACCGGCAACGAGGTCCAGGCGGCTGCCATGCCGGGCAGATGCGCGGCGCCGCCCGCTCCGGCGATGATAACGCGAAGGCCGCGACCGCGGGCCGAGACAGCATATTCCCGCAACCGGTCCGGCGTGCGATGCGCTGAAACGATCTTGGTTTCGTGCGGCACGCCAAGTGCCGTCAGAGTGCCCGAAGCATGCGACATAGTGGCCCAGTCGGACTGGCTACCCATGATGATGCCGACGGGAGGCGCCGTTGCCTCATCCAGCGAAAAGGAGGCCGCGCGAACCTCAGATGGGGGCACTTTTGGCGGCCTTCAGGCGATGTTATCGGGGATCAGCCGGCTCTCCAGCCAGCCGATCTCATCGCGCAGCATCAGTTTGCGTTTCTTCAGGCGCTGCAAGTGCAACTGATCGACGGCGCCCTGCTCGGCCAGCCGGGCGATCACGGTATCCAGGTCGCGATGCTCGCTCCGCAGTTCGTGGAGCTTGCGCAGCAAAGAGTCTCTGTCGACTAGCATGGCCCTTGCTTACCACGAATTAAATCTCCTGGCCCATGGTGTTTGATGCACATTTCGCTGGCGCCGGGATTGGCGGCGGCGCTACCGTTGGCGGCCGTGATCAAAGCGGCGTGCGTCGTTTGGATCGCGGCGAAACCACCGGCACTGTTCGGCCCGGCACTGTTCGGAGAGACATCGCCCATGAGCCTGTATGCACGACTGGACGCCCTTAAAGAGCGCCATGCCTTACTCGAAGCGCGTATTTTCGACGAAGACCACCGACCCCAACCCGACACGGAAACCCTCTCCCGGCTCAAGATTGAGAAATTGCAGATTAAAGACGAGATGGAGCGAATACGCACATCTTTGCACTGACCCTCAAATCCGCACCGTTTCTGCTGCCTTCGGTCAGGCGACCTCTTCTTCCTCCATTGGCGGCGGAACCGGCACAGCGTGACCCTCGCGCTCGAGCCGCTCATTCGCGGCGAGCACGGCGGCATTCAAATCGGTCTGGCTGCACAAGCCCAAGATGACCGGGTCGCGTGGCTTGATGTTGGTGCTGTTCCAGTGGGACTTGTCGCGAACCTTCTGGATCGTTTCCTTGGTGGTGCCCAACAGTTTGCTGATCTGCGCTTCGGTCAATTGTGGGTAGTTACGCAACAGAAAGGCGATCCCGTCAGGCCGGTCATTGCGCTTGGCAACCGGCGTGTAGCGCGAGCCCTTGGCCCGTTTCGGCACCGGCAACGCGGTGGCGGCCAGTTTCAGCCGCGCGTTGGCGTCCGCCTCACACTGGCGAATGTTCTCGGCGGTGACCTGGCCGTTGGCAACCGGATCGTAGCCGACAATGCCCTGCGCGACCTCGCCATCGGCGATCGCCTGGATCTCCAGCGGATGCATGCCGCAAAATTCGGCGATCTGCGTGAAGGTCAATGCGGTCTTTTCAATCAGCCACACGGCGGTGGCTTTGGGCATCAAGGGCAGGGGCATGGCGGATCACTTTCCTGGACCGACCGGGGAAACGGCGCACCCTGTTGGGATGCCCGAAGCCCAGCCGAGCCGGGGGATATGGCAAGAGGGCCGGGGTGGGTCAAGGCCAGGAACGGGTATTATACTGTTCCGACGGAGCAAAGGAGACCGCCATGGCAGCAGAAGAAGAGGACCTGCCGGTCCGGAAACGGACCCGGCTCGAGAAACTGGTGCTGGACCCGCTGGGGATCGAGGAACTGCGCGATTATATCAGCGAATTGCACGACGAAATCGCCCGCGTTGAGGCCGATATCGTGCGCAAGAACAGCCACAAGACTGCGGCAGATGCGTTCTTTCGCAAGCCGGGGTGAGCGGGGTTCTTTGGGGTGCGGCCCTTGGCTTGCCCGAACGCGATAGGTGCGATGCCCCCGGAACCCCTATCCGGCAAGCGACATTGGCCTGCGCGGTCGGCGGGTCGAGACGCGGGTACAGAAAATGATCAACCCCCGAGGCAGAGTTGCCCCGGGGGTTGCAACAACCTGAAATAGGGCTGTCGCCCGACCTTAGGCCGCTTTGACGGAGGCCGAAGGATCGTTGGCGATCGCCGGTTTGCTTCCGGTGTTGACCTCAATCCGGCGCGGCTTCAGCGCCTCGGGCACGACACGCTTCAGACCGACATGCAGCAGGCCGTTGGTCATGTCCGCACCCTCGACCACGATATGGTCGGCGAGGACGAACCGGCGCTCAAACGCGCGGCCGGCGATGCCGCGATACAGCACTTCATGTTTCTGCGTTTCAACCGCCGGACGGCCGGAGATCACCAGCGTGTTGTCTTTCACCGTGAGGTCGAGTTCCTCGGGTTTGAAGCCCGCAACCGCCATGGTCAGGCGATAGGACTCATCACCAAGTTTCTCGATGTTGTACGGTGGGTAGCCGGATGCCTCGGCAGTGGACGAGGCAGTGTCTACGAGGCGGGCGAGACGGTCGAAACCGATCGCAGTACGAAACAGGGGAGCAAAGTCGAACGTAGTCATGACAAAACCTCCATCGGAGCATGGTGTCGTTGTGTGGGTCGCCCGGATGGGCCAACCCGATGGTGAACGCCGGAACCCCGACAGGGCATTCCGAACGTTCCAGAGTTAGTCACGCAAATGCCGGGTTCAAGAGGCCGGGCGGTAAAGTCCTCGTGCTCGCGCCTTAACTTTTATCAGCCCGACCAGCACATCAAGCATCGGCGTCGGCACGCCGGCCAGCCGTGCCATCTGCAACGGTACGCCATACAGCGCCTCGATCTCCATCGGCCTCCCTGCCGTCAGATCCTGCAAAATACTGGGCCGGTGCGCGAGCCGCTTGTTCGTTTCGGCAATCGCCGCAATGTCCATGTCCAGCGTGATGCCCATGGCGGCCGCGATCGCAACCGCCTCTGCCAGCACCGCGCCGGAACACTGGATCAGGGCCGGTTCGGCGTGAGTATCCAGCACCGGTGTCTCGGTCAGCACGCAAAGCGGGCCGGCGCTAAGATTGAAAGCAAGCTTCCGCCAGATCAGCGCCCGAATGTCCTGGGTCAGGGTGACCGGCAGCGCAGCGGCCCGGAACGCGTCGGCCAGCGCCTGCAGCCGTGGTGTCAACGCGTTCGATGGCTCGCCGAAGACGGTTCCCGAACCGGCGCCGGTCAGCAGCCGGACCACGCCGGGGGAGGGCACCGAGCAAGCCGGCCAAAATACCGCACCAATCGCCCGATCGGGGCCGATCGTCCGCCACAACGCCCCGTTGGGGTCGAGCGAATCCAGTTGCCTGCCGTCCAGCGGGCCGCCATGGGCGTGGAAATACCACCACGGAACCCCGTTCATCACGAAGGCGACGGCCGTATCGGAGCCCAGGAGTGGTGCGATGGTTGCGGCGACCTCAGGCAGCGCCGGGGCCTTCACCGTAACCAGGACCATGTCCTGCTGCCCCAGCGACGCGGGGTTGTCGCTGGCAGCGATGCGGACGGTCAGCGACTCGTCCGGCGTCTCGACGGTCAGGCCGTTGGCGCGAATCGCCGCCAGATGGGCGCCGCGCGCCACGGCCGAAACCTGGGCCCCGCCGCGCGCCAGATGCGCCGCAAGATAGCCGCCTACCGACCCGGCGCCAAATACGCAAATTCGCATGAAAAGTCCCCCTCGACTGCCCGAAACCTGGCAATACATGAATTTTCCCGATTTCTTCTACCCGGGACACAGAGCGCGCGATCGATGACCGCCGGTGACCCGGGGGCCGGTGACCGGGAGGGCGGTTTTCCGCCTTATTGGCGATCCAACCAATCCGCCACCACGCCGATCTGATCACCTGCCGGCCGGGAAGTTTCACAGCCGGATCACGATGACCCGTTGGCCGTCATGGCATAGGGGGTTTTTCGCGGAGAGGTGCCGGTATGAGCGAACGAGCCGTAACCCGGATGTCGACCGAAGAGTTCCTGGACTGGGGCCTGCACCAGGAACCCCGCCATCAACTGGTCGATGGCGTTGCAATCGCCTTGGCGGGTACGAAGCAGCAGCATGACCAGATCGTCGCGAACACCCACGGGATTTTTTACAATCTCATCCGCGGCAAGGCGATGCGTGGCAAGAAATGGCGGTATTTCACCGTCGATCTCGGGGTCCGCATTCCGGCCGGCAATATTCGCTGTCCCGACGCCGGCGTGGACCGCGGCGTGTTCGACAGTGAGGCTATGACCGCCGGCGCGCCTTACCTCGTGTTGGAGGTGCTGTCTCCGTCGGTCCGCGATTTCGACATGTTCGGCAAGCTGGAAGAATACAAGACGATCCCGACCCTCTCCCATATCGTCATCGTCGATCCCGATGCGCCGCAGGTGTACCATTGGTCGCGCTGCCTGGACGAAGTTTGGCATTATGTGCTGCTGGAGGGGATACACGCCGTCATCCAGCTCCCCGAAACCGATGGCGCGATCGACCTCGGAAGCCTCTACGAGGGGCTGACATTTCGGCCGCAACCTCGGCTGGTACACAACGGGGTGCATTCCGGGTAGCTCCGAATGCCGGTTGCGCGCCACGGCGATGCTACAATGCCGCTCACCCCGGACTTGCCGCGTCGAAATTGGCGGACACACCTGACCTTGACAGGTTGAGCCGCACAATCAGCGCTGCGGGCAACATCCAGAGAGCGTGCCGCCGGCTCGCGATGTCGCCAGCCATTCGCTGAAGCAAGCGCGCCGGTGCAGGATTCGCCACTGCGTTCGAGCCGGCAGGTTGTTCCCAGGTTATGAGCATGATTGGGACCGCTCAGAATCCGTCATTGCACCTGTGGTTCGCCTGTCGCCGGCCTGTCCAGGTGGACGATAGATTGACCTGGTCAACGAGCGGGTCGCCGTTAATGTCGTGAGTCTGCCGGCGGGGCCCGTCAGCATCTGCTCGATCCGGTGATCGGAACGGGCGATGCCGTCCATGCCGGTGTCGACCACCGTTATCAGGTGCTGAATGCCGACCATGCGGTTTTCTACCGCAATAATCCTGCGCCAGGTCGCATTGAACCGCGCACCAATCATTTTACTCATTGCCTGGCACCTGGGCGGCACAAGATCGCCATCGGGACACGCTGCACTCACGCGACATCCGGGCGGGGTCGTGAAATCGGCCGGAACTCGCTTATGGCTGCCGCGTTAGCCTATGACTACCTAAAGAAAACTTTGACGGGTGGGATTTCGTGACAGGGTCGAACGATCTGTTTGGCTGCCCCGTAATTGAAAAGTGCTGAATGGAGACTGCTATGCGTGCACTAAATCTTGCCACAAGTTTGATGGTCGCCGGATTGTTTGCGGCAGCCCCGGCCTTTGCGCAGTCGGGGTCGGAACAAGGTGGCAAACAGCAGACCCAGGAAATTGGCGGATCGACGAATGAGCCTTGCAGCCACGCCTTCAACGCCAACCCAGGTGCCGACCCGAACTGCCAGCAGGGAGCACAGAATATGGCGCCTTCTCCGGGAACTCCGGGCCACCAGGCGTCTAACGGGACCCAAAGGTGATGACGGTGCCAGGCCTTATCCTGGTTGTCTCACAGGCCGGGATGAAGCCCGCTGATCGATCATGAATAAACCGGGTCGAACGGCCGCTCTTCGGGGTGGCCGTTTGATTTGCGTATTCATTACTTTACTGCTACCGTTTTTGCTTTGGCCGGGCACTGCCTGGGCCCGTAGCGACGGTGAGACACTCGTTGCGATGGTTGCCAGAGTCATGCCGGCCGTTGTCCGCGTCGTTACCGTACGGCCTGGTCGTTCGGCGAAGCGGGCAGCCGACCACGTCCACACCGACGTTGGCGCCGGCTACATCATCGATCCGTCAGGCTATATTGGCACCAACAAACATCTGATAACCGGCGCGACTTCAATATTCGTCATCACTGCCGACGGTGAACGTTACCGGGCCGCAACCGTTGGAGTGACGGGCCATGCGGACATTGCCTTATTGCGCATCGATGCCGGCGAGAAACCTTTGCCGTTCGTGCAGTTTGGCGACAGCGACAAAGTGCGGGTCGGGGATCAGGTAATTGCCATCGGCAGTCCGCTCGGGTTCAACAAAACAGTAACTTCCGGTATCATCAGCGCCATTAATCGCGATATCAAGGAAAGCCCATTCGACGACTATTTGCAGACCGATGCCGCTATCAATCACGGTAACTCGGGAGGTCCGTTGTTCAATGAGGCGGGTGAGGTGATTGGCATGAACAGCGTCATCTTCTCGCCCGATCGCGGATCTTCGGGGCTGGGGTTCGCGGTACCGTCGAACAGTCTGAAGTTCGTGTTTGATCGTCTTATGAAGACCGGGAAGGTCGACGCGGGCAGGCTGCCGGTTCACACCCAGCCGGTCACCTGGGGGCTAAAGCAGGCGCTCCAGCTGGCGGATCTGCAGGGCGCGTTGGTCACATCGGTGGACGACAATAAGGTCAGGAGTCTGGGCGAAATCCGGGCTGGCGATGTCATCACCACATTCAACGGGCAAAAAGTGCTGGATCCCCGTGATCTGGCGCGCAAGGCCGCACGATTGCCGATTGGCAGCGATGCGGTGTTGGAACTGCAGCGAGGCGACCAAAACAAAACAGTTCATGTCACAATTGAGGCGTTGCCGGAGGTGAAGCCGATTGCGCTGAACGAAACGCCGCGGGCAACTGGCCTCACGTTGACGACCGAAACGCGAAGCAACGGCGAGCACGTCGTGAAAGTTTCCTCAGTTGATCCGACCGGTACCGCGGCGGAAAGCGGCATCCGGAAGGGTGACATTCTCGTTGCGATACAGCACACACCGGTGTCGCAATCCGATCAGGCATTGCAGGCGCTTCGTGATGTGGCATCGAGCAATCGGCACTTTGCCGCAGTACTGGTGCGACATGACGCGACACTGGTGCGACATGACGCGACACTGGTGCGACATAAGGCGACGCATTCCTGGATTGCCCTGGAGCTGCCCGATCAGGGGGCGGGCTTATAAGATTCCACCGACACCCAATTATTCTTGTGATCTGAGTCGTGCGTCGGGCCGCCATGCCCGCTGGCCGCCGTGAAGTACCTCGGAACAAGATCATCGTCATGCGCTCTGGCACGCGTGGGAAGATCGGTAACCTGCCGTCACGCTTGACCGGCGCGTCTGACAGGTGAGTAATCTCCCATCACCGTCGCCCAACTCTGCCGCGACGCTAATTCGGGAGCTATGAAGATGACGTCGGTCCATCCCCAGGTTCAAAAGGCCCGCGACCTCGCGCCGATGCTTGCGGCCGCCGGGGACACCAACAACGAAATCCGGGAACTGACCAAACCCGTTGTCGCCGCGCTGATCGATGGCGGCTTTTTTCATATGTTGAAAGCGCGTTCCGTCGGCGGAATGGAGCTGAAACCTTCGATATTCGCCCAGGTAACGGAGGCGATCGCGGCCGTGGATGGGTCGACGGGGTGGGTGGTGTGTCAGAGTAACGGTTGCTCGACCTCCAGCGCCTATCTCGAGCCGCACGTGGCGCAGGAAATATTCGGGCCGCCGAACGGTATTCTCGCCTGGGGGCCGCCCGGCCCGTACGAGGCGATCCCGGTCGAAAGAGGCTACAAAATATCCGGTACCTGGCGGTTCGCCAGCGGCAGTCAGAATGCGACATATCTGGGTGCCCATATGCGCATCAAAGGCTCCGGCGAGCTGCGCAGCTTCCTGTTCCCGAAGTCCAGTGCACAAATGAAAGACATCTGGCACACCATCGGCCTGCGCGGTACCGCCAGCAACGAATACTCCGTCAAGGACCTGTTCGTGCCGGAGGAGCGCGCGATGCATCGCGACGATCCACGCTATCGGCAATCCGACGGCCTGGTGTATCGTTACACCAGCAATCAACTGTATTCGATCGGCTTTGGCGGGGTCGGCCTCGGCATTGCCCGCGGCATGATCGACGCCTTTCTGACCCTGCCGGCGACCAAACAATCCCGTGGCGCCAGCAAACCGATGCGTGAGAATAATGTCGTCCAATCCCAGTTCGGCCAGTGCGAGGCGCGCTGGCACTCCGCCCGCCTGTTGCTCCACCACGCCGCTGATACCGCCTGGGACCATATCGAACAACACGGCGAAATGACCCTCGAGCAGCGCGCCCGGATCCGCCTCGCCTCTACCTGGGCGATCCAGTCGGCCCGCGAGGTGTGCAACACGATCTACCACATGGTCGGCTCCTACGCCGTGTTCGAAGAAAATGCGTTCGAACGCCGGCTGCGCGACATCCACACGGTTGCGCAACAGGGCCAGGGGAGGCAACTTCACTATGAGACGGTGGGCCAGCTTATGCTCGGAATGCCGGCTGAAAACATTTTCTGATACCTCAAACCTTCTGACGCCCCAATCTCCTGAAGGAGGACCAACATGCCAGCAGAGTCTCTGAACCACTACACGATCCAGGCGCGCGACGTCGAAAAGACCAAGGACTTCTACGAGCAAATCGTGGGTCTGAAGGTCGGCGACCGGCCGCCGCTGAACTTCCCGGGCTATTGGCTGTATTGCGGCGACACGCCGACGGTGCACCTTCTCGGCTACCAGGCGCACGCCAAGGTGATTCCCGATGGCCCGTCTTACCCGGCGGAAACCGGCCGGCTCGATCACATCGCATTCTCCTGCACCGGCCTGAAGGACATGAAGGCAACCTTGCAGGCGCACAACATCAAGTACGATGAGCGGGTGCTGCCCAGACTGAACATGACGCAGCTGTTCTACCTGGATCCGGATGGGATCGCGGTGGAATGCAACTTCCCGGCGGCCGAGACCGAAACGCGCGCCGCGGCTGAGTAACGTTGGGATACGGTGCGGTTGGAGCGGGTGGAGGGAATCGAACCCTCGTGGCCAGCTTGGAAGGCTGGAACTCTACCATTGAGCTACACCCGCGCCGTGCCCGAACCTACTCAGAGCCCGTCTGACGTGCAACGGCTGATGCAATGACCCGCCGTCTGGCGACGCAGATCGGTGGCCTTACGTTGCCGAACCCGGTGATCTGCGGCTCCGGCGAGCCGGTCATGACCGAGGCCGGCATCCGCGCCGCATTGGCCGCCGGTGCTGCCGGAGTCATCGCCAAGTCGGTGAACGAACGGCCGGAAGCGGCACGCCAACTCGATCTGGCCGATTACATCATGCTGGACATTGGCGGCGGCCGGTCGCTGTTCAACCGGTCTGGTCTGACGTTCCGGGACACCGGCGACTGGTTCCGGTCCATTGCCTCGATCGACCAGGAAGCCGCACGCACCGGACGCTTCGTCGCCGCCAGTATCGTGTAGGCCGAAACCGCGGGTGCCGTCGCGATCGCCGCCATGGCGCGCAAGGCGGGGCTGCGTGTGTTCGAACTGAACGTCGGCGCGCCACACGCGTCCGAGGCCTCGCCGGGCGCAATCGCCCAGGAAACCGATCCGGAGCGGCTGCGGGATCTGGTCGCCTTGGTGCGGCGGGAAACATCTGGCATGGCGTTATGGGTCTAGCTGACCGGCCTGTCGTCGAACCTGCCGGCACTGGCAGTGGCTGCACGGGATGGCGGGGCTGATGCCGTTTGCATGAATTGCCGGTTCATGGCGATGGTTCCCGATCTGGGCAGTTTCGCCCCAGTTCTCGGCACCTCCGCTGCCTATGGTGGCGCCTGGGCGTTGCCGATCGTCTGCCGGTTTCTCGCCCTGAGCCGGCGGGTTGTGGGGCCTGGATTTCCGCTTCTGGGCACCAATGGCGTGCGCAACGGCGATGATGTGGCACGGATGGCTCTGGCAGGCGCCTCGGCGGTCGAAGTGCTGTCGATCGTGATGCACGACGGATTTGGTGCCATCAGTCGCATCATTGCCGAACTGGATGCGTTTCTCTCAGTCCGCGACCTGCCGTTCACTGCGCTGGTCGGTCAGACGGCCGACCGGCTCATGGGCTATAGAGCGCAGGATCCGGCACCCGGTCGATGGCGCAATTTCGTGCCACCGGAGACGCTCAGTTAGCTGTTCGCCGGGGTTAGCGATGGCGGCGAGGCGCGCGACGCTCGGGTGAACGGGCAGCGCCTGGCGGACACATGCTCATGCCGACGGGGGAAAAGTCCTTCACCGCCGCATATTGCGCGAGTTGGTCCAACGACGTGAGTGCGTTCATTTCACTAACGACCCATTCTGCGCGAGGGCAGAACTCCGCGCCCTGCTCATTGGCCTCGTGCGACATCTCAGTCACCAGGTCAGTGGTGAAGGTGTCCATCCTGCTCTGGCCGGCCCGACCGTAAATCCGGCGGAAATACGCCAGCACTTCCCGGTCGTTGGATTGCAGTGCCGGCTGGAAACGAGCGACGAAATTCTTGTTGTATTCCTGTTCGCGGCCGCACTTCGTCCCCAGCAGGGTCATTTCCTGGCGCAGCGCCAGGACCTCATAAGCCGACTGGTCGGCCAGGGATGTGCAGGCTGGGGCAGCGTCAACCGGCACCACAGCAGCGGCCAAGGCGCAGAGGACGAAGGTCGAAAGCAAAATCGGAACGCGCATCGGGCACCCATTGATTGGACGGAGACCGATAGCGCAAGCACGGACCCGGCGCAAAGTTCCCTGGGCTCGGGTTGGCGCGCGATCAGGTCGGGGCTGGCACCACAATCGAACAAGGGGCGTCCCTCCGGCCGTAAACGAAAAAGTCCGCGAAAGATGTCTCGTCGGGGCTCGCTGAGTCGTAGGGGTAGGGGTTCGGCAGATGCGCCAGCAGACGCCAGTCGGGCTCGGTGGCGGCGACATGATCAGTGAACCTGCGGTGGCGCACATGCAGGGATGGCGAAGCCGCATCCAGGTTGCTCGCATAGATCACCACGAAGCGCGTTGCCCATGCGAACAGGGTGCGCATGGTGGTGGCGAAGACGTGGTCTTCGATCAGGTGGTAGATCACGTCCAACGCCAACGTCAGTTCGGCAGGTGAGGTGGTCCGCAGTTCATCCGGCAAGATGAACCGGCGCTCCGCAAACCGCGCGGTGCAGCGTGCCAGCGCGGCTGGCGACACATCGACCCCGACATAGTCGGCCGGAAGCTCCAGCAGCGCGAGTTGCGCGGTATCGCCACAGCCAATGTCGATCACACTGGTAACCCCATTTGCGGCGATGAACCGGTTGATCGTCGCTGCCTTGAACCGCGCCAGTCGGCCAACCGAGCCGGCGCCGGACGTGCCACCGACGCGATAACGGCTCTCCCAGTATTCGCCTGACGAGAATGCGTGTGATGCTGCCATGGGTAACGCTCCTTGGAACGTCCAATGATGGGCTGCGAAAGATTGACCGAGCGTTGAGTTCGCACGCTGGACTACCGAGGCCGCGTCACCGTCACGCCCCGATTCGGGAACGCGCCGGTTGGCGCTGATGCAAGGCAGGCATGATCCACCGAGGACACGGAGGAAGCGGAGGACGCTGAGCAGCAAGTCGATGCAACGCACCTGGCGGGCCTTGTGTCGAGGCCGGGACGGTTGTGGAATCCCTCGGTATCCTCTGCTTCCTCCGTGTCCCCGGTGATAATACCTTGCTTGCCAGCCGAGGTTCGAAAGTCCTCGATCCGGTGCTTGCGCCCCCGATGGTGAACCAAACGTTGTCGTCGCCGGGACACCATTCACCGGGTGGTCCTCCAGGTATTTTCTTCTAAATCGGCACGACCGCTGGTATATTAATTTTGCATTAATGAGGTGGCCCTGATGGATGATGTTTCCCCGATTTCGGATGTTCTGCTGGACACCGACAAGCGGCATCTGATTCACCCGCTGCACCATCCGAAAGACCATGCCAATGCCAGGATTTTCACCCGTGGCGAGGGCGCGATGCTGTACTCCTCCGATGGCAAGGAGTACATCGACGGCCTCTCGGCGCTGTGGAACGTCAACGTCGGGCATGGCCGGAAGGAACTCGCCGCCGCGGCCGCCGCGCAGATGGAGAAGCTCGCCTACGCCTCCGCCTACGCCGGGTTTTCCAACGAACCTGCGATCCGGTTGGCCGAGCGGCTCGTTGGGCTCGCTTACAGCAATATGGCTGCAGTCTATTTCACCACTGGCGGTGCGGAGTCCAATGAGAGCGCGTTCAAGACCGCGCGCTATTACTGGAAGCGGATGGGCAAGCCGGAGAAGGTGAAAATCATTTCCCGGCGCTATGGGTACCACGGCGTCACCATGGCGGCGATGAGCGCCACCAGCCTGCCCGGCTACCAGAAGATGTTCGGCCCGCTGGTGCCGGAGTTCTTCCAGGTGACCCCGCCCTATCCTTATCGCTGGCCCGGCAACGGTGACGCCGGCATCGGGGCCGCCGACGCCGTCGAGGAAGCGATCAACGCCCATGGCGCCGACACCATCGCAGCGATCATCGCCGAGCCGGTAATCGGTGCGGGTGGCGTCATCGTTCCACCCCCTACCTATTTCCCTCGGCTGCGGGAGATTTGCGACCGCCACAACGTGCTGCTGATCGCTGACGAGGTGATCACGGGGTTTGGCCGCACCGGCAAGTGGTTCGCCCTCGATCATTGGGGCGTCCAGCCAGACCTGATGTCGTTCGCCAAGGGTGTCACCAGCGGGTATCTGCCGTTGGGCGGCATCATCGTCTCGAAGCGCATCCACGACGCGATGGAGAACGCGCCGATGGATGAACGCTACATGCACGCGGCGACTTACTCCGGGCATCCGGCCTGTTGCGCCGTGGGCCTCGCCAATATCGACATTATCGAACGCGAGGGCCTTGTCGAACGCGCCCAGATACAGGGCGATCGGTTCCGGGCTGGGCTGTCGGGGTTGGCGTCGTTGCCCAACGTGGGCGAGGTCCGCGGCATCGGCATGCTGGCCGCCATCGAACTGGTCGAGGACAAGGGCAGTAAGCAGCCCGCCCTCGGTCTGGGAGCCAAAGTTGTCGGCGAATTCATGAAGCGTGGCCTGCTGACTCGGCAGCGCGGAGGTGCCGATGGTCCGCCGGCGAGCGGCGACACGCTGGTATTTGCGCCGCCGCTGATGACGCCCGAGGCGACATTGGACCGCATCGTGCAGATCGTCGGCGATTCGATCGTCGCAGCGACCGCGTAATCAGTTCCGGCGACCCGAACGATCGGGGTCTTGAACGGGAACAAACCACGCCTATATCCGCCTGACAGCGCGCGAGAGCTTAGCTCCGCGCTGTGTGACGTTTCCCCCCCAAACTTGGCGGTGCCTTCCGGGCACCGCCTTTTTGTTTGCGCGCTTATTGTTTTCACCCTTTTTGTTTCCGTTTGGCCGCTTCA
>Ga0187867_10001179_pt1 | contig 22734 bp, 15 predicted proteins | sample June2016WEW_13_1_FD_132976 | JGI IMG/M metagenome (GOLD analysis project Ga0187867, IMG submission 132976) | Peatland microbial communities from SPRUCE experiment site at the Marcell Experimental Forest, Minnesota, USA - June2016WEW_13_10 | ecosystem: Environmental > Terrestrial > Soil >...
GCGTCACAGCATTCGAAAAAATGCCCATTTTGCAAGCAATCGACGCATCCGAACAAGAACTTCCCATCGACGACCCGTCCAATCAACTGAGTCTATTCAACTAACGTTGGGACAGCCATGCGTGTCACCATTCATCCCATGCGCAGCATGGTCCCCGTTCCAGCGACGGATTCCATGGAAGGCGAGGATGTTTTTGAGGCTGCTTTACAGCGGCGCTGGGCGAGTCGACGGCCCCTGGGAGACCTCCAGAACCACTCCAGCGCGCCTACAGGCCGCTGACGCGGCCTGTGGCGGATTCCAAGACAACGGCGAGATCGTTACGGAGCCGCTATTTCGTAGACCATCAGCGATGAACTCTTTGACGGAGCCATGACCACGATCTTCGATCTTGTTGGATAGATCAGCGGGTCGCCTTTCTGGAACCCGGCATCCGGCTCATTCCCATTTGCAACACCCAGGAAGTCCATGTTATGACGCCAGAGGATAGTCGGACCACCCGGCCTCAACAGAAGGAACTCTGAGGATCGTACTTTATTCGCGCCAGCCTCCGGCAGGATGTCCCTCTGAGTGGTGCAGATTCCGCCTGCATAAGCGGGATCAGTACTGAGGCCATATGGATGGGCGGTGCATTCCAGTTTTAGCTCTTCCACGTGATGGTCAGCGTAGCTAACGATTGCTCCTTTAGCCACCATGTTTCCGTAGAACGCGAGGAGTTTGCCGTCACCAAGCGCAACGGCTCCGTTGCTCAACCCGTTCCGATGTTCTGTCGCTTGGCCGGTCTTCTGGCCCGCCTCGGTATACTCCGTCCACACGTCAACGCCTGGCTTTCCGGGCGGATTTACCCACGTCTTATGCTCCTTTGGGAGCCACACGATTCGCCCCGAAGTCTCCTGCCATACACCGGTGGCCTTGGTGTCAGCTGTGGGCTTCAGATCGGCGAGGCCCAACCGGATGAAGTGCAGTCCACTCACATCCGGCTTACCCGCCTGGTAGAAGTTCGACGCGATGCAGAGTTGATCGTGGTCGAACCCGGCGAAGACTCGTTGATGATCTTGCGGTGCAAACGGTAGCGCATCTGATCGTTTGATCTCCGCGAGGTTCTTCGTCCCAAGCAACACGATCAGGCCTGGCTCGTGCAACTCTGCATAAGCAAGGGTCTGCCCATCCTCTGACAAGAACAGGCCGTCTGATGCTCTTGCGCCATGGACTCTCGGAACAGAGATCGCAACGCGCTGAAGCTCCTTGTGCGTCTTCAGGTCATACGCAACGACTTGGAGCTGGTTGGAGAACCGCAGAAGGTCGAAGGAGCGATAAGCCGCATAAACGACATCGTCGCGGACAGCCATACTCGGCAGAGAGAGTGCAGCATTACCCTTTGCCAAGGGCATCGAAAATTCACTCTGTCCCAAGCACACGCCGGCTGTTAGAAGAAGGAAGCCAAGTAGCCGTCTCATGGGAGCACCCGATCCTTCTCGATCCCGGATGTGGATGTGACCTGGATGTCCACCCGGGCGGTGTCGTCGGCCAAGTCGATGCCGGGGAAGTTGGCGTCGGAGCCGATATCGAGGTTGCGCAGATCGGAGAAACCGTAGGTCTCGGCGAAAATCGGCACAAGAATGTTTTGCGCCACACGGTTGATGTCGGTTCGGTCCATCGCGTTGAAGGCTTTCACCGACGTGACGAAACAAGAGAATCTGAGGGCTATGTCGTTATCGATGGTGAGGGCTCGCACGCGTTGCTCTCCTTGGCGGGGATGACCAAACAACCATTCTAAGTATTGCAAATGAGATCGGCGGTGAGTCGTTCACGCGGCCAAGTGGCTATTTCGTAGCTGGCGAAATATTGAAGTACGCGGGCCGTGTCGTCGGAATTGTAATAGACACCGCCGCTGGCTCCCGACGCTTGTTGGTCGGTGCATTCGCCTTTATCTGCGGCGCCCTCAGAAGCTGTGCAAATTGCTCGGGACTGGGTGGCAGGGTAACCTCTGGCCGTAAAGTCGCCAAACGGTCGAATGGGCCCCGCCCAGGCATGAACGGCGAGTTTTCACGCGAGCGTTAATATTCATTATCGGAAGCTATGCGCTAGAACATGAGCTTGAGAGCCAACTGGACTGCCCGCGGATCGTTGCTCTGCGACGGCGTGATCAAGCCCGCGGTGGCGCTCGTCATGCTCGTGCTCGGATTTCCCAGTTGCGGCGAATTCAGGGCGTTAAACGCCTCGGCGCGGAACTGCAGGCGGAGATTCTCGCGCAGTGTGAATGCCTTGAACATGGAGAACTGGAGGCTGGTGATCTTCGGCGGCCGGATGGAGGAAATGTACCGGCTGAGCGTGCGAATGGTGTCAGGCGGCTGTTGGATCCAGGCTACCGGCTCGGTCGAACTGGCGCAGTTCTGGCGCAGACCCGTGGTCGTCTGCACGCACGTGTTGAAGTAGCGGGCGTCCGTCGGGTCGGCCAGGGCGGGGTTCACTCCGCTCGAATAGTAGCCGCTCGGCGAGCCCAGCGGGAAGCCCGCCTCTTGCAGCAGGATGCCGTTGGTTTGCCAACCCTTCAGCAGAACCCCCGCCACGCCGTGCGTGCTCTTGAAAAACGGGAGCGCCCAGTTGCCGCTCACCATCAGCCGCTGCGGCGTGTCCTGCGGATTCAGGGTCGCCTCGGGCCTGGTGGTAATCAGGTCCTGGTTATTGAGGTAATTGGTGGCATCCATCCACTTGGACTCGGTGTAGCTCACTTGCAGGCTCAGTCCAGCTGAGATGCGCTTCGTGATGCCCACTGTTCCTGCGTTGTACCAGCTCTTGCCGATCGGGATGTTGTTCTCGGTGATGCCGGTGAATTGCGGATAGGGGCGGAGCAACTGCTGCAATGTAGTGGTGGCGCCGTTGATCCCCGTGCCTGGCAGCAAGCCCGCGAACGGGTTCGTCTTGCTGCTGGTTAGCGTGGCGCCGTACTGCAGCAACTGGGCCAGGGTCACGTCGTCGATCTGCTGCGAAACGTCCAGGCTGCTGCTGCGGCTGCCCACGTAGGAGACTTCGAGCACCGTGCGCCAACCGAGTTCCCGCTGGACGCCGAGTGAGAATTCCTGAACCTTCGGGATCACGCGATTGCGGTCGACGAAGCTGATCGACTGCCCCAGGAAAGTGCTCAAACCGAGAGAATTGCCGGTGGGCATCAGGATGCCTGTGGGATAGGGATTCGAAAGGCTGTTGCCGCTCAGGAAGACCGTGCCGCCCTGGGTCGCGACATAGGGCGTGGAGGTGCTGAATCCCTGGTTGCCAGCCGGCGTGAACGTCGCCAGGTAGCTGAGACCGTAGCCGGCCCGCATCACCGTCTTGCTGTTGATCGTCCATGCGATACCGGCGCGCGGCTGGACGTTGTTCAGGTCGCGCTGGTAAGGCATGTGATTGTTAGGACCGGTGAACAGCAGGCCGCCCGTCAAGTTGTATCCGGGCACCTGCAAAGGGCTGGTCGCGGCCGGATCGAAGCCGGCGTTCATCTGGTTGTTGCGCTCGGTCACCGGCGATTCGTAGTCCCACCGCAGGCCCATGCTCAGAGTCAGGTTCTTGGCGATGCGCCAGTCGTCCTGCGCGAACGCTCCGTAATAGTGGTAGCCATATGCCAGCGCGGCGTTGACCGGCGCGCTGCCGCTGTTGGGGTAACCGAGCAGGAAGGATGCCACCGAATTACCGTTGGCGGCGCTCGCGCTCAGCGGATTGGCCTGCGTGAACGTGGCATTGAAGGCGAAGGAACCCAGACTCGATGTGGGCGAGTTGATGTTGTCCAGGATCGAACGGAACTCGCCGCCGAATTTCAGCGAATGCCGGCCGACAATCTTGTTGACGATTTCCGCCCAATACCAGTTGCTGCTGTAGGATAACTGGTTGCCATAGCTGCGCCCCGCGCCGAAGCTGTAATCGCCGCTGATCTGGATGCTCGGGAAGTATGGCGGCAACTGGGTCAGCAGGGAAGAGGGGAACCCCAGCTTGGTGGGGTCGAAGCCGCTCGAGTACAGGTCGATCCACAGGTCGTGGCGGAAGTACGCCGCGCGCGACGTCAGCACCGTCGTCGGCGTCAGGGTCGAGGTCAGGTCGAAGTTTCCGTCCTGGCTCAGGCGCCCGTCGTTATATTGCGGCGAGGCCGCCGCCACCGCAAACCCGTTGGTCGGGTTCTCCTCGGTGCGGTTGCCGCGCACGAAACGCGAAAAGAAGTGTTCCTTGTCGCTGAGCATCTCGTCGAGGCGGAAGATGTGCGCGTCGTAGGCGTCGGTGCGCGCGTTGGGCGCGATCACCAGGTTGTTGGTCTGGTACGACAGCGTTCCCGGCGTGCCCGTATTCGGCAGCGGGATGTAGCTGGCGATCTTCATGGCCACTGGGTTCATCTCCGACGTCGGAATGCTGTCGTTGGGAAATGCCGTTCGCGTGTAGGTGCTGGAGCTGGTCGCCACGGTACTGAGTGGATCGTAGATCGTGATCGGCTTTCCGTTGCTTTGCAGGGTGGTGTTGAAATTCCCGGCCAGTTGGTCCGGCATGGGCACGGTTGTGGTGAGCGGCGAGGGGATCTTGTCGCGGATGATTTCGTACGAGTACATGAAGAACGTCTTGTTGCGCCCGTTGTAGAGGTGCGGAATCACCACCGGGCCATCCAGCTCGAAGCCCGGCTGGTTCCATTTGAACTCCGCCTTCTTCGCGCCGATGCGGTTGGAATCCAGCGTGTTGGCCGCCAGCGCGTCGTTCCGGTTATATTCATACACGGTCCCGTGCAACTGGTTAGTCCCGGACTTGAGACTGACTGAGACGGTGCCGCCCGCGGTGCGTCCGTATTGCGCATCGTAGTTGCTGGTCTGGATGCGAAATTCCTGGGTGGCATCCGGGTTCGGCACGAACCCCATGTTGGCGGCGCTGGCGGTTTCGGTGCCGGTATCCGGCACGCCGTCCAGCAGCAGGTCGCTGGCCCCCAGCCGCCCTCCGTTGATCGAAAGCGATTCGGCCACGTTGTTGCCGGCATCGAACGGCCGCACCGAACGGCTGTCGGCATTGGACCCAATGTCAAACATGGTTCCTGGGGCGGTGGCGGCAATCAGAAACGGATTGCGCCCAACCGATGGCAGATCGTGCACGTTCTCCTCCGTCACCACCTGGCCCCTGTCTGAGGCGACGGTCTGCAGCAGTTCGGTTTCAACCCGCACCGTGACCTGCTCGCTGAGCCCGCCCACCTCCAACTGGAAATCCTGTTGGACATGGTCGCCGACGCGCAATTCCAGGCCCTCGCGAATCTCTTTCTTGAATCCCGCTAACGCGGCAGTGACCCGGTACTTGCCGATCGGCATCATGGGCAGCGCATAGTAGCCGGATTGATTGGTGACGGCCTTGCTCACCTCGTTGGTGGCCCGGTTGGTCGCTTCGATCGAAGCCCCGGGCACCAGCCCCCCCAGAGAGTCACGCACAATCCCGGTGATTTCCCCCCGGAATTCCTGTGCCATCGCCGGCAGACATCCCACCAGCAGCAATAAACACGATCGACGAAATGACCAAACCGACATACCTGTCTCCTTGAGGCACGCCACGAATACATCCGCTCGTTTCCAGTTCACGGAATCGGCATTCCACGGACTGAGCTTCCTTAGGGCGTGCACAGCGTTTTAAATAAGACGCAATTGTACCACTATCAGCAATCGATCTACAGATTATGAAACGCCGTGCCAAAAATTGACCGGCCACTCCGGCCAGCCCGGCATTTCGATATCATGAAATATGGCGATAAAAGTCGAGCGGGCCAAACAAGGCGTGCGTCGAACGCGAGCCAAGGCGCCGGAACTGCCCAGGAAACGCTCCGGCAAGGATCAATACTTCTCGCGGGCGGTAGCGAAGGCTCTCGAGGCGCTGGAAGTCCTTCAAGCCGGCGACGCGCCAATGGCGCTCGGCGAGGTGGCGCAGCGTCTTCATCTGTCGAAGGCCTCCGCCCTCCGCCTGCTGCGCACGCTGGAGGCCTCCGGCTGCCTGGTGTCAAGCGACGGTGGCAAGTACGTTCTTGCGCCCGGCGTACACACCGTGGTTTCCACGCAAACCGTGGCGCGGTTGCGGCGCGCGGCCATTCCCCGATTGCAGTACCTCAGCCGTCAGTTGCGCGAGACGTGCAGCCTGGCGGCATTGTTCGACAACCGGATCGAGGTGATCGCGGTAATGGAGAGCTCCCAACCCATTCGGATGAGCAATGTGGTGGGCCACATTCTTCCGCCAAACGCCAGTTCGCTCGGCAAGGCGATTGCGGCGTTTCAAACCGAGGAGAGGCGTGAAAAGCTGTTACGCAGCTATGGGATGTACCGGTTTACGGACCAGACGATCACGGATCGCACGGCGCTGGAACAGGAATTCGCGCGCGTTCGCGAGCTGAGCTTCGCGACCGACCTGGAAGAATCCGTGTGCGACGGCCACTGCTTTGCAGTTCCCATCTTCGGCTCCGCGGGCGACGTGGGCGCGGCAGTCAGCATCTCCTTGCCCAAGGCGCGAGAGCGGGATTCCGATCATCGGGAGGAGATTCTGGCAGCCTTGCGGTCTACGGCCGACCAGATTGCCGCCGATCTGCGCAGTGACTGACATCGCCCGCCGGCGCGCCTCCATGACAAAGGCATTGGTTCGCGGCAGAATCCGCTGGGTGCTGGTGGCCTGGATGTTCGCGATCAGCGCCGTGGCCTATCTGGACCGCGTGAATGTTTCGATCGCCGGAAGCTCGATCGAACGCGATTTCCACTTGACACACGTGCAACTGGGCTGGGTGTTCGGTGCGTTCCTGCTCGGATACGGGCTGTTTCAGGCGCCCGGCGGCCGGCTGGCGGACCGCTTCGGGCCGCGCAAGGTGGTTGCCCTGGGTACGATTTGGTGGGCGGTGTTCACCTCCCTCACGTCGTTGGTGCCCTCGGGCCTCGGCGGAATGTTGGCGGTGCTGCTGCTGGTACGGTTTTCTTTGGGGCTGGGTGAGGCGGTGATTTACCCGGCCTGCAACCGGCTGGTGGCTTTCTGGATTCCTTCCGAGGAACGCGGACTGGCGAACGGGTGGATCTTCGCGGGCATCGGCGCGGGAGGGGGGATCGCGCCTCCACTGAGCACGTGGTTGCTGCTTCACTACGGATGGCGGTGGGCCTTCAGGGCAAGCACGCTGCTGGGACTGTCCACCGCCGCGATCTGGTATGGAATCACTCGAGACCGTCCGGAGGAGCATCCCTGGGTAGAACCGGCGGAGGCGGAGCACATCCGCAAGGGTCTACCCGAAAGAACGCCATCGGCCGCGGTTCCATGGCGGATCATTCTGGGTAGCCGTCAGGTGCTGACGATCACCGGCAGCTATTTCGCCTACGGGTACGCCGCCTACATTTACTACACGTGGTTCTTTATCTACCTGAGCAGTGTTCGCGGAATGAATCTCAGGACCAGTTCTTACTATGGAATGCTGCCGTTCATCGCGATGGCTTTGGGATCCACGGCCGGGGGCTGGATCAGCGACGGCCTCACCAGGCGTTATGGAAAACGCCTGGGGCGGTGCGCGTTCGCGTCCGCCACCATGGCGCTATCGGGCGGCTTCATCGCGCTCGCGATGCTGGCTAAAGACGCGCAACTGACCGGCGTGATCCTGGCGGGCGGGGCGGGAGCGCTGTTCCTATCGCAGAGCACATTTTGGGCGGTGAGCGCCGATGTGGCGGGCAAATCGTCCGGATCGGTTTCGGGAATCATGAACATGGGTGGGCAGTTCGGCGGCGCGACAACGGCCTTCCTGACGCCGCTGATCGCGGTGCATTTCGGGTGGCCGGCGTCGTTCCTGGCGGCCACCGCCTTGTGCCTTGCCGGAGCGGCCGCCTGGCTTTTGGTGGACCCCTCCGCGGGCGTCAAAACGTGAATCGCGCCACTTCGGCGCAAGAAAAGGAGTTCGTAATGGAGCCAATCACGAGAAGAACGCTGCTGACCGCCGCCGGCTATGCCGCCGTCGCGAGACAGGCGGCCGCCGAAGGCGAGAAGTATCCCCGCAATCTGACCAAGGAAGATGTAGACCGGTGGATGACCGAACTCTCCAATTGGGGAAGATGGGGGAAAGACGATCAGGCGGGGACCGTCAACCTGATTACGCCCGCAACGCGCAAGGCCGCGGCGGCGCTAGTGCGCGATGGCGTCAGCGTATCCATGGCGCTCGATGCCGATTTGCCGAAGGAAGGCTCGACCGGCGGGCCGCTCCCGATGATGATGGGCGGGCCAAGGGGCGGCAATCCTCCAGCGGCATCTACAACTCCACCCGTCCCGGGCAGTGCGCCGGCCGCACCCGCGACTCCACCCGAGCCGCGCCCGCAGGGAGGAGGCTCCAACCGCAACACGTGGACGCTCACCAGCCGGCCTCCCGGCCCCGAGCCACGCCCGTTGGCCGGATATGTCGTGGACACGATCGCAGTTACGTATCACGGCAACAACACAACTCACCTCGATGCCCCCAGCCACCTGTTCTACAAGGGCCAGATTTACAACGGATATCCGCAGTCGAGCTATACCGACCGGGGCGCGGGCAAGGACGATGTGCTGTCCATGAAGGACGGAATCCTGACCCGCGGCGTGCTATTCGACATGCCGAAGTTGAAAGGCGTTCCGTACCTGGGAGACGACGAGCCGGTCTACGTCGAAGACCTGGAATCCTGGGAAAAACAGGCGGGCCTCCGCGTGGCAGAGGGTGACGCCGTGCTGCTCCGCACGGGGCGGTGGGTGCGCGCGCGGGAGAAAGGGCCGCTGGATCTCAACCGGGCGGCGCCGGGATTGTATGCTTCGTGCGTGAAATGGCTGCGCGAGCGCGGCGTGGCGGTATTCGGCAGCGACGTGGTGCAGGACGTGAGGCCCTCGCGCGTTGAGGGCGTCAACCAGCCCATTCACCAGATGGCGCTGATGGCGATGGGCATGCCGCTGATCGACAATGCGGATCTGGAGGCGGTGAGCGAAGCGGCGGCCCAGCGGCACCGGTGGACATTCCTATTGACCATGAACCCGCTGCGCGTCCCCGGCGCCACCGGCGGCCCAGTCAACCCGATCGCCACGTTCTGAGGCGTGGCGCGGCCGCTTACCCGCGCGTGTAAGGCCTCATGAAGCGATCCCAGGCGTCGCGGATGGCCTGCTTGCCAGCTTCATCGAGCGGGACTGCCGGGCCGCGGTTTCCGCGGCCGCCGCCTCCGCCGTCGCCCATGGGGATGCGGCGCGTTTTCGTGGTTTCCTTGAAGATGCCGCGCAAAACCATCAGATAGCCCGACGTATTGACGATGCTCTCGAAGGCCAGTATCCGTCCGAACATGTCGAACGCCTGCGACTGCTTGCCGGCGTGCCAGAGATCGAATGCGGCGGCGTAAAAATCGCTGAGCGGCACGGTGGGGCAGTGGCCCGAGAAGCCCAGCCGCATCTCGTCGATCATGGTGCGAACGCCGTTGCCGGAAAACACCGCCAGCTTGTCATTGGTACGCCGCCGGATCTCCGTAATGCGGAGCAACGGGTTGCCGGCCTCATCTTTGACGCAGCGGAGCGTGGGGACCTGCTTCCATATCTCGACGATCAGATCCACGCTCATATCGCCCTGGCTCTGCACGATCAGCGGCAGGTCCGTAGCCTGGCCGATGGTCTTGTAATACTCGATCATCGCCTTGTCATCGGCCTTCTCGGGTGGCAGCGAGATGATGGCGTCCGCGCCGTTCCGTGCCGCATGTTTGGCATACGCGATTGACTTATCGACGTTCTCTTCCTTATCCTGCACGCCGATCACGAGCGCCGTCGTGCCGCCCTTGCCGGCGGCCAGTATGGCTTCGGCGCCATCCATCCTTTCCTTCTCCGAAAGAGCGGACCAGCCACTGGCTTTCTGCGGCCAGGCGAAGCCGTGGACCTTGTACCGGTTGCAGAATTTCACTTCGTTCTGAAGACATTCCAGATCCAGCTTGTCGGATTCGGTGACGGGTGTCTCGCCAATGGGAAACAGTCCGCGGATTGGTTTCGAGCCGGCAGCGTAGCTCCTGCCGGCCAGCGCCGAACCTAGCGTGCCCGCGCTGAGAGCCCACAGGAACTCCCGCCGCCCCGCGCCTTGTGAAAGATCGGTCATCGATTTTCTCCTTCCACGCCTAGTGGATTCTCCGTAACAGCCGGGCTAACCGACTCCCTATGGTCGCGGCTCCGATTACTCTAACGATCGATCCTTTTCATGAGCTTGTCGAGAGCATCGCGATCGATCGGGTACCCGAGCCCCGGCTCCGCCGGCGCCAGCACGTTCCCGTCCGGATCGATGCGAAACTTCGGCTGATAGGGCCGATCCGCCGCCGTGACGGGATGCGGCATTTCGAACCAGTAGGCGTTGGGCAAGGCGAGCTCAAGGTGGAAATGCACCGCCAGATCCGTTGGATTGCCCCAGTTATGCGGAGTACATTCCAGGTTGAAGGCATCGGCCAGCATGCCGACCCGCATGGAACCGCCGATGCCGCCCACGTTGTCGGCGATCAGCCGCGCCACGTCGAGCGCGCCGCGGCGAATGTATTCGGCGAAATCGGAGATCGAATACAGGAACTCGCCGACGTGGAGCGGCAGATCGAGACAGCGGTTCAGCTCCACCAGGCCATCGATGTCGGTGCTGGGGATGGGGTCCTCGAACCACAGGTAGTTGAGTTCGTCGAGAACGCGGCCCACTTTGAGCGCCTCGAACAGGTTATAACGCTGCACCGGATCGTGCGCCAGAACGAAATCGTCCCCCACCGCCTTGCGGATGTTCCGGATCTCGTCGATGTGACCGATGTATGCGGGAATCGGTGGTCCGGTCTTATGCTGGCCGCCGCCGGGATGAATCTTGTATCCTTTGTACCCCTGCTCTTTGGCGGCGAGCGCATCGGCCACATAGTCCTCTACGTTGGGGAGATGCTGGGAACTGGCATAGGCGGCGACCTTGTCTTTCGTGCCACCCAGGATCTTGTAGATGGGCCGGTTGACGGCTTTGCCCAGAATGTCCCACAGGCAGATCTCGGCCGCGGCCGTGTAATAGTTGGGCCAAGTGCCGCCGCGATTGACCGGCGAAATGGCGCCGGGCGTGCCCATCGCGCGGCCGCCGCCGGCCGGCGGGCCGGGAGGGCGGCCTCCCGTGCGGCTGCTGCTGAAGCCGAAGGTTTCCTTGGTGCCCGTAGTAGCCGTGATGGTGGGAAGCAGGTCGATGATGTTCTTGCCCAACAACGCAGGCTTGGCCCATTCCAACCAGTTCGGCGTCAACGAGCGGTTCCCGATGGTGTAGTTTCCCTCGTGGCCGCTGTTGGTCACCACGGAAAGAATCTCACCGGTCTCGCCGGAGTTCAGGTGGCGAAAGCTGGAGATGTCCGCGACATAGACCTTCACCTCCTTGATCGTCAGGTCGGGAAGATCTCCCGTCTTGACTCCGGCCGACTGCGCCGCGGCGCGCGGCGGGTCGGCGAGCACCGAGGCCACCGCGGCAGTAGCGCCCGCGGTAGCTCCGAAAAACTGCCGGCGGGACTGTTTTCGATCCAGCATGGTTCGTTCTCCTGGGTAGGGCATGCCTCAGCCTGCCCATCCTCGTGCCAATCTGCAATGAATCCGAGGCTCTGTCAATCGCCTCAGTTGAGTATATGTCAAAACCGAACCGGATCGAGAAAAAATGAAACGCCGGCGGAAGGCTACTTCGGCAGCAGCGACAGTACGCCTTTGCTGGGGCTGGGGATCACGTGTGCCGCGATCAGGCGGCCGAGGCCTTCCACCTTCGCCTTGCCCGCATCCACCGCGGCTTGAACCGCCGCGACATCGCCCTTGATCAGAACGGTGATGTATCCGCCTCCCAGTTTTTCGCGAGCCAGCACCTCCACGGCGGCGGTCTTCAACGCCGTGTCGATCGCCTCGAAGACGGCGGTGAAGCCCTGGGTTTCGATGAGGCCCACGGCAAAACTGGGTTGATCTTCCATATTGTTCTCCGGCCTTTGGACGGTGGCCTGTTCAATGAGTGGACTGAATTCCGGTTTGGCTAGATAAGCGGCGGGCGACAGTTCCGATGGCCCGGCAATGACGTGCGCCAGGACCGGAGTCCGCATGGCGCGGGCGGTTTCCTCAGCGGCGCGCGCGGCGGACTCAATGTCCCCCAGCCGCCCGCACAGCTTCATGCAGACACCGGGACTGTCGTTGAGCTCGGTTTCCAGCACCCGCACGCCGGCGCATTTCTCCATTGCGTCCAGCACGACCATCGCGGGCGACCAGCCGCCAATTTCGATCAGGGCGAGGGCTTCGGTCAGACGACACCCCGCTTTTCAAGCTCGCGCATGACCTCGAACACCACCTGCTCCACCTTATCGACGCCAACCTGCTGGATGCGCGGCGCGCAGCCGCGGGCGGGGCGGTCCACCAGCTCGAAATCGGCGAGGATGCATTCGAGAACCGAAGTGAGCGCGACGCGGTCGGAGCGCTGGGCGCTAGTCTGCGGCTGGCGTCCGCGGCCGAAACGAAAGCCCCGCAGCTCGGCCGCGACGCGGAACCCGTCGGGAAACTCGAAAGGGTTGAGCATGGCGTCGAACAGCTCCAGGATGCGGTACTGCCACTTCATCGCCTCGCCGAAACTGCCCGCCCGCGCCAGATCGTACATGCGGCGGGTTACTTCCGGCACCGCGTTGCTGGAGGCGTGGGTGCCACCGTCGCATCCGATCGCCAGCATGGGGACCAGCACGGCCTCCCATCCAGTGAGGAACGTGAAGTCGGGACGCTGCGGCCGCACGGCGGCGATCATCCTCATCATGAACGCCAGATCGCCCGAGGAATCCTTGATGCCGATCACGCGCGGAAACTCTTCCGCCAGCCGGCGGATGGTGGGAACGTCAATCGGGCTGGCGAACATCGGAATGTTGTAGAGGGTGAGATCAAGGGGTGAATGCCGCGCGATTTCGGCGAAGTAAGCGTATACCGATTCCGGAGTCAGCTTGTAATAGAATGGAGCAACGATGGCGACGGCGCGCGCACCCAGCGCGGCGTATACCTCACAAGCGGCAAGGGTTTCCTTGACGTTGGCCTCGGCGGCACCGGCCAGGATGGGGACGCGGCCGCGAGCCTCGCCCGCCACCACTTCCACGATGCGCCGCCGCTCTTCCGGAGTGAAACGGGTGAACTCTCCCGTCGAGCCATTCGGATAAAGACCGTGCACGCCGCGGTCAATCAGCCAGGAGACAAATCGGCGCAGTTCCTGTTCGTTGATCCGGTCCCGATCGTCCAGGGGGACCAGCAGCGGCGTGAAAATACCTTCCAGCTTCGCCAACTCACAAGCATACACGGTAGACACTATCCTTAGCATTAAACGAGTCCCGCCCGATTTCGATCCGTGCTGGGGTAACCCTCGGAAGCGCCCGGTCGTCTTGTCGTGGAGCAAAGCCCATGTCGACTGAAAACAATCTGCGCAGAGACTTCATACGCCTGGCCGGTGCGAGCGTCACCGGCGCCGCCTTCGCCGCTAAGGCAGCCCCAGCAGCGGTTCACTCGGCCACGAATTCCCCCGCCGCGACCTTTAACGTCAGAACGTTCGGCGCAACGGGAGACGGAAAGACGCTCGACACCGCCGCCATCAACAAGGCGATCGAAGCAGCCGCGGCCGCGGGCGGCGGGACCGTGCACATCCCGGCAGGTAATTATCTTTCGTACTCGATTCATTTGAAGAGCAACATAGCGTTGCATCTGGAATCGGGTGCCACGGTGATCGCGGCCGATCCGCCGGCCGAGGGCGCTCCGGGATTCGATCTCCCCGAGCCCAACCAATGGGACATGTACCAGGATTTCGGCCACAGCCATTTCCAAAACAGCCTGTTCTGGGGCGACGGAATCGACAACATCGCGATTGTAGGAACCGGCCGCATCTGGGGCAGAGGTCTGAGCCGCGGCACCGGCGCAAATCCGAACGCCCACACTCCGGGCGTGGGCAATAAAGCGATCAGCTTGAAGAACTGCCAAAACGTGCTGCTGCGCGATTTTTCGATTCTCCACGGCGGCCACTTCGGCATCCTGGCCACGGGCGTCGACAATCTGACGATCGACAACCTCAAGATCGATACCAACCGCGACGGCATGGATGTGGATGCCTGCCGCAACGTGCGCATTTCGAATTGCTACGTGAACTCGCCGTGGGACGATGGCATCTGCCTCAAGGCCGATTACGCGCTGGGCACTGCGAAGCAGACCGAGTTCGTCACCATCACCAACTGCTACGTGAGCGGATGCTGGGAGGAAGGGACGCTGCTCGACGGAACCTATAAGAAATTCGCTCCCGAGGTTCGCGTGCCGCATACCGGCCGGATTAAGTTCGGCACCGAATCGAACGGCGGTTTCCGCAATATCACGATCTCCAATTGCGTCTTCGAAGGCTGCCAGGGGCTGGCGCTGGAGACGGTAGACGGGGCCCTCCTCGAGGACATCACGGTTACCAACCTCTCGATGCGCGATATCGTCAGCGCTCCTATCTTTCTGCGGTTAGGCAGCCGTATGCGCGGCCCCGACAACACGCCGGTGGGCACGCTGAAGAGGGTCATCATCGGCAACGTAGTGTGTTCGAATTGCTCCGCCGGGCTGGGCTCGATCATCAGCGGGATTCCAGGCCACCCGATCGAAGACGTGAAGATCAGCAACGTCCAGGTTCTGCACCAGGGTGGCGGGACCAAAGAGGATGCCGCATACCAACCGCCGGAATACGAGGACATGTATCCCGAGCCCACGATGTTTACAGGCGGTCCGCGGCGCAGCGGACGCGGTCCGGATGGGCGCTGGATGCCTGAGCCTGCGGGACCGCCCCCTGGACAGGGAAGAGGCCCCGGAGCTGCCGATGCGACCGGCGGCAGGGGCGCGGGCACGCCCGCCCAGCCGGGAACCGCAGCCGCACTTGGCGCGCCCGAAGCGGGACGTGGTGGCCCCGGCGGCCCTCCAAACCGGCACAAGATGCCCGCGCAGGGATTCTACATCCGTCACGTAAACGGCATTCAGTTCGACAACATCGAGATCCGCGCCGAAAAAGAAGACCTGCGGCCTGCTTTCGTACTGGACGACGTGCAGGATGCCGACTTCTTCCGTATCAAAGTGCCGCTTTCGCCCGGCGTGCCGACATTCGCGCTGCACAAAGCATCGGATATTTCAGTCCACATGTGCAGCGGCGTTCCGGACACGCAACTCAAGACCGTCGAAAGTGAGACCTTGTAGGCCGGCCTCGAAGCGGGTTGAATCGAGGCGATCCACTCGATGCCTTCGCGCCTGCTGCGATACGCCACGCTAGCCCGATTTGCCGAACAGTTCGATACCCGCGTATACCGGCACGGGCGGTAGAAGCAGGCTGGTACCGCCGTTCTCGGGAACCATTTCGATCGGCAACGGGCTCGTCGAGCCCAGAGTCCACTGCCGTGCCGAGGAGTACTTCCCGGGAACCCACGCGGTGGCCAGGTCGTCCGGGAAACGTGTGGCGAAACTGACGATCTGTATGAGTTCCTGCGTCCGGTCGGACGAAGCCGTGCAGTGCGAAAGGAATGCCGAGAGGTTGAAAAAACGCGCCACGTCATACGTCCGGCCGAGAAGCATGTGAGCGTCGCGCGCGATCATGAACGGGTCCGGCGGGCTGGCCTTTGAGACGGCGAGCCGGCCCTTGCCCAACCGGCGAATATCCATGCGGGGGTGATCCATGGCCGTGGGATTGCCCTCGGGCCCGGCCCATCCCTTGCGCACCACCAGCAATCCGCCCTGATTCGCAAAGGCCAGCAACTTTCTGCGCAAACCCGGCGCGGGTGTGCCTTCATCCACGTAAATCAGCGCCTTGAATCCGCCGAGCGGAGCGGTTGCGGCCGCGGACGCTTCGACAATGCGGTAGGCCAGGCTGCGACGCCCCAGCAGGTTCAAGATCTCCTGGCTGGTGGATTCATTCGGCCCGGCGAAATCCGAAATCACGCCGACTACGCCCAGCGGTTCCAAGGCGTTCCATGCGCGGCGCTGTTCGAAGAAACCAACCGCCGCGGCAATCGCCTTCCAGGATGCGAGCGCCTTCGTATCGCCGCGCCCCAGGCCGCCTTGCAAATCGGTATCCAGGGACACCACCCACCTGCCGCCGCAACTACCGGTGTCGGCGACGGCGCGAAGGTAGCCTTCGAGCAGCACCACCTGCGGTGCGCCGGGCGGCGTGAAGGTCAGCCAGACGCTCTTCTCTGGCGTCCGCACCTTGGCCAGCCGCATCAACCAGCCGTTGGAATCGATCCACGGATTGGCGGTAGGTCCGGACGGTTCGCCCCCGTCCGCGCTGGCGATCCCCGGCCAGGCGGAATCCGTGGCGATCAGCAACGATCCGGGTGGCAGTTCCAGCCCGGCTCCTGCGCCAGCCGAGCGCGCCACGTCGTTTCCCAAGGCTACTAGCGAGAAGCCGGCCGCACGGGCTTTGGCGGCGACGGGTGCCAGCGCGGCGTTCCATTCCATCGCCAGGCAATTGAACGGGGCGCCTTCCAGCAACCCCAGGAGCGCGGGATCGACCCAGGCGGACGGCCAGCGCAAAGGAATCCAATTCGCGGGTGTGGACATTACCGATCTTTAGTGCTGAACTCCTCCCCGGCCTCCGTAGGGGCGATTCGGGCGCAGGGCCCGCAGCTTCTCGCGAAGCGCGCGAAAATCGAACATCACATCCTGAATGGACGGACCGATCACCTCGATGCGGCTCGGGTCGGCCGAACCAACGCCGAGTTGCTCTGCCAGCAGCAACTTGTTGTCGGAACGTTCAAAGGGAACAGTACCCTTGGGCGCGCGCGGGTCGTAGTTCATGGCAGCCACGGCCACCGCCGATGTGTTCACCACATTGGTTCCTGCCATCAGGACACCCGGCTCCACGGGCGTACACCAGGGGGCGGGCGTCTGGCCGCCGGCCATAGTCTTCACGCCGTCGACGATGGCCAGGTGCACCGGCCGGGCAGCGGTCAGGTCGGCGATGATTCGGGGCACGCGGTAACCATCGTTGCGCGGCGAAGCAGGATCGATTTCGGGCAGGGCATCCAGGGCCGGCTGACGCGCTCCGCGATGCAGGATCTGTATGCGATCGTTACCGTAGACCAGATCGTTGTCTTCCCACTTGCCGGCGCCGTTGCCGTAGACGGTCAGCGGTGTCAGGCCGAACAGGTTCTTCATCACCGTACTGACGCCAGTGGTGGGGTGATCCTTGTACTTGGCGATGGTGACGAAGACATCGCAATCCGCGTAGGAGTGGTTCACGTCGTAGGCGGGAAACAGCAGCCCGCCATTCGGCACCCTAAGACGCGTGAACTTCTTAGCGGCGTTGGTGTAGTTGGTGTTCTCGAACTCCACGCGAGGCGCAGCGCTGAGGAATTGCTGGGGATCCCAATTCGCATCCAGCATGTGTTCCTCGAAAGGATCCGTCCGCGGCGCCGCGGCGCCCTCCACCAGGCGCACTCGATACACGCCGGCCCGCGCCATCAGATGCATGGTGGCGGCGAGCAGGTTCGGATGGGGCCAGTGAGTATCTCCCAGCGGCAGATGCCCAAGGCGGACGGTCGGGCCTCCGTTGAAGTTCAGTTTGATGGCGACGGTCTTGCCCTGCACCAGCCGTCCCAATCCGCCCAGCTTATCGAACATTCCATCGAGAATCGGCACCAGTTCCGAGGGTTGATATGTTTTGCAGCGCGCGACAGCCACCGGCGCGACGGGCGCTTGCGTCGTCGATGCGGACGCTCTTGAAAGGAGCAGACCGGACGCGCCCAGGCTGGCCAGCATTTCACGGCGTGAAATCCCATCGGGCATGGCACCCCCCAATATACTCAAGCGTAATTATATGCCAAGTCAGCGTGGCTTGAGTTATTCCGCTCGGGCCTGTCAGGAAGTAACCAATTGAATCACCGGCAACCGCTCCGTTGAGAATCACGCTGGCGCAGTGTGCAGGGCGAGGGACGCAAGACTGACAGGGTAGCCGAGCTTGCGGAGAGCTTACAGTGGTTTTCGCGCACGGCGTTGCTTGGTTTTGGGGTCCGGTTCCTGTGGTCCAGCCATAAGGCCGGGTCTACGGCGCTGACTCGGTCGCGGGCGGATGCACCGAACAATCGTCCGTTGAAACGCCCAGTTCGAGTCCACACTGGGGCGTCAGTGACACTCGAACCAACAAGTTCAAGGAAAGAAAGAGCCAAGCCGGAAGATCGTCAAACTGGGTTGCCTCCCCACCTTGGACACGTTTCGAACTTTTGCGGCATAAAGTGCGTCCGTTCGAACCGATGAAAACTCTTGCAAAGCAACGGCGCACCGGCAAAGCTGTTGTGCCCGTCCAGGCTGGGTACCCACCCCGGACACGTCTCGAACTTTCATCTTGAGCTCGCTCGCGGGTTGATCGGAATTTGGCTGCCCGCGCGACCGCGACTTAGTCTTACTTTATTCGGCGGATCCGGCGGGCTAACCACTGCGGCGGGCTGATCACTTGCGTCCCACCGAATACTGCGGTAGAAATAGAGAGTCTTAACACGATGGGTGTAGGAGGGAAAATGTCTCAACCGAGAGTTTTCATTGGGTCGTCTTCGGAAGGTCTCCTGATAGCGGAGGCCGTATTCTCCGCCCTGGAGCACGATGTAGTCCCGACACTGTGGACACACCAACTGTTCTTACCGGGTCAGTATCCACTTGAGGTGTTGGAAAAAGAACTACGCCGCCACGATTTTGCAGTCTTGATCGCATCGCCCGATGACGAGGTTTTCAAGCGAGGCGTGACGATGCCAGCGATGCGCGACAATCTTCTGCTCGAATTTGGGCTGTTCAGTGGTGCTCTCGGTCGGAGGCGGACGTTCTTTGTGTGTCCCGACAGCCCGAGAATCGAATTGCCATCGGATCTCCTTGGCATGTTAACGGCGACGTACAATACCGGCAGGGTAGCCTTGTCGGCTGCCGACCGGGCAGCGGCGGTCCAGAGTGCCTGTGGACAGATGCGAGAGGTTATCGTGGCCGAGTGGGGCCACATCCAGGAGAGCGAAGCGGAACTCGCCGGGAAGATTCGGGCTGCCAAAGAAACCCAATCGGTCCAGCGACTGTATACGGTCGCGACCCGGCTTCGTGATGCTCTGTTCGGATTACAGCGTGATGCCTTCGCCGCCCTGAGCGATCGACCGGTGTTTGACCAAGTCAAGCGGAGCACGGCTGACGAGGTCCGCAGCATCGCCGAGTCCTTTCGAGAAGACGCTCGAATTGTCCGTGTGGAAGCGGAACTTGATGAGCTCCAATTCAGAACGCACGATGCCCTTGTTGACCTACCTTTCCCAGAAGAACTCTCGCTTGGTCGAGCGGCTTCCAGACAAAGGGCAATGGGGGTAGGGATTGACGCCATCAATACCTTTTTTCGCGGTGGAGATCCAATGCAGCATGTGCAAGACGTCGTATCGGAAGAGGCAAGCGGTCGGCTATCCAGCCTAAGCGCGCGCTACTCGGATTGGTGGCAGAAGCACTGCCCCAAACTCCAGGAAGCCACTGCGAGGTTACAAGACGCATTGACAAACGCCGTAATCAAAGTTGCTGCCGAACAGTCAAGACGGAAGTAGTGAGCCGCAAGGCCCGCGCGTGCGGCAGTTGACTTGGGCCGCTGGAGCGGACAGCGTCCAGAGAAATCGTCATTCCAGTCCACTTTGCTGGAGGTCGAATCCTACCTGGAGTTCGAAGATTTGGCTCCCCAGGTCAGACTCGAACTCTTCAACCTCTTATCGGACGCTGAACGGTGTTGATCCCGTCCTGGGCTGAGATTTGAAGGCGAGCGTTATCACGTCATATCGGTAGCGAATTGTGCCGGGCTGGCCGACAGCATCGTTGTAGGCTCCTCAGGCCTCGGCCGCGGTCATAAGCTGACGCCTCGCCCGAATCGTCTCAGCGACACTCGACGCATGGGGCCGATCTTCCGATCTTCCAGTCACGGAAATTCATCTGGCACGGGCAAGCCGAGCCGTTTTGCACGACCCCGCCGAATCTCCAGGACCACCTTATAGGCGCGCCGCGAGGCTTCCGTTTCAGCCGCAGGTAACAATCCTGCTTCAAGTCGGCGCAACCGCCTCTCGATCTTTTCTTTGTGGTTTGTGTAGCCGACCCATCTGCGCCACGCGGCAGACCATGGGACTATTGCGGGGGATCAAGTAACACACGATTGGGATCCTTAACCATGCCCGACGGGAGCGGCTTGAGCTTGCGAGCCTCGCTGGCCCCCTGCTCTGGAGACATTCGGGTTATCGCTCCGCGAGGCTTCCCTCCAACAGGCACAACTTCGCCCCGGATGTAGTAGGTTTGGCCGGCTTTGACGTCCAGTTCGACCACCGATTGTCCGTCGGTCGACCGGCAGGAGTGTTTCCCTGGATCGAGACGGATGCTGAAGTAGCAGCCGTGCTGCATTCGCGCTAACTCCTGATCGTCGCAGAAGACGGAGGGAGAGTTAGGGGCGGGGCCTGAGCCACCTTGAAGCCGGTACACGTAGACCACGCCTTTGCTGGGATCGGCAGTGGAGGCGGTTTGTGCGATGGCAGACGCAACGCCAGCCATGCATAGAACTGCAATCTTCAAACGCATTTAGTGTCCTCGGTGCTGTCTAGCACAAATCATACGACCTGTGCGAGCGTTACACAAGCGGAATTGAGTGAATTGAGGGGAGGGCCGCAATATTTGAAGAGGAGAACCTCAGCGACGGCAAGAACGAGTCGAGGACATGGGGCGCGGATCGGATTAAGAGATCCTTGGCCGCGGGGCAGCACCGGGGCAGCACGTCAGCCGTCCGTAGGGCCGCCAACGCCTTGGTAGCGAACTGAACTGGACCGAAAACACTACCACTTAGACCCATCTGGACTGAACTGGACTGGCAGTCACCGGGTTCGATTCCCGTTAGCGCTACCATATTTTCATAGACTTACGGGCAAAGCCATCCACCGGGCCAGCCCACGCCAAGGATGTGCAAGTACCTTCCCGGCGCAACCATTGCCTACGTTCTCCTTACTCCGGGCCATGATTGCGATATTGAGGCCTTCGGACGACGTCTAACAAGCTCCGGCGCGGATTACTATGCCTCGCCCGGGTACACTGGCCTGTTGTTGGCACGGTTGCAAAGTCACCCCGATCCCGTCCTCCGTGATTCGGAATGTGTAGCGATGGCCCAGATACTCTGGTTCCGCCCCGCCTGCCTCGTTCACGCCAAGGACAGCCTTGACGGAGGCATTCGGGAGTTGGCGAGACGGCTTCTTAAAGAGGATCCGGTGAGAACTGTGGAGACATTGCGACGCGATCCCCTCTCACTGTTTCCTGCTTGGGTCGACGACATCTCTCAAAAACTAGAGTGTTACACGGAGGATATGCGACCTCAAGTCCGGCAGGCCGCATGCGAGTCCCTGGGGAAGATGCTTCCCAGCAAGACCTTCCGGTATTGCAAGTAAGTCGCGTGGTGTGTCGCCCCGAAGCACGGTTAAGACAGCATGGGACGGCGCAGGAAAGGGGCAGTAGGGGCTGGCCTGACGCGCTTCCCGTCGGTGAGTAACAGCTACGCCTGTAGTTCAATCTGCCGGCTCAGAACACGTTGACAGGAAGCTGTGCTCTCCCCAACGACGGGAAAGAACAATAGGCGTGGGCGCGCCCATCAGCCTGGTCGAGTTCAGCGACTTCGAATGCCCCTTCTGCGCCGAGACCGCGCCGGTGGTCCACCAACTCTTGGCCGCTATCCTGCCGCCGCCGCTCTCATTCGCGCGGAAATTACCCTCGACCGATACCGTCTCCTGAAGACCATTCAGTAACCGCTCTCCCGCGATTTGTTCAGACTTTATTGCCGTCGCCGGGTGCCTTCTTCCTGAGCAGGACGTCCACGCCGATGTAGGAAAACAGGAATCCGAGAATGGCGTAGGTCCGCAGCACGTGCGGATCCAACTTCAGCCCGAGCAGGTCGAAATCGGCAAACAGCCAGGCAATGCACCCGGCCACAACGCTGCTGAGCACCATCAACACGCACTCGCGAAACAGAGCGCTTTGCCTGGCCTCGGTGCGCAGCAGCCGGAACACCCCGCACAGCAGGGCGCCGCCGATCGCCAGCAGGACCGGCAGCCAGGCCCAGGGATCCGAGTCGAACGTGAAGACATTCTGCGCGATGACAGAGCGGCCCTCGATGCTCAACGTCGCCAGCACTCGGACGGGCCCGCCTTTGGGATTGGTCGAGCGCAGCCGGAACGGCTTGCTCGAGGAAGACCCGGCGGGAATGGGCAGGAACACGGAACCGCCCAACGCCCCGGCGTCCGCGCGCTCGTTGTGCAGCGAAACCTCGGCATCCTGCGTCGAGACCTCCATCACGATCGCGCCCACGTTGACCGGCAGCGGGTGGTCGTCCTTGTCCACGATCTGGATCGATACCGAGCGCTGCTCGCCGTACGCCAGAGTCAACGGCGGCGCCTTCAAGTGTCCGGCGAATCCGGCGTCGACGATCAGGTCGCACGGCGACCCGCCGTGGCTCGAAAAGGCGTTGATTTCCACCAGCCCGTACAGGCTGCTTTGCGCGATGGCCTGAACCTCGCGGTGATCGCCCGGACCGAGCGGAAAGCTCGAAGGGTCGAACTTGACCTGCCCGCCCGACTTCATGTCGATCTGAGCCGGTTTATTGAATCCTCCATTGTTGATGAGCGAGACCTGGATCGTAAACGGCTTGCCGGTCTCGATGCGGTAGATCGTCCCGCAAGCCGTGGCGTCCGTCGATTCCTGCCGGCC
>Ga0187867_10001180_pt1 | contig 22724 bp, 19 predicted proteins | sample June2016WEW_13_1_FD_132976 | JGI IMG/M metagenome (GOLD analysis project Ga0187867, IMG submission 132976) | Peatland microbial communities from SPRUCE experiment site at the Marcell Experimental Forest, Minnesota, USA - June2016WEW_13_10 | ecosystem: Environmental > Terrestrial > Soil >...
CGGCGTGCGCGAAGGTCTGGAGTTCCAGACCTGGCTGCCGAGCATCGGCGTGCATTATCTGACCGGCGGCTCCGATACCGGCTATATTCTCAGCGCCGGTCGGGCGGGTATGAAACGACTGCGCGAACTCAAACTGTAGCAGCGAGCTGTTCCCGCCGGCATTCGAACACTGTTGCTGGTGGCAGGCGCGCGGCGAGCCCCAGAATATGCCGATGATGCGTTAATACAATGACCTGGGTGTGCTGACTTAGCTCCGCCAGCACACGCAATGCCGCCAGCGCACGGTCATCGTCGAACGTTTGCAAGATATCGTCCCCGATGAACGGCAACGGTTCGGCGGTCCTGAGGTGATCCTCAATCGCCGCGACCCGCAGCGCGAGGAACAACTGGTCGCGGGTGCCTTCGGAAAGTTGCTCGATGCTCTGGCGTTCTTCAGGGTAATCGCGTTGGATCAGGCCAAGTCGAGCCGTTCCGTCATCATCCAGCTCTGTCACGACGCGGGAATAAGCGCCATTGGTCAAAGTTTGGAAAATAAAGCCCAGTCGTTGGAGTAATGTGGAGTCTGTGGATTTCTCGATGACTTCCAGCGCACGGCCCAATAGCAACGCGGCAGTGTGGTAAACCAGTGCGTCGTCCAGCGTTCGGGACAGCGAGGCAATCGCCGCCTGCTGTTCTGCAGCTGCGGTGTTGACGTTGGTGTCAGCAACTTCGCGATCCATTCGTTGGCGCAGCGCACTCACCTCTTCAGCAATGCGTTGCGCGGCATCGCTCGCTTCCTTGCGTGCGGCGGCGGCAGCTTCTATGCGGGCCGGGGCTTCGTCCGGGGCAATTTGTCCGGCTTCCGCACGCAATGCAGCAATGGGAAACCCATCGCCAACCTCATGCAACTCCGCCGCCGCAGCCTGCCGTATCGCTTCAAGGCGCGCGCGCTCGGCGGATAGCGCCAGCAGTTGTTCAGCCGCTTCGATCGTCTCGGCACCGATCGAGTCCAAAATCGCCCGCTGTTTGGTCTGCGCGGTGAGCAATGCCTGTTCCGCGGTCCCAGCGTTGGTTCGGGCAGTGTCCAGCGCGCGACGCAGCACCCGCCGCCGTTCTTCCAGTTCTCGCTGTTGGGTCAGGGCTCGGCTCAGATCACGCACCGCCGCGAACGGATCGTCTGCAGTGGCGTGAGATGGCAACGTCTGCACAAGCTCGCCCACCGACCGGGTAAAACTCCCAATTTCAGCGTTCATTCCACTGATCCGTTCGGCGAGCGATGTGGCATCGCGGTATTCGCCGGCGATTTCCCGCAACGTTTCAAGCACCGCTCCGGTCACGCCAGGCTCTTCATCCTCCGGCCTCGACAGCTCCGCCATCGCCGTTCGCCACCGTCCCCGCCACGCTTCAAGCTTCCCATCCTGGGCTGATCTCGTTGCCTTCGCTGTCCGCAACTGTTCGCCAAACTGCGTTTTCTGGGTTTCCAGTTTAAGCCGTTCTTCGCGCAGTTCCCGTGTCTGGGTCAGCGTCCGATCCGCCAAAGTCAGCAGCGCCGGCAAATCGGTTGACTCGTGCACAAGCGCAGCCGCGAGCGAGGCAGCCCATTCTGCGTGACGCCTGCCAAGCGCCGCCACCCGCTCGGCGGCAAGATCCCGCCGCCGCAATGCGTCTATCACCCGTTCGCGGGCACTGAGAAAGCCCTGAATATCGGCCAGAGCCGGTTCGTCCCCAAGCGGCAAAGCAGCACAAATCTGCGTCCAGATGCGTTTCGTCTGGACCAGCGTTTCGTCCGCAATGCGTTGTCGTTCCGCCGCGATCTCAGCACGCCGTTCGGCTTCGGTGACAGCTTGTCTGGCCGCCGCCACCCGCGCGAGGAGTTCCGATTCCCCATATCGCCGATCCGCAACCGTATCGGCTTCGGCTGTGGCGCGCTCGAACGCCAGCGGCAATGGCAAATCCGATTGTGCGTCGGTGGCCGGCACCGGCTCGCCCATGAACGCACTCCGGTAAATCAGCTGCCACAAATTGTCGCGATGCGCACGCGCACGCTGCAAAGCCGCTTCGTCGGGGATCGGACCGCCATGCTCGATCCCCGCCAGGGCACTACGAGCCTGTTCCAACCGACCGATTTCGTCTTGATGGCGCTGACCGGCTGCTTCGGCCTTGCTGCGAGCCGCATTCACTTCCTTTTCGTGTCTGGCATAAATCTCCATGGTCAACGGTGCGATCGCCGCCAGAGCCGGAGCCTCACCGAACCACCCGGGAACCTGTGCACAAGCAGTATTCAACGCCGTTTGCATGTCCAGCAGCGTCCGCTCCACATCAGCAAAGCGCGCCGCCGGATCGCCATCGGCCCGGATCGCTTCCACGAGGCTCGCCAATGGCCGCGCATCCGGCACAGGTGGCGTTTCGTCAAGCCGCCGTTCTATATTCGCCTGATCGCACACCAATGTTTCAATTTGTCCGTCCGCACCGAGCACTGCCGCAGCGATCTCGCCAAAGGCTTCGATCAGGTTCCGTGTCCGAGCCAGCAGCGCCGTTTTAGGCAACGTTTCACTGGCCCGTTCCGGCGGCAGCGTCGATCCGAGTTGCCGCAGCAAATCGCCGATTTTACTTAAGCCATGCTCGTACTGACCGCGGACGCCGGGCAGGTCGCTGCAGGCTTTACGAGCGGCGCCTGCTTCGCCGGTCAGACGCTCGATCAGTTCGGCAAAGGCCAACAGATCGGCGTCGACGATGACGCCTTCAACCGCCTCTGTGGCGGCGAGCAACGCAGCGCGCGTCCGTTCGGTTGCGTCCTGTTGTGTCACGACGTCGAGCCGAACCGCTGCCAGGGTTTGTCGCAACTCCGGAGCCAGGCTCGGCACATCTTGATGCGATGCGAGCCAGACTTCCGCCTCAGCGTACCGCGCCAACACTGGGCGTACCCGTCGGATGCGTTCCAAACGCGCGATTTCTGCCGATGCCGCTTCGGCAGCTGCGTTGCAGCTGTGTTGTCGGGCGATCAGCGTCTGCAATTCCCGTTCCTGACGAAACCACTCGTCGGGTAACAGAGTTTCCGCTCTGCCACCTCGGCGGGCTTCCTGGAACTTATCGAGTGCCAGATAAAATGGCCGCGACGCAGTCCGCCGCACCGGCGCAAGATCGTCCCGCTGCTTTTCCAGCCGCTGCCTTAATGCCCGAGCCTGACGAATTCCGCCCGCCGCCGACAGTAATGCACTGGCAACATCGCCGCCCGATTCCAGTAAGGCTTTGCCGCCCTCGCGCAGCGCCTCCGTATCGAGGGCGAACAACCGTTCCAGTAACGACCGGTCTCGTCCGCCCAGAATACCATGCAGCAAAGCCGGGTCCAGCGCCTGACCGCTATCGTCGGAAATAACGTTGCCGCGGACCTTGCGCCGGCTGAAGGCGAAACTCCCACCGTCTTTGCGTGCAATTTCCGCCGACACGCGCATTCCGGGATAACCGAAACGAAATCCCATCGGCGTTTGATTGTGGATCCCAAACAGCAGATCAGCAAACGCAGCGCGCAACACCGATTTTCCGGCACTGTTGGGAGCCAGTAAAATGTTCACGGTCCCTGGTCTGGCATCGAAGCAAATCCGTTCCGCCTCATAATTGCCGTAGCGGTGCAAGGTAAATGATGCCAGCCGCATTGCGACTTACTCGTCCAGCGATCCAAGCAACAAATCCTGCGCGCGCTGTCGCAAGATTGCGGCAATTTCGCCATTTGCTGCCTTGGTTGCGGCATGATGCTCGCCCATCGCAGCCCGTAGCGGATTCGCTTTGTCCAGCATCGCGCTCGCATAACTGCGAACATCGTCCATGATGTCGCTGTCGCCGATATTATCCAGCGCGCGCAGCAGTTGACCGATGGCATCGGTGCGAATTTTTCCAGCCGCAACCTCGATCAAAGGCGTTGTCGCGATGTCGACCGCTTCGGTCCAAATCATGCCCGAACCGGCCAGTGCCAGAGCTTCGGCACGAATCTTCTCGCGCGCTGCACCAAGATCGCGGACGAACGAATCATGCGCAATACAGGCGCCGGACAATGTGATGCGCGCAGCGAGCAGGCGCCCCTCCGCTTGCTCGAGCGAGGCGGCGAGGGCGCCACGAACCTGGGTCAGCGCGCTATCCTCATCCACTTCCTGCGTCAGCACGACGGGGATGCGAGCCCAGCGAACCGTGTCAAACGATTGGTGCACAACGTCAACGACCTTGCGGTCTGCCACGGTCACGACGGTCGCACCTTTGGGTCCCGCTTCGTTGATGTGACGGCCTTGCAGATTGCCGGGAAATACGATCCACGGATTGACCGACAGGACCTCACGCTCATGCACATGGCCGAGCGCCCAATAGTCGTAGTCGTGCGAGCGGAGTTCATCGACCGAGCAGGGCGCATAATTGTCATGCAACGGCCGCGCACCCACCGAGCTATGCAGCACGCCGACATTGAACCAACCAGGAACCGGCGGCGGATAAGTCCGCGCGATGTTATCAGTCACGGCTCTGGTGGCGAAACTTTGCCCATGAATTGCGACCTGCAAATCGGGCAGGCGGAACGTCTCCGGTCGCCTGTGATCGAGCAATCGTGCCGCTTCACCAGGCATCCGTAGGTTATTCGTGATCACGCTGGCAGCGTCATGATTGCCGCGGATGGCAATGAACGGAATGTTTTCGTCTGTCAGTCGCCTGATCTGGTCGAGCAAAAACCGACCTGTACGCCAGTCCTGCCAGTCGCCGTCGTAAAGATCTCCGGCGGCGACGACGAAATCCACATGCTGCTCGATCGCAAAGTTGACCAGGTTTTGCAGCGCGTCACGGGTCGCGCCGCGGATTTTATCCACAGGCGCGTCAGGATCAGCTTCCAGCCCGCGTAACGGACTGTCCAAATGCAGGTCCGCACAATGCAGGAATCGGAATGTCGCCATAAGATCACCGTGCCACTTCGGGACGCCGCAACGCAAGGCCGGCAGCGCCGAGCATCAGAGTCATGCCGGCCGCATCGCCCCAGTTCAGGTGCTCGCCGAACAGCCAGGCGCCGAGCACCACGGCAATGACCGGGGAAATGAACGCATAAAGACCAGGCTTGCTGGCGCCCCAGTCGCGGACCAGCAGGAAATACATCGTTGTCGCCAGCAATGCCCCCGGGATCAGCAAATATAGCCATGCCAGGAACGCCGGCCACCCCCAGTGGAAAGCGATCGATGCCCAGGCACCCGGCTCCAACAGGAGTGAGGCAAATAACAGGACGATGCCGCCGACCATGTCGGTCAGACCGGCGAGTTGCACTGCGCCAAAGTGCCGCATCATCGGCTGCGTCATGACGGATCCGGCGGTGTAACAAAGACAGCCAATGGTGACGCCGAGCGCTCCGCCGATCTCGGACAGATGCAATGTGCCGGCGAAAGCGGATGGTCCAAACAGGGTGCAAACACCGATGGCCCCCATCGCCAGAGCGGCGACCTGACGCTTTGTGAAGCCTTCCTGGCCAAAGGCCACCGCGAAGCCGAGCAGCGAGATTGGCGTCAATGCAGAACTGATCACAGCTGCAAGACCGGCGGTGATGTATTTCAGGCCATAGAGTTGGATCACCTGGTTCAACGTGATCAGCAGCACCGAGACAAACGTCAAACGCGGCACGAACCGTAACGGCGGTCTGACTCGTTCGCCGCGTAATCGTAATATCAGCAACAGGACCGCGCCGGCGATGGTCCAGCGCAGGCCGGCGAATATGCCAGGGGTCACCGATGCGATGCCCACTTTCATGGCGAGCCAGGTGGTGCCCCAGACAAAGCAAATGAACGCGAACATGCCGCGTTGGGCATGGCTGCCGGACCAGAACATTATCAGCGTGCGCGCGCGAAGCGGTCCAAACGGAACGGTTTTGGATCAACCACCGGTGCATCCCCCGCCACCAAATCCGCCATCAGCCGTCCCGCTCCTGGGCCGATGCCGAAGCCATGGCCGGAAAAGCCGGTGGCGATGAAAAAGCCGGGGATGCGTTTGACCTCGTCGATCACCGGGACCGCGTCCGGGGTAACGTCCATCAGGCCGGCCCAGGATTCGGCGACTCGCAGGGAGGCGAAGACGGGGAAAATGCGGGATAAGGTTTCCCGTGCCTCCGCGAGGACGCGTTGTTTCGGCTTTGGATCGAGGACGCGGACCGCCTCGAACGGCGTTGTTTGATCGAGCGACCAACGACGTGCGGTGCGTAGTTCCTGCCACGTTCGACTGCCTAACCGCAAACGGATTTCGTGGCGGCTGGCCAGTAGGCGGGGGAAGAAGTCGGACAGCAGACGGAAATGGTCTGGTGTCAGTTCGGCGGTATTGGCATTGCGCCTTGCAATCGAATAGCCGCCATCGAGCCGCTTGCGAAAAGCGAAGACCGAGCCGGAAGCGGTGATATCGGGGCCTCCTGATAACGGTTCGGTGCGGAAAACCGAGCCAAGAACTTTCAGTTGTGGCAGATCGAGACCGGCATTGCCGGCAAACAACCGTGACCAGGCACCACCAGCAAGCACCGCGGCATCGCAGCGGATCCTGCCGCGTTCGGTAATCACACCCACAAGTCGTCCGTTATGCAAATCGATGCCCCGGACGGCGCAATTGGTGAAAATCTTCGCACCGTGATCGCGCGCTGCCTCGGCGATGGCGGGTGCGGCATGGGCGGGCTCGGCGCGGCCGTCGGTCGGGGTGTGCAGACCGGCGACGAAGCGGGCCCCGGCGCCTGGCAGCACCGCTTCCAGTTCCTGCCCACGCAACAAACGGCTGTCGACCTGATACAATCTCGCCTGATGCAGCCACGCCTCCTGGATCGCGACCTCCTGCTCGTTGTCACACAGATACATGATGCCAGGTTGACGAAATCCGGTCTCACGGCCGGTGCGTTCATTCATGCCGCGCCAGAGTCGCAGGCTTTCCATCGCCAGTGGAATCTCGCCGACGTCTCGGCCCATGGTGCGGCACCAGCCCCAGTTGCGACTGGATTGCTCACCGCCGATGCGGCCCTTTTCGCATAGCGCGACGGAATGACCTTTTTCCGCCAGGAATAAGGCTGTCGACACTCCGATGATGCCGCCGCCGATCACCACGACGCGTACGCGCTCCGGCAAATCCGGGTCGGATTGAACGAGGTCGACAGGTGGTGACATGGCCTTTACGATATCCTGATTCGGGTGTGTTGACCACCGAGGATGCGGCATGGCGTGGCGAGTTGGCGTCGATTCAGGCGGAACCTTTACCGATGTTTGCCTGTTCGACGATGCGACGGGCCGCATTGAGGTTTGGAAGGTCAGCTCCACACCAGACGATCCGTCACTCGGCATTGCCACCGGAGTCGCTGAGGCGATTGCGCGTGTTGGCGGCACGCCGGACGCAGTCGCCTGGTTCGGTCACGGCACGACGGTCGCGACCAACGCACTGATCCAGCACCGAGGCGCCCGAATCGGGCTGATCACGACGGACGGCTTCCGCGATTTGCTGGAGATCGGCCGTCAAAAACGTCCAGACTTGTACGATTTGATGGTCGACAAGCCGGTGACACTGGTGTCCCGCGATTTGCGTTTGGAAGTGCCGGAGCGGTTGCGTCACGATGGCTCGGTCGAACTGGCGTTGGACGAGGTCGCATTCCGAGCTGCGGTACGCCGATTGCGCGCAGCAGATGTTGCAGCGGTCGCGGTGTGTTTTCTGTATGGCTTCATCAATGCCGCGCACGAAGTGATCGCGTCCCGTATTCTGCACGAGGAGTTCCCCGAAGCTTTCATCAGCATTTCCCACGATGTCGCCCCGGAGTTCCGCGAGTTCGAACGTCTGTCAACAACCGTTGTGAACGCTTACCTGGGCCCGGTGATGCGTGGGTATATCCAACGGCTTGGCAAGCGGTTGCGGAGTTTGGGTGTTCCCACGACGCCGCATCTGACGCAATCCAACGGCGGCGTAATCAGTTTCGAGCAAGCTGAACGATTGCCGGTTCGTACCGTGCTGTCCGGTCCGTCGACAGGTGTTGTCGGCGCGCGAGAGGTTGGGCGGCTTGCCGGTTACCCTGATCTGATCACTTTCGACATGGGTGGGACTTCCACCGATGTCGCGTTGCTGAATGGTGGCGAATGTCGTCTGGCCGCTGAGGCGGTTGTCCATGGTTATCCGATTAAAGCGCCGATGCTGGATATTCACACCGTTGGTGCCGGGGGCGGCTCGATCGCCTACATTGACGGCGGCCTGCTTAAAGTTGGTCCCCGTAGTGCCGGTGCCGATCCAGGCCCGGTTTGTTACGGGCTTGGCGGTACGGAACCGACCGTCACCGACGCCAATGTTTTGCTCGGCTTGCTTAATCCTCGCTATCTACTCGGCGGCCGCATGACGATCCGTCACGACCTGGCGCGTGAGGCAATCGGTGGACTGGCGGCGAGATTGGGTTTGGATCCGATGGCCACTGCACTGGGAATTCTGTCGGTGGTGACTGCTAACATGGTGCGGGCGATCCGGGTGATTTCGGTCCAACGAGGCTATGATCCACGCGACTACACCTTGATTGCATTTGGTGGCGCTGGGCCTTTGCATGCTGCGCGTCTTGCTCAGGAGTTGGAGATCGGAAGAGTTTTGGTGCCTCGCAATCCAGGGGTGCTGTGCGCAATGGGCCTGTTGTTGACCGACTTGCGTGCTGACTTCTCGGTGACCAGATTGCGGACCCTGGAGCAGGCAGCAGTGCCTGAGATGGCGGACGCGTTCCGGTCGCTTTCGCTCCGCGCCCGGTCGTGGTTCGAAAGTGAAGGCATTGCGGCGGCAAACCAGCGCATCCACCGCACCGTCGACATGCGCTACGGCGGCCAGAACTATGAACTTTCGGTGCAACTTCCCGATGGGCCAATCGGACCGCACAGTATCGACGCCCTGGCAGAGGGTTTCGCCGCCATGCACCGGCGGCTTTATGGGTTCGCTGCGGAGGATGAGCCCCTGCAATTGGTTACGTTTCGTGTTGAAGCGATAGGTATCGTGCCAAAGGCAACATTGACGCAAAGCGCCGGCGGCGGTTTCTCTGCTGTCCCTGACTTGCGGCCGGTATGGCTGCAGGAGGCCGGCGGCTTCGTGCCCTGTGCAGTGTATGACCGTGATCGTTTGGCAGCCGGCGATAGCTTCGGCGGTCCGGCGATTGTCGAACAAATGGATGCAACGACCTACGTTCCCTCCGACATGACCGCTCGGGTCGATCCCTGGCTCAATCTGATTTTGGAATCCGCATGAACATCGATCCGATCACTGTTGAGGTCATTGGCAGTGCGCTGTCCTCGATCGTCGAAGAAATGGGTGAGGCACTGGTGCGTGCCTCCTATTCCACCAACATCAAGGAACGTCGCGATTGCTCAACAGCGTTGTTCGATCTTGCGGGCAACACGTTGTGCCAGGCTGAGCACATTCCGATGCATCTCGGCAGCTTTCTCGGTCTGATCCCGCATATCATGAAACGGCATCCGAGCGAGCAGATGCAACCCGGCGATGTGTTCTGTGGCAATGACGCCTATGAGGGCGGCGGCACGCATTTGCCCGACATCGTCCTCGCCGAGCCGGTGTTCGTCGATGGCGAAATGACATTCTGGGCCGTGAACCTGGCGCATCATGCGGATTTCGCAGATCGCGGACACGCGCATATCTATCAGGAGGGCCTGCGGATCCCGCCGGTCCGGTTGTATCGGGCGGGCGAATTGCAGACCGACATACAGGAACTGATTTTGCTGAATTGTCAGGTCCCGCGCGAACGGCTGTCGGATTTTCGAGCGCAGATGGCTGCCAATCGTTTGGGTGTGGAACGCATGCGTGCGTTATGCGCGAAATACGGACGCGACGTTGTGCTTGCTGCGGGAGCCGCGCTGCAAGATTACGCGGAACGGAAGATGCGCGCCGGGATCGCCGCGATCCCCGATGGCACCTATCGCTTCGCCGACACCTACGATTGCCCGGAAATCGACGGTGAATTCGACGTGACATGCGCGATCACCGTTGCCGGCGATACGATGCACCTGCACTTCGAGGGACCGCCGCAAATTCGAGCCGGTCTCAACATGACCTACACGGCGCTACTTTCGACGGTTTATTACGCGGTCAAGGCGGTGGTTGATCCAACAATCCCGCCGAATGCCGGCCTCGCGCGGCCGCTGCGTGTCACGGCACCGGAGGGCACGGTGGTAAATTGCGTGCACCCCGCGGCGGTAAACGGCCGTCTCAGCTTGTGTCAACGCGTGGTGGATTTGATTTTTGGCGCGCTGGCTCAGGCGGTGCCCGACCGGGTGACCGCGGCGAGCAATGGTGCCTGCTTTTCGATTACGTTCGCGGGTCATCAGCCACAGGACAATACGCTGTGGGTGTATCTGGAAACGATTGGCGGCGGTTCGGGTGCGCGGCCGACCAAGGATGGGTTGGACGGCGTGCATGTCCATATGACCAATACCTCCAATCTGCCGGTTGAGGCCCTGGAAACAGAATATCCGCTGACATTGTTACGGTATGAGCTGGTGGATGGGTCCGGCGGTGCGGGACGGTGGCGTGGCGGGATGGGATTGCGCCGGGTCTATCGTGCCGAGGCACCGTGCCGGGTGCGTGTCGATGGCGCTCGGTTTCTGTCGGCGCCCTGGGGTCTTGATGGCGGCGAACCCGGCGGCAAGGCAAAGGTAACGTTACGCAATGGCGCAGCGCCGTTTGCGCAAGGCCATGGCGCGCTGCGGGCTGGCGAGATCATCGATATTACCATTGCGGGTGCGGGCGGTCATGGTTCGCCAGCGGCGCGCGACCGCGCGTTGGTCAGGCGTGATATCGCTGAGGGCCGGATCGACGAACAAACCGCGCGGGACGTGTATCTACTCTGCAGCAGCGCGTGAGGCGTCGCGCTCGGCAATCAGCTTCTTGGTCAACGGCAATAAATGCCGGCCGTATTCGATGTTATCCTCCAACGGATCAAAGCCGCGGATCAGGAACGTGGTGACGCCGAGGTCGTAATAATCGCACAATGCCTCGGCGACCTGTTCCGGAGTGCCAACCAGACTGGTGGTGTTGCCGCGCGCGCCGGTCGCCAATGCCGCACCGGTCCACAGCCGTTTGTCGAGGCGTTCACCTTGGGCAGCGGCGGCCAGCAGGCGACGGGAACCTTCGTTCGGCGGTTCTCTGGTTGCCAGCCCGGCTTTGGCACGCAATTCGAGAATTTTTTGCTTGATACGCTCCGCCCGAGCCCAGGCCTCGTCTTCGGTAGGGGCGAGGATGGGACGGAATGAAAGGCTGAACCGCAGGGTACGGCCGATTCGGGCGGCCTCGGCGCGCAGCCTGGCGGTGATTTCCCTGACCTGCGCGTGAGTTTCCCCCCACAGCGCATAAACGTCGGCGTGTTTGGCGGAAACGCGCAGCGCAGCATCCGACGCGCCACCGAAATAAATCGGGATGCGCGGTTGTTGCACGCAGCGCATGGCGGTCGAGGCGTTTTTAAAACGATAAAACTTGCCCTCGTGATCGACGGACGGGCCCGGTTCGGTCCAAATCCGTTTTAAAATGCCGACATATTCGTCGGTGCGTTCGTAGCGTTCTTCTTTGGTCAATGTGTCACCGTCACGGAACTGTTCGGCGTCGTCGCCGCCGGTGATCACGTGGATCGCCGCTCGCCCGTCGGTGATCTGGTCCAATGTTGCGAACTTGCGCGCTGCCAGAGTAGGGGCAACGTAGCCGGGCCGATGTGCGACCAGAAAGCCCAGCCGCTCGGTGTGCGCCGCGGCGGCAGCGGCGAGCAGAAAGCCGTCCGGCCCATCGGCAAAATATCCCACCAAAACCCGATCGAATCCCCCGGCCTCCGCCGCCTGGGCGAACTCTCGGATGTAGCCGCGGTCGAGCACGATCGGGGATGGCGGATGGATTTCCGACGCCTGGCGATGGTGGATCATGCCGATGAATTCAACGCTCATGCCGCTTACTCCCGCAATACGCGCGCGACGATGTCGGCGAGGCGCACGTAATCTTCCAGTTCATTGTAAGCGAAGGCAGACAATCTAAGCCAGAGGGCACCACCGATCGCATGCACCGGCGCATCGGTGCCGGCCTGCAGCAGTTTGCCGCGCAGCGATGCCCAGTCCATGCCCGATGCAACGGGTAACCGGACCAACCGCATGGCTCCGGTGCACTTGGTGGCGAGCGTTTCGGTGTTCAGACGGCGTGCTACAAGTAACGCGGCCTCAGCGGCAAGATCGATATTGCGTTGACGTAACGCCGGACCGCCCAAATGGAAGTGGAAATCAAGTGCGGCGCCGATCGATAGGAATGCGGACGGATCACGTGTGCCGGTCCAGTCGAACTCCTGCAGGTAGCCCTTGCCAAAGCCATGCGATATCACCGTCGGGCGGGTCTCTGGCTGGTGTGCAGGAGATGTCCACAGAAACGCACAACCCTTCGGCGCACACAGCCATTTGTGGCAGTTTCCAGTATACCAGTCGGCGCCAAGGCTGCCTAAATCAACGTCGATGTGGCCGGGCCCATGCGCGCCATCGACCAGGACTGGTACACCAACGTCATGACAAGCAGCAATAATGCTTTCCAACGGCATCACCAACGCGCTGCCCGACGTAATATGGTCGATCACCAGAAGCCGTGTGCGCGAACCCAATGCCGTCGCAACAGCGGACAGCAGACCGTCGGGAGTGACAAGTGGGAACGGGATCGCTGCCTCGGTCATACGGGCGCCGGCGCGTTCGGTCACGTAATGGACGGTGTTGCGGACGGCGCCGTAGCCGTGGTCCAGCACCAGGATCTCGTCATCCGGTTGCAGCGACAACGAACGCAGCACGGCATTGCAGCCGCTCGTGGCATTATCGACGAAGGCGATGTCGTCGCCACTTGCGCCGAGGAACTCAGCCAGCGGGCCCGCCGCGTCGCGCAATGCACCCGGCAGAACCGTGCCCATGAACCGCGTCGGCTGGGCTTCCATGCGACTGCGCCAGTGTTCTTGCTCGGCCAGGACGCACTCCGGGGTCGCCCCGAATGAGCCGTGATTGACGGTGACGAAATCCGGGTCCAATCGCCACGCGTGACGGATCGCCCGGCCGAAAGCTTGTGTTGTCATGCAACGGATTGTGGCGCTGAGACGGGCGGGCCACAATGGCGGTGCAGGGAATCGGGCGGTTGAGATACTCCGCGGAACTCAAATTGAGGCATGCGACATGCGCAAACTTCTGCTGTCATTGTTGATTGTGCTGCCGGTTGCGGCGCAGGGTCAGACACGGATCGACTCGATGAACACGAATTTTCGCTGGCTCGGGCCGGACGATAAGATTGTGGTGGATCGGTACGATGATCCGAAGGTAGCGAATGTGTCCTGCTACCTGTCACGCGCGGAAACCGGAGGGATCAAAGGCGGGCTGGGACTTGCAGAGGACCCGAGCCGGTTCTCGATTGCCTGCCGGGCGGTGGGACCGATCACCATTCCACCGGGCCTGCCACAGCGGGAAGTGATTGGGTTCGCATCGGCATCAATGTTCTTCAAGAGCTTTCAGATTCACCGGTCGATCGATACGGAAAAGAATGTGCTGATTTATACCGTGATCAGCACGAAACTGATCAATGGCTCGCCGTTCAACAGCATCAGTGTCGTGCCGGTGAATGTGCCATAACTACCGTGACTCTGCCGGGCCTGCTGCGTCAGTTCACCTTCAATGGTGCGGCGACGCTGGAAACCGACGAGGCTGGCATAGCGTATTTCGTCAATGAATACTGGACCTCCGGTCAGCGCCAGGGGCACAACCTGCACGAGATCAGCTATCGGGCCTGTTTCAAACCGCAGTTGCCGGAATTCTTCATTACGCGTCTGACCAGGCCAGGCGACACAGTTTACGACCCCTTTGCCGGTCGCGGAACTACTCCACTGCAGGCGGCTCTCATGGGCCGTCGCCCGGTGGGCAACGACATCAACCCGTTGTCGGAAATGTTGGTGCGACCTCGGCTTGAATCGGTGTCGCTGGATGCTGTGGTAAAGCGCCTGCATGGGATTGTCGCAGCAGATGCCACCGGTGCCGACGACGCATTGACGGTTTTCTTTCATCCGGCAACCTTGGGGCGGATCCGAGCCATCCGTGCATGGTTGTTGCAACGCGCGGCCAACGGAGAACTGGATCCGATCGACCGGTGGATCCGCATGGTCGCACTGAACCGCCTGACGGGACATTCGCCCGGGTTCTTTTCCGTCTACACGTTGCCGCCGAATCAGGCTGCCTCGCTCACCGCGCAGCGCAAAATCAATGAGAAGCTCGGCCAGACGCCTCCGGAACGAAACATTGACGAAATAATACTGAAGAAGTCCCGGGGCTTGCTCGCTGACGGTTCCCCGCGCGAGCATCCTGCGGCGTTGTTCATGACGGGCCCAGCGGATCGCACGCCGGAATTGCGCGACCGTTCGGTTGACCTCGTCGTTACGTCACCGCCGTTTCTCGATATTGTCGACTACGGGGGCGATAATTGGTTACGCTGCTGGTTCGCGGGCATCGACCCTGCCACGGTGAAGATCGATCGGCATCGCGACGTGGCGGACTGGGAGGCATTCGTGCGACGCGTATTCGTTGAACTGGCTCGCGTGATGCGGCCGGATGGATGGGTTGCGTTCGAGGTTGGCGAGGTGCGTGGCGGCAAGATATTGCTGGAACGCCACGTCATCGGGGCAATTGCCGGTCTGCCTTTCGAGGTGGCAGGCGTGATGGTTAATCAGCAATCATTTACGAAAACCGCGAATTGCTGGGGCGTCAGCAACAACCGAGGCGGCACCAATTCCAACCGCATCGTGCTGGCTCGCCGCCTTTGAAGGGATCAGCGCCCCACGACCAGACGCGCTATAGGTGTCTGGCACACGCACGCTGCGGTTTTTCCTGCGTTGGCGATCGTTGGCGATCCATCGGCTGGTGCGTATGGTGGGTAGTGGCAGCGCGACAGGCCATGAGAATGCAACAACTCGACCAGTGGAAACACGATACCTCGGTCCGAATTGGGCCCCCACAATGCGCCTGATTTGGTCGGTCGCGTTGTTGCTTGTTTGCCATGCCGGGGTGGTTGCCGCCGCGGGGTCGGGAACGACGGCCTCGGAAATCAGCGCCGAGATCGACGCAAAGGGCGCCAAAGCGGTGATCGAACGGCTCTCCAATGCGCATGTCGATGCGATGGGTCAGAATGACTGGAGTCGCACGATGGATCAGATCTGGAACGGCCGCCTGGCTTATATCGCACTGGCGCCGAAACTCGCGCGGGGCGCGGACGGTACGTCTGCCGAAGACTTAGGCATCGCATTGGCCCGTGCCTTGCCGGTCGCACCGGAAGCGGTGCTGCGGGTTATCGATCGTCACGACGGCCCGGTGCTTGGAGTAAGTCGGGTATGCGGCGTGCCGTTCGCTGAGCCGTCGACCAAGGATGTGTCTGGCTACGTACGTGCCGCGCGGTCGGCGGTCGGCGAGGTGGACACGCCAAGGCTACAACACGTCAAAGCAGCCTGCCTGGAGCAGCTCACGCGGGCAGCAAAACAACTGGATCCGCGACAGGGAAGTTAGCGCCCAGAGTCGTCAGATCGCGACACATTGCGAGTGCTGCGAGGCGATCTCGTGAAGGTGCATCCACATCGGGACTGCTTCGCGGCGCTTGCAATGACCCGGGCCCGGGGCGTCGCACGGCTCACGTTCGCGTGACTGTGGGTACGGTTTCGGCCTGGCGTTGCAAGTCTGCACGCGTGCTACGACGGATTCTGTCCGTCAACCGGTGCCGCCGGCAAGTCGACGCCGTTCCGCCGCGGCTCGGTGGGCGTCGGCACGACCATATCGGTCGAGGTTTGCAATGGCCTCGGCCCGATCCAGCGCTGCTGCGCCTGAGCCGGCCGCACAATGCCGTCCGCTGCATCGGCGGCCGCGTGTTTGGCCGCCAGGCGCGCCGCTTTCTTCGCCGCTCGCCACGCCTTGATATCATCCATCGTGATATAGCCATGATGCGCGACGTCGATTTGATTAAACGATTTCGCGATCGACTTGTAACCGGCGGTCGCCTGCTCAAGGGTCAGGTGGCCATCGTGGGTGGTGTTCGCATCAGCGAAATGCTCCGCCGCGCTGCGCCTGCCGTGGTGAGCCGCAGCCGGCGGAACAGTGGATTGGGCGAAAGCCGGCACACCGCACAAAGACAGCAGCAACAAAGCGTATGACAGGCGCATGGCGGGAACCCTCCAGGTCGAGCAATTTGCTCCGGGAACCTGCCGCCGAAATCCTAACGTTCGGTGAATCCAAAGGGGGTTATCGAGAAATTTTTTCGCGGATAACCTGGATGGCCAGCTCGACCCCGGCGCGGTCGACATCCAAATGGGTGCAGGCGCGCACCCGATATTTTCCCACCGTGGAGACCTGGACGCCATCCAACCGGATGCGGTCGGCCAGTTCGTCGGCGGTCAGGCCGGCACCGCGCGTATCGAAGAACACCAGGTTGGTTTCGGGTTCCTCAACGGTCAATCCGGCGACCTGCGCGAGGCCGCGAGCGAGAACCCGCGCGTTTGCATGATCCTCGGCGAGACGGCCGATATTGTTTTCGAGCGCATAAGTGCAGGCGGCAGCGCAGATGCCGGCCTGGCGTAACGATCCGCCCAGACGCTGTTTCCAACGCCATGCCTCGTCGATGAAATTCGCTGTCCCGCACAGCACCGCGCCAAGCGGGGCACCCAGCCCTTTGGTGAAGTCGAGCCAGACCGAATCGCATTTCGCAACCATTTCATGCGCTGGCACACCAGCGGCAACGACGGCATTCATCAGCCGTGCGCCGTCCATGTGGGTGCGCATTCCGGCCTCGTGCGCGGTGTCCATCACTGCGTTGAGCTTGTCCAATGGCCATACCGAGCCGCCGCCGGCATTGGCGGTTTGTTCCACCTCCAGCAGGGTCTGCGGTGGCGCGTTGCGGCGTGGTTCGCGCAAGGCGGCGCGGATGGTTGCGGGATCGAACTGGCCACGCTCGCCTTTCAAGCCTAGTACGACGGCACCCGTCAGCGCGCCGGGCCCGCCGCCTTCATTGGCAATGATGTGCGACAATTCGTGCGCCAGAATTTCATCGCCGGCCCGGCAATGCGTGAGGATGGCGATCTGATTGCACATCGTGCCGGAGGGCAGGAACACTGCGGCCTCCTTACCGAGCAAAGCGGCCATCCGGTCGCAGAGTTCATGGATTGCCGGATCGTCGCCGTGCTGCTCATCGCCGACCTCGGCCGCCAGCATTGCAGCCTTCATCCCGGGCGAGGGTTTGGTCTGCGTGTCGGAATACAGGTTCACCCGCAACGGCGGCAGCGCAGGGTCGATGCGGGCGGGAGCGTAGATGGGTGAACAGGCCATACGGGGTGGCTCCTCTCAGGCTTCGGATGCCGCGGGCGGCGGTTTCGGCGGACCGTAAACCGCGATGGCCCGTTTATGGAAGGCGGCAACCATCCGGCGCACCGCCTCGTTGAACACGACGCCGATGGCGGCCTGCAGGATGCGGCTGTTGAACTCGAAATCGACGAAGAAGTCGACCTCGGTGCCGGAGGGATGCGGCAGGAACAACCAGTGATTGTTGAGATATTTGAATGGTCCTTTCTCGTAACGGACATCGATCCGGTCGGGACGGGAAGGGGTGACGCGGCTGGTGAAGGATTCCCGGAATGGGCCGTAGCCAATGGTCAGGTCGGCGTGGATTTCTTTGTCAGTGCGCGAGCGCACCCGCGCAGCGACGCACCACGGCAGGAACTCGGGATATTTGGCGCAGTCCAGGACAAGATCGAAAAGTTGTTCGGGCTGGTAGGGAAGGATTTGCTTCTCTGCGTGGGTCGGCATCAGCGAGTGGCGCGAAGCGCGGCAAAGTCCTCGTCCGCGTGATAGGAGCTGCGGGTCAGCGGACTCGCCGAAACCAGCCGGAAGCCTTTGGCGCGGGCGAGGGCGGCATATTCAGCGAACTCTTCGGGTGTGATGAAGGCCTCGACCGCGGCGTGTTTGATGGTGGGCTGGAGGTATTGGCCGATGGTCAGGAAGTCGACATCGGCGATGCGCAGGTCGTCCATGACCTGCATGATCTCGGTGCGGGATTCGCCGAGACCGACCATCAGGCCGGATTTGGTGAACACTTTCGGTGTCCGGCGCTTGACCTGATCGAGCAGGCGCAGCGATTGGTAATACCGTGCGCCGGGCCGGATCGTTGGGTAAAGCCGCGGCACGGTTTCGAGGTTGTGGTTGAACACGTCGGGGTGGGCGTCGGCGACGATCTCCATGGCACCGGGTTTGCGCAGGAAGTCGGGGGTCAGGACTTCCACCGTCGTATCCGGCGCAGCGCTGTGGATGGCAGCGATGGTGGCGGCGAAATGGGCGGCGCCGCCGTCGGCCAGGTCGTCGCGGTCGACGGACGTGACCACCACGTGACGCAAGCCGAGTTTGGCTACGGCATCGGCGACCCGGCGCGGTTCATCGGGGTCGAGCGGGCCGGGCATCCCGGTGGCGACATTGCAGAACGAGCAGGCGCGGGTGCAGGTATCGCCCATGATCATCATGGTGGCGTGGCGGTGCGCCCAGCATTCGCCGATGTTGGGACAGGCGGCTTCCTCGCAGACGGTGGTCAGGCGGTTCTCGCGCATCAGGGCGCGGGTCTGGTGGTAGACCGGATGGTTGGGCGCCTTGACCCGGATCCAGGCGGGCTTGCGCTGGATCGGGTGGTCCGGGCGGTTCGCCTTCTCCGGATGCCGAGGGGAGGAACGTTGGCGGTGATCGACGACGAGGTGGGTTGCCATGGCGCAGAGACAAGTGGCGTTTGGCAGTGGAGGGGTCAAGGCATGGGTAACGGGGGAGACCCGACCGGAGGTGGGCTCACACGGCCGCAGGACGGCTTACGGTGGCAACCCGTGGGCGACGGTCCACGAACGCTGTTCTACATCAGTGTCCGATCAACGTGATCACGCCGGGCGCCGGGAGATCCTTGGACGAGCTGCTCAACGCCAGTAACTGGGCGACAAACTCGAGAACCTGTGCTGAGTGATCGGTATTGGAGGGATCGACCGGCATTGAATATGTCTGGCTGTCGTACGATGTGGTTATCGACTCAGCGTCGCGGCCAGGATGAAGTGAAAACAAGATATCGGTATCGGTCTGCCAACGGCCCCCTTCTGGCGTCCTGAATCTAAGCCAAGGGTTGATAGCGACCGGGTGTTTGCGATCGAGGCCAAGCTCAGATCTGACGATTTCGCCGAGGAAATATATCACGCCCTCGATTGACCGGATCTTGACCGTTACGCCCGGCAACAAGGTCTTCGACGTCAGCGTTTCCGGACGAACACCCGATTTTTTTGTGCTTTCATGTTGTCCACACAGCGCGCTGTCGGGAATCCTGATGATTTGCTTTCCCAGGTCGACGGTCTTGGGTGCCGTTTTGGGATCAAAGCAAAAGGATGGTTTCGGATCGTCTTTCACCGCGTGCCAAACGGATTTTGCCGACTTGTCCGGAACGAGGTCGATCTTCTCCTTCGCGAGCGCCGCAAGTTTTGCTGGGTCGCTCAAGCTTCGTGCCGAGAGCTCAGGACCGTAGTACTCGGGATCCCTGAGCTCCGTGGTCAGGCCGGCATCCAAAAGCGCATTCAGCACTTGTTGGAAGCTGTTCCATTCGTCTTGTGTCGTTGCGTGATTGAGTACGTTCCCCGCAGGACCATCGACATCGATTTCCGACACCAGCATCGTGTAGAGGACCTGGCCAGGAATGCGGATCGAAGCATAGTAATTGATCAGGGACTTATCGATGGGCGACAGAATGCCTGCGTAGAATTCCTTCGTGTCGAGCGTGCTCATTGTAAAAGTCGGACCGCCGGCGAATGTGAAGCCAGGGGACAGGCTGCTGGCGGAGGCACTCTGGTGCGGTCCAATGAGCAACGATGAACCGACCGTTCCGGTCGCGGTCGCTGTTCCTGAGGCGGTGCCGACATCGGTGAACTGCATAGGCTTTCGATACGCAGCTCGGATAACATTAAGAATTATGTTTTGATCACGAGCCGTTTCCGATTCGATGTTATAGGTAACGGCTCGTGTGCCAAACTGGTCCGCCAGGGCGCAACCGGACAGCCAAATGGCTGCTGCCAGCGCGACACACCGCCGGGTGAAACTCAACTGACGAACGAGGAATCGTTGCACGCGGCGCTCCCTTGGTCCGGCCTGGGGTCGGACCTGACTGACTTTAGTTTATCCCTGCGGTCGAGCCCGCGGCCGCGTTTGCAGTGCCGCGACCAACTCCTGATCATGGCCTCGCGCCGCGAGCCAGCACGTCTGGGCAACGATTGGGGAAGGCCGCGGCCTCGTTGATACGGTCAACCGGCCTTCGTCGGCTGTCATCGCGGATGCCCCGTTGTCGCCCAAGTGACCCTAGCAGACTTTCAGTAATGAAGACAAGTGAACGAGCGGCCCAATCCGACCATATGTCTGGCCTTCCGGACAAGGCAGATCGCTGCATACCCGTGAGGGGTCGGGATTCAGCATATGCTTCATGGAGGGCCGCGGGCGAGGTCCGGTTCGGTCACGGTGGAAACCAGCATTGCCCGTTGGGAAGAGCGGCTGCACATCCCGATATTCAGCGAGTTTGTTACGTCTTCCGGAGGCGATATCATTTCTCGCCCGCCATTGGACCGCCAGATTCAGCTGGCAGCGTTCGGCACCGCCGGTTTACCGCGCCTTGAATCTCGGCTTCCGCTTCTCTTTGTAAGCCGCAATCCCCTCCTGCATGTCCTCCGACTGCCTCACCCGGGCGATCGTCTGACTGATCCCCACCATCCGCTCAATCGGCCCAACCGGCATCACCTGGGCCACCAGCCGCTTCAGCGCGCCAATCACCAGCGGCGCTGACTCCAGCAGCTCCGCCGCCATCTCCAGCGCAACCGTTTCGTGTTGGCCGTTCGGCACCACGCGGTTCACAAAGCCAACGTCGTAGGCTCGTTGCGCCGGCACCTTCGAGCCCAGCAGCATGATTTCCATCGCCAGCTTATGCGGCATGCGCGTCACCAGCGAACTAATCCCACCCGCGGTGGTGCCAAGTTTCGCCTCTGGGTAATAGAAGGTGGTGTCTTCCGTTGAAACCATCAGGTCGCACATCATCACCATCACGATCGCGCCACCGATAACCCAGCCGGTCGTCGCCGCAATGATCGGCTTTTCGGTGTCGAAACCAACGGTTGGGATGGCGCGCCACAGCTCCGGCAGGTTCGACACATCGGCGCCCGAGCTGAACGCCCGCTCGCCCACACTGCTCAGCACCGCGACGCGCTGGTCGTCATCGGCGTCGAACGCTTTAAACGCGCGTTGCAGTTCCACCGCCACGTCCTGGTTGATCGCATTCAACCGCTCCGGCCGGTTGATCCGGATGATCGAAATCGCGCCTTTGGTTTCGACATTAACAGCAGACATCACGGTTCCCCTGCAGTAAGCGGGCCTTCGAACGCCGCCCAGGCTGTCGGCGCCTCGCGCAGCAGCACCTTCAACGACGTCACGGCGCGGCCGCCGTGACCCAGCCGCCCTTCAACGCACGCGGCAGCAAGCAACTGATGAATATGGAACGCCATGTATTCTGTGGTCGTATTGATACCCCGCAGCAGGGGATTTTCATCCAAATTGCTGTAATCGACGGTATCGAGCAAGCGCCGCAATTCGGTCTTCGCCAAACCGATGTCCACCAGCAACTGATGATGGTCGAGCCGCGGTGCCCGGAATTCCACCTCCACCGCGAACGTGGCCCCGTGCATACGTTGCGCGGGTCCAAATTCCTCGCCCTGAAAACTATGGGCAATCATGATATGGTCGCAGACGGTCAGACTGTACATCGTTCAGGTCTCATAGGTGATGACGTGGCATAACCCACCAGGTGCGAGGATGCGAGGCATCGCCTCCGGCAGCGCGTCGAACCTTGTCGGTCCCTCGAGCAACGCGTCATAGGCGGGGTTGTCCAGCAAAGCGAGCGCCATGGAAAGACGCTCGGCATGGCTGCGTCGGCCACGCATCGCCGGCGCAACGGCACCGACCTGGGTTGCAATCAGACGCAGGCGGCGCGCGTGAAAGGTTTCCCCCAACGGCACAATCGGCGCGGCATCGCCATACCATGACGCTTCGACGATCCGGCCTTCGAACGCGGCGCAGTTCAGTGCCAGTCGAAGACCGGCTTCGGAAGCGGACGCGTGCACGATCAGTTCCTGTTCTGCCGGTGCTGCCTCGGGCAAGGCGAAGGCGCAGCCCATCAAACCAACAAGAGCCGCCCGCGCCGGGTTCACGTCGACGACCGTTACCTGAGCGGCAGGGACGCGAGCGAGTAATGAAGCTACCAACAGGCCGACGACCCCGGCGCCGATTACCAGCACGCGTTCGCCGGCGAGAGGTACGGCGTCCCAACACAGGTTCAATGCGGTTTCCATGTTCGCGGCGAGCACTGCGCGAGATGTCGGGATCGCATTGGGCACCGGCACGCACATTGCGGTTGGTGCGAGGAACCGGTCCTGGTGCGGGTGCAGAACGAAAATCCGGTCCCCGTCGTCGCATAGTCCCACGACGCTGTAGCCATATTTAACCGGGAACGGAAACGTTCCGCCCATCAATGGCGCGCGCATCGTTTCGAACAGCCCAGACGGCACGCGACCGGCGAAGACGAGCGCTTCAGTGCCGCGGGAGACCCCGGAGGCGAGCGCGCGGATCGCCTGGGTCCCCGGCGTGGCCTCAGGCAGAAGCTCAGAGCGA
>Ga0187867_10001182_pt1 | contig 22705 bp, 23 predicted proteins | sample June2016WEW_13_1_FD_132976 | JGI IMG/M metagenome (GOLD analysis project Ga0187867, IMG submission 132976) | Peatland microbial communities from SPRUCE experiment site at the Marcell Experimental Forest, Minnesota, USA - June2016WEW_13_10 | ecosystem: Environmental > Terrestrial > Soil >...
CCGAAGTTCACCCTGAGCACCCCAACGCGGACGCCATCGCGAGATCGTGAGCAGCACTTCTATGCCTTCGAGGTGGTAACAGCGTAGGCATGTAATGAAGGCCCTAGCTAGGGCAGAAGTCTTGTAATTCTTGACGCTAACTACACTGATGTGATATAGTTGTCGGCATGTATGTGGCGAGGGTGCCGAATCGGGGCTCGCCTCCGGCGATCCTTTTGCGGGAGAGCTATCGCGAGGACGGCAAGGTCAAGAACCGCACGCTCGCCAACCTCTCGCACTGGCCGGAGGAAAAGGTCGAAGCGCTCTCCGCGGTGCTGCGGGGCCTTCCGCCGAAGGTATCTGTCGCGGACAGCTTCGAGATCGTCCGCAGCCTCCCGCACGGCCATGTCGCCGCGGTGCTCGGGGCGCTCCGGCGCCTCGGGCTGGAGGAGCTGATCGACCCTGATCCCTCACGGTCACGCGACCTCGTCTCGGCGATGCTCGTCGCCCAGGTGATCGATCCTTCCTCCAAGCTCGCCTGTGCGCGCGGTCTTCGCAAAGAGACGGCGAGCTCGTCTTTGGGTGAGGTGCTCTCCCTCACAAGCGCGGACTCGAACGACCTCTACGAGGCGATGGACTGGCTCGGCCCCCGCCAGAACAAGATCGAGGACGCCCTCGCGGCCCGTCACTTGGAAGAGGGCACGCTCGTGCTCTATGACGTCTCCTCGGCCGCCTTCGAGGGCAGGACCTGTCCCTTGGGGGCGCTCGGCCATCCCAAAGACGGTGTGCACGGACGGCTGCAGATCGTCTATGGGCTGCTCGCCAGCAAAGAGGGGGTGCCCGTCGCGATCGAGGTGTTCAAGGGCAACACCGGCGATCCGAGGACGGTGGCCTCCCAGGTGCAAAAGCTGAAGGAGCGTTTCTCCATCTCGCAGGTCTGTCTCGTGGGCGACCGGGGAATGCTCACCAAGGCCCGCCTCAAAGACGACGTCGTCCCGGCCGAGCTCGACTTCATCACCGCACTGCGTGCTCTCGAGATCAAGTCCTTGGTCGAACAAGGCGCCATCCAGCTCGGCCTGTTCGATGAACAGGACCTGTTCGAGATCACCCACCCCGACTACCCCAAAGAGCGCCTCGTCGCCTGCAAGAACCCGCTCTTGGCCAAGGAGCGGGCGAGAAAGCGCGAGTCGCTGTTAAGCGCCACCGAGGCCGAGCTGCAGACGATCGCCGCCGCGGTCGCACGCGAGAACAGGCCGCTCAGGGGCAAGGACAAGATCGCGCTGCGCGTAGGCAAGGTGGTCAATCACTACAAGATGGCCAAGCACTTCGCGATCGAGATCGCAGAGGACTCGTTCTCGTTTTCCCGCAAGCAGGACCAGATCGCCGCCGAGGCCGCCCTCGACGGGATCTACGTGCTGCGCACGAGCCTTTCTCGCGAGGCCCTCACTACTCCCGGGGTCGTCTCGTCCTACAAGGCGCTCGCGAACGTGGAACGCGCCTTTCGGGGCTTCAACACCGACTTGGACATCCGTCCCATCCGCCATCGCACAGAAGACCGGGTCCGTGCGCACGTGTTCTTGCGGATGCTCTCCTACTACGTCAGCTTCCACATGGAGCGCCAGCTCGCACCGGTGCTCTTCAAAGACGACGACACACAGACCGCCGAGGCGGCCCGCACGAGCCCGGTCGCCCCAGCACGTCGCTCCGAGCGCGCGCTCAACAAGATCCACACCAAGCACACCGAGGACGACGAGCCGGTCCACAGCTTCGCCACCTTGCTCAAGGACCTGGCCACGATCGCCGCCAACAAGGTCCAGCCGCTCAACACCGATCTCCCCGTCTTCACGGTGATCACCACACCGACAATTCTCCAACGCCGGGCCTTCGAGCTGCTTGGCGTCTCGCATCGCCTCGGCTACGCGTAGTCAGTACTCCAGCCGGCAATCGACGTGAATGCGCAGGTGGCGCCGAGAGTCGACCGAAACCTCAGGGTGAACTTCGGGCTAGCGCCTCGGTCGCGTCTGCCAGGTAGAGGAAGGCCTCTCCGCCCGCCGCGAAGAGGAGGTCCACCTCTGCGCCTTTGTTGGGGTGGTCGCCGCCGGAGTCGTCCACCAGCCGGTACGCCACCCGGGTAATGGGGCTGCCCCCAGCCTGATCTGTCTGTTCTCGGAGGGCACGGGCTTCTCTTCAGCAGAGACCGGGTCACATGGGAAGCTGCCGCGGTCAAGTTGGGCAGTGCGCGCCCCTGTGCGGCCACGGCGGGCGGTCCCCCTATCTGGCCTGGGCCGATGGCCAGGGCGGCGTCGACCAAGACAACCAGGCCGGCACGGGCCGAGCGGAGGCCGGGACCAGACCGGGGGAACTGATCTGAGCGAAAGAGACTACTTCGGATCAGGAAGGAGACTCGCCGAGCTCCGTGCCGGTTCGCGTGACCGGCTTCTCGTTCTTCGGAGTTGCCTCACCCAGCGACTGTGCACCCGAGAAGCGCCCTGGGTCGACTGGCAGCATGTTCCGTAGCCCGTTCAGGAGTCCGCCGAGCTCCATCGGCACCACCAGCTTCGTCGAGGGCGACGAGCCGACCTGCTTCAGGGTCTCGAGGTACTGAAGCTGCATGGTGTTGCTGTCGAGGCCGCGCGCGACCGTGAGGATCCGCTCCAGCCCCGCCGACAACCCCTCGGCGCGGAGTATGGCGCCCTGGCGTTCCCCTTCGGCCGCCAGGATTGCCGCCTGCTTGGTGCCTTCCGCGAGAGTGATGGCAGCCTGCTTTTGTCCCTCGGCCTCCGTTACGGCCGCGCGGCGGGTGCGTTCGGCGGACATCTGGCGGGTCATCGCGTCAAGAACGCCCGGCGGCGGGTTCACCTCCCGCACCTCGACCGTGGTGACCTTGACGCCCCAGCGCTCGGTCACTTCGTCGAGACGGACGCGAAGCGACGCGTTCATGTCTTCGCGCTTGGAGAGCACGTCATCGAGAGGCATGTCGCCGACCACACTACGAAGCGTCGTCGCTGCGACGTTCTGCGCAGCCCCCGCGAAGTTTCCGACGCGCAACACTGACATCGAGGGATCGACCACCTTGTAGAAGATGATGAAATCGATCGAGATCGACGCGTTGTCCTTCGTGATCGCCGTCTGGTGCGGGATCTCGAGGTACTGCTCTCGCAGGTCCACCCATGCCGTCCGGTCGGTGACCGGGTTGATGAAGATGAGCCCAGGCCCCCGAGTCCCGAGCGCCCGCCCCAGCCTGAAAAGCACTATCCGCTGGTACTCACGAACGATCCTCACCGAAATTCCTGCGAGGATGAGGAGGAAGAGCACCACCACCCCGACCACGATCCCGACGATCATGAGCTACCTCCTTCGTTGTTCACCTCGGCAGATGAGGACGGTGCACCCTCGGCTGGGAGGCCGTCGGGCGGGATCGCAGCTTCGAGCTCCGCTTCGCCGCCGGGAGCCATCATCTGGTCAGCCCAGACCTCGAGGCGGACTCCCGCGACACGTACCACCTGGACTGGCGTCCCCGCCCGGACCGGACCGTTCACGGCCACGGCCGACCAGTTCTCGCCGTTCACCCGGACAATCCCCTCCGGGTGGAGGTCGCCGACAGCGATGCCTTCGGCTCCGTCGGGAGAGACCAGGTGGCGACCGGCCACGTTGATGCCCCTGGTCGTAAGCCCCTTCCAAGCCAGGGTGCCGATACCGGCAGACACGACCAAGTCAGCGCTGAGCAGCGCCCAGAGCACCGGGGCGGACCGTCCGTCGAGCGCCATCACGACAAGCCAGGCGGCCGCGAGCACCCCGAAGATGCCGGCCGCCACGTGCGCGTGCGGCCCCACGTGGAATCCGATCAGCGAGGCCAGGACGACAATCCCGAGCATAACCCCTGCTATCACCCACATAGCGCCTCCTTCCGCGGCTGCGCGAAACCAAGGCTAACGCCACCCGAGGTCCCTTGACGCGGCTGGCGACATGTGCCCCCAAACCGAAGCAACTAGAGCCATCGTGGCGCTGGCCGCGGCCCTGTGCTCAGGCGTGGTGGATCAACCAGCCAATGCCTTGGTACAGGCGATAGCCGAGGTAGACCACCGTACCCACCACGAGCACCTTGAAGTGCCACGGTGCCTTGACGTGAGCTTCTCCCCCGCCGGCGTCGTCCTCACCCTCCAGCACCGTCCCGCAGGCCGGGCACCTATCTCGGGCAGCGGTGTCCGGCGCATCAGCGTCCGTCGCATCAGCGTCCGTCGGCAGCACGTCGGGCACTCCCACCGCGGGGTCTGGCGGCCCGCCGGGGAGCTCGTCCTCCTCGACCAGCCGACCGCACTGGTGGCACCACGGCATGGCGCGGAGTCTCCGTCAAGCCTCGTCAGACCGGTTCCACGACGTGGCGGCGGTCATCAACCAGGCCGGGGCCAGGTGCGCATCGGGCGCTGTGTCGCGCAGTACCGACCCGGTCATCTCTGCTGGCGGACCCGAACGCGAAGCTCGATCGGCGTCGGGCCGAGGTCGAACCGCACTCGCAGGGAGCGCTCCAGATAACGAAGGTAAGTCGGCGGCAGACGACGGGTGGCGAACAGCGTGATCGTCGGCGGGTCGACGGCGCCCTGCACCCCGTAAAGGATGCGGGCGCCACCCGGTGCCGGGTGAGCTGCCTGAGCGCTTCGCAAACCGTCGTTCAGGCGACCGGTCGGGATCCGGCGATGGTAGGCGTTCATGGCCTCTTGCACCGCCGGGAGAAGACGGTGCACACCGAGGCCCGTCTTGGCCGACACCCGCAGCACCGGCGCGTAGCCCAGAAACGCGAGCCGGTCGGCAACAGCCTCGCTGACCTCGAGACGACCCTCGGTGTCGAGCAGGTCCCATTTGTTGAGCAGGATCACGACCGGGCTGCCCGAGGCGTCGATCCGCTCGGCGAGGCGCTGATCCTGGTGCGTGACTCCGTCAGTCGCGTCGAGGACGAGCAGAGCGACGTCGGCACGGTCGAGCGCTCGCAGAGCCCGCACGAGGGAGTAGTACTCGGGCCCTTCACCGCTTCGTGCCCGGCGCCGCATCCCGGCGGTGTCGATGAGCTTGACTGCTCCGTCCTCGGTCTCGATCACGGTGTCGATGGCGTCGCGCGTCGTGCCCGGGAGGTCGTGAACGACCGACCGCTCCTCACCCGACAGCCGGTTGAACAGGGTCGACTTGCCGACGTTCGGCCGGCCGACGATGGCGACGGCCGGGACGCCTGGACTGGCTTCGCCCCGCGGCCCGGGCTCGGCAGTGCCTTCTCGTGCGGCCTCGGCGTCAGTGGGTGTCGAAGCTTGCGACAGCTGCTTGACCACCTCGTCGAGCAGATCTCCGACGCCCCTCCCGTGCAGCGCGCTCACCATGGCAGGCTCGCCGAGCCCGAGACCTGCGAACTCCCAGGCGTCGACCTCCCGCCGGTCGGAGTCGACTTTGTTCGCGACCACGATGACTGCCCCGCCGTCACGGCGGACCAGCTGTGCAACGACAGAGTCGTCTCCGGTCACGCCCGTGGTCGTGTCGAGCACGAGCAACACGAGGTCCGCCTCGCCGAGCGCCCGGAGGGCCTGCTCGGTCACCTTGGTGTCGAGCGTGTCCCCGCGTTCCACCACTCCCCCGGTGTCGACGACGAGAAACGACCGCCCGTTCCACTCGCATTCGACCTCCAGCCGGTCCCGTGTCACACCGGGGCGGGCTTCGACAATGGCGAGCTGCCTACCTGCGATCCGGTTCACGAGCGTCGACTTCCCGACGTTCGGGCGCCCGACCACGGCGACAATCGGCAACCTCGGCGAGCGTCCCACGGTCATCGGCCGGCCTCCAACAGCCGGCGCAGCGACGCCCCATCCGTCGCGACGACCTCCACGGCCAACGGGAGGTCCTGAAGCGAGGGCCCGTCGATGAACCGGTCCTTTGACAGGCAGACGTCGGGCAACAGGTAACGGCCCCCCGGAAGCTCTTCGGCCAAGGTCCTAGAGAGATCGGCACCGGTGATCAGACCCGCGACCGCGATGTTGCCACCGAAGAACTCGTTGGAGACGGCCAGGATGCGGACCTTGCCGAAGCCGTGGCGGTCCAGCAGCGGCCTCAGCACGAGAGAGCCGTAGCCACCGGTGAGGATCGTGATCGGCGCGTCCTGCGCCGCGCGTGATGGGCGGGCGCCGAGACTCACCTTGGTTGTCCGCGGCGCGCGATAGCCCTCGGCGGGTGCACCCTCGACCCAGGCGAAGAACCCGGTCCTCGCGGGGGCGACCACGCCATCGGCCGGATGAGAGACGCCGGATTCGAAGGCCTGCTCGAACGACCGCACCATCCCGACACCGTTCTCGTGCTGTGGGAAACCTTCGTACTCGCCGGGCTCAGGAAACGGCATGCCCGCGAGCAGGTAGTACTCGTCCGATGCCCACACGACCCGACGCCCGACCGCGTGGCTGAAGCGCTGCTGCCACTCGTGCACGGTTTCGACGGTCGCCCCCGCCTCTGTGCTCGTGTGCGGCCGCATCGTCGGCTCCTTGGAGTAGCGGCTGACACCGAGAGGCACGACGGCCACGGTGACGAGCTCGGGAAATCGATCGAGGATGCCGGCAAGGGTCCCGTGCAACACCGCCGCGTCGTTCACGCCGGGGCAGACCACGATCTGACCGTGGACTTCGATCCCATGGTCCAGTAGGCAGCGCAGCCACCTGAGGCTGATGGCGCCGCGTCGGTTGCGAAGCATGGCGGACCGGACGTCGGGGTCGGTGGCGTGGATGGAGACGTAGAGGGGCGACAGCCGTTGGTCGAGCACCCGCTCCAGGTCGACCTCGGTGAAGCGCGTGAGAGTCGTGAAATTGCCGTAGAGGAACGAGAGCCTGTAGTCGTCGTCCTTCACGTACAAGTTCCGCCGCATGCCCTTGGGCAGCTGGTAGATGAAGCAGAACTCGCAATGGTTGTCGCAAGTGCGCACGCGGTCGAAGATCGCGGCGGAGATCTCGAGCCCGAGTGGCTCACCTGCTTGCTTGACGACCGTGACCTCGAGCTCAATTCCGCCGCGGACAACCTCGAGCTCGACGATCGACTCGTCCGCGAGCAGCTGGTACTCGATGACGTCACGGGGCACCTGTCCGTTCATCGAGCGAAGCTCGTCGCCCGGCCAGACCCCGAAACGTTCAGCCGGCGAATGCTCGGCCACGGCCACCACCTGCGGTAGTGGCATTTCCAAAGGCTACCCTGGTCTACCGTGACATCGGCTCGAGAGCAGCCTTTCCGGGAGGTCGGCCACGTCGAGCTCGTCCTGCTCGCGCAGCCGCGAGGCTTCTGTGCCGGGGTTGAGATGGCCATCAAGGCGCTCGCGTGGATGGTGCGCGTCTTCGAGCCTCCCGTCTACTGCTACCACGAGATTGTTCACAACCGGCTCGTCGTCGAGGAATTCCGGCGCCAAGGCGTCGTGTTCGTCGACGATGTCGACGAGGTCCCGCCCTCGACGCCTGTCATGCTCTCCGCCCACGGATCTGCCCCCGAGGTCGAACAGGCGGCGGCGTCAAGAGGCCGCGTCGTGATCGACGCCTGCTGCCCCCTCGTGACCAAGGTCCACCACGAGCTCAAAGTGCGGGCCAACAAGGGCTACACGGTGCTCTACGTCGGTCACGCCGGTCACGAGGAAGCCATCGGCACGATGGCGGTCGCGCCCGACGCCGTCCATCTCGTCGAGCATGAGGACGATCTCGACCGGCTGGAGCTCGACCCGGATGCTCGCGTGGCGCTGCTCGCCCAGACCACGCTCGCCCACGACGAATGGGAGGGAGTCGTCGAGCATGCACGCGAGCGGTACCGGGACCTGTGGATGCCGGGACGTTCCGATCTCTGTTACGCGACGACCAACCGTCAGAGCGCGGTCAAGGCCGTGGCGCCTCGCTGCGACGCGATGGTCGTGCTTGGCTCGGCCAATTCATCGAACACCGTCGCTCTCGCAAAGGTGGCTGCAGCCGCCGGCTGCCCGAGAGTGCTCCGAGTCAACGCCCCGAGCGAGGTGCCGGACGACCTCACCGGAGTGGTCGGCGTCACCGCCGGCGCGTCAGCTCCGGACTGGCTGATCGACGATCTCCTCGAGCTGTTGGCCCCGACAACAGGCGTCGAGGTTGTGCACACCACCGACGAGGACGAGTACTTCCCTCCCCCGCCAGAGTTGCGTGACCTGCTCCGTTGCCTGGAGATCGCAGCGAGCCTCGCTCTCGGCGCCCGCCCGGAGGGTTCGCCTCTAACCGCGACAGACCGCACTGTCACCGCAACCGACATGCTCGCGGCGGCTTCAGCCAGTCGCTCGGTGTGAACGCCCGCGCCCGGCGCCGCAGTCGGCAGGTCGACGAGTTGATCGATCGTGTCGCCCTCGATGACCTCCTTGCCTCGCAAGGCCCAGTGGAGATCTCCCCGATCGCGATCGTGATCGCGGCGTACAACGAGCGCGACAACATCGCACAGGTGGTCGCGGGTATGCCGAAGGAGATCTGCGGGCAGCCTGCCTCGTTGATCGTGGTCGTCGACGGCGACGACGATGGCACCGGGGCCGTGGTTCGCGCCTCGGGTCACTACGCCTGCATCGCTCCGGTCAATCGGGGCCAGGGCGCGGCTTTGCGACTCGGCTACCGGATCGCTCGCGACTACGGCGCCCGTTTCATCGTGACATCGGACGCAGACGGGCAGACGGACCCCGATGATCTGGAGCTCGTTCTCGGACCGGTGATGTCGGACCGGGCCGACTTTGTCAACGGCTCTCGACGCCTCGGCCAGTCTCACGGCACCGACACCGTGCGCAACACGGGAGTCGTCTTGTTTGCGGCGTTGATCTCGTTCCTCACGAGAACGCCCGTGACCGACACGGCGAACCCTGTGCGCGCCTTCCGGGCGGAGCTGCCCGCCGAGCTCATCCTCGAGGAGCCCCAGTATCAGGCACAGGAGCTGCTGATCGCGGCGATCATGCACGGATGTCGCTACGAGGAGCGGCCCGTGACGATGCGAGCTCGACTTGCCGGCGAGTCCAAGAAGAGCGGGAACCTCCTCTACGGCCTCCACTACGGCCGTGGGGTCCTGCGCACCTGGCTGAGGGAGCGCAGGCGCGGGCCTGCTCAGCGGCTCGCTGCCTGAGATTCCCCAACCGACGCCGGCGTGCCGGCCGTTCCCGGCCCCAGAGGTGCGAGTGCTCTCTGACTGAAGCCCACCGCGCCACGACGCGAGTCGCTCAAGTGCTCGTCCCGGCCGGGCACTCCTCGCCAGCACCACGAAAGCAGCGCCACAAGCACGACGATCGCACCCGACGCCGCCACGAAGGGGACCCAGGGATGCAATGCGAACAGTGCTCCCGCCCCAAGCGCCGCGACAGCGGTCGCGCCCGTCTGTGCCGTCGAACCGGCTCCTTGGGCGCGCCCGAGCTGGCGGCTCGGAACGCTGTGCGCAAGCTGCGACGCGAGTGCCGGCCCTGCGACCGCCACCGTGACGGCCTCGGCCGCACCAAGGCCCACCAGCAGCCAGACGGAGTGGAGGAACGGGTAAGTGGACGCAAAGGCGGCCGACATGAGCGTTGACGCCCCTGCCAGGTAACGGCGGTCGAAATGATCGACCAGCCAGCCGCCGGGAACCGACATCGCAGCGAAGGGCACCGCGAACAACGTCCACGACAGGCCGATCTGCCATCCAGTGGCACCTCGCAGGTGCAACAGAAGGCTCCAGCAGACCTCGTACACGCCGATGACGAGACCCGCGCCGGCGTAGCCCATGACCACGCCGAGCACGCTGCGGTCACGCCACAGCACGACTCGCGGCGCCTGAAGGTGCTGGTGTCGCGACCCAGTCTTCGGCACTGCGATCAACACGGGCAAACAGGCCAGCAGCGATGCCAGCGCCGCCGCCACGAACAGCCAGCGCATTCCCGATGTGCCCACCAGGCCGCCGATGAACGGCCCGATCGCGAGTCCCACCGTGCGGGACCCGAAGAGCGTGCCGTAGGCGCGGCCCTGCTGAGACGGGGACACGACCTCGCCCACTGTGGCGTTGTTCGCGACATCGACGACTCCAGCGCCCGCACCCTGCAGGCTCCGCACGAAGAGCGCGGCGATGGGCGAGCCGATCAGGGCAAAGGCAACGCTGGCCACCGCGAAGGTCACGAGGCCGCCCAGCTGGACGGGCCTGCGCCCGATCCGGTCCGAGAGTCGACCGACCGGGTACTGCACGAGGATGGCCGCCAAGAAGAAGGCCGCCATCACCACTCCAACAAGGGCAACCGGCGCGCCCAGCTTGCGAAGGTAGAGCGGGAGGAGCGGTATCACGCAGCCGGCCCCCGCCCATTCGACGAAACTCGAAAGTGACAGCGCGACGATCACGCGCCCGGGGCCCTGAACCTTCCGGGCCTCGCTGGAGGTCGGTGAGGCCACGCTCAAGATTGGCTCCTCCGACGGGCCGGGCGCCTGGTGTCACGGGCATCGCGCGCCTTGGCGCAAGCCGCGGCCGGGTGCGGCTCCAACAACGAGTCGAGGTGGGCGAGAAGCTGCTCGCGCACCGAGGAACGCAGGTCCTCGTCCAGTGGCGCGAGGCTGAGCAGCTCGGCGAACCACAGGCCGTCGGCGGCAAGCCGGATGAGGCTCGCGTTCGCCGGAGGGAGGCCATCGGACACGAGGGCCTGCTGCCAGGCCGCGAAGCGATCGCGAAGCGGCTCCAGGAGCTCGGTGTCGGCGGCCACACCGGCGATGACAGCAGCGCCGAGGCGCTGCTCCCGGCTTCCCTCGACGTCGCCGGACGGAGCGAAGGTCGCCTCGAGGTATGCCCGCGTGAAGGCTCCAGGTCGACCCGACCCGGCACCTTTCGTCGCGAGATCCTCGTCGAAGCGTGAGCTGAGACGCTCCACCATGGCCGCGACGAGCGCGGACCGCGTGGGGAAGTGATAGAGGATCCCGCCTTTGCTGATGCCGGCCTCGCTCGCCGCGGCTTCGAGCGTGAGATGGGCGACGCCGTCGCGAAGGACAACCTCCTCCGCGCCGAACAGGATCCGTTCGCGGGTCGCTTCAGCTCGTGTCATCTGCCAACTATACCGTCCAGACGGTATAGTTGGCACGAGAGCGGTCCGTGGGCGAGCTCAGCGCTCGGCGAAAACCGACTCCTGGAACCACTGCCAGGTCCCGCGGATTCCTTCCTCCCGGCTGATGCTGGGCGCGTAACCGAGAACCTGTTTCGCGAGTTCGTAAGAGGCGAAATTGCGCTCGACCTCACCCGGGCGCTTCGCTCGGTACTCGATCGGATGGTCCGGCACGCCGGCCGCGGCGCGGCACAGGTCGGCCAGCACCTGCACGGTGGTCTCGACACCGGACGCGATGTGCAGCACAGTGCCGCCGGTCACGTCGCTCTCGAGTGCGAGCTCGATCGCGCGACAGATGTCGTCGACATGGGTGTAGTCACGCGATGCAGAGCCGTCACCGTAGATGACGATCGGCTCGCCACCGTTGATCGCCCGGAAGAAGGTCGTTATGGCACCCCGCTTGCGAGCGCTCCACGGCCCGTAGGCGTTGGCGAAACGAAGGGCGATCGTGCGAAGTCCGTAAGCCTTTGCGAAGGCGTGCGCGTAGCCCTCACCCGCCAGCTTGCTGGCGCCGTACGGGGAGATCGGCTCGGGAAGCGAGCGCTCGTCGACAGGCGGCACGGCGTCGCCGATGAGCGCTCCGCCCGTTGACGCCAGCACGGTGCACCCTATGCCCGCCCGCCTGGCGGCATCGAGGACCTGGAAGGTGCCGAAGACGTTCACGTTGAAATTCGTCGCAGGGTCCTCGACCGACCTCACGACCGAGCCCGCTGCCGCAAGGTGCACAACCGATTCGAACCCCACGAGCGCGTCGTCCAAGGTCCCGGCATCACGGATGTCGCCCTCGACAAGCTCGGCGTCGACTCCGTCCAGGTGAGCGGCGTCACCCGTCGTGAGATTGTCGAGCACGCGCACGGCGCGCCCGCTCTCCACGAGTCGTCTCACCAGCGTCGCTCCCACGAACCCGGCACCGCCGGTCACGAGAACACCTCGTGTGTCAGCCATCCTCGACCACGCCGGGAAGTTAGCAGGCGCCCAGCCCGATGCCGGAACTGCGACCGCGCGCGGCCGCCCGGCGGCGCAGCGGCGCAGCGGTAGCCCGCTAACGCCGGAAACTGGCCTCGGCCGCGTCGAAGGCCCGCTGGATCGCCGCTCGCACGCGCATTGACTGTTCGGTGATCGCCTCCCGCCCGACGCGAGCCCTCCTGCGCTTTGCCGCCGGGTCCAGGGTCTCACCCGACTGGTCCAGACTTCCCGCATCGGCCGGGTTGCAGGCGGGGACCGGCGGCCCGATCACGACGTTCACCCGCCTTGGGCGAGGAAACGACGATCCGCGCGGCATGGCGCGTTCCGAGCCGCCGATGCCGACCGGAACCACGGGGACACCTGCGCGCAACGACAGGTATGCCACCCCGTCCTTGAGCTCTTGTACCTCCGGCCCCGATCGCCGCGTGCCCTCGGGGAACATCACGAGAGGCTCCCCTCCCATGAGCACAGCCTGACATCGTTGCAGTGCCTCACGGTCCGCCCCCGATCGGTTCACGGGGAACGCGCCGCACGCGACAAGTAGGCGACCGATCAGCTTCGACTTCCAGACCTCTTCTTTCACTATGTAGCGGAGTCTTTGCTTCCTCGTGATCCGGGCAACGATGAGCCAGTCGACGTAGGAGCGGTGCACTGGCGCAACAATGAAGGCGCCTCCGGCGGGCAGGTTCTCCCGGCCCATCACCGTTCCGGGGAAGTACAGCCGGGATACGCCGACGGCTATGAAGCGGCAGATCCTGTAGACGATGAGGTCCCCTCGCGACGGCGGCGTCACCACCGCACCGGATGCGCTCACAGCTGGGAGATCACCTCCTCCACCACAGACTCGATGCTGCGTCCGGTCGAGTCCAGCACGATCGCGCCCGGCGGGGCGACGAGAGGGGACGCCGCCCGGGTTGAGTCGATCTCGTCGCGACGTCGGATCGACTCGGCTGTCACGGCGAGGATGTCCGGGCCGGCCGTTTCCTCCGCAGCGCGTCGCCAGGCGCGCTCGGCCGAGTCGGCGGTGAGGAAGATCTTCAGGTCCGCATCGGGAAACACGACGCTGCCGATGTCCCGGCCTTCGACGACTCCCCCACCGTTGGCTGCCACCCAGGCCCGCTGGCGACTCACGAGCTCCGCGCGCACCTCCGGATGGGCCGCGACAATCGACACCGCCCCGTTGACCCAAGGCGCGCGGACCTGCTCGGTCACGTCCTCGCCGTTGAGCACGACACGCTCGCCGACGCTCAGGTTCATGGATCGCGCGATCGCCGCACAGCCCTCGGCGTCGGCAACGTCGATACCCCGCTCGAGCGCCTCCAGCGTCACGGCGCGGTACATGGCACCGGTGTCGAGGCGCTCGAGGCCCAGCCGCCGAGCCACCTCCTTCGCCACGCTCGACTTGCCGGCACCCGCCGGGCCGTCGATGGCGATGACCGGTCGGCGTCCGCCGGGCCTGCTCAGCCCGAAGCCGTGCTCGCCGAGCGAATGCCGAACACGCTCCGCCGCGTCCGCGGCCACCGTGAGAATGAGGACGCCTCGCGGCCGGTACTGAGAATGGACGATCTCCAGATCCTCGATGTTGACCCCGAGCTCTCCCGCGATCGTGGTGACCTGGGCGAGCACGCCCGGGCGGTCGGGGATGACAACGTGCAACTCGGTGACCGAGCTCGGGCGGCTTGCGCGCGGTGGGAGGTTTCGCCGGGCGAGCTGAGCGCGATCCAAGAGCGCGACAAGACTCGGGCGATCTTCCTCGGCGACGATGCGCCGAACCTCGTTCAGCCTCGCGATGAGATCGTCGAGGACCGGGAGGATCGCGGGCGCGTTGTCGCGGCAGATGTCCGGCCAGATCGCAGGCGACCCGGCTGCGATCCGAGTCATGTCCCGGAAGCCTCCGGCAGCGAGCCTGAGCAGCGCAGTGTGGGCGTCGGTCGCTTCGGTCGCAAGCCCCATGAGGGTCGCGGCGGTCAGGTGCGGCACATGGGAGACCACAGCCACGAGGTCGTCGTGGCGGTCGGGCGCCAGCGCCACCAGGTCGGCACCGAGGCTGGCTATGACGGACTGGATCGTGGAGAAGGCCCTTGGGTCGGTGGACGAGGTGGGTGTGAGGACCCACGTCGAACCCGCGAACAGCTCCGGGTCGGCGCCGTCGGGCCCCTCCTGCTCCGATCCGGCCATCGGATGTCCGCCGACAAAGCGAGGGTGCGAGACTTCCGAGACGATCGGCCCCTTGACGCCGCCGACGTCGGTGACGACGAGCTCGCCCGATTGATCCTCGACCAGCAGGGCGTTCACCTCGGCGACGATCGCGGCCACCGGTGTCGCCACGAACGCGACGGCCGCAAGATGGTCAACGCCGAGCTCGTCGACAGCTCCCAGCTCGTGGGCGCGCCGCGCCCGGGCGTCATCGATATCGTGGCCCGTCACCCGCCACCCCTGGGCCCGCAGAGCGAGAGCGATCGATGTGCCCACCAACCCGAGGCCTGTCACCTGCGCGCGTTGCGTGGTGGCTCCAGTGCCCCTGCCGGCGGGATCAGTCGGGGAGGTCATCGCGAAGCCCGCGCGCACCCTCGAGATAGACGTGGTGCAGCGCTTCTCTTGTGCGCTCGGTGTAGAAGTGCATCAGGACCCGGATGCAGCGTGGCATCGCGCCCGTGATGCCGAGCTCGCTGGCACAGATGAGCGGCACGTCACCGAGCCCGAGTGAGCGCGCCGCGGTTGCCGGGAACATCGAGGTGACGTCGTCGGTCGCCGTGAACAGGATGCTGACCAGGTCGTCGTGATCGATTCCGTTTCGCTCCAGCATGGAGCCGACGAGAGCCCGCACCCGGTCGTTGACCTGTTTGGAGGTGTCCTCGTCAAGGGTTGTCGCGCCCCGGAGGGCCCGCAAGACCGCTGCCATGGGCGGGGAGCCTACCTACCCTTTGGTCGGCGGGCGATGGGCAGCCTCGGCGAGCGACCGCACCTCGGAGGCCTCGAGCGGTCTCCAGGTGCCGGGGCGCAGCGAGCGGTCGGTGATCGGCCCGATCCTCGTGCGGACCAGCCTGAGGACAGGATGGCCGACCGCCTCGCACATGCGGCGCACCTGCCGGTTGCGCCCCTCGTGGATAACTATGCGGATCACGCCCGGTGAGACGGCCGCCACCCGGGCCGGGGCTGTCGTCTCACCGTCGTCGAGCAGGACGCCCTGTCTGAGACTACGGAGCGCTCCGGGGCCCGGGACACCTCTGAGCTCCGCTAGGTATTCCTTCTCCACACCGAAGCGAGGGTGAGCGAGCAGCTGCGCGAGAGTGCCGTCGTTGGTCATCACGAGCAGTCCCTCGGTCTGGCGGTCGAGGCGTCCGACGGAGAAGACGCGTGGTGTCGCAGGCACGAGCTCGAGCACGCTGGGGCGCCCCTGTGGGTCGTCCGCGGTCGTCACGACCCCGGCAGGCTTGTTCAGCAGGTAGTACACAAGGCCCGGCAGGACCCCCACCGGTGCTCCGTCGACCGCCACGAGGTCCTTCTCGACCTTGACGCGTCGGCCGAGGACGGCGACCTCGCCGTTCACAGTGACCCGCCCCTCGGCGATCAGCTCCTCGCAGGTCCGCCGGCTGCCGTAACCGACCCGAGCGAGCACCTTCTGGAGCCGCTCGCCTTCGGTATCGCTCACTCCCCCGGCTCGGAGCGCAGCACGTTCTCGAGCATCTCCACAGTCGAAGCCGGCGGGACGAACGCCACGAGCGGAGGCAGGTCCTCGATCGAGTCGAGGCCCAGACGCTCCAGGAACATCGAGGTCGTCCCGAACAAGATGGGCTGTCCGGGGCCCTCATCGCGTCCGACGGCTTGCACGTAGCCCCGCGCGACCAGCATCCTCATGACGCTCTCGACATTCACGCCACGAATGGCCGAGACCTGTGATCGGGAGATCGGCTGCTTGTAGGCCACGACAGCGAGGGTCTCGAGCGCCGCAGGCGACAGCTTCTGTGGACCGCCGTCCAGCACGAAACGTTCCACGTAGGCCGCGTAGGCCTCGCTGCTCTGGAACCGGTACCCGCCGGCAACCCTCGCCAGGCCAAAGCCGCGGCCGTCGGCCTCGTAGCCAGCTGCGAGCTCACGGCACAGCTGCTCCACGCGCTCGACTGGGAGCTCGAGAAGTTCGGCCAACAGCCCGGGCGGCACGGGCTCGGTCGCGACCGTCAGCACGGCCTCGATGGCCGCGGACTCGCCTCGGCCTCCAGCAGGTCTCTCGGCCGGATCCTCGTCGGAGCCCTCGGGCGCCGATCCAGGCTCGGGAGCGCTCATCCCCGGTAGTCGAGATCCGCGAGCGAAACCGAGGCCGGTTGACGCCAACCGAGTTCCCCGAGCGCGTCCCGGCCGTCCCCGGCCTCCGGCGTAGCCTCGAACAGCCCGCCTGTCCACAGCACCCGCAGCTCGCCGAAGGTAGTTACCTGCTCGAGCTCGACCAGGCCTTGCTTGTACAGCTCGAGAAGACCGAGGAAATGCACGACCACTTCCATCCGGGTGTCTGCTGCCATGGTCAGTGCACGGAAACTCGTCGGCGAGGACCAGGGCAACGAAGCGCACAACGCTTCGACGACTTCGGCCACAGTGACCTCGTCGACAAGGACATGGTCGACTTCGACGCGAGGCGTCGGCCGGGGCGCGAGCGCCCTCAGAGCCGCTGCGCGAACATCCTCGGGGCTCAGATACGCGAGCAGGTCCGGCTGGAGGCCCCCGAAGCGCTCGTCGAGCCCGGCGAGGCGAGGCCATGACCTCGACGCAGCCAGCTCGGCGCTGGCGAGTTGTGCTCCCGCAGCGGAGAAGGTCGTGCACTCGACCAGGCGCGCCAGCAGGTAGTCGCGCTCTTCCAAGAGGGCCAGACCCTCCTCGTCGGGCTCGTCGCGGCCGGGCAGGAGCCTTCGGCATTTCAGCTCGACGAGGGTCGCGGCGATGACCAGGAACTCGGTGGCGACTTCCAGGTCGAGCCGCTGCATCGCCTCGACCTCGGCCAGGAAGGCATCGACGATGTCGGCCAGAGCGACCTCATACAGGTCGACCCGCTGCTCGGTGATCAGCCGTAGCAACAGGTCGAAGGGCCCCTCGAAGACGTCGGTGTGGACCTTGTACCCCACACGAGCGAGGTTACCGGCCACGCGCGCCCGACGGTCGGATACCCGATGACCAAGGAATTCCCGGCCTTGGGGCGCCGCCAAGTATCCTTCACGCGATGGATCGGGTCTTCTCCGGGGTGCAATCGTCCGGCGCGCCGCATGTCGGCAACTACTTCGGCGCTTTCCGCCAGTGGGTGACGGACCAGCACACCGCCGACTCGGTTTTCTGCGTCGTCGATCTCCACGCGCTCACCATCGAGCAGGATCCCGCTCAGGTCCGGAGTCGCACGCTCGAGACGGCTTCATGGCTGTTCGCGAGCGGCCTCGACCCCGAGGTCTGCATCGTCTTCGCCCAGAGCCATGTGCACGAGCACACAGGGTTGAGCTGGCTGCTCGAGTGCACCGCGACCTTCGGCGAGCTTCAGCACATGACCCAGTTCAAGGAGAAGAGCAAAGGCAACAAGTCGGTGAGCGCAGGGCTGTTCACCTATCCGGTGCTCATGGCCGCCGACATCCTCCTCTACGACACGGACAAAGTGCCTGTCGGAGACGACCAGCGCCAACATCTCGAGCTCGCCCGTGATCTTGCGGTTCGCTTCAACGGCCGCTACGGCGAGACCTTTGTCGTCCCTGAGGCCGTCGTACCCAGGCTCGCTGCCAGGGTGATGGATCTCCAGCATCCGGAGCGCAAGATGTCCAAGTCGGTGACCTCACCGCTCGGCACCATCGACCTGGTCGACGAGCCGGACGCGATCGTTCAGAAGATCCGCAAGGCGGTCACAGACACCGACGGCGAATTCCGCTACGCCCCTGAGCACAAGCCCGGGCTCTCAAACCTCATAGAGCTCTTCGCGGCCGCGTCGCAACGCTCGATCGAGGACGTCACCGCTTCCTACGACCGCTACGGCCCTTTGAAGGCCGATCTCGCCGAGACGCTCGTCGAGGTGCTCACCCCCGTTCGGCAACGCTATGCCGATATCACCGCGGATCCGGGCGAGGTCCCTCGCCTGCTCGAAACAGGTGCCGCCAAGGCGAGTGCGATCGCCTCGAAGACTCTCGCGCGGGCCCGGCAGGCCATCGGGCTCCTGGCGCCATAGCGGCCGTTTCCGGGCCTCATAGCGGGCCCCGGCGCCGGCCACGGGCCGCCCGCGCCATGGCGAGCCCGCGGGCTCAAAAGACCAGGTTGAAATACCAGTTCTCGACGTCACCGAGGATTCGCGACAGCAGGCTCTGGTCCAAGAAGACAAGCAAGAGCACGACCACCATGAAGCCCATCCGCATCCGGTAATACGCCGGCAGCGCAGAGACCGGCAGCAACCGCTCGACGAGCGCCGAACCGTCGAGCGGCGGGATCGGCAGCAAGTTGAACGCCGCGAGGACAACGTTCACGATCCCGAAGTAGAACAGGATCTGTTCGAGGAGGGCCCACTGCGAAAGGGGGGCGTAGTAGCAGATGAGCGTCTGGCACGACTGGGGCGGAACCCACACGTGGAGCAGCTCGTGCAGGCCGAGGCCCGCGATCGCCGCCAGGATGATGTTGGTGGCCGGGCCGGCAAACGACACGAGCACCGAGTCGTTGCGAGGATGGTGCAAGCGGTTGATGGACACCGGAACGGGCTTGGCCCAGCCGAAGACGGGCGCACCGGTCAGCGCGAGGACCACTGGCACAACGATCGAGCCGAGCGGGTCGATGTGCTTGAGCGGATTCAAGGTGAGCCGGCCGGCACGCTTGGCCGTGTCGTCGCCACACCAGAGAGCGACCACACCGTGGCTCACCTCGTGGAGCATCACGGCGGGGATGAACACGATGAGGAAGATCAGTGTCTGTTCGTTCAACACGTGGTGGCGAAGCGCGAGCACGGCGACACCGACCACGACCGCGGCAATGACGATGTAGGTAGGCAACCGCTGGTTGGATTTCAGCGAGCGCCACTGCGCTCCGGTGCTCAACGTCGAACCGAGGCGCACTCGATGCAGAGAGCGGTGGCCGGCTGGGCCTCGAGACGAGCGGAGGAGATCGGCTTGCCGCAGCGCGCGCATGTGCCGTAGGTGCCCAGCTCGATCTTGCGCAGCGCCGCCTCCACGTGCTCGAGCGACTCTTGGAGCTGCGCGGCCAGCGCCTCTGCCTCACCGCGCTCGGCCGTGACCTGCGAGGAGTCGGCGAAGTTCGCGTCGTAGGTCAGCGTGCCATCCTCGCCGAAACCGATCTCCTGCAGCTGACGTACCAAAGATCCGCGTTCCTCCTCGAGGAGCGCGCGGTAGTCGACACCAGCTGCTTCGTTCGCCACGGCGCAACACTAGTCCCAGCGCGACCCGGCGCGGCCTGCAAAGTGTCGCCTGCGACGCGAACCGATCAGAGAGCCGGTGCCGCGCCGGGCGCGCCGCCGCGTCTCAGCGTGCCGGTGAGGCTCAGCGCCGCCCCGCCGCGCCTGGAGCGGGGCTTGTCGCGCGGGTGACCAGTGCCCGGGGATGGGCCTGTTCGTAGACGCGGCGCAGCAGTTCAGGCGAGACCTTCGTGTAGACCTGCGTCGTCGTGATGGTCGCGTGCCCGAGCAGCTCCTGCACCACGCGTATGTCCGCGCCGTGCTCCAGTAGGTGTGTGGCACACGAATGCCGGAGCACATGAGGCGACACCCGGTCCTCGAGCTTGACCTTCGTGGCGGCGGTCCTGACGACCTGCCACACCGCCTGGCGTGACATCCTCCTGCCACGCGTCGAGATGAACACCGCTTCCGCGTCGACCCGTCGCGCCCAGCGCGCGGGGGCCATGGCGCTGCGCCCCTGCGAGCCCAGCCAGACCTCCAGCGCCGAGACAGCGTGGCTCCCGACCGGGACGAGGCGTTCCTTCGACCCCTTCCCGTAGGCGACGGCCAAGCCCCGACCGAGGTCGAGGTCGCCTAGTCGAAGCCCGGCCAGCTCCGAGATGCGCATCCCGGTCGCGTAAAGGGTCTCCAAGATCGCCCGGTCCCGCAGTGCGCGCGGGTCCTCACCGATGACTGCCGAGAGCAGGAGCTCGACTTCTGTCTCAGAAAGCGCTTTCGGGATGGCTTGGGGGATTCGCGGCGTCGAGACGCCCTCGGTCGGGTCGACCCTAGCCCCACGCTCGTCAACGCAGAACCGATGCAGGCCACGAACAGCTGCGAGCGCACGAGCGGTCGAGCTGGCCCGCCGCGTTTCGCTGAGGAGCGCCACATAAGCCTCGATAAGGCCGACATCTGCCTCCAACAGCGTCACGCCACGGTCGGCGAGGAAATGCTCGTACGCGACGAGATCACGCCGGTAGGCCGAGATCGATGCCGGCGCTCGCCCGCGCTCCACGGTCAGGTATGAGAGGAACTCCTCGGCGTCCCGGCTCAGCTGGGCCTTCGCGGCCAACGACGCCCCTCAGCCGGACGGATGTGAGGCGGGACGCGGCATCTCGAGGAACGAGCGAGCCAGCAGCAATCCGACGATCGTCTTCGCATCCGCGATGTCGCCGGTCGCGATGAGCTCGTCGACCGAGGAAAGCGAGATTCGCTCGACGACGAGATGCTCCTCCTCTATGCCGTCCGCAGTACGGGTGCCGGCCTTGAGTCCCTCGGCGAGAAAGCAAGTCGTCAGCTCGTCACAGTAACCGGGCGAATTCAGGAACTGACCGAGCTGGGTGAACCGCTCCGCGGTGGCTCCGACCTCCTCGGCGAGCTCGCGCGCCGCGCACAGCTCCGGTGGCTCGCCGGGGACGTCAAGCTTTCCTGCCGGCAACTCGAGCAGCGCTTGGTCGACAGGCCCCCGGTACTGGCGAACGAGCAACACGTGCTCACGATCGATCTCGAGCGGCACTACACACGCGGCTGCGAAGGTCCGCACAATCTCGCGCTCGAAGGTGAACCCGTCCGGGCCTACGAAAGTGCCCACAACCACCCGGAGGCGTTCGCCCGGGTACCGCAACCGCTCGCCGATCTGGCGAAACGTGCCTCGGTCAAGGGGCAAGCCCGCCGTGACTCTCGCCTGCTCCGCCGGTGTTGCCTGCCCGTCGGGCTCAGGAGGGGACATTGTCGAGGTCGTAGAGCCGAGGAGTGCGCTCGTGCGCCCGGTTGAGCGCCGCCCCGACGAGCGCCCGGAACAGCGGGTGGGGCCGGTCCGGCCGGCTCTTGAACTCGGGATGAGCCTGGGTGGCAACCCAGAACGGGTGCCCGGGCAGCTCGATGAACTCCACCAGGCGGCCGTCCGGCGAGGCACCCGAGCAGCTGAGCCCGGCCTCCACGAGCCGGTCGCGGTAACGGGGATTGAGCTCGTAGCGGTGCCGGTGCCGCTCGGAGACGACCTCGGAGCCGTAGATCGCCGCCACCTGCGACCCCGGCTGCAGCTGGGCCAGGCAGGCCCCGAGCCGCATCGTGGCCCCCTTCTCCTCGACGCCGACCTGATCGTCCATCAGGTCGATGACCGGGTGCGGCGTCGTGGGGGCGAGCTCGCGGCTGTTCGCGCCTTCGAGACCGACCACGTTGCGGGCGAACTCGACGACCATCATGTGCAGGCCGAGGCACAGGCCAAGGCACGGTATGGCGTGCTCGCGGGCGTAGCCGGCTGCTGCGATCTTGCCTTCCAGGCCGCGTTCACCGAAGCCGCCGGGGATCACGATCCCGTCGAGGCTGTCGAGGCGGGCCGCAGCGAGCATGCCAGTGATCTCCTCGGCCTGGACCCAGTCGATCTCGACCTTGGCCCCGTGGTGGAAGCCGGCGTGCTTGAGCGCCTCTACGACCGACAGGTAGGCATCGGGAAGGTTCACGTACTTCCCGATGACCCCGATCCGGACGACCTCGGACGCGGCGCGCACCCGTTCGACAAGTGCCTCCCAGCTGGAGAGGTCGATCTCGCGATCCGCCTGGTCGAGGCGCAGGATCCGGCAGACGATGTCGTCGAGGCCTTCCTCGTGCAGGTCGAGCGGTATCTCGTAGATGTTCTCGGCATCGATCTCGGACACGACCGCATCGGTCGACACGTCACAGAGCAGAGAGATCTTGCGTTTCAGGTTCTCCGAGATCGGCTCGTGGCTGCGGCACACGATCACGTCTGGCTGGATGCCACGCCCGCGCAGCTCTGTGACCGAATGTTGCGTCGGCTTGGTCTTCTGCTCCCCCGCCGGGAGCGAATGGGGCACGAGGGTCAAGTGCACGTAGCAGACGTTGTCCCGGCCGACGTCGCGGCGGAACTGCCGGACGGCCTCCAGGAAGGGCACGATCTCGATGTCGCCGACGGTGCCGCCGACCTCGACGATGACAACGTCGATGTTCTCACGTCCGAGCCGGCGGATCCGCTCTTTGATCTCGTCGGTTATGTGGGGAATGACCTGCACCGTCTTGCCGAGGTAGTCGCCGCGGCGCTCCTTGGCGATAACCGACGAGTAGATCTGGCCCGTGGTGGCGTTCGAGTCCTTGTGGAGGTACTCGTCGATGAAACGTTCGTAGTGGCCCAGGTCGAGATCGGTCTCACCGCCGTCCTCGGTGACGAAGACCTCACCGTGCTCGAACGGGTTCATCGTGCCCGGATCGACGTTGATGTAGGGGTCCAGCTTGCACATCGTGACGCG
>Ga0187867_10001183_pt1 | contig 22694 bp, 17 predicted proteins | sample June2016WEW_13_1_FD_132976 | JGI IMG/M metagenome (GOLD analysis project Ga0187867, IMG submission 132976) | Peatland microbial communities from SPRUCE experiment site at the Marcell Experimental Forest, Minnesota, USA - June2016WEW_13_10 | ecosystem: Environmental > Terrestrial > Soil >...
CCTCATTGCCCGAGGCGACGACGACCAGGGCGTTTTTCCGGGCGGCGTAATCAATAGCCTCCTGCTCGGAGAGCGTCAGGGTGTGTCCGCCGACGCTCAGATTGATGACCCGAGCCCCGTGGTCGGCGGCGTAGACGATGGCCTGAGAAAGATCGATGCTGCCGCCATGCCCATCCAGCTCCATGGCCTTAAGCGCCATGATCCGCGCCCAGGGATCGATCCCGGCGATGCCCTTGCCCTCGCCGGAGGAAGCGGCAATAATGCCGGCGATGATCGTGCCGTGTCCTGATAAGTCGCGGATGTCCGGCGAGTTGTCGACGAAGTTCCAGCCGTACACATCGGCTTTCGGCCCCGGGTTGGGGTTCACCCAGTTGGCCCCGGCGAGTTCGGGATGCGCGAAATCCACGCCGGTATCGATCACGGCGACGGTCACAGGGACGGCGGTTGCCGGCAGCACGGTGGAACCGCCATCCTTCAGCCAGCCCACGGCCTTGAGGTACCACTGGTCGAGATAGGCCTGCCCCCAGGTTCCGCGCGAGGCCGCGAACGGTTCCCGCGGCGGCGGGCCCTGGATTTCGCGCGGCTGATCGCCGTCGATCACCTTGCCGCCCTCGGTGACGGTTGATCCGCCTTTGGGAATGATCTTGCCACCGCCCGGCCTCAACGGCACAACGCGGGGAACCTCGACCACGCAACTGCAATCCTGCGGACCGCCCGGGCAATATTCCGCCACGGTCCAGCGGCCCGCCTGGTCGGTCGCCTTGCGGACCCCGTACTGGTCGGCCAGTCCATGGGCGACCATCTTGTCGGTCACGCCGCTGCACGGCGTGTCATTCACGATGAGCCGCCTCGGCTTCTCCGGGATGGGCAGCCGAGCCCCACCGTCTTGCACCATGGCGTCATCGAGCACCACTTTCTCGTGATCCTCGGGTAGAAAGATTATGGTGTCGGCCGGCTTCGTCGGCGGCAGGGTCACCCGGCCGTCCGCGCGGACAGGAACCGGCGGCGGAATCGGCGTCCTCTCGTCCTTGGGAATGATGACGGCCTTGCCGCCAGGAATTTCTTTCTGGGTGCTAAGATCGACCAGGAGGACATCGTTTTCGGCCACGTCGGCGCCCGGCACGAGCCTGGTGGCGGGGCGCTCCTTGCAGGTGTCATCCCACCTCGAGTTCAACCTGGTCATGAGGTCGTAAACGGCGGCCTTGGCGCCGATGGCAGCCCCAGAGGCGGTGGCCAGGTCCCCGGCTTGTGCCCCCAGGAAGTCCAGAGTGGCCAAGTCCCGGTGGAATCGCTCTTTGTCGCACGGATGCAGGGCGGCGACGGCGTCCTCATTGACCGGCGGGGTCGCCTTCATGATGGCCATGGCAGTCTCGGAAAGGTTACTTCTCCGTGAGAGGGTCTGTTCGGACGGGGTAAGCGACACGTAGTGCTCCCCGGCCGGCTGCCGGGGCGCCATGCTTCCCTTTTTCGGACAGAGGGGAGTCTTGGTCGGGTCATCCGCGTCATCTATTATCTTTCGCAAATCATCCGCACTCTTTTGGCATATGTCCGCGTTCTCTTCCCAGTAAGTATACATTGGGTCTTTTTCGTCGTTACTCTGCTCTAACGCGTTGGCCCGTGCGGACCGGGCCAGATTTTGCTGTTCCGATTGCACTTCTTCCCATTTGTTCACAAAACCTTGCCGCTCCTTCTCATTCTCAAAGCACTTTGGCGGATTCGGAAGTTTGATAGGCACCGGGAGCGCAGGGACTTTTTCTGCCGGGGGCGGCGTGGTTGTGGTTGTTTCCCCATCGGGAGGTGTTGGTGCTTTTGCAGGCCCCGTGCCGGCGCATTTGGGCAAACACCCCTGAAGTGCTTTCACCGCATCCTGGATCTGTTTTTTTAAACTTTCCAGGTCTGCCGATGGAGCGTTCGGGTCGCTTTTCTTTTTGTCAATAGCGTCCCGTTTTTCTTTCCTTTGGCTTCCGTCACCCAGCCAGTCGCCCGCCAGTTGTTGCATCTGTTGCACAGCGTCCCTTGAATCCGCTCCTCCTGCTTGCGCAGTGCCCTTCGCCTCGTTGCAGGCCGCCAAAAAATAGGCGTCCAGGAGCGTCTGCAGGGCATCGGCTTCCTCCTGACATAGATCGCATGTCTTGACCTTTTTTTTGGGGCCCTTCTTCCCCGCCGGTGGCTTACTGGTAGTGTCGATGACCTCATCGGGAAGCATCAAGCCGGATTCGGCCTGGGTGGGTGGCGGGGATTTCCGGCCTTGCGCCATCGCGTGATCGGGGGGCATCGCCAGCAAAACCAACCCGAGTGCGAACGAAATCACACAGAGAAACGCCCGTACCGTCCATTTTTTTCCTCGCTCGGGACCGACGACCGCGCGCGACCGGACGATCCTCGTTCCCCACTTCGGGAAAAGGATAAAACGATCGGCGTGTATCGGCCCATGGCCGCCGATGACTCTCACGCTGTCGAATTGTGCGCGCATCAACATCCTCGTATGAGAGACTATATACAACGCTACGCAAAAGAATATCATTTCCATTGCGCACCCCTCAGCGATAATAATCTGGTCATTCCGCTTACCGGCTTTAGCGGGAAGCTGGTCATTCAATTTACCGCCTTAGGCGGAAGGTATCCCGCGCGGGTGGGTGGGCGGGCTGCGAAAGGCGCCCCGCCGCCATTCTCGACGCTCTCCATTCCTGACCTGTCTATGATCACTGTCCATGACCAGAGACGGGGCTGTCAGCGGGGCGCCTTCCAGCCTTCATCGTATTCATTTTTCGTGCGATCACTGCGATTGATTTACCCGTGTTATAAATGAAAAAGGCATACCCTCCGTACCGCCCAACACAGTAAAGTACTAAGGCAATTGAGTCAATCAGGAGATGTATTCTTTACTGAAATTACGGTTTCATACCCTATAACGTCAGGACATTGTGGGATTCGGCCGCTTCGACCTTCAGCCCTCGCTCAGCGTGCTCCCGGCCCTTGTCGAAATCCAGCTCATCCGGGGGCGCCGGGATTCTATATCGAATCCAGAAAGGTGCAGTTCACCCCTCTGGGCTCACGAAAAAGGGCGCGTGGTTCGAAGTGAAAAAAGGAGGCTCATTCGACAGAATGCGCGCGATTGAGGGCTGTCTTTTAAATTCGGTGTCCAGAAACCGCCTGACCTTCGGCCTGTCCCATCCCTTCGGGTGAGAAAAGCCGGTGTAGAGCGACAGGTCCCCTGCGTAGTGAGGAGAAGTTGGGAACCTCTGTGCGTCGGGACTGTTGACAGGCATATTGAAGACGGCAAGATTCAGAAAATCGATAAACCGTTCGTGCCGTACCGTAAAATCGAGCGTATTGCGGGCCTCATTTAAGGATTCCGATGGGGTCCCGAAAAGAAGATAGACGTAAGTCCCTATCCCTGATTTTTTGAGCGAGGCCAGCGCCCTGGACGCAACGGCTAGGTCGATCCCTTTGCCCTCCGAGTCAATAACGCCCTGATCGCCGGACTCAAGGCCAAGCTTCAGCATGACGCACCCGCTCAGTTTCAGCGCCCGGCAAAAATCCTCATCGGCCAGCCTTCTTGTCACTCGCACGAACCCGTACCAGGGCGCACCCGGCGGGTTTGCCGAGAGTTTGCTCAAAAGGGCCGGGCTTATTGCGCTGTCCAGAAAGTGAATGAGCGCCGGGTGAGACGCTGAGCATAATTCGCCAGCTTCGCGTACCGCTGCTTCGGGTGAAACCGGCTCGTAGCGATTTCCTTCCGCTTTTTCCGGACAGAACGCGCAACGATTCCAATAGCATCCGCAAGATGCGCTATAGGGGAGAATCGGGCCTGGTGCAAAGTAATCCCCCAACGGGAACGGATCATAGGAAAACCGGCGGCTGCTGACTATTGCATTGACCCCGGCAAAATCAAGGAGCGCCTGTTCCCCCGGGCCGCTCACAATCCGGTCTACAAGCCCCGAGAAGGGATTGCTCCGGCCCGGCTTGCAAACCCACGAGGTAACCAGGCTGCCTCCCAGCACGATTCGAACACGTTCGCAGCGAGTCCTGATAAAGCCGATAATCGCAAACGCAGTCAACGCCTGGCTGAGGTAGTTCAGGGAAAGGCCGACCGCATCGGGCGAGTGAAGCTCCAGGGCGTTGGAAATTCGTTTTGAGAAGTATTCGTAAAAGGGATTTTCCTGATACTTTTCCGCCGCCCTTAACAGGTCCATGGCGCGAACCGCTGAAAGCTCAGAATGCTGATAGTTAGACAGGCTGAGCCGTACTGTACCGCCGCTTTCTGCAGATTTCCCGATAAGCCGGTTTAAATCGAAAACCGCGCGCTTGTAACGTTGAAGGTCGAGGTAACCCGGCACGCTTCGGACAAGTTCGAGATTACATGCCCGGTTTCGAACGGCCCGCATTGTCCACCTGTCAGAATCACGCGGACTCTTTTCGAACAGATGGAGTATCGCCTCGATGTTTGCGTCGATTATCGAGCATTTCACCCCTGCTGCGACCAAAGTCCCGTAAAGCCGCGCAATACCGGGCGGCGGTTCGGAAGGCTTAACCAGCGGAGGATTAATCAATAGAATCATCAAGCCTCAGCCCTTCCCGAAAAATTTATTTGTAACATCAATTATGGAACAGGGTAAACCGCTAAAAGGCAAATGGAATTCACATGGCTTGCCGATATGGCGGCAAGACGAATATCCAGGCAGGGCTGCCGGTCCGCATCATGGCCGCTATTCCGACATGATGGACCGGTAATATTCTTCGTAGGCAGCGTCCGCGTCATCACAGTTTTGTGCGATGATGTTTCTGAGGTGAGTAAAGGAGTCCAAATCCATTTCCTGAAATTCGATCGCAATGCCTGCCTCGGTCTGCCGGACCATCCTGCCCTTCAGCTTGATTGAAAGAAAGGAAGACGATCCGGACAGGATTATCGAGATTTCCAGTGGGCTGTCGCCGGAAAGGGTATCCATGGTAGTAAGAAACATCCCTTTCATGCTCAGGTTATCGACCATTCCCTTAGTGCTGATTTGGTCGGTATGCACGGTCGCTATGACTTGAAAAGGCACTCGTCTGTTTTTTCGCCTCTCCATTTGATCCTCCGTCAATCAAAAATTAAGAATCGGCATTTCTCGACAACTTCATTGTATTAATCGGATCAATAGCGATTGAACGAAAGGATTCTTTTCGACTTCATCAGCAAGGCGGTAATCGAGCGTCTGGGATCAACGGCGCCTATCCAGGGCGTATGCCTGGGGATCAGACACAGTTTCCGGCCCATTTTCCGGGTACAGTTGGGCGCTGGTGGACCCCGGAGAGCCGGTTTCAGTTGCCGGGAACGACTATTCGATCTCTATACGGGATCCTGGAGAATGCGGGCTTCAAAGTCGAGCCTCGCCCCGCGCGACCCGAGGATTTCCATTCGGCCGATACAGTCTGGACGCTTAATTCTCTGATTGGAATAATGCCGGTTGCGCAAATCGATGAGCAACCGGTCCCCAACCCAGCCCAGGCGGGAGCTGCGCGTTTGCGGGACAGGCTATTTGAACCGGCTTGAACGTTGGTGGAGTCAGCCGTTCATGGCCGGACCCCGGGTCAGTGCATTCCATTCGCCGCGCAAATCAATTCCCATTTAGTATTTCGTGCCAGTCGTCCGAAGACGAACCGGATACCTGATTAATTACGATAGTTTTTATCCTTTTCTCCCTCAAAGCCGAATAATAAACAAAGCAATGATGTGGCCGCCTTTTGGCTGCCAGAGTGAGAACGGAATTGGCCTGAGGCTTGATGGCTGAAGTTTAATACAGAAAATCGCAGGAGAACCTCTCCGTGTCTGAGCTAAACCGCGAGCAGCTTTTAATGGCCGTGATTGCCGGAAGAGGCCCCGCTTACCTGCGGGGGGTGAATCTGGTTTCCATGGACCTTTCGGCCGTAGGGTGGCTGGCCGAGGCCGACCTGCGGGGGGCTGACCTCGAAGGCGCCAATCTGAATTGCGCCAATCTCAGAGGGGCAAATCTGGAAATGGCAAACATGTATTCGGCGAACCTGATTGGCGCCAATTGCGAAGGCGCTAACCTGTTCAAAGTGAAAGCCAATGTGGCCAACCTGAATATGGCCAATCTCCGCGGAGCAAACCTGAGGGAAGCCAACCTGGCAGGCGCAACCCTGGTGCGGGCCGATCTCGAAGAGACCGATCTGGAGGGGGCTGACCTCGAAGGCGCCAATCTGGAAGGAAGCAACCTGACAAGGGCTAGAATTACAAATGTGAATCTCAAAATGACAAATCTGGACGGCGCAGACTTAACAGAAGCCGTACTGGAGGGCCGAAGCGGTCCCGACCCAGCGGGGGAAGCCGGAAATGGGGATTTTCACGGCGCCATTAGAGCAATCAGGCTCGCGGACCTGCTTCAGATCGGGTGCCTTTCACGCTCGAATATGAACATAGAAGTCTATTCGGCAGGCAATCAAGGCAACATCCACATCGGCTCCGGCCGGGTCCTTCATGCCCATACCAGCGGCCTCGATGGCGAAGAGGCTTTCATGAAGATACTCGAATGGGAAAGAGGCCGTTTTATCACCCATCCTTTCATCCCATCAGGCCCGTTCTCTATCGACAAGCCGGTAGAGCATCTTTTGCTCCAGTGGCACCGGCTCCAGGACGAAAGAAAGTTCTCCGACAGTTACTCCAGGGCGATCCACAGAATTAAGAAATACATGCCCGTCGAAGCGCAGGCGTCGGTGGACCTTGTCGAGTTCTTCGAAAAAGAGGGCAAGAGCATCAGCAGCTCTGAGAGGATCGAGATTACCGACGTATTTCATCCTGAAGGCGACGAGGAAATTTTGTGTTCGATATCCACGAATGGCCAAGAGCTCGTAGCTCCTCTGAAGTTTGTGAACCTGGACAGCAACCATCCGCTCCATAGCGAGCTAGCGGGTATCAAGCAGCGCGATCAGATCGGACGCATGGTTTTTGCATATTGACATTCGACGGCGCGGTTTCACAACCTGGAGAACGTCTCCCAATGAACCTGATACTGACAAAAAATGACATTGGAAAACTCGAGGAGATTATTTCGGACCAACTTCTTGATTCGGGCGCCGAGCACGTCGTTTTAGCTGATCTATCGGGGAATTTAATCATGGAGTGCGGTTCGCTGGAAATGGAGGACGTTTTTTCTTTGGCGGCGGTTTCGGCGGCCAATTTCGCGGCAACCTCCGAGATAGCGAGGCTGATCGGCGAGCAGGACTTCGCTCTCATGTACCACAAGGGAGGCAAGCGCAATGTGCACTTTAGCCGCCTGGCCAAGGACTATCTCATTATAACCCTTTTCAATGATAATGTTTCACTGGGTCTGATCCGGCTCAAGTTAGGAAGCGCGATAAATGAAATGCGCGCGATATTTGGAGGGGATCAAGGGAAAAGTCCGTGGCGTTCATAGACCTAAGCAAAAACGAAATCCAGGCCAAGATAGTCTACTACGGTCCCGGCCGAGGGGGCAAGACCACAAATCTGCTATATGTGCATGAATCCATGTCCAGACAGGTTTGCGGTAAAATGGTGAGCGTTGATACAAAGGGTGACAGGACCCTCTTTTTCGACTTTCTGCCTCTAAATATCGGCCAGGTCCTTAACATGACCATTCGCATCCAGCTCTACACCGTTCCAGGCCAGGTCATGTACAACTCCACGAGAAAACTTGTCCTCAGAGGAGTTGACGGAGTGGTTTTCGTGGCCGACTCTCTCAAAGTGCAAAAAAACAAGAATATCGAAAGCCTGGAGAACCTTATTAAAAACCTGAGCGACCAGGGGCTCTCGGTCGGGCAAGTGCCTCTGGTGCTGCAATATAACAAACGTGACCTGATCGAATCCAATATCCCGCTGCTGCCAGTCGCGGAGCTTGAATGCGATCTGAACGATGGGCTGAACGTGCCGTTTTTCGAAGCCAGCGCAGTCTTGGGAACCGGCGTTTACGAGACTTTGCGCGAGATAAGCAAACGAACGGTGAGAAGCATAATCCAGAAGGTCTGCGGCCAAATTGGCTGCTGAGCTCGATAGAACGTTTCCCGCTCCTTTATGTTATCAAAACAACCTGGTTCAAAAGGAAAGCTCATGGTTGACAAACAAGCACGTCACGGCGAAGCCGGGGCGGAAATTGATTTCCGAGCGCTCGAACTGGAAATAGACAAAGAAATAGACAGCCTTTTTGTCCCTGCAGGCAAGCCGGACCGAAACGAAGGACTCGTTCAGACCGGCAACCAGGAGCAGCAGCAAACGATTCAGAGCAGGTCCCCTGGCTCAGGTGCCCAAAGCCGTCCAGTCGCGCAAAATGGAGGCGGCCCGTCTCCCAAATCTTTTGAGGCAGCAACATTGCGGGCCGAATACGATGAAGAGCCGCCGGGCGATACGTTAGACTCTCAGAAATATCATCTCCATGAATTGTCCAGGCTAATCGAAATCTTCAACGCCGCATACCTGAGCCTGGATTGGGAATTCTCCCGGGAAAACATTCAAAAATTCGTCGCTGCCCTTAAGCAGCTTGAACCCTTTACTTCCAGGTCTTCCGACGCGGGGTCTGTTCTCAGGATTATGGATGCCATTCTCAAAAGGTTTGTGGACAGACCCCATGCAGTAAACAGCAAGCTGGTCCAACTGATCCGCGATTCTCAGGGACTGCTTGCCCATTTGCTTCTCATGGAGAGCGAGACGGATCCCTATGAGAAGCAAAGGCTCAAAGACCTGATCGCACGTTTTAAGGAGGTGCGCAGAAGAGCACTCGCAGTCAAAGCCGAGGCAAAAAGACCCAAGATGAAAGAAATCCTGGCGGAGGCAATGCCGCCCGCTCCCAGCGGCAAGCCCCAACCACCTTGTGAACTCCTGTACGCCCCGATTTTATCGACGCAGCACAAAAGTCAGATCGAGGAACTCCGCAATTTAATTGACAAAAGCTGCCGCTCGTTTTCGGAAAACCTTGAGATCATCGATACTGAGCTTGCCTGTCTGCGACAAATCGAGACGACGCTTCGGAGAACACCGGCTCTCGTTCACATAGCGGAGAGACTGCACGAGATCGGAAGCTCACTTAAAGACCAGGCTGATAATTTGCGCGACACAAGAGCCGGGATGCAGGCGCAAAGGACCAAGAGCGCAGAACCTATGGCTGAAAAGGCCGCAGCATGCGAAAAGACCGAGCCCGCCCAGTTCCCGACGCCCGCGCCGGTTCGGCGTGAGGACCTATGCCTGATCGAATCAAACGGGAAATGCGCAGCGTTACCCGCTTCCCGCGTACTCAGGGTGGCGCGCTCACCTAGGAAAAAAGGCCTCAAAATCTTGAAGCGTGGATATGCGACTCTTGCCGATTTCACGCCTCCTTTCCGTGGGGTCAAGAGCGGGGTTTTAGGAGAGTGGACAAAACTGCCGGCAAACGAGCTCAAATCTTACAGGTTCGAACCGTTGGATCCCCATTCGCCGGACCGGGTGGAGACGAGTGGGCCAATGGCGGTGCTGACAAGCGATGGACAAGCCCATAGAATCATATTTGGCGAAATCGTCAATTTCACATCCGATGCTGAAATTTGCACCGGACCCCCAACTGAGGGTCTATGGGCCCGTCTGAAAGCAAATAGCACATTGGGATGCCCGTTTTTGATCCAGACAGCCCGTTTTGCATGCAGGACCAGCTTTCGAGCAAAGGATCGAAGACCGACGGGTGTTGCCGGAGGTAACCAATGGCGCCCGGAGAGCTAGTTCAAAACGAAGAAGGGTTTCAGGCAACCGATCCCGCCCAGTTTTACAACTATGGCCTGGCACTCATGGACGGGCAGTTCTGGGAGGAAGCCATTCAAGAGCTCAGCATGGCGGCCGGGCTCGGGTTCCAGCGCCTCAAATCCTGGGAGCGCTGCGGGGACTGCGCCTTCAACCTGGGCAGATGGGAGGAAGCATTCCGCTTCTATGAGTATGTCTATTCGGATGAAAGTATTGCGGACGAACTGAAAAAAGCCGTGCTGGTAAAGATAACGAGGTGCTCGCAAGCCCAGAAAAAAGAGAATGCCCGTACAGCGGCCATGGCAAAGGGGAATACCAAGACCTATCCGGAAGACCAGCAGGCGGAATCCGAACTGGTCAATCCATCTGTCCTCTCGCTCGGCTACTATTCGGTCGATCCTGTCATCGGCCATACGGTCACATCCTGGACAGACCCGAAGGGCAAGACTCTCGCCGGTTGCGCTCGTTCTTATCGAGTGAACGACCTGCTGCACATCGGATCGAGCTCTCTAGTTGTGGAACTGGAAGAACAGAGCAGCGGGAAAAAATATGCGGGCCAGACCTTGAGCGGGAAACTCAGGAATGCTCTTCCAGCCGAAAAGCTGGCCTTGTGGGCACAGGGGCTTATGCCGATCAATTCCCGCCATCTGATCAGGCTCTACGATCTGGCCAACGTAAACGGACACTTGTTCATAGTGAGGGAACATCTGCCGCTTTCGTTGAGCGACCTGCTGACATCGGGCGTGAACATGCCGATTTCTCTTGCCGTGAGGTTGGCCTATCAGGTGCTGGAAGGCTTGGGGGACCTGCATCTTCATATAGGGACGGGCGGCAGAATACAGAACCTGTTCCATCTCGACCTGCGTCCCTCGCGCGTCCTTTTGCGCAGAGACAAACCTTATCTCAAGATAAATAACGGAGGCCTCTGGAATGAGATAGCGAAGACCAGCCCGGCCAGAACGAACTTAAGAGAGCTTCCCCTGCCCTATCTTTCCTACAGGGCGCCTGAACAGTTCAGGACCTACCTTGCGCGCAAAAGACCTCCGGTTTTTACCGATATCTATCTTTTCGGGGCGCTCTTTTACGAAATGCTGACAGGGACCCTCGCGTTCAAGGCATCTTCCTTCGGCGAATATGAAATCCAGCACTGCGAACAGTACCCCTCGCCGCCCAGGGTGTGGAGGCCCGAAATTCCCGAAAACCTGAACGAGCTTATAATGAATTGCCTGACATGCGATCCAATGAGGCGGTTTCGGAGCACCACCCAGATATCGCTCGCTCTGGAGAAGTCTTTCCCCGCCGAGGTAGCCCGCCCAAGGGACGACTTATATGAAAAATACCTCGAAAAACTGGAACATGCCTGAAAGTCCCGCAATTCCGTCCGCTGCCGTCACCTGACCGGGGGCCGAGGCTCAAGAGCTGATGTGAAAACGATGTTTATAAGCCGATCGGAAGGCTAAGGACGCCACAGGAAATTTTGGGGGCAGGATTGATTATTTCATAATTGCAGTTAGATTCGCCACAACGTCGGCATCAAGTTTTCCATCTGCCGCCATCTGGTTTAAGATGCCCAGACCCTTTTCCGGGGACATGGCCTTTCGGTATGGCCGCTCACCGACGAGGGCGTCATAGATGTCCACCACAGCCATAATCCTCGCAACCATGGGTATTTCGTCACCCTTCAGACCTTCAGGATATCCAGACCCGTCCAGTTTCTCATGGTGATAGTAGATTGCCTCAAGGGCCACCCCCAGGCTCTTCTTTAATGGAAGACATATTTTATAGCTCGCTTCCGCATGCCCTTCCATAATTTCCCGCTCCTTTGGCAAGAGCGGTCCAGGTTTGTTCAAGATGTCATCCGGGACTTGAACCTTGCCTATATCATGTAGAATACCACCGAGCCTCAGGGCTTTTTGTTCGGGCTTTGACAGCCCCATCCTTGAGCCCAGTTCGTGTGCGAGGTTTGCGACCCGCTGGACGTGACCCTGCGTGCAGGCATCCCGTGCTTCAACAGCATTGGCCAAAGAGATGAGCACGTTTTCGATGCTGGCCAAATCGTCATTCAGGAACTTCGTTTTTAACAGTGATTTGGTGCGGGCCAAGAGTTCATCACGGTTAGGCGGCTTTGTGACAAAATCATCAGCTCCGGCTTCGATCGCTCTTAGCTTTGCATCTGCAGCGTTCGAAGCCGTCAGCATGATAATCGGAATAAGTCGCGTCGAATTGTGGGCCTTCAGTCTTCGGCAGACCTCAAACCCAGTCATCCCTGACATCATGGCATCCAACAGAATTAAATCCGGGTCTGTTTTGTGGACGATGTGCAGTGCCTCCTCACCGTTAGAAGCCTTGAGCACCTCATAATTGAGAGTCAGGAGCAGTGCTTCCATGTGTTTCCGGTTCACCGGTTCATTATCGACAACCAGAACTCTGGGGTGATCCTCCCGGTGTGTGTACTGTTGCTCCTCATAGAGACATACACGGTTTTTCCCTCTCGCTTTGGCCCGTGCCAGAGCTTCCCGGGACCTGGAGATAAGGCCTGACGGGGTCGCCCCCCTATAGCATGAAGCCAAACCGACACTGACGGTGGCTTTGGCCCCGGTCATTTTTTCTACGCCCTTGCACAGTCTTTCGCCCACTATTGCAGCTTTCTCCAGCTCAGCCATAACCAGTATCACAGAGAAAACGTCGCCCTGATATCTTGCCGAGGTATCCACATCGCGAATGGTGGAGTTGATCGTCTGTGCAACGTTTTTCAACATGCAGTCCCCGTCAAAGGAACCGAACTTTTTATTAAAATTGGAAAACCAGTCGACGTCTACCAACCCTAGTGTGAAAGGGCTTCCATGCCGTTCATATCTTTTGATCTCATGTTCGAGAGAGATCAGAAAATAGCCGTGATTGTAAAGACCGGTCAGGCTGTCAGTATACGGGGCGTGGACCGTCTTCTCATATTGAACTGTTAAAGTACTATCCATCCCGCCATTCACGATTTAGAACACCTCGCATTATTTGCAGGGGTGAGCGGAGTTTGGATGATTGCTCAAAGCTCACTCTGCCATAAATTCGGCCCAAGCCGGCGCTCTGGATTTTCAGAGCTCTATGGTTCTGTTTCGACCGCACTTTTTCGCCTCATAGATTGCGCTGTCAACCCTGGAAAAGATAGCGTCCGGTTCTTCATCCGTTGCCCTCACAGCGGCCACCCCAATGCTAATGGTGACTGAAAAATGCTCCTGGTTGTGCCAGAAAACGGTTTTCTCAATGCACATTCGAATTTTTTCGGCAGTCTTCCATGTTTCACCGGCAACTGTCCCTGGGAGGATGGCTATTATTTCATCTCCTCCGTAGCGTGCTAAAAAGTCAGTTTTACGCAGGCAAAATGATATGGCTTTTGCAATCTCCTGCAAACACCTGTCTCCAACCTGATGGCCATATGTATCATTGACGGTCTTGAAATCATCCACATCCATCATAATGAGGCCGAAAGACTCTTGATGGCTATGGTAGCGCCGGAAACTTTCACGAATCTGCAACTCATAGCCGCGGCGGTTTGAAATTCCCATTAATTGGTCGAGCAATACTTCCTTCTCCAACGCATTTGCCCGTTCTTTCACCTGAAGAATCTCGTCACCATATGTCCGAAGGCAGTTTTGCAGCTCATTCATTCTTTCCTCTGCCGCCTTAAGCTTTAACTCATCTTCGTGTCTCTTTTTTTCTATTGATTTAGCTATTATAGATAGCTTTGAAACTATGAAGCTACGAATTTCAGACAACCTTTTGTTGGTACCAAGTATATCATTCATATCCTTGGTATGTAAGAGAAGTTCATCACTAAAAGCGTTATCATTAGAGTGCATCTCATTATTATATGTTTGATATGATAATAATTGTTTCTCTAGATGTATTAAATCTTTGCTTAACTCGGTTAGAAAATCATTTGTGTAGTTAAGTTTACGAATAGCATTTTCAATAAGCATATTCATAAGGTCTAAGATATCGACACCATGTGACAACAATATATCTAAAGGTGTGGAATCTATAATTATATTCTTCATCCTATCAAAGCGTTGAGTATCATCATCATTATCTAGTAGTGGTGTACATGTATTAAGAATCTCCATAAACCTGTTGCGGACCTGTGTAACATGTAAATAACCTTTATCCGATATACTATTATTTGAGCTTGAGCAATTATCAGGTGCAGGATGGGCATTTAATGAACTTATTACAGCGGTGTTGCACAATATGGCCGATAGTTCCTGTTTAGCAAATAGAGCCATACATAGAGAATCAACAGTAAGTGGCTGTTTGTTAGTGTGAAAATCTTTCAAGGTTTCGATGAATATCTGTGCCAAGATTTGCAAATTATTCATATATGCCTTCCTGGTTACAATCAGATACTGTGCGTCGTATTCGCAGGGGGATGGAGTTCAATTTATCCCTTGGAGCATCCTGCATCGATTGAGAGAACCGATTTTTGTGTTTCCAATCCATTGGACGCAATTACGGAAAAAAAGTCGGCAAAAAACAGTCCCAACATTAGGAAAATAAATGGTAATTTATTGCACCAAGCCAATTTTACGAGGAGAAATTTAAAAATTATCGCTTACCGGCCCTATCTCGCCCTGGTTCCATTCCGCCCCCCAGCCCGGAGGGGAGAAAAAGGCATAGAACAAGACTTACCAGCGCCGCAGCCAGTGCGGCCGCGAACACGATATCCACGCTCCCGCCAAGAGTTCTGGCGAACTGCTGCGAAGATGTCGCAACTCCGAGGTTGACAGCCGTCAGGCTTTTCCGGACCGGTAGAAGCGTGGGGACCGAAACGAATCCCATCCCTACTCCGGCCACGGCAAGAAAACCTGCGAAAACGATAACCGAGATTGAGGGGCTTGAGAACATCAGGGGCAGACCGCCAGGATCGGAGACGATAGTCGCCATTGCAGCCCCAACAACCAGCGCATCGAGCGCCCCAAGAAAAAGAGCAAGGAAGGCCGCAAGTATAAGAAATGTTTTTGCTCTGCGATTGATGTTACACCTCTCAGCAGAATTGGCAGAAGCAAAGCATTCCCTGCCTGCACAAATCCGGCAGCTCCGGCCGCAAACACGCCTTCACCGGCGCAGGCATCGGGCGGCCAGGTGAAATCGCTTTCGAAAGCAGTTTCTGTTTATGAGGTCTAAGGTGTGCAGGACGGGGCGCTTAGGTGCTTCCCCCCCTGGAGTCCCCCAAACCCCAGGGGAGGGCAACACTTAGGAGGTAAACGAACAATGTTAGAAATAGTACAAACATGGCCCCTTGTCAAGAGAAAATGCACAAAATCTCCCTCCCGGTTCCAAATATTTGTCACCTTCGCGATGCCGTTATGTGCTTGAATATTCTAGTTTTTATGGGTGCTCATACAAATTTCCCACTAAAATGGTAAACAATTTCTATTTGCCCCTGTCCTCAGTATTGTCCGGCTGGATTTTTGCGTATGTTGAGGTTTGGTATTAGAAGACGCCATGGGTTGTGAAAAAATTTAAAGGGGAATTACGGCCTCGGGAAAAACGGGAATCATCAGGCGAGGGCAGATACCCCCGGCGAAAGATAGGAGGGTGGAAAGTGAAGCCGCTTTGGAATGGCGTAACCTTTGCCATCCATCAGCTCAGTCAAAAAACTGCTATGGAGCGCATGTCCGGCTTTGCGGATCACGAAACTTCCCAGCACGGGCAGGCCTGTAAGGGCCAAATCGCCTATGAAGTCAAGGATTTTGTGGCGCACGCATTCATCCTCGTAGCGAAAGCCATCCACGTTGAGCAGTTCATGGTCGTCGAAGACTACGGCGTTGGACAGGGAGCCTCCCTTGATTAAGCCCATTTTCTGAAGCCTGCTGACATCTTTAAGAAACCCAAATGTTCGCGCCTTGGCTATTTCCCGGCCGAAACTACCATTTTTCAGGGACCAGGAGTACTTCTGTTTTCCCACACGCGGGTGCGGATAATCGATCTCGTAGCAAACCTGGAACTGGTCACACGGAGTTGCCATTATGAACGAATCGCCCTTTGCGACGGTTAAGGGCTTCTGGATTGTCAGGTAATTCCTGGCTCCGTCCTGTTCCACGATAGACGCTTTTCGAATCAGCTTCACATAGGGCGCCGCACTCCCATCGAAAATCGGCGCCTCGGGACCGCTCAGTTCCACCAGTAAATTGTCCACACCGCATCCGTACAGCGCAGCCATGAGATGTTCGATGGTAGATACGGCTATGCCTGCGGAGCCGATTGTGGTTGCCTGGAATGTATTGACAACATTGTTGTAATGAGCACTAATGGATGGGCAGTCGGGAATGTCTGTGCGGATGAATCTGATACCGTGATCCACCGGAGCGGGTCTTAACACCAGCGCCACTTTCAGGCCGCAATGCAGCGCGACCCCGCTGCACCACACGGATTGACCAATAGTGTGCTGTTTCAAATAACTCACGCCCCTTTAATCCTCCCCCGCCGCCTCCCTAGCATCTTTCGTGCCAAACTACATATCGGCTGTCCGGCACTCTGCAAACTACCTGGAGGGCACTTTTACATGGACCGGCCGAAAATAACAAGTCTTTAATACAGACTTTCTGTGTGGTAAAAATAATACATGCCAGCATATGTTGTATCTTTCTTGCCACACTTTAGTGCAAATACCCAGATGCGGCGTTGACCGGGATTGATGAGTTTGCTTAACGGCTTGATTATTTCTCTGGAATATTTGATACTTACAAAGTGGGCGCCTGCCCGGCCAATTCATTGTTTCGCAGCGATAAACAACGACTTTATAACATTTTTGATCCACGTGGAGTTTGCATGAAAATAGATCGGTTCCCTTTGGAAATGCAGCCTTACGTTATTCCGGAAATCCACGGCGAATACGTTTACCGCTGCCTCGGGTGCGGGAGCTGTTTCGGCATCGACGAACTTCTCTACACCTGCCCGGGATGCGATTCGGTTCTTCTTATAGAAGACAGGCAATGGGATCGCCTCAAAGAGGTCACAGGTGCGAAATGGCGCATGATTTTCGATTACAGAAAGATGTTGAACGTTGCTGCGCTCAGCGGGATATACCGCTTCCACGAACTGATCGGATCGATAATCCCTCTGGAAGACATCGTTTTTTTGGGCGAAGGGCATACGCCTGTCATCTCAGCCAATGAAGCCATGAGCGACTGGGCAGGGATCAGGTTTTGCTTCAAAAACGACGGCCAAAACCCGAGTGCTTCCTTCAAGGACCGCGGGATGGCCAGCGCCTTCAGCTATCTGAATTATCTCATAAGCAAGCGGGGCGTCCGCGAGGTCCTGGCAATCTGCGCCTCAACCGGGGATACATCGGCCTCGGCGGCCCTTTACGCATCGTATCTGTCCCGAGATGTAAAATCGGCTGTTCTTCTGCCCCAGGGGAAGGTGACGCCGCAGCAACTCGGGCAGCCACTTGGAAGCGGCGCAAGAGTCATAGAAATTCCAGGCGTCTTTGACGACTGCATGAAAGTTGTCGAATACCTCTCGGAAAACTTCTCCGTAGCGCTCATGAATTCCAAAAACGCATGGCGCATCCTTGGACAGGAATCCTACAGCTATGAGATCGCCCAGGGATTCGATTACGAGGTGGGCGGGCTGGCAGTCGTGGTGCCGATCGGAAACGCCGGTAACATAACGGCGGTCATGGCTGGTTTTCTCAAGATGTACGACCTGCGCATCATCGACTCTTTGCCCGCTGTAATAGGGGTTCAGTCAGAGCACGCGAACCCGGTTTACCTCTATTATCTCGAGCCCGAAGAGGCCGGGAGGCAGTTTCGCCCCGTTACCGTGCGGCCAAGCGTGGCCCAGGCGGCCATGATCGGAAATCCGGTTTCCATGCCGCGTGTTATAAAACTGGTCGAGCAGTACCGTAAGATCGCCGGTGAAGGATCGGTTCGAATCGTTCAGATATCCGAGCAGGAGATCATGGATTCGATGCTGTTTGCAAACCGCAACGGCCATGTCGCGTGCACCCAGGGGGGGGAATGCCTTGCGGGCATTCGAAAGGCGGTGGCTGAAAACAAGATCGATAAGGACCGCACGGCTATTCTCGATGCGACTGCACATGCGCTCAAGTTTGCTGTATTTCAGGACAAATACTTCTTGGACACCTTCGAGCCCGAATTCGAGGTGGCCCCAAAACCGGAGCTGCGAAACGCCCCGCTTTCACTCAGTCTGCCCGATTCAGTTCCCAACCCGGCCAAGGGGAAGCTCAGCCCGGAGCAATTTAAGGAATTCGTGGAGTATACTTCATCGATCATAGCCGGAATCCTGGACCTTAAACAACTTAAGGGGGAAAAGCGAAAAAGATGAATAAACCAATTAGTTTACTTGCCTATCGAGATATTTTGCCCCGGATTGCCGAAGACGTTTTCATAGCCCCAGGCGCCTGCGTTATAGGAGACGTTGTCATCGGGGAGCGCAGCAGCATCTGGTTCAACACCGTGGTTCGCGGTGACGTTCATTACATACGCATAGGATCGTGTACGAGCGTTCAGGACAACAGCGTTCTTCATCCAACCGGGCATCTGTTTCCAATGAACATCGGGGACCGCGTGTTAATCGGCCACAGTGCAGTCCTTCACGGCTGTACGATCGAAGACGATTGCTTTATTGGAATTGGAGCGATCATACTGGATGGCTGCAAGGTCGGGAAAGGCTCGGTTATCGCCGCCGGATCCCTGCTTCCACCCGGCTTCGAGGTCCCGCCCGAATCACTCGTAATGGGCTCGCCCGCCGGGATAAAAAGAAAAACCGGGGCTAATGAACGGGCGATGATCGAGCATGGCTGGGTCCATTATGCGGAGCTTGCCGCCGAATACCTCAAGGCGGAAAAGGCGAGGCAGACTGAGGCAAGGGGGCTTGCGGGATAATCCCCGATTATGCGTCACACCCGGACCGCCAGAAACGGTCCGCGCATTCATACCCGGCCCTGCCCCGATTTTGCGGTTCGAGTCCGTGCCGGGGAGCTTTTCAACAGGCCAGGCAGAAATGCTTGGTCTTTTTAATTTATATCAGGTAGAAATTGTTGGGATTAGGCTTATCAGTTGGGAAGATTTCGAATCAGCCTGTTTGCGGCGCAGTTCATTGGAGGAACATTTCAAGGAGCCTGTTCGAAGATGCCGGCACTCTGTCAATTCTTCGGGATCATGATTTACATGTATTATAATGATCACAGCCCACCTCATTTTCACGCTGAATACGCAGGAGGGGAAGTTCTTATCGATATCCAAACGCTTCGGGTTCTTTCAGGCTCGATTTCGCGGCGCGCGCATGCATTGGTCATCGAATGGGCTGATTTTCATCGCAATGAATTATCGGCTAATTGGCAAAGGGCTCGAGATGGGGAAGTTCTGTTCCGCATAGAACCACTTGAATAAGAAAGATAGATTATGGAACCAACTCGACCTGTTCGTATAAGGTCAGCACAAGTTCAGGAGAGGTTTCGGGTACGTTTGGGGTTTACTGATGGAACTGTGCGAGAAGTCGATCTTGAAAAATATCTTCATGGTTCTGTTTTTCAGCAAATCAGGGAAGACCCTGACGTTTTCCGGTCCCTCAAAGTCGACGAAAAAATGGGGACGATCTATTGGGACAATGGAGCCGACATCGACCCTGATGTCTTGTACCAGGGGCTTACACCCGCATGGATGGAACCCGAGGCAAATGAATCCAAAGTGGCATGATCATGGGTGACACGGGCGAGATTGTTGGCCGTGCGGAAGGCTGCGGGGGGCTATATGATTGTATACATGTCTACACTATCCCTGCATGGCTCTACTCCTCTTGTCCTCCTCACTCAGCGAACAAACTCGCCAGGGGGCGAAAGCCAGGAGGATCGTTTGCGGCTCAAAGGCTGGCCCGCTCTTCCCAGTGCCCAGTTTGGTCCGAACCGGGGAGCCGGATTTTCTCAAGGCCAGGAGTTTTCCTGGCCTTTTTTTGCTTGCTTTTTCGAGGATGCGTCTATACTTTTGCAACTGACCCATAGTTGCATATTGCCATTTATGGAATTAAAGGACAGAGGTATTCGGCCGTGAAAGATATATTACGCTACAAGGGTTTTATCGGCTCGATTGGAATCAGTATTGAAGATGACTGTCTTCATGGAAAGCTTCTGTTCATCAATGATCTCGTCACCTATGAAGCTCAGACTCCCAATCAGCTTCAGGCCGAATTCGAGTCTGCTGTTGAAGACTACCTGGCCACATGCAAGAAACTGGGTCGCCCTCCTGACAAGCCGTTTAAAGGGACTTTCAATATCAGAGTTGGCCCGGAGTTGCATCAAAAGCTAGCGAAACACGCCGCTTTCAAGCATGCTTCTATCAATGACATCGTTAAACAAGCACTAATTGAAAGCCTCGGCAAGCCTGAATCGCCGAGCGCGGGCTAGGAAAGAACCGGCCCACCTCGCGGAGCGTGGAGTTCTTCCTCACAGTTTCGGAGGCTGACACATTCTTCCCACCACCCGGTGAGCTTGCCCTGAGCGAAGCGAAAGGGGTCCATACCGGGGAGCCGGAAAAGACATGCCCCGGGCGCCTGCCCCGGACCCGATCCGGGGTTCGCCCGGGGGTGAAGAATGAATTGTTCGAAATATGGAGGAACTTAGCAGACGCTACGCTACCAGCACCATCTATCACGGGTGTTGGGATGCAGGTGCATGTCTTCAGGGATTGGGACGGTACCGGTGACGACACACCGTCTGACAAGCTCCTGGGCGGCTGCTAACAGTGATTCCACGGTCCCGGTCCATTTCAGGCGGGCATTTTCCAGGGTGGGCGCCTGCCCGCCGTCCATGAGCGCACAAAGGAGTATGTAGAGCGAGGTCGCTTCAACACTAACCTTGATATCGAATATAGCACGGTCCATGTTCATAAGGTTTGTTTGCTCCGCAATTTTAGAACACATCGTCCAAAAAAACACTTACATCAATGGGTCCGAACTCGTTACGAGCTCGGTCGATGCATAAAATCGAGCACCGCCCTGTTCAATTCCTCGGCCATTTCAACTATTCTGGGGCCGGCGCGGCACGTGAGGCCGCAATCATATACGTAAATCCGGCCGTTTCTCACCGCATCGACCGTTGCCCACTTCGCATCATTTTCCAGGCAAGCTTTGATGCAGGGCTCACAGAAAAAAATTATCTCCGGGTCCCTGGCCCGAATCTGTTCAGGATCGCAAACGAAGTATGCCGCCTGACCGTCTCCGGCCGTGTTGACGCCCCCGGCAAACTCGATCACATCATTTTGGAAGGCCCCGGGGCCTGGCGTAATGAGCGGGTCCCAGTTCATAATGCGAAAAACGGACGGCCGGCGGCGCCGGGCGGCTGATTCAAGATTTTTTCGAATACGGCCAAGCCTTTTCTCCAGGGAGTCTATCAACCGGCCGCAATTGTCCGTCCTGCCGATAAGCGAGGCGATTTCGCCAAAGGAGTCGAACGCGGCCGCAATTGTGGGAGGTTCGCTGTGATAGACTCTCACCCCTGACTCCTCCAGGATCTCCCGGACTTCTTCCTGGCGGGACCCGAACGTCAGGACCAAATCGGGGCCCGCATCAAGTATCGCCTTTATGTCCGGCGAATACCACGATCCAAAACGGGGAAGCCGGCATACGGAATCCGGGAAGTCGCAATCCTCGGTTAGTCCCACTAAATCTTCAACTGCGCCAAGCGCCGCAACTATTTCGGTCTGCGTTGGAGCCAGGGAGATAAGCCTCATGGGTTTCATCCTCAATCACTTTCGGGAACGGAGGCAGCCGAATCCAGCAAGACGTCGACAAAGACGTTTACAAGTGCATAGACAAGGTCCAGTAAGCTGAAATGCGCGCCGATCGTTTCGTCGAACAGAACGTGGGAAGAAGGTTCGAATTCTTCATCCCGTATCCAAAAAATCATCAGAATGGGAATTCGGGGCAAAATCCTGAACCGGTAAGACAGACCCCCCATGTTGACCTTTTCGCCGCCGATGCTTGGGGCCGCTGCATCCAGAAGGCCCGGACGGACATCGAATGCACCGGTGAGCGACTCCATTGGAAGCGCGTGAGATGCTGTAAAAAAAAGGCCCCCGCCGGGAAGGTCTTTTTCGCTCACCCATTTATTGGCCAGAGGTTTATCCCGAGCATACAGGAGATAATGAAGGATCACCAGGTTGAGTTGAAAATCCTTTGAAAAATGTCCCAGGCGCCCGAGTACCTCGATTTCCTCTGTTTCCGGATAACACAGAGCTGCCGTGTTCAGGAACGGAACGACATAGACGCTTTCTTCAAAATCGTATTCCACAAGGGCTCTTCCCGTGATTTCCCTGGGGTCGGCCTGCCTCAAAGCATCCCACAACCGGGGATCAATCTGCCAATCGCCGGCAAACGGCAGGTCGTCAACTTCTTCTTTTTCGCTCAGACCGGATATGATCTCACGAGCCAGATCGGCCATTTCTTTGGGGACCATGACTCGCCCCCAACCTTTCTGAGGAACGAAAAGGCCCGTATAGGGCGTCTCCTCGAACGATCTCACCAGCACCGGTATCCCTTCCTGCCTCAAAGCATCCTCAATTACATCGGCTTCGAAGCGGTTTGAAAGGGTATGCACCTTTACGTATTGGAATTGTGTTTGAGCCAATCGCCCTCCATACCTGCCGTAATTGCCGGGCTGTTCGGATGCGCTTCATGTCCGCTATTTTATTTTATTATCATACTCGCAAAAACTCAAATAGCGCAATTCAAGCGATTTAGGTGTATATAAGCCTGGCAAAAGACAAAGACAACCGCTTAGAGGGCAAGGAAACCGGCATCGCAGTTGGGAGATATTATGAATATTCTGGTTACAGGGGCAGCGGGATACATCGGTTCGCATACGTCCAAGCTTTTGAAAAAGACAGGGCACGTCCCGGTGGCGTTCGACAATATTTCAAACGGCTGGGCCGAATGGGTGAAG
>Ga0187867_10001184_pt1 | contig 22690 bp, 15 predicted proteins | sample June2016WEW_13_1_FD_132976 | JGI IMG/M metagenome (GOLD analysis project Ga0187867, IMG submission 132976) | Peatland microbial communities from SPRUCE experiment site at the Marcell Experimental Forest, Minnesota, USA - June2016WEW_13_10 | ecosystem: Environmental > Terrestrial > Soil >...
CGCCGCGCTCCTGTTCGCCGGAACGCTCTTCCCGGCCCTCGGGTTCATCAACGTCTATCCCTTCGTCTTCTCCTATGTCGCGGACCACTTCCAGTACCTGGCGGCGGCCGCGGCAATCCCCGCGGCGGCTGCGGGCCTGACGCTCGCCGCGGATAGGCTTACCGGGGCGGCGAGGGCTGCGTCCCGGGCGGCAGCGCTGGGTGTCCTGGCCGCGCTGGCGGGGCTCACGTGGAGGCAGGCCGGCAACTACCGCGACCCCGAGACATTCTACGCGTCGATCCTCGCCGGGAATCCGGCCAGCTGGCTCGCGCACGACAACCTCGGCGTCCTTCTGGCGCACCGCGGAAGGCTGGATGAGGCGGCCGCACACTACAGGGAGGCGATGCGGCTTAACCCGGGGTATCCCGAGGCGTACAACAACTACGGCAACGTGCTGGCCCAGAAGGGTATGTGGGATGAGGCGGCGGCGGCATACGCCGGGGCGCTGCACGCGAGGCCCTCGTTTGCCGCGGCCGAGAAGAACTGGGGCAGGGCGATGAGCGATGCGGGGCGCCTCGGCGATGCGGAGCTCCATTTCAGGAACGCGCTGCGGATCCAGCCGGACTACGCGGACGCCCGCTACGGCCTCGCGAACGCGCTTGCCAACTCGGGCAGGCTCTCCGAGGCCGTGGCCGAGTACGGCGCGGCCCTTAGGCTCCAGCCCGATTCCCCGGAGGTGCATGCAAACCTCGGGCTTGCGCTCGCCGAGCTGGGCCTGTGGACCGAGGCCCTGCCGCAGATCGCCGAGGCCATCCGGCTCCGCCCCGGCTACGCCGAGGCCCATGCCTACTACGGGTACGCGCTGGCCGGGGCCGGCCGGCTCACTCAGGCGATCGACGAGTACCGCGAGGCGCTGCGCGTGGGGCCGGACAATCCCGACGTCCACTTCCAGATCGGGTCGGTCCTGACACGGCTCGGCCGCCCCGAAGAGGCGAAGGCAGAGTTTGAAGCGGCCCGGCGGCCTTCCGCCCCCCGCTGAACCGGGCACCCCGCGGCCATGGCTAGCGATCTGCGCGACATATCCAGGCGGTCCCGGCTGGCGCACTTATCCCTGGCGCTGCGCGCCGCGGCCGTCGTCCTCGCGGCCGCCTGGGTCTACGCCCCGGCGATCCACGGGCGGTGGATTTGGGACGACACCCAGGAGGTGCCGGCCAACCCCGCGGTGCGCGACCCGAAAGGCCTCGCAAGCATCTGGCTCGCGCCGGCGGGGCCGGACTACTTCCCCCTGAAGACGACCGTCCAATGGGCAGAGTGGCGCCTGTGGGGCGACGCCGTGGAGGGATACCACCTTGCCAACATCGCGCTCCACGCGCTTAGCGCGCTGCTGCTCTGGCGCCTGCTCGGCAAGCTGGGCGTCCGCACGGCCTGGTTCGGCGGGCTCGTCTTCGCGGTGCACCCGGTGGCGGTCGAGTCCGTGGCGTGGATCTCGGAGCTCAAGAACACGCTTTCCCTTCCGCCGCTGCTTCTGGCGATGAGCGCCTGCGTCGACCACGACCGCGACCGCAGGCCCCGCGACCTTGCGCTCGCGGTTGTCTGCTTCGCCGCTGCCATGCTGTGCAAGAGCTCTGCGGCCATGCTTCCGTTCGTGCTTCTCCTATACGCGTGGTGGCGAAGGGGCCGCGTCGGGCCGCGCGACCTGATGGCGGCGGCGTCGTTCTTCGCGGTCTCGATAGCGCTCGGGGCCCTCACCCTGTGGTTCCAGGAGCACCGGGCCATAGTGGGCCAGGACCTCGGGATAGGCGGCCTGTGGTTCCGATGCGCCGCAGCGGGCCGCACCCTCGCGTTCTACCTCTGGAAGTTCATCCTGCCGGTCCCCCTCATGCCGGTTTACCCGCGCTGGGGCGCCGCCTCGCCGCCGGCCCTCCTCCTGCCGTGGCTGGCGCTCGCGGCGCTTGCGGCCTGGATGTGGCGCAACCGCGCGGGCTGGGGCCGGCACGCCCTGCTGGGAGCGGGCTTCATCGCGCTCAACCTCGCCCCGGTCCTGGGACTCGTGCCGATGGCCTACCTGCGCATCTCGTGGGTCGCCGACCACCTGGCCTACATCGCCCTGGCCGGGGCGGCGGGGCTGTCCGCGGCGGGGCTGGACCTGTGGCTTGGCAGCAGGCGCTGGGCGCCGGCCGCCTGGCCCGTCGCGGCCCTGGCCGCGGCCGCGCTCGCCGTCGGCAGCCGGAGCTACGCCGGCGTATTCCGCGACGACGAGACCTTCTGGGCGTATGCGGCCGCGAGGAACCCCGGGGCCTGGATCGCGCACGGCAACCTGGGCCTGGACCTCTACGGCAGGGGCCTGGTGCCGGAGGCGATCGCCCACTACAGGGAGGCGCTCAGGCTCAAGCCGGACTACGACGCGGCGCACGTCAATCTCGGCAACGCCCTCGCGCGCTCCGGGAGGGATCCGGAGGCGCAGGCCGAGTTCAGGGAGGCGCTGCGGATCCGCCCCGACAACACGGACGCCCGCACCGACCTGGGAAACCTAGCCCTCGCCGCGGGGCGGTACGGCGAGGCGGTGGCCCAGTACACGGAAGTCCTGCGCCTCAGGCCCGGGGACCCGGACGCGTCGCGAAGCTGCGCCGAGGCCCACTACCGAAGCGCCAACGCGCTCGCCAACGCCGGCCGGGTCCGGGAGGCCGAGCCCGAGTACGCGGAGGCCCTGCGGCTGTGGCCGGGGTTTGCCCAGGCCCGCGCCAACCTGGGCCTGGCGCTGGCGACCGAGGGCCGGCCGGCCGAGGCCGTGGCCGAGCTCGAGCAGGCCGTCCGGCTCAAGCCCGGCTACGCCGAGGCCCACGCCTATCTCGGCCTGGCCCTCGCGGGGGAGGGGCGGCTGGAGGAGGCCATCGGCGAGTACGAGGAGGCGATCCGGCTGAGCCCGGGCGCCGCGGACGTCCATTACAACCTCGCCCTAGCCCTTCGCGCCGCGGGCCGCCCGGCCGAGGCCGAGGCCCAACTCCAGGCCGCCGCCCGCCTGGGCGCCGCGCGCTAGGTTCCACCCGCTTGAAGGCGATTCCCGCGATAGTCCACCTAGACGCCGACGCGTTCTTCGTGTCGTGCGAGCAGGCGCGCGACCCGTCGCTCGTGGGCAAGCGGTGCGCCGTGGGCGGGCGCGAGCGCGGCATCATCTCGTCGGCCAGCTACGAGGCGAGGGCGTGCGGCGTCTACACGCCCATGCCGACCTCGCGCGCGCTGCGCGTGTGTCCGGACCTGATCCTCATCCGGCACACGCCGGGCCTCTACGGGGAGGTCTCTCGGCGGATGTTCGACATGTGCGAGGGGCTGACCCCGGCCGTCCAGCGCAACTCGATCGACGAGGGCTACCTCGACGTCGGCCCCTGCGCGTTCGGGGACCCCGGGCAGGTCGAGCGGGCGGTGCGCGCCCTGCAGGGGCGCATCTGGGACGAGCTGCGCATCCCCGTGTCGATGGGCATCGCAGCGAACAAGCTCGTCGCGCAGATAGCCTCGAAGCTGCGCAAGCCGAGGGGATTCGTGGTCGTGCCGCCCGGAGGGGAGGGGGCCTTCCTCGCTCCTCTGCCGATTGGCCGGCTGCCCGGCGTCGGGGCGAAGACCGAGGCGGCGCTCGGGCGCCTCGGCATCCGCGTCGTCAGCGACCTCTTCTCCCGCGGCGAACGCGAGCTGGCGGCGGCCCTCGGGCGCGGCTGGCGGGCCTTTCTGGAGCGAGCGAGGGGCGTCGACGACGGCCGCGTCGAGACCGCGGACGAGGACGCGAAGAGCTACTCGAAGCAGGAGACATTCGCGGCGGACGTGTCGGACTTCGCCGTCGTCGAGCGGGTCGCGAAGGGGATGCTCGACGAGCTCATGCCCAAGGTCCGCGAGGACCGCGTGAAGGTGCGCACGATCACGGTCACGGTGCGGTATCCGGACTTTGCCCAGGAATCGCGAGGGCGCAGCATCGAGGCCGCCACCGACCTCGAGGAGCCGTTCTATGCGGTGGTCGCCCCGCTGCTGCGCGCGGCCTGGGAGCGCGCGCGACCCCTTCGGCTGGTGGGGGTGCGCCTCTCCGGGGTCGACGCCGGCCCCGAGCAGCTGGAGATGTTCGCGCAGGCCGATGGGAGGCGCCGCGTGCTGGCGGGCGTGCTTGACCGGCTCAACCGCGGCGGGCGCGAGCAGGTGGTGGTGCGCGGACACCAGCTCCCGCCGGTGCGTAGCAAGGACGCGGATACCAAGGGGCGGCCGGGGGGGGCGCGGCCTGCGGAAGGGGGATAGGCGGGGCGCCTGCTCCCACGGGCCGCGACACAAGGAAAAAATTTAACATTTCCGGGCAACAAACCTGTTGACGGCGCAAGCCCAAAGCCCAATAGGTTGTGGCCGTCAGGCGCGGCGACCACATCCTGTTGTGGTCAACAACGCGTAAATAAGTTCCAGCAACTTTGTGTCGCCTGGGATCTTTGCGCGTTCGAAAAACCCTAAGTTTACCCCAATAGCACCCAATTTAACGAGAGTTGCCATGCAGAAAATCTTTCAGGTGGGAACGAAGACATTCGTTCTCGATCAGGACAAGGCGGAGGCCGCATTTGCCGCGAAGCGCGTGATCAACGGGCGCCAGACGATGACTTTCAATCTCCTGCCGCTGAAGTACCAGTGGGCCTACGACCTCTACCGGAAGATGAAGGCCAACCACTGGGAGCCGGAGGACATCCCGATGGGCAAGGACATAGAGCAGTGGAGGGATACGAAGACCGTCTCGGACGTCGAGCGCTGGATCATCCGCATGGGCATCGGCTATTTCTCGGCCGCCGAGGGCATCGTCGGCGACAACATACAGCATGTTGTCCGGGAGCTCGTGACGGCGCCGGAGCTCAAGCTCGTGCTGGGGCGCCACGCGCACGAGGAGAACATCCACGCCGATTCGCTGCTCTACATGATAGCCTCGCTCGGGATCAACCCGCACGAATGCGAGGCCATGTTCGAGGATGTGCCGACAATTGTCCGGAAAAACGAATTCGTAACGCGAATTTCACGCGATCTGCGCAGGGACCTGGACCTCACCAGGGTGGAGAGCAAGAAGCTGCTCGCCTCAAACATCTTCGTCTTCGGCCAGTGCATGGAGGGGACCCAGTTCTACGGCCTCTTCGGCATGATCCTGTCCCTGTACCGCCAGAACAAGTTCCCGGGCATCGGCCAGATGTTCAGGTACACGCTCCGGGATGAGTCGAACCACATCGAGGTCTTCCGCGACCTGTTCATGGACCTGGTGGAGGAGAACCGCGAGATCTGGACTCCGGAATACAAGGAGGAGCTGCGGGGCCTGATGCGCGAGGCGATCGCCCTCGAGAAGGAGTTCATCCGCGACTGCCTTCCGGTCAACGCGGTCGGGCTGCGCCTGGAGGATTTCCTGACCTATATAGATTATATCGCCGATCGCCGCCTCGAAGGCTGCGGTCTGGCGCCGCTGTCTGGCGGCATCAAGAATCCGCTGCCTTGGCTCGCCGAGATGATGGACATCGCGAAGGAGCAGAACTTCTTCGAAGGCAGGGTCACCGAATACCAGAAGGCATCCTCACTGGCTGTAGCCTCGGACGACGAGCTCTGACAAATGGGCCGTTCGAAACGGGCAATTCCCTCCAAGAGCACCGCCTGTCGACCCTAATCCCTTAGGGACACTCTGGTCCGCCGCCGTTGGCGCATGGGGTCTCTCGTCGCCCCGCCGCGAATTTCGCTAATGCAACTCTTTAGTAAGACTAAACTTAGACAATGAATCACATCCCCTTGGCCCACGACCTCGCCCTCAAGCGCACGGTCCACGCACCCACAGAGCAAAAACCCGTTTACGCCTGGCGCGACGTCCTCGCGCCCGACGAGATCCTGCTGCCGCCCGTGGTCCTGCTGTGCCCCCACGGCGAGGAGCGCTTCGACATGACGGAGGTCGCCGACACGCTCGGGAAGGCGCTCACGAATGTCTGCATCGCGCAGGGCGAGAAGGAGATCTTCACGAACAAGAACCGGGCCTGGATCGCCCAGATCTGCCGCGAGCTCGGCGGGAACCTGGCCGAGATGGCGCGAAAGCAGAACCCGCTTCGGCTCACGCTCAGCGCGCTTTACGAGCTGATCGAGAAGACGCTGGTGGACAACAACGCCTATATGGTCGCCAAGAGCCTCCTGCTCAACCGCTCGCGCAAGATCTCGGGCAGCCGCGAATCGGCGGCCCAGAGCACGATCCGCGTCATCCGGCGCAACAGCCAGGTGGTCCCCTGGAACGACAGCAAGGTCGAGATCGCGGTCCGGAAGACGTTCCTGTCGCTCGCACGCGACTCGGCGCCCGCGGTGGCGATCGCAAAGTCTGTCTCGGACCGTGTGCAGGCGTCAAACCAGGCCTTCGTGAGGATCGAGGAGGTCCAGGACATCGTGCAGGAGGAGCTCATGAAGGCGGGGCATTTCAAGGTGGCCGAGGCCTACATCCTCTTCCGGGCCGAGCGGGCCGCGGCCCGCGCGAACGGGACCTCCGATGCCGCGGGACCCGCGGCGGACGCCGCGACAGCGGGCCAGGGAACGCTCGTGGTCGTGAAGCAGTCGAGCGGGGAGACCGAGCTCTGGGACGGCGCCGACCTTCGCGAGCGGATTGAGTTCGCGCGGGCAGGCCTCGATCTCTGCCTCACGAGCGAGGAGATCGAGCACGAGCTCATGCGCTCCGTCTACGACCAGATCTCGCGGAAGGACCTCGATTCCACGATCATCCTCAACTCGAAGACCCTGATCGAGAGGGACGCGGATTTCGCGAAGTTCGCGGGGCGGATCCAGCTGACCTACATCTACGAGGAGGTGCTCGGCTGGGACATCGCCAGGGACGGCATCGGCAAGCTCAAGGAATCCCACCTGAAGGCGTTCAGGAAGTACATCGAGCACGGGATCGCGATCAAGAGGCTCAACCCGAGGCTGGCCGAGTACGACCTCTCGAGGCTCGCCGCGGCGCTCGACCCGTCGTCGGATCTCGAGTTTGACTTCCTGGGCGTCCAGACCCTCTACGACCGCTACCTGATCGTCGACAAGGTGTCGAAGACCTCGCGGCGGATCGAGACGCCCCAGTTCTTCTGGATGCGGGTGGCGATGGGCCTGTTCCTCGACGAGAAGGGGGACCGCGAGGCCAAGGCGACGGCGCTCTACGACCTCTACAAGACCCGGCGCTTCTGCTCGTCCACGCCGACCCTATTCAACAGCGGGACATTGCATAGCCAGTTGAGCTCGTGTTACTTATACACAATAGACGATTCGATCGAAGGGATATTCCAGCGGGGCATCGCCGAGAACGCCTACCTGTCGAAGTGGGCGGGCGGGCTTGGCGGATCCTGGACCGCGGTGCGCGGCACCGGGGCCTACATCGGCGGGACGAACGGCGAATCGCAGGGGGTCATTCCCTTCCTCAAGCTACACAACGACCAGCTCGTGGCGGTCAATCAAGGAGGAAAACGGAAGGGGTCCGGCTGCGCGTATCTGGAGAGCTGGCACAACGACGTCTTCGAATTCCTCGAGCTGAGGAAGAACACGGGCGACGACCGGCGCCGTACCCACGACATGAATACGGCAAACTGGGTCCCGGACCTGTTCATGAAGCGGATGGAGGCCCGGGAGCCGTGGACGCTGTTCCGCTCGAACGAGGTCCCGGAGCTCCACGAATGCTACGGGAGGAGGTTCGAGGAGCTGTACCTCGGCTACGAGAAGATGGCGGAGGAGGGGAAGATCTACGGCCACAAGATCGAGGCGCTCGACCTCTGGAAGAAGATGCTCTCGATGATATTCGAGACGGGCCACCCGTGGATCACGTTCAAGGACCCGTGCAACGTGCGCTCGCCGCAGGACCACGTCGGCGTCGTGCATTCGTCAAACCTGTGCACCGAGATAACGCTGAACACGTCCAAGGAGGAGACCGCCGTGTGCAACCTGGGCTCGGTCATCCTCGAGACCCATCTGCTGCCGGACGGCGCGCTCGACCATCGCAAGCTCCGCGAGACGATCCGGACCGCGGTCCGGGCGCTCGACAACGTGATCGACATAAACTTCTACCCGACCGAGGCGGCGCGGCGCTCAAACCTGCGCCACAGGCCGATCGGCCTCGGGGTGATGGGGCTCGCGAACGCCCTGTACATGAAGGGGATCGCGTTCGCGTCCCCGGAGGCGGTCGAGTTCAACGACGAGGCGATGGAGGCGATCGCCTACTATGCCTACGAGGCGAGCTCCGACCTCGCCGGCGAGCGCGGGACGTACTCCTCGTACAAGGGCTCGAAGTGGGACCGGGGGCTTCTGCCGCTGGACACGGTCGAGATGCTCGAGCACGAGCGCGGCCTCCCGATCCAGGTCTCGCGCAGGGCGCGGATGGACTGGTCGCCCCTTCGAATGAAGATAGCGGCCCAGGGCATGCGCAACAGCAACGTGCTCGCGATCGCGCCCACGGCGACGATCTCGAACATCACGAACACCTCGCCCTGCATAGAGCCGACCTACAAGAACCTCTTCGTCAAATCGAACCTCTCGGGCGAGTTCATCGTCCTGAACCCGTTCCTCGTGAAGGACCTCAAGGCGCGGGGCCTCTGGGACCGGGACATGATGGACAACCTGAAGTACTTCGACGGCGAGCTGAAGGACATCGAGCGGATCCCGGCCGACCTGAAGCAGAAGTACCTCACGGCATTCGACATCGACCACAAGTGGGTCGTCGACGCGGCGGCGCGCCGCCAGAAGTGGATCGACCAGTCGCAGTCGGTGAACCTCTGGATCAAGACCCCGGACCTGAAGACCCTATCCCATATGTACCGCTACGCCTGGCACGCCGGGCTGAAGACGACGTACTACCTGCGGGGGCTCGGCGCGTCCAACATCGAGAAGGCCACGGTGCAGGTGAAGAAGGAGATGCGCGGGGCGGCCGGCGAGACCAAGGACGAGACGGCGAACCGCGACGCCGCGGCGCTGCTCTCGGCGCCGCCGTTTGCCGAGGGCACCAAGGCCGCGAAGCAGTACACCGCCGAGGCCAAGGTTGCGTGCTCGATTGAGGCCATGCGCAGCGGCGGGACCTGCGAGGCGTGCCAGTGACGTTTTTGCCCTCGATGAGATAATAATCAAGGCCTCGCGATTCCATAGGACGGTCAACGAGGCTGCGAGGCCCGTTCTTGACAAACAGGCCTGTTAATCTAGCCTGTTTGTCATGAAGACCGCCGATGCGTCCGTGGGCGCCTTTGAGGCCAAGAACAAGTTCTCCGAACTTCTCGAACGCGTGGGCCGAGGAGCCGAGATAACCATCACGAAACACGACAGGGCGGTAGCTCGCCTGGTTCCAGCCGTCTCACGGACCAACGATAAGCGCAAACGTGCGACCGCGGAACTGCGAGTCTTGCGTGGGCGCTACCGTCTTAAGGGGCTATCTGTGCGAGCCCTGATTGAACAGGGACGGAAATGAATGAATTTGTCCTAGACTGCTCCGCTACCGTTCCCTGGGTGTTTGAGTCTGAGTCAACAAAGGAGACGGATGCGTTGCTCAATCGCCTAACTGCTGGAGGGAAGGCGTGGGTGCCTGCGCTTTGGCACCTGGAAGTAGCCAATGTGCTCATGGGCGCCCAACGCAAAGGGTGGATCGACAAGGCGGGCATAGAGAAATTCCTATCGGCATTGGACGTCTATGACATTGAGGTGGATTCCGAGACAATGGCCCTGGCTTGGTCGAAGACCCTTGGTATCGCGGAAAGCTTTGGGCTTTCGGTCTACGACGCATCCTACCTCGAGCTTGCCTTGCGACGTGGATTGCCGCTCGCGACGCTGGATAGGTCCCTACGGGCGGCCATACAGAAAGCGGGCGGCCGCCGGCTACTTTGAGAATTGCGCGAACGTCCTCTGCCAACCCGAGACTGCTCCAGTCTGTCATCAACCTGGTTATCGTCCTCGCGGGAGGCTTCGGGCGAAGAACCTCGGCGGCTTCGCCGGCCGCCATGGGTCGCTAACGGATTGTGTCACGGGCCTGCGGGGCCTCTTCTTCCCTGATGGCACCTTCCAAGAGACCGGGAGCCCTTCCGTCCCCGAGGGCCTGCGGACGCCCGCTTTCGCTTCTTCTCCTGCTGTGCATCGCGTGGCGGGGCGCCTCGGTGCCGGCCGGGCAGGACGCCGGGTCTCCTCCGGCTATCCCGGTGGTCCTCGACTGCTACCGGCAGTGGGAGCGGTGGCCGTACCAGCGGATCGGAGCTCGCGCCTACCTTCGAAGCACTTACGACCGGAGCGGCGGCAACGAGGGCGCCGACGCCAGCCACTTCCTGTACCAGCTTGCGGACGACATGAGCGTCGCCCTGGACGTGGAGGGGCCCGGCGTCCTGTACTTCGTGCGCACCAACCACTGGCACGGGAGCCCGTGGCACTACGCGGTTGACGGCCTGGACCACGTGGTGAGCGAGAGCGCGACGGCGGACCCGGAGCGGCCACCGCCCGCCTCGGTCTTCCTGCCCGCCGCCGTGTTCCCGGCCCCGTTGGCGCTGACCTGGGCCCAAACCAAGGGGGCGGACCTCGTGTGGGTGCCCATCCCGTTCGAGAGGTCCCTCAGGCTGGCCTACGGCCGGACGCACTATGGCACCGGTTACTTCATCTACGACCAGTACGTGGGAGGCGCCGAGCTTTCCCGGCCCATCCGGACCTGGGACGCGGAGATGCCCCCTGACGCCGACGTGCTCGCGCTTGTCTCGCGCGCCGGCACCGACCTCGCGCCGAGGCCGGGCACCCCGGACGGCGACAGGACCGGGGTCGTCCAGCAGGACTCCAGCCTGGCGTCGGTCGGGCCGGGCGAGGCGGCGGTCGTCCGGCAGCTCCGGCCGGGCCGCCCGATGCAGCTGCGCGCGATCGAGTGCTCGGTCTCCCGGGCGCAGGCGGTGGACCTCGGCCGTGCGCGGATCCGCATCACCTGAGACGACCGGCCGTTCCCGTCGGTGGACGCGCCGGTCGCCCTGTTCTTCGGCGCCGGCACCCTCTACAACCGCGACGGCCGCGAATACCTGGTCAAGGCGTTCCCCGTCTCCATCCGCTACGACGCCGAGCGGGTGCACCTGGCCTGCTATTTCCCGATGCCCTTCTTCGAGTCGGCAAGGATCGAGCTGGTCGGAGGCGACAGCGAGCTCAGGGACGTCCGCTGGAGCATCCGCTCGCAGCCCCTCGACGCCCCGCGCAGCCATGTCGGCTACTTCCACGCGACCTATGTCGACCATGCGCGCCCCGTCCGCGGCCGGGACCTCGTGCTTCTCGACACCCGCTCGGTGGAGGGGGGCGGCGACTGGTCGGGCAGCGTGGTCGGCACCTCGTTCATCTTCTCGGACCGCGCGAACCTGACGACGCTCGAGGGCGACCCGCGGTTCTTCTTCGACGACAGCCGGAGCCCCCAGGTCCAGGGCACCGGCACCGAGGAATGGGGCGGCGGAGGCGACTACTGGGGCGGGGAGAACATGACGCTGGCGTTCGCGGGCCACCCGGTCGGCGCGCGCAGCGCGGCGGCCGCGAAGTGCGCCGAGGACCAGATCGAGTCGGCGTACCGCTTCCTGCTCGCGGACATGATGCCCTTCGGAAGGAATGCCGTCGTCGGCCTCGAGCACGGCGGGCTTGACGACTCGGAGGAGCACTACCGGACGGTGGCGTACTGGTACGGTCTCCCCGGGGCGTCGCTCGTCAGGACCGACGAGCTCCAGGTGGGCGACGAGGCCAGCGAGCGGGCGCACCGGTACGAGTCGCCCGAGGCCTCCGCCCCCTATGAGATCCTCTCGCGCTTCGAGCTCGGGGTGGACCACCTGCCCGGGCCGGCGGGGCAGGGGGCCCCGCCCGCCGAGGTGTTCCCGGCCCACCTCGAGCGCGGCCGCAGGACGGCGGGGTCCTCGGAGTTCACGCTCAGGCTCGAGCCGCGCAACCTCGGGGTGCTCCTGCGCCGCACGCTCGACTATTCGTTCCCGAACCAGCGCGCGGAGGTGTTCGTGGCCGACGGCGGCGTCGGGGCGCCCGCTTGGCGCAAGGCGGGGACTTGGTACGTCGCCGGCTCGAACACGTGCGTCTACTCCAACCCCGCCGGGGAGCTCGGGGCCGCCGAGCACGTCGTCCAGACCTCCAACCGCCGTTTTCGCGACGACGAGTTCCTTGTCCCGCGCGGCCTCACTGCCGGCCGCCCGTCGATCCGCGTGCGCGTGCGCTTCACCCCGGTGAGGACCCCCCTGTTCCCCGGACGCGAGCCCGGCGAGCTGGCCTGGAGCGAGATCCGCTACGACGCCTACTGCTTCGTCATGCCCTGACGACGCCGGCGGGGGCCCGCCCGGCTCAGCGGCCCTCGGCGACGATCAGCGCGGCTATCCGCTCCGAGAGCGCGCCGATCGTCCGCGACGGGTTGACCCCGAGGGCCTCGGGTATGATCGCCGCGTCGGCCACGTACAGGTTCCTGTAGCCGAAGACCTCGCCCTTGTGGTCCACGACGCCGCGGGACGGGTCCGCGCCCATGTTGCACCCGCCCAGGGGATGCGGCGTGACGAGGTCGTGGCCGAGCCCCCAGGTCGGAGGCACGAGCGGCACGCCCCCGGTCGCCTTCGAGAGCCTCATGTGCATGGCGACGATCGCGTCGATCACCGGCTTCGACTTGGTCACGTCCCAGTCGAGGTGCAGCTCGCGCGGGCCGAAGAGCCACCACCGGCGCCTGAGCTCAAGGACGCCGTTGCCCGCGTCCACGCCCTGCGCGAACCAAGGCATCACGCCCTTGAATGGGTCGGGCCTGGCCAGCAGGTCCCGGATGCCGTCTATCAGGAGCTTCGCGTACAGGCTGGACGGCGACCGGGCCTGCCTCGTGCGCAGGTAGTCCCGCGCCAGGTTGGGAATGCCCCCGTCCTCGATCCAGAACGTCTGGCCGGCCTGGCTCCCGTCGAGGAAGTCGATCGCGCTCGCGATCGTCGGGCCCATGCTCGGCGACACGTCGCGCCCGTCGTAGAGCGCGGGCGTGAGGAAGTCCCCGTTGCTGCTCCAGTCCCGCCCGAGGAACGGGCTCACGCCGGGAAGGCTGCGGTTGACGTCGCGGCAGCGCAGCAGGAGCTCGGTCGAGCCCAGAGACCCCGCGGCGACGATCACCAGGCGCGCCGTGGCGCTGCCGGGCACCCTGGCGCCGCCCCTGAGCTCGTCGTAGCTCACCCGGTAGCCGCCCGCGGTGGGCGACACGTCGCCCACCAGATGGAGCGGGCGAACCTGCGCCCCGTGCCTCTCCGCCCATGGGATGTAGGTGTGGTCGAGCGTGTTCTTGGCGCCGACGTCGCAGCCGATGTCGCAGTTGCCGAGGTGGATGCAGGTGCCCTGCTCGACGCCCTGGGCGTTCACGAAGCGCCTGGAGGAGGACGGGTCCTGCGCGTTCGGCTTCCCGTAGGTCCAATCCGGGTCGAACGAGACGGCGAGCTCGAGCTGCTTGAAGCGCTGCGGCTGGCCGATCTTGCCCGCAGCCTCGTTCATGAGCTTCATCCGCTGGGTCCACTGGTTCAGGGGGACCGGCTGGACGTTCATGAATTTCGCAACCCTGTCGTAGTACGGCTTGAGCTCGCCGTAGGTGACCTCGGCGGGCCACCCCCTCTCGAACGTCTTGGCGGGCGCCTCGCACGAGATGTTGGCGTAGATGAGCGAGCCCCCGCCCACGGCCGCGCCCTGCGCGACCGTCATCGACCCGAAGGGCCGGAGGTCTATCCAGCCGTTCTCCGCCTCCGGATTGAGGTGGTTCCACACCCAGGGATCCTCGGGCTTGCGCGGGTAGGAGGCCCGGTCCCAGCGGCGGCCCCGCTCGAGGATGAGCACCCTGTAGCCCGCCTCGGCCAGGCGACAGGCCGAGATCGCGCCGCCAAATCCGCTCCCGATCACTATGGCGTCGTAGTCCATGGGTGCGCTAGATCCTGCAGTACGTGGCCCAGAGCTCGCCCATGAAGAACTTGCCGAACCTGCCGACGGCCTCGGCCCCCGCCACGGGCGAGTCCGCGTTGAGGGCGTGCATGGTCGAGACCATCTTCGTCAGGTCTAGCGGCCCCAGGGAGAGGATCCCTGCGCCGACGACGGGGCCCGACTTGTCGGTCCCCTGGTGCAGCTGGGTGAGCAGCGTCGTCGTGTCGTGCCACAGGTCGAGGATGGAGTGCTTGCGCACCTCCTTCTTGCCCGCGACGTAGTAGTCGGCCCCGCCGTGCTGGAAGCCCATCTCGTAGACCATCAGCTTGAGGTCGGGGTTGTCCGTCGGCGAGAAGAGGTTGAAGACACCGCTCGTCGCGAGGATGTTCTCGCCGAAGGGGGTGTAGTCGATCGAGCCGTTGATCTGGCCCACGTGGTCGGGGTCCGCGATGAAGCGGTCCACGTCCTGGATGGTGATCGCGGCGTGCATGGCCATGATGTCGCCGCTGTTCTTGCCCTTCGCCGCGCCGGTCGCCGGGTCGGTCTCCCCGAGCGCGAAGCCTCCCGACATAACCTCGCGGAAGGCGATTCCCAGTTTTGGATCATTCATTCTTGTAACCTCCGGTGTCCATGGAAGCCCTTCGGGCTTCATTGTTGCAACGTAAGTTTTCGCGTCGGCGTAGCCCATCGCGATGAGGGTCGCCGCGTCGATCCTGCCGAGGAAATAGTCCGGGTCGAGCGGCAGGGGCCACTGGGGCCTCACCAGGTGGAGGCGGATGGGCCTCTTGCGGCCGCCGGGGGAGCCGCCCGCCAGAATCGCGGCGTTGAGCTCGCTGATCCGCTCGAAGTCGCCGAAGAGGGCCCCGTTGGCGCTGAGCTCGATCATGTGGACGTACTGGTTGAACGCGCCCCTGCGGTAGACGCCAGCGTTGCCGATGCACCACACCACCCAGATCTCCTCCGCCCCGCGCCTGACCGCCTCCATCAGGTTCGCGTCCCGGATCCAGACCGAGTCCATGTAGAGCGACCCCGCCTTCGCCACCGGCGGCATGAATATGGGCAGGGAGATGCCCGCGACCAGGTAGTCCATGTCGAGCTTGGCGTGGGGGATCACCTCGCTCGTCTTGCTCGAGAAGTCGCACACGTTGAAGGTCCCCGCCATGCCCTGCGCGGCGTTGATGCGCGCCATGTCGACCCCCAGGTGGGGGAAGACCTTGTCGACGACGCCCTGCGCGGTGCCCACGGCCTCCAGCTCCGCGGGCTCCAGGTAGTCGCCCGCCGGCATGAGCGCGGCGAAGTCCTTGACGTCCAGCGTCCGCCAGCGGTCGCACATCTCGTCGGCCGACAGGCCCGAGAACAGCATCGCCAGGTTCATGGTGCCCCCCGAGGTCCCGTCCGCGTGCGAAAACGTGAGGCCGGCCTCGAACAGGGCCTTGACGACGCCGGCCTGGTAGGCGACGCGCATGCCGCCGCCAGCCAGTATGAGCGAGCGCCTCGGGCCCGGGTCGGAGGCGCCCTGCGCGCCGTCGGGGATGTTGCTCGTCCCGCTCATGGCCTCTGGAGGGTCGTCCTCGTGTAGAGGAAGATGACCACGCCGCCCACGAGCTCGATGATGAGGAACCCGTAGAAGACCGGCAGCGGCCGCCCGTCGAGCGCGAGCGAGACCACGCGCGCGGCCACCCCCCCGAGCATCGTCCCGAGGAAGAGCCGGTTGAAGGGCCTCTGCTCGAAGATGGCCGGGCGGAACATCAGGGCGAACACCCCGAAGCCGCATTCGACTGCGCGGAAGAAGCGGTACTGGCTGAGGAGGCTCGCCGCCGTCGCGGCCCCGAGACCGGCCGTGTCCAGGTTGTACAGGAAATGCTGGTCGAAGCGCGCCGTGAACACGCAGACCGCCCCGAAGACGACGAGCGAGGCGACGTACAGGTAGAAGAAGAAGTAGGCGGCCGCCTTCATGGCGCGGAGCGGATCCTTCCCCAGTACCAGAGCGCGAGGATCCCGGAGCACAGGTCGAAGCCGGCGACCAGAAGGGCAAGCGGGGAAAGGATGTGGTGAAGGACGCCGATCGCGACCGCGGCGCACGCGCCCACCTTCTGGAGGGCGCACCAGAGGACCAGCATCGGCTGGGGCACCGGGCTCAGGAGGGCGTTCAGGAGCGCGCCGCCGAACACGACCATGAACATCCCGACGGTCGCGAAGAAGTGCACGCTGGTCGGCGTGTCCTCCGAGGAGAGCAGCCTCAGCTCGAATCCCGTCGCGAACACCTGCACCAGCCCGCTGGCGATGGTGAGCACCGCGACGGCGACCAGGGCGCAGTGGAGCCAGTCCCTCCTGCTCACGGGGCCTCCTTGTCCGCCGCGCACGCCTTGCAGGCGAAGTAGGCCATCATCGCGGCCCACTCGGCGGTCCACATCCAGACGCGCACCTTGTTGAGGGCGGTCCAGCGGGCGAGGATCGCCTGTAGCTCGCCCGGGTCCTTGATGCCGGCGCTCATCTGGGTGTTTAGCGGGAAGATGGCGCGCTCGGTGAGCACCGTTGCCGCGACGACGGCCAGCAGGACCACGGCCGGGGCCCAGAGGTAGCCGGTCTTCCATTCCGCCACCGCCATGATGATCGCCGAGACGAGCATCGCGATGGTCATCCCGGTGAAGAAATGGGTGGCCGCGGCGACCTCGGGCACGAAGGCCAGGTAGTAGTTGGCCGGGGTCAGCTGCGGCACGATCGGGAAGGTGAAGAGGATCAGCGACCAGCCGGTGCCGAAGTACATCGACGCGCAGGCGAACAGGAACGCGCTGTTGAGGATAAGGAGTGCGGATTTCAAGGGGGTATGGGGGCTGGGCGCTTCTCCGGGCTAGAAGTTCTGCGGGGCGGAGGCGCCCGGCTTCGTCCCGATCGGGGGTATGTCCCTGGGCCATGGCTTGGGCGGCGCGAGCCATTCCTGGCCGAGGCCGAGGTTCACCACGCTCTCCATCCCCTCCGGGGCCGCCTTCGGCGGCGCCTCGTAGCTGAGGAACCAGCTCTCGGTGTGGTCGTCGAGCATGCCGTCGGCGGCCGGTATGAACGCGGTGGCCACGGGATTGGGGTCGATGCCCAGGCCGAGGAGGGGCTGGACCCGGGGGTGCGTGCCGATGTACAGCCGGGCCGCCCCCTTCTTCATGAAGGTGAAGCCGGCCTTCCCGCTGAAGTTGATGGTCGACTTGAACAGCATGCCGCGGAAGGCGCAGTAATTGGCCGCCGACGTGCTCAGGGGCAGCCATGCGCTCCTCGGCCGGTCGATCTCGATGCGGACGGCCGGCTGGCCGTCCAGGTCGTACTGGCTGCTCACCACCGTGTCGCCCACCGTGTAGTCCAGGTTCGCCTGGTGCTTCGGCATGCCCCAGATGCCCTTGCCGCCCTTGACGGAGATCTCGGTGCTCACCGGCAGGTCGACGACGAACTGCCCGAAGCCGTACAGGCCCTTGAAGAGCGCCGGGAGCAGCGGCGGCGCCGGCCGCTCGCCGTGCGTGCAGGCGATGGCCACGCTGAACTCTATGTAGCGGCCGATCGTCGTGTTGAGGTAGTCGACGACGGTCACCACCAGCAGGGCGCGCGAGCCGAACAGGAACGGGAACACCTCGTTGCCGGGTATGAGCGCCCGGGCCTTGGCGGCGTCGATCCTGAAGACGGCCATCAGGACCGGGGAGCCCTTGCAGCTGACGGGCAGGTGGAACGGGATGGTGTCGACCAGGGAATAGCGCCCGCTCTGCTGGATGAGTCTGTTTGGGATCGGCATTTTGGGTTCTCCTAGGGTTGCAGGCGGGTGTCGGAGGGTTTCTCCAGCTCGGCCGCCATGAGGGGGAAGACGTCCCGCGCGGCGTTGTCGCCCATGAACATGTCGAGGTGCCCGTACTTGGGCAGGACCCGGAGGGAGTGGTAGTTCGGGCGCACAGAGTCGAAGAACGCAAAGGACCTGCGCTGGCTCTCCGGTACGAAGCACAGGTTGTCCTGGCCGCTGAAGAAGGCGAAGCGGGCCGAGGTGCGCGGGGGTTGCGCGGCAAAGTCCCGCGGCAGCTGCGGTAGGTCCTGGACCCGGACCAGGTGCCCCGATCTCACGCAGTGGGCCATCTGGTGGAAGAAAGTGGTCGGGACCGCCGCGAACTCCCGCTTGAGCCACTCGTGGGTGTCGTCGTTCAGGTTCGCGTGGCTCCAGAGCGCCGGGAAGCCGCTGCCGTAGGTGAAGCTCACCTGCTTGCACACGGGGTTGTGGCACTCGTGGTGCACGGCGGCCACCGTCAGCGCGATCGCCTTTGCGAACGGGGTCGGGGCGTCGAGGCCCCACTGCGGGTTCAGGCAGTCCGAGAACCGGGACACCACCGGCAGTGCGTAGTAGAGCTTCAGCTTCGAGAACCCGGGCACCACCGTGTGGAGGGAGACGGCGTTGCTGACTATCGTGGTGACCTCCGGGACGAGGCCCGCCATGGCCGACATGGTGAAGCTCGTCGATCCTTGGCAGTGGATGATCGCCTTCATCGTCGACGCCCCCGTCTCCCGCAGGACCGTCCGGACCGCAACCGGGTGGTCGTAGACGGCCGCCTGGTCGAGCGTCCACGGGTTCGGCTTGAGGTCTATGCTGGCGCGCCAGTTCTCGAGCCAGACGTCGTAGCCCCTTTCCACAAGGTAGTCCACGATCGTTGTGCGCACCGGCGCCCGGAAGATGTTGGCCCGCACCCCCGCCCCGTGCACCAGCAGGACGGGGCCCCTGTCCGGCCGGCGGGGCCCGGTGACGTGGATGACGTTGCACGCCATCCCGTCCCCGGCCTCGAACGGGACGACGCGCTCGCTCAGCGCAGCCTTGCCGGGTTCGTCGGTTGGGTTCGGGCTCATCGCGGCCGGGCTAGTGCGCTATCTTGTACAGGAGGTTCCTCCGGTGGTCCGCGACGCAAGCGGCCGCCAGGGCCGCGAAGGAGTCCCAGGGCGCGGGATCGGCCGCGACCAGCCTCTCCAGCTCCGCGCTCAGGGGGTTGGCCGCGCCCGTGGCCGTCGCGATCCGGACCCGGCTCGCGCTGGAATCGGGCGTCTCCTGGTACAACCGGACGGAGGCGGCGTTGAGGTCGTCGTCGACGACGACGATGGCCCCCCCGTGCAGCGAGTCCGGCTCCATGGAGTCGACCACCCATCCCCCCGAATTGAGCACCTTGACCGGCTGCGCGTAGCCCCGGAAGGCCCTCAGCTCCTCGAAGGGCTTGTGGGTGTGCCCGAAGATGAAGGTCACGTCCGACGGGACCCTCCCCTCGTTGCCCCTCAGCACCTCCCCGTGAACGTATTTCTCGATGTAGCGCCTGAGGCCCGCGGCCGCGTCGGCGCTCAGAGGCGAGCCTGACTCGAGCACCTCGCGGCGGGCCGACTTCCCCACCGTCGCCTCGAGGACGCTCCTCACCAGCGGCCTCTTCGCCGGATCCAGCAGGCCCCACTTCGGCGGGACCCCGGGGGCCACCGCGCGCGCGATGTTGTTCAGGATCTGGTCAAACGCGGGTTCGGACTGCATCTTGTCGTAGATGCGCTCCACGTCCCGGCCGGACTCGCCGGAACGCCCGAGCGTCGACCAGAAGAAGTCGATCCAGGCTCCGTTGTCGGACTCCAGGTTCCAGATGTTCCTCGGACGGACGCTGGACGGGAATAGGACGTCCGTCAGCGTGCTGATGAGGGAATAGATCGACTCGACGTAGTGGCCGTGGTGGATGACCACGCAGCGCTCACGGTCGCGGCCGAGGACAGCAAGGTTCGGGTACACGATCTGGAACGCCGGCTTCGCCTCGAGCCTGGAAACGGCGGCCAGGGCGTTGACGAGGTACGCCGGCACCGGCCTAAGCCGGTCGTTGAGGAACATGTTCGTCGCGTAGTATTCCGGGTTGATCTGGGCGCCCGGGGCCAGCTCCGAGACGTAGTTGTCGATGTACTGGGTCTCCCGCGCCATGTTCCACAGGTGGTGGTCGTGGTTGCCGGGCAGGCAGAACACCTCGCTCCTGAACGTGCCGGCCGGCGAGAGCGCGGACTCGATGAACCGCTGGAAGGTCATGCCGGCTTCGTTTATGCCTGCGAGCGCGAGCTCCATGAAGTCCCCGTTGAGGACCAGTTGCGGCGGCGAGTCGCCCGAGAGGGAGGCCAGTTTCTTGAGGCAGGCCCCCAGCCGCGTGAGCAGGGGACTCGCGACCTCGGGAACAGTCTGCGTCGCGTCGGCGCTCAGCGCCGTCAGGATGCTGTTCGAGGCGCCGAGATGGAGGTCGGAGACAATTATGAATCGGATCGGGGACATTCCGCGGCGCCCGGCGCCTTCCTAGCTTCCGGCCTTGGGTTCTGGGTTGGGCTCAAGATTCATGCCTGGGGGTCGATTCGAGCGCGGGCTTTCGAGGGGCTGCGGGGAATCCGGGCTATTTCGGGGCGAATGTCGTCGATTCCTCCCGACCCGGTGTCGAGGGCCCAGATTACGCGATTCCACGTAAGGAGGTGCCCGGGTCCGGAACGGGAAGGTGTCGACGGATAACGGGAACCGATGGCGTGTCGAATCCTAATCTTGCGGGTCCCAGGCGCGGCCCGAGGTCCGGAGGGCCGTGAGGGGGCCCTGCGGTCCAATCGCTCGATCGCTTCTTAACGGATCGCCGCGCAATATATTATGAAATCCCCGCCTGGGGCGCACCCTTTGGTCAAGGATTCACGGCCGCCGGGGCGTGGCTCGCCGGGCGCGCGGCGAGGACCGTCAATTGGTCCATGACCGAGACGACGGGGCCCGGGCTCCCGTCGGCGTTCCAGGCTTCCCTCTCCGGCGCCCAGTACATCGCCCCGAGCCCGTGCGGCGCCTTCCTCACCGTGTTCAGGACATCCGCCATGAACTGCAGGCGCCCCTGCGGAGTCTGCGGCCAGAGCATGCACGTGTTGTCCGGAACCCGCGAGCGCCCGTAGCCGGTCTCGACGACCAGGAAGTCCCGGCCGTAGCGCTCGGCGCACCGGTTCATGTTGTCCCAGAGCTGGTCGAGGGTTCCGTGGCCCCATTCCGGGTAGAAGCTCTGCGCGATGATGTCGTACGGCACGCGTGCGTCGTCGAGATGGTCGAAGAACCACCTGGTCACGGTCCAGTTCGCCCCCTTGTCTATGTGGATCGCGATGCGCGGCGGCTTGTCGCCGGACGCCCTCTTCACCCCGCGGATGCCCGCCTTCAGGATCCGCGCGAGGCGGTCCCACTGGCGCCGGTCGTCGTAGGGCTCCGGCGGGTTGTATTGGGTCGAGCCGGGAACCCTGACCTGCGCCACGGGCCAGAGCGTTCCGCGGGTGATCTCGTTTCCTACCTGCACCCAGTCGGGCATCGCCCCCGCGTCCCTGAGGCTCTTGACCGTGTCATACGTGTAGGACTCCACGCGCCTCTCGAGGCCGTCAAAGTCCAGGCCTCTCCAGGCAACCGGTATGTCCTGGTGCTGCGGGTCGGCCCAGGTGTCCGAGAGGTGGATGCACAGCAGGAATGTCGCGCCCGCCGCCTTGATGCGCCTGGCCAGCGGAATCGCGGCCTCGAGGGTGTTGTCGGGAGCGTTGCGCACAGGAGCCACGAACACCCGCACCCGGAAGGCCGTCCAGCCGTGTCTGCTCAGGATCGACAGCTCGTCGCTCGCGGCGCCGTTCTCCTGGTAAACCAGGGGCCTTGCCGTGGCCCTGCGCCACGGGGCGTCGAGAAACGAGATGTCGGCGCCCAGCACGGGGACCGCCGCGGCCGGTCTCGTCCGCATGGACTGGGTCAGAGCGCAGCCCGCCGCGAGGGCAAGCAGGCAAACGGGGAGGAGCGGCCTGGCGGAGGCCCATGCTCGCAGGACGCGCTTTCGCAGGCGGAACCCCATCGGATCAGTCGCAGCGCGGGCGCCGTCTTTCACAGCGGCAGGGGATCAGAATCGCCTCGCCCTATCAACACGGTTGGCCGTCCGCGCTTGCGCCTCCCAAAGGTGGGTGGCTGCGGCACCGGATTGGCCGGTCCGCGCCGGGTTACCAGGCATTTGGCCGGCGCACGGCGGGAGCCATCCTTTGCGAAGAGGCACGAGCCGGCGACAATGATACATAACTAATTATAAATAAATTGCTTATGGTTCTGTGGTATTGCGGACACCCCGGATGCCGACGGGATTCCCGGGCTAGAGGCCTGCGGGGGGGATCCGGGTTGAGGTGTGTGCCGTTTCGGGAAGGCATTCCCTCTGGGTCAGGTTGCAGGCCATTGGCGATTTTCAAAACGAGCACTTACATAAATAATTGAAGGATAACAAATTCATATATATGGCCCGCGCGGGAAGCAAACAAAGAATGCGCGGCAATCGACAAGATTTGCGGGGATGACGCCCCCGCAACGACGTACCATCGCATCTGCGCCAAAACGATGTGTTCGCAAGGCGCCCAAACAGTGGATCAGAAAACAAACGAAAAATCATGAGTACTGAATCTTCAATTCCCGCTGCAGTTCCCACTGCAACACCCACCGAAACGTCGGCTCAGGCCCCGGCCGCCCCAGTGATCGCCGGCGCCGCGCCTCAGCCCGCACCTGTACCCACCAGCCCGGCAGCTGTGAAACCCCGCAAGGGCAACAAGAGGAGCAAGGCGCCGGTCGCCTGAACCGCGCCGCCTCGTTCCCTAGTCGGACGGCCGGCCCCGCAAGGGGCCGGCCGTCTCATTTGGTGCGCCCGGCAGGGCGCACCTGCTTAACAGTGAACGTTGATAGCAAAGACGTAAGTCTGACGACCGCCCTGCAGAGGGAAGGTCTAGCCGAAGGGCAACTGCGGCGTCGCGAGGCGAC
>Ga0187867_10001185_pt1 | contig 22679 bp, 21 predicted proteins | sample June2016WEW_13_1_FD_132976 | JGI IMG/M metagenome (GOLD analysis project Ga0187867, IMG submission 132976) | Peatland microbial communities from SPRUCE experiment site at the Marcell Experimental Forest, Minnesota, USA - June2016WEW_13_10 | ecosystem: Environmental > Terrestrial > Soil >...
CGAACGCGGCGTACCTGAAGCCGCGCCACTACGAAGCACGGCCAAAACCGCATAATGCCTAAACGAACTGACATTTCGAAAATTCTGATCCTCGGCTCCGGACCGATCGTCATCGGACAGTCTGCTGAGTTCGACTACTCTGGCACGCAAGCCTGCAAGGCGCTCAAGTCGGAGGGCTTTGAAGTTGTGCTGGCGAACTCGAACCCGGCTACCATCATGACCGATCCCGAGTCCGCCGACCGTACTTACATCGAGCCGCTCACCCGTGAATATCTCGAAGAGATCATTCGCATCGAGCGAGAAATGTCGCCCAGCGCGGGCTTTCCACCCCAGCGAACCAAAACCGGGTTCGCTGGGGACACCGGCTTTGCCATTCTCCCCACGGTTGGCGGACAGACGGCACTCAACCTTGCCATCGAACTTGCCGATAGCGGTGTGCTCGAAAAGTACAACGTGCAACTTATCGGCGCACAGATCAGCGCCATCAAGAAGGCCGAAGATCGTCTGTTTTTCAAAGACGCGATGCAGCGCATCGGGCTCGACGTGCCGAAATCGGCGCTCGTCAACAATCTCAAAGACGGACTCGAATTCGCGGGCAAGATCGGGTTCCCGGTCATCATCCGCCCAAGTTTTACCCTCGGCGGAACCGGCGGCGGCATCGCTTACAACCGCGAAGAGTTAATGGATGTGCTGGCTCGCGGCCTCGACCTCTCGCCCGTGCACGAGTGCCTGATCGAAGAATCTGTGCTCGGCTGGAAAGAGTACGAACTCGAGGTGATGCGCGACACTAAGGACAACGTCATCATCATCTGCTCGATCGAGAATTTCGATCCGATGGGAGTGCATACGGGCGACTCGATCACGGTCGCACCGGCGCAGACGCTCACCGACCGTGAATACCAGATGATGCGGGACGCTTCGATCGCCGTCATCCGCGAGATCGGAGTCGAGACCGGCGGATCGAACATTCAGTTCGGCGTGAATCCGAATACCGGACGCATGGTCGTGATCGAGATGAACCCGCGGGTGTCGCGCTCATCGGCGTTGGCATCGAAGGCAACCGGATTCCCGATCGCGAAAATCGCCGCCAAGCTCGCCATCGGCTACACGCTGGATGAGATTCCGAACGACATCACGCGCAAAACGCCAGCCTGCTTCGAGCCGACGCTCGACTACGTAGTAGTCAAAATTCCCAAGTGGCAGTTCGAAAAATTTCCGGGCGCCGACGAATCGCTTGGGCCGCAGATGAAGTCGGTCGGCGAAGTGATGGCCATTGGCCGCACGTTCAAAGAAGCGCTGCAGAAGGGGATTCGCGCGCTCGATACAGGAAAGCGCGTCGGCTCGGAAAAAATTGAGCCGAAGATTCTTACGCAACGCTTGGTCACTCCGCATCCGGAACGCTTGACTTACGTGCGCTACGCACTGCGCCAGGGCCACACCATCAAGCAGATCGCGAAGATGACGTCGATCGACCCGTGGTTCCTCTACCAGTTGAAAGAGATCAACGACATGCAACTGGAACTGGAAAAACATCCCATGGAGTCGGTCCCGATCGATGTCGTGCGCGAGGCGAAGCGCATGGGCTTTTCCGACGGACGGCTTGCTCTGACGTGGCGTCTCGACGGCAAGGGCGGCCAGGAAAAGGTGCGCCACTTCCGCAAGAAACACGGCCTGAAGCCGGTGTACAAGCGCGTCGATACGTGCGCAGCCGAGTTCGAAAGCTATACGCCATATCTGTATTCGACCTACGAAGAAGAAGACGAGGCCGCGCCCACCGCAAAGAAGAAAGTCGTCATCCTGGGCTCGGGTCCGAATCGCATCGGGCAGGGAATCGAGTTCGACTATTGCTGCTGCCATGCGAGCTATGCACTGCGGGAAGATGGTTACGAGACCATCATGATCAACTGCAATCCGGAGACGGTCTCGACCGACTATGACACCAGCGATCGCCTTTACTTCGAGCCGCTCACGCTCGAAGACGTCTTTGCAATTTGCGAACACGAAGGTTCGGCCGGAGCGCCCGTCGGCGTGATCGTGCAGTTTGGCGGGCAGACTCCGCTGAATCTTTCGCTGCCGCTCAAGGCGGCGGGCGTTAACATCATCGGCACCACGCCCGAATCCATCGACCTTGCTGAAGACCGGAAACGCTTCGGCGCGCTTCTGGAAGAACTGGACATCCCGCAGGCGCCCGGCGCAATGGTGACCTCGATCGAGGAAGCTGTTGAGGCTGCGAAGAAAATTGGCTTCCCGGTTCTGGTTCGTCCATCCTACGTTCTTGGCGGACGCGCCATGGTGATCGCGTACGACGAAGACACCATCAACCAATACATGAAGCAGGCCGTCGAATATTCGCAAGATCGGCCCATTCTGATCGACAAATTTCTGGAAGACGCAATTGAGGTCGATGTTGATGCGTTGTCGGACGGCGAAGACGTAGTGATCGGCGGAATCATGCAGCATATCGAGGAGGCCGGCATTCACTCGGGCGACTCATCGTGCGTGCTGCCCGCGGTTGATATCCCCGAGCCGCTGCTGAACCGGATGCGGGAATACACTTTCAAGCTGGCGCGAGCCCTCAAAGTCGTTGGACTGATGAATGTTCAGTTCGCAATTCCGCGGGGGAATGGACTGTCTGGTAACGGCCACTCCGAGCACAAGGTCTACGTTCTCGAAGTGAATCCCCGTGCCTCGCGCACTGTTCCCTACGTGAGCAAGGCCACCGGCGTCCCCATGGCGAAAATCGCGGCGCGCCTGATGACCGGGCGCAAGCTGCGTGAATTTCTGCCCGAATACATCGAGCAAGCAAAGGACCTCGACACCGGCCGCAACTACTTCGTGAAATCCCCCGTCTTCCCGTGGTCAAAATTTCCCGGCGTGGACACGGTGCTTGGTCCCGAAATGCGTTCCACCGGAGAAGTCATGGGCGTGGCCGACAACTTTGGTGAGGCCTTTGCCAAGGCACAACTCGCCGCCGGACAAAAATTGCCCACACAGGGAACTGTGTTTATCAGCGTTACCGATCACGACAAGCCGCACGTGGCTGAGATCGCGCATCGCTTTGTCGATATGGGCTTCAAACTGGTCGCCACGCACGGCACAGCCGATCGGCTAGAAGAAGCCGGCCTGGGCGTGGATCGGGTCTACAAGGTGAAGGAAGGTCGTCCTAACGCCGTTGACCTCATCAAGGCGGACCGGATTCAGCTGATCATCAATACGCCCCGCGGGCCCGACCCTTATTTCGACGAGAAAGCGATCCGCCGTGCGGCCGTTACGGCCCGCATTCCGACGATTACGACGCTCTCAGCCGCCCGAGCGGCCACCGAAGGCATTGCAGCGCTGCAGCGCGGAGAAATAAGGGTGCAGGCCTTGCAGGCGCTGCACGCGGAGAGAGTGGGAAACAGCCGCTAACCACGATCACTTTAACGGCGGATATTGGACAGGCATACCCACCCGGCAAGTTTCGTGACTCCGCCCTGGCCCGGCGGATGCAGCCGTTGTGATGGCAATCACTGTTCCGATGTCGGCCGCCACCAATAATCAATACAGCAGAGGCCATCATGGAAGTCACAGTCGAGCATTTGGGATCAGTTCAATTCGAAATCAAGGCTCGCCAGCACACCATCGCTTGCGACCAGCCCGCCGAAAACGGAGGGTTCGACGAGGGCATGACTCCGCCCGAATTGCTGCTGGCCTCGCTCGGTTCCTGTGCCGCGTTTTACGCCGCCGCGTATTTGCGCAAACACAAACTCGCCGAAGAAGGAACGCGCGTTCGCGTCACCGCCGAGAAGCGCAAGGATCCGCCGCGAGTCGACGATTTCCGGATTTTTGTGGATGTGCCCGCCGCACTGGACGCGAAGCACAGCGAGGGCATCGAGCGCGCCGTCCACCAATGTCTGGTTCACAACACGCTGCTGCACCCGCCCACCATCACGCTTGAGATTCACAGTCCGGTGGCGGCTGTCTGATTCGTTGGTCATCGGCAAGCGCGCGTGACACCACTCTCGCGGGCCGTGCATAATCCTTAATGGCGAATCTCAAATCGCGATCATCTGCGTGATCGGGCTGCCAATGATTGTGGTGGCAGCCATATTCGGCCCGACGGCCTTCGATCTCGCCATGCACTCGTCGATGCCCGTTACGCGTTTCTTCGTCGGCTCGGAAGAGAACTACCGGCGCGAGGTCGATCCTGCGGGTAGAATCCTCCCCAACTGCGGATAAGCAACACGCGCGAGGTTAAGCATCACAGATGCCGCTCAAGCGGGCTGCTAAACTACAACTAGAAGCTGGCAGCCAGGAGCGACCCTATGCTTTTATCCGGAATCTTCCCGCCCATCACGACGCCTTTTTATCCCGACGGACAGGTTTACTACAAGAAACTGGAATCCAACGTTGACCGCTATTCGCGCACTCCAGTCGCGGGCATCGTCGTTCAGGGTTCTACCGGCGAGGCAATCCTGCTGTCCGATCAGGAGCGCCGCGATGTCTTCAAGAGCGCCATCTCTGCTGCCGCGCCGAACAAGGTGATGATTGCGGGGGCCGGCATTGAGTCCGCCATCGAGACCATGCGCCTTTGCGAATACGCCGCCAGCCTTGGCTACGACGCCGCCATGGTTCGCACGCCCCATTACTACAAGAAGCAGATGCATCCAGCTAACCTGCTGGCGTTCTATCGCACGGTGGCGGATCAGTCGCCCTTGCCGATCATCATTTATAACTTCCCACAGGCCACCGGATACGATATTCCCGCCGAAGTCGTCATTGAACTGGCGAATCATCCCAATCTGATTGCGATTAAGGAATCGAGCGGCAATCTCGATAAGGTCAAAGCGATGGTCGAGGGCACGCGCCATGTAAAGCGCGCGGCCAGTGTGACGGAGACTTTCTATGCCGTCACTCCGCGCATGATCAAAGCCGGCGAGGCTGCCGAGATGCAGAGACAGGAAAAAGAAAGCCGGGAACTGGTCAGCGTTGCGTCCCTTACCGGATCGAGTGGGGCGGAGACTCCCTTCGACAAGATCAGGGCAGGCTCTGTTGGCGGAGGCAGCGTCTCAAAGCCATCCTCGTCCGCGGTCTCGGTTGTCAGCGGTCTGAAGACGCGCCAGAAGGAAGTCGGCTTCCAGGTCATGGTCGGAGCCGCGCACCAACTCGAACCTTCCCTCGCGCTTGGAGCTGTGGGCGCGATTCTCGCCTTCGCGTGTCCCGCACCCACCGCGTGCTACGAAATCTATGCTGCACTGAAAGACGGCGACCCGGCTCTGGCCCGCGAGAAGCAGGAGCGTGTTAAAGCGCCTGCTCAGCGGGTGGTCAGCGAGTTCGGCGTCCCCGGCGTAAAGTACGCCATGGATCTGAACGGCTACTACGGAGGCCCAGCCCGCTTGCCATTTCTCCCTCTAACCGGAGATCAAAAGAAAGCGGTCGAAGAGGCAATGGCGAACCTGCGCAACTGACACTCCCCGTTAGATTGATGAACTCGCTGGCTGTGAGCAGGACTTCTAGCACTCCCCAACGCATAACTTTTCGTGCCCTTCAGCTCCGTAATGATTTAAGATTTCGGCGTCCGCGAAGTTCTACTTAAATGACCCAACTCAGCTCCCGCGTCGTCACCTTTCTAACTCTTTTGGTTGCCGCTTCGGCCGCGCTGTGGGCGAAAGATGTGCCGCCGCAAGTCATCAACTGGCCTGCTACCGGCGCAACCATCGTTCGCATCAGCCTTGGGAAATTCAAGGAGATCAGTTCAATTTCATCGCAGCGGAACTACGTCATCGAAACTACGGCCGAAAATCTGTGGAGCAAGAAGATCCCGCGTCTCGGTTTCAATCTCTATATTTACGACAAGAACAAGGTTCGCATCGGCGATGGCTGGATCACCCTCGAAAATGTTGGTCCCGGGCAGACGGTAAAATTCGAGACGACAGTTCACACGGTGGGCGTTCCGGTGTCGTTCGAACTCTCGCCGAATTCACTTCCCACGGAACTCCAGCCGCTCGCTCCGCCCAGGCAAGTCACGCTCACGGTGAACTCCGTTCCGCAAGGTGCGACTCTTTCTGTCGATGGCGTACCCGCCGGAACGACACCCAAGTTGCTAAAACTGGGCGTAGGAAAGCACAGCCTGGAGTTCGTCAAAGAAGGTTTCAACCCCGGCAAATTTCCTGTCGAGATCGGCCCCGACGACGCCTCCGGCGGGAGCGTCAGCTACGAACTTGGCAGCGCCGTCCACGATACCATCGAGTTGCGCGACGGGTCAGTACTGTCCGGAGACCTGGTTTCAGTCAGCGGCATGCAGATTCAAGTCCGCATCGGCGGCAACACCCAGACCTTCGACCGCAATCAGGTAAAACGTATCCTGCTTACTGAACGTGACCCAGTAGAATAACGTGACCCAGTAGAATGAAGAGTCGAGCTATCCGGGCGATGCACCGCAGGTCCGATTCTTAAGGGGCTCACCGCCGAGGGTCGTCACAACTCATTGTGATGTGCATCACATTGTCGTATAATTCGAACGAACGTTCGAACTATGCGCCCAGCGACCAAACGAACTATCCGGCAACGCGCCCTGCCCGCTCCCGATTCTCGCTTCGATCGTCGCCGCAGCGAAATCCTTGCGCATGCTACGGACGTCTTCTGTGAGAAGGGATACGAGGGCGCTTCCATGCGCGACCTGTCCCGCGCGACCGGCATGTCGCTCGCGGGACTCTATCACTACTTTCAATCCAAAGAGCGCCTGCTGTACCTGATTCAGAAGCACACTTTTTCGACCATCGTCGAACAGTTAAAGAAGCGGCTCGAAGGCGTCACCGATCCAGACCAGCGGCTGGGAATTTTCGTCCAGAATCACCTTGAATACTTCGTCACAAACCAGAGCGGACTCAAGGTTCTCGCGCATGAAGACGAAGCTCTCAAGAACGGATTCAGCTCCGAGATCGCAGCTATCAAGCGCGAATACTACCGAATCTGTCTGAGCCTGATGGACGAGCTCAAGCGAGAGCGCCATCTTCACTTCAATTCCCGCACCGCCGTCATGAGCTTGTTCGGCATGATCAACTGGATCTACACCTGGTACAACCCTCGTCTCGACGGCACAGCCGAAGATCTGGCAGAGGAGATGAGCGGCATTATCCTTTCCGGCGTGGGATCGACAAAAGTTTTGAAAGGGCGCACCTTCAAGCGCGCCGAAAAGGGATAGTTAAATTTCAAGCCGGCTTTAGCCGGCCGCACGACAGGAGCAACTATGGCAACCACCATGCACCCCGCCACCGGCGAAACCAGCAAGCAACTTATCAACTACCGCACCGATCGCGGCGTTGGCGTGATCGAAATGAACGATCCGCCGGCCAATACCTATACCTACGAGATGAACCGGCAGCTCGACGAGGCGATCCTCAAGGCTCGAATGGATAACGACGTCTACGTCATACTGCTGACGGGCGCGGGAGACAAGTTTTTCTCCGCGGGCGCCAACATCAAAATGCTGGCCTCGGTCGATCCAACCTTTAAGTATTACTTCTGCCTGCACGCCAACGAAATGCTGCTGCGCCTCGAGCACACGCCGAAGTTGGTGATTGCGGCGATCAACGGGCACTGCGTGGGCGGCGGCCTCGAGATCGCGATGGCTGCCGACATCCGCATCGCCCGCAAGGACGCGGGCAAGATCGGTCTGCCTGAAGTGAACTTGGGCGTGCTTCCCGGAACCGGTGGCACGCAGCGGCTCTCACGCATGGTTGGCAAGAGCAAGGCGATCGAGTTGATGGTGACGGGCAACACGTTTTCGTTCGAAGAAGCGAAGGATCTCGGCATCATCAACGACATCTTTGAGCGCGACGGCTTCATGGAAAACATCATGGAATACGCGCGCCAGTTCACTCCACCGAATAAGGCTGCCAAGGCGGTGGGCCGCATCAAGCGCGCCGTGCAGACTGGTTGGGAGATTCCGATGGAGTCGGCGTTAGCCGTGGAGCGCGAGAACCAGCAGATACTATTCCAGAGTGAAGATGCCAAAGAAGGTTTAGCCGCGTACGTGGAGAAACGTCCGGCAGAATTCAAGGCGAAATAGGTTTCCCGGCGGACTCTGCGCCTCTGCGGTGAAAGGGTTTGACTCTATGCCAGGAAAAGTACCGAAGATCGGAAGCTTCAGCGAGTGGGAAGGTTTGTTCAACGAGTGGCGCAAGGAAGTCGGCGTCAACAAAGACGACGTCGAAGCCTTTCACTTTGACACGCTGTATGGAGCCATCGAAACCGAGGACATCCAGTTCGGCTCCTACAAGGGACGTCCGAAGTGGGAGAACCTTCGCCAGGTGCCCACGCAGCAGATGCGCGACGCTCTGATGAACATGATTGTCTATCAGGGCGACACGGAATTTGCGAGTGTTGAGCAGCAGCGCAACCTGTTTGAGACTGCGCCCACGGATTGGGATCGGCGGGCACTGACGCGGGTGATGATCGAAGAGATGCGTCATGGCTGGCAGATGTGTGCGCTGCTGATCGACTTCTTCGGCTACTCCGGAAAAGTGGAAGCGCAGAAGATGCTTGAGCGCCGCGCGTTCGAAAACGCCCGCCTGCTCGGCACTTTTAACGTCGACGTGGACAACTGGCTCGACTTCTTCACCTATACGGACTTCGTGGATCGCGACGGAAAGTTCCAGCTGCAGATGCTGAAGTACTCGTCCTTTGCGCCGCTCGGCCGCTCGACGTCTTACATGTTGCGCGAAGAGGCGTTCCACATGGGAACCGGAAACGACGGTCTGCGCCGCGTGGTCGAAGCCGGAGTCATTCCGCAGTGGCTGATGCAGAAGTATCTCAACAAGTGGATCTCGAGTTCCTTTGACCTGTTCGGCACCGATCATTCTTCATCGGCACACTGGGCCTATGTCTGGGGAATCAAGGGTCGCTACGACGAACCACAGAACGAGAAGGCAGCGGACCTTGATGATCTGAACGACTACAATCGTCATCTCTACCGGCAGGAGGTATCGGGGCTGGTCGAACGGTTGAATAGTTTTCTGCGGCCGGGCGAAAAGAAGTTCTACACGCCGGACATGAAGTTCAACCGAAACATCGGGCGATGGGCCGGGAAACACTTCCACTGTGAAACGGGAGAAGCGGTTGACGAACTGGCTTACCATGAGCACCTTGCCGAAACTCTGCCGAGCGCGCAGGACAAGGCGTTGCTGCTCGATATTATTCGCAACGAAAAGAAATGGATCAAGGGAAAAGAGGGGGCGCGAGATCCGTTTGCGACCATCGCGGAGCCGCGCCGATCAGCGATCAACCTTTAACGGAGGCGAATGCTCGCCGCATCTACAACTCGGCTGAAGGTTGATGTTTCGCCACTGGTGGCGCGAATTGCCTTGCGCAACCCCCCGCTCAATGTGATCGACGTTCCCATGATGCGGGAGGCGCAGCAGACGCTGACGGAGATTGAAGCGCGTTCCGACGTCTCGGTCATTGTTCTTGAGGGTGATGCGCGGGCGTTCTCCGCGGGCGTAGACATCAAGGCTCACGTGCCGGAGCAAGTCCATGAAATGCTCACATCTTTTCACGCCGTGATCCGGGCGCTGGTTGCATCGCGCAAGGTAACCATTGCGGCGGTGAAGGGAGCCTGCCTGGGCGGAGGAGCGGAACTGGCGGCGGTTTGCGACATCGTTTATACGGCACGCGATGCGAGTTGGGGATTCCCGGAAATCAAACTGGGATGCTACCCGCCGGTCGCGGCGGTGGCGTTGCCGGTCCTGGTTGGTCAGAAACGAGCGAGCGAGCTGATCCTGACAGGGCGTTCGATCAGCGGCGATGAGGCCGTTGCGATCGGGCTGGCAAATCGGTCCGCGCGCAGCGAAGATCTGGATGAGATAGTCCAGGAGACGGTTGAAGAACTCTGCCAGTTGAGTCCGACCGCGCTGGCTCATGCCAAGAAAGCGATCTATGCGTGGGATGCTGTTCACTTTGATAAGGGGCTGGCGCGGGCAGAGAAGATTTATTTTGAAGAACTGATCTCGACGGCGGACGCGCGCGAAGGTATCATGGCTTTCCTCGAAAAACGACCGCCGAAATGGACAGGCAAATAGACATTCCCACCGAAAACCCGGAGCAACCGCAGACCTACACCTCAGGTCACCTCATGTGCCGTACTTCGCTGTGGGGCGCCGCGGCGTTTCTGGGCTGCGCGTATTTTGCGTGGATTTCGTTCGGTCATGTCGTTCACAACGAATATGTGTGGCCGCACGATGCGTGGACGGCGGCGACTTACGTGGTGTGGATTGTTCTGCTGGGAGCCCTAGCCGTCGATACGAAGTGCCTGCGGGAGCGGTTGTTCTTCGCCGTGCTGATGATCGACTTTTTTGTCGGATTTGGGCTGACGTTGTGGCGCCACATACCGGCGGCAGATGTGCGGGCGGCGCGACTGGGAACGGGAGCGCTATGGGCGTTGGCGGCAGTGCTCAGTTTGACAACGCTGGGAAGAGAGAAGGAAGGTCAGAGGTAAGAGGTCAGAGTTACGGAGGTGAAACCCTCATGCAGCACAGGTGTCCCGGGAGGAGCGGCCGGTGGCGCTGTGAGTAAGCAAGAATTTATATGCGCAGGAGAACTTGCTACCTCAAGCTGATTTTGGTTTCTGTCGCCGTGCTTCTTTGCGGCTGCGATCAGTCGACGGTGCGTGGCGAGCTTGCCCCGCACGAGGACGAAGCCGCGGCGAGGAGGTACTTTGATTTACTGCGGCACAGGGAGTTCGACGAGTTCGAGAAGGACGTGGACCCCGGTCTACAGGTGGTCTTCCGCGGAACGTTGACGGAAATGGCAGAGGGGTTTCCGGATCAGGAACCGCTCTCGGTGAAAGTTGTCGAGCGGAGCACGGGGCGCCTGGGCGACTCGGAGCTTGTATATCTGGCGCTGGAGTATGAGTTTCCGCGGAAGTGGGTGCTCGCACGCATAACGCTGAGAAAGGAGGGCGTCGCACCCATTCTGGGGCTTCAGGTCGTCCCAATGGACGATTCGCTGGAACACCGCAATCGATTCACGCTGGCTGGCAAGAGCCAGGGACAATATGCAGTTTTGTTGCTGGCGGCTGCGACTGGACTGCTGTGTTCTTATGCCTCGATTATCTGTCTCAGAAACAAGTTGCCGTGGTATTGGGCGCTCATCAGCATGGTTGGCCTGGGCCAGTTGGCAGTGAATTGGACGACGGGAGAGACAAGTTTCAGTTTGGGTGCAATCAGTTTTCCGCCAGCGCAGGCAAGTGCTTCGGCATATGGTCCGTGGATGATCTCCGTAACGTTGCCGGTGGGGGCGGTGCTGTTCCTGATGTTACGCGATCGTTTGAGAAGTGGCCCTCGGAATGATGGATCGACTGAATCCACGACGTCGGATTTGCCGCCGCGGGGAAATGATGTGGGCTTGGGCGCGCCGAACATTCGACTCCAGGAAAGGGGATAGGGGTCCTTCGACTGCGCGCGGCTCGCTTCGCTTCCCGCGCTCCGCTCAGGATGACATCGCTAGCGCACGTCCTCTGGATGACGTTTCGGGGAGAATTTGAGTTATGGACTTTGAAATTTCTGCCGGGCAGGTGAAGGCGCTGCAGAAGAACGGCGAGGCTTTCATGGTGCTCGATGTGCGTGAGCCATGGGAGTTTGAGAAGGCACGGATCGAAGGCGCGAAGAACATTCCCATGGGCGACGTGCCCGCGCGGGCGCATCAGGAGCTTGATCCTGACGAGCATATCGTCGTGGTGTGTCACCACGGTGTGCGTTCGCTGACGGTGACAAACTGGTTGCGGCAGCAGGGATTTGAGAAGGTGCAGTCCATGCGCGGCGGAATTGACGGATGGGCGCGGACGGTCGATCCCAAAGTTCCGATTTACTGAAGCTTCCAGCTGCTGGCTACTAGTGTGGTGCCCCAGAAATACGCGCGAGAAGTGGACGCGGTGAATCCGAGTCGACTTTCTTCACCTCAGGGGCTAAAAGCCCCCGATTCTTGGGAACCATTGAGGTGCGGCTGAAGCCGCACCCTTTCAAAACAGTCGGATACGTATTCCACGAACTTGCGGGACATGATACTAGCTTCTAGCACACTGTTCCTGCTCGCTAGAAGCTAGGAGCCAGCAGCTAGGAGCTTTTCTTTGATCACTGACTGCCATGTTCACATCGAGCCTTACGAACTGTTCAAGCCTTCCGCGCTTGAACTGATGAAGAAGAAGCGCGCGAATTTTGAAGAGATCGAGACGTACAGCCGGTCGCCGAAAGCGTTTCTTCAATATCTTGACCGGTGCGGAGTGGATCGGGCGGCGCTGATTAATTATGTTGCTCCCGAGGTGATCGGGTTCGGGCCTGAGGTCAATCAGTTTGTCGCCGATTACGTCAAAGAAGACCCCAAGCGGCTGATTGCATGCGGCAGCGTGCATCCCCGGCACACAAAAAACATTCTGGCGGATGTCGAGCACATTTTGCGGCTCGGCATTCGGATGATCAAGATTCACCCGCCGCACCAGTTGCTCTATCCGAATGACTATGTGCACGGAGTCAAGGAACTGGAGATTATTTATCGCGCGGCCGAGGCGAACGGAATTCCGGTGATGTTCCATACGGGGACGTCAGTGTTCCCGGGAGCGCGCAATAAGTATGGGGATCCAATTTATGTCGATGACGTGGCCGTCGATTTTCCACGGTTGAAAATTCTTTTGGCGCATGGCGGGCGACCCCTCTGGATGGAGACGGCTTTCTTTCTGATCCGGCGGCATCCGAATGTTTATCTCGACATCAGCGGCATTCCTCCGAAGAGGCTGTTGGAGTATTTTCCGCGGCTCAATGAGATTGCTCACAAGACGCTATTCGGGACGGATTGGCCGGGGCCGGGGGTTCCGGAGATCAAGCAGAACGTGGACGACTTTCGAGCGCTGGCCATGCCGGAGGAGATGCGGCAGGGGATCCTTGGCGGGACGGCGGCGACGATCTGGCCAGAGTGAGGCGAGGTCAGGCAGATTGAAGAGGTTGAGAGCCCTGGGCTCGGATTACTGAGCCGGTTCCGACTTTGGAGTCGGGCCCGCCTCATTGCCCAAGGCTACCCGCATCTCTTGGGTGTGTTTGTCGAAATTGATGGAGAGCGTTTTCTCGCCACCCTTCAGGAACTCGCCGTCAACGTTTTTTGATTGATCATATTGTTCTGCGGCTGAGCGCACTTGGACTCGTAAGGTGTGCTTACCGGCGGCCAGAGGAATGGTCAGGCTCTGTCGGACTCCTCCTCCCAGAAGGAGCAGACGCTTCTTGTGGCCGTCATGAAGCGGATGCTCGTAGGCAAGATGGCCGTCGATCCAGATCGACAAGGTTGCATCGGAAAAGTGATGCTCGACGTGGATGGCGAGATCCGAATTGGCGACCGCCGGACTGAGTTGCGGGACCTCGGTTGCAACCGAGCCAGGGCTCGGCGCATTCTTTACCACAGCCGGGACCGCGCTCGCTTTTGTTCCGCTTTGCGAAGCTGCGGGCCCCCCGTTTTTTGATGGCGAAAGAAGTCCATCCTTCGCACCTGTGACCTTCGCAGCCTTCGGAGTTGTATGCGTGCCAGGTTTGGGAGTTGCGGTGACCGGCGTTTTAGAAAGAGCGCCTGAATCTGGAGCCGCTGGAATGTCCGAAGCGGTTGGCTCGGGCTGGCTCTGATTTGCCGCGGCAGATTCTGTTTGGACGTCCAGCTTGGATTCGGTCGCGGCAGGGCTGACGATTGGGAGTGGACGGCGTGGTGTGCTCGCAGAATCGGCAACGGCGACGGGCGCGAGCTTGGGTTTTCGAATCTCGCGCCAGGCAAAAAGGCCGAGAGCGATGGACGCGAGCAACAGCGTCAGCGCGGCCACACCCATCTGGAGGGGAGAAAACGAAAATAGAGAAAATACATCTCGCGCTTTTCCGGTGGCCGGCGCGGGAGAGTTCGACGCGTTACTGCCTTTTGCGTTTGCGCGCACAACCGGTAGCTTTGCGGTGCCATCGAGAAATCTTTTTCGGCCGTCCGGAGCTGAAAACCAGAGCTTTCCTTTGTCATGGTCGGCCGCCCGCTCCCGGAGTTCTTTGAGATCGCGAGCAAATTCCATGCCGCGCTGATAGCGGTGGGTACGATCTTTGGCCAGGGCGCGGACTATGACTGCATCAAGTTGCGCTGGAAGTTCAGGCGCCAGCGTAGTCACCTGCAACGGGTTGCGATTCATGACCTTGAAGCAGACGGTGGTAGCGCTGTTGCCCTGGAATGGACTGAAGCCGGTCAGCATGGAGTAGAGAATCGCGCCGAGCGAGAACAAGTCAGACCGCCCATCCAGCCGTTCGCCCTCGACTTGTTCCGGAGACATGTAGGCAGGGGTGCCCACGGCATAGCCCGGCAAAGTGATGTGGCTGAGATCCAACTGAGCGATTCCGAAGTCGCCAATCTTGGCTTGCCCCTCTTTCGTGATGAGGATATTGGCGGGTTTGATGTCGCGGTGAACAACACCCTGGGCGTGGGCGTAATCGAGCGCTTCGGCGATCTCAATGGTGATTTCCAAAGCGCGTTCCAGAGGCAGGCGCTTGGTCTCCCCGGCCAGCAGGTCTCGAAGAGTTCGGCCCTCGATATACTCCATGACGATGTAAGGGTCGGACGTTCCGGGTTCTTCGCCAACGTCAAAAACTGTGACGATGCCGGGATGGAGCAAGCGGCCGGCGGCTTTCGCCTCCACAAGAAAGCGTTGGCGAAATTCCTCCTGCTCGCGGAGGCCGCTTTGATGCAGAAGGATGGTTTTGATGGCGACGAAACGGTCGATTCTAGGATCGCGAGCCTGGTAGACAGCGCCCATCGCGCCGCGACCGATCTCGGCCACGATCTCGTATCTTCCTAGAAGCTTGCCGCGATGGGTTTCCATCACCTTTAGTAGGTCTGAACCAAGCTCTCCCCAGGCTCAAGGGTATCCCCAATCGGGGCGGCCACACGGACATACCCTAAGCCTGGCATTACGGGCGTAATCAGGTGCGGGCTGCAGAAGGCATCCAAATGAATTTGGGCGGAGCGTGGAAAGTCGGAAGTGGTTGGCGTATAAAAGGGTTGGGCACGCCGCGGTTGTGGGGTTGGGGAACGCGGTCGTCCGCCAAACTTCAGGTATTCAGGGCAGGCAAGCGAGGGGTTATGTCGACAGTGGCTGGAGTTCATGCGCCAAAGGGGTTGGAGGGGGTGGTCGCGACCACTTCGGGAATCTGCTACATCGACGGGGATGCGGGAGTTCTCGCATATCGCGGATACGACATTCACGAACTGGCCGACCACTCGACGTTTGAGGAAGTCTGCTATCTGCTTTGGTTTGGAAGGCTACCGAACGCGGATGAATTGCGGCAGTTGAAGTGGCGCATGGCGGAAGAGCGCAAGCTGGATGCTTCCATGATTTATCGGCTGCAACTGGTTCCGAAGCATGTGCCGCCGATGGACATGCTGCGGACACTGGTTTCGGCGCTGTCGTACTACGATCCGGAATACAACAAGAACGATCACGACGCCAACGTAAACAAGGCGATCCGTCTGACATCGCAGATTCCGATGCTGGTGGCGAATTACGACCGCATTCGCATCGGGAAGCCGTTGGTGGAACCGGACCGGTCGTTGTCGCATGCGGCTAATTTTCTGCTGATGCTGAATGGGACGCCTCCGTCCACGACGGCAGAACGCGCATTTGATATTGCTCTGATTTTGCATGCCGATCATGAGTTGAATGCGTCGACTTTCGCGGCTCGTGTAACGGCGGCCACGCTTTCGGATATGCATTCGGCCATCACTTCGGCGATCGGAACGCTGAAGGGACCGCTGCACGGCGGAGCGAACGAGGCGGTGTTCAAGATCCTGATGGAAATTGATAGCGCGGGCGCAGACCCGGTTGAGCATGTGAAGGGGATGCTGGCGCAGAAGAAGAAAGTTCCGGGGTTCGGACATCGCGTATATCACACGGAGGATCCGCGCGCGACGCACCTGCGGAAGATGTCGCGTGACCTGGGCGAGTCGAGCGGGAACTCGAAGTGGTTCGATTACTCAAACAAGATCGAGCAGTTCATCAAGGACGACAAGAAATTGAATGCCAATGTGGATTTCTATTCGGCTTCGACGTATCACACGCTGGGAATCGCAGTCGACCTGTTTACTCCGATCTTTGCAGTGTCGCGGGTGAGCGGGTGGACGGCGCACGTGATCGAGCAACTCGATGACAACCGCTTGATACGGCCGAGAGCCGATTATATTGGGCCGGAGTATCCGCAGAGGTACGTGCCGGTAGAGAAGCGGTGACGGTCAGCGCTAACCATTGAGTGGCAGCGCTGGTCTCGGTCGTCCCTCCGGGACTTGAATTTCTGCGCTTCTGTTCCACCGTTTCGCGCAAAATAGAGTTCTCAGGCACACTGGGCGCGTGGCTATGGAGATCCGGCGCCCGAGACGCTGATTGTGATAGGGCTGTCGCGAGATTTCCTGTCGGGGAATTTTTCTTCGTGCGAGGTTGCCGGGCACGTGCCGAATCCCTACGGGATCGAAAATGAGGAATCTAAAGATCACCCCGATCTCCATGTATGCCGGGGCTTGCGGCAGAGCTGGCCGGAATTCTGGAGTGATTTTCAGTATTACGGGTGGGGACTTAGCTTGGCAGCTCGCCTGCAATACGAGCCCCAATCCAGCCATGTGATAGTGGGTGAACTATGGTCATTTGCACAATGTGACCGGCGGCAATATCGTGCCAGGTGGGGCAGTGCGGTCGCGGGGACCGCGAACTCTGGAATCCCTCCTCTCCAGAAGCCAAATCCCTTTGGTTGGGTGAAGTCTATGCGGTGGATATCTGGTGTCTTGACGTTATCGTTCGTCCTGTTTGCGGCGCAGTTCGGCGTCGCGCAATCGAGTTATCAAGTCATTTCCGTTGAACGCGGCGGGACCATCAAGGGAACGGTGAAGTGGCAGGGCGCCATGCCACACCTGACCCCGTCGGAAATCAACCAGGATCCGCAGGTATGCGATCCACTTGGGCAGAAGCACCGCGATCTCGAGAGGCTGCTGGTTTCGCCGGATGGTGGTGTAGCCAACACCGTTGTATTTCTCAGGAACATCACTGCCGGAAAAGCGATGGACCTGCTGGCGCAGCGCCGATTTCTCAATCAAAAGAACTGCCGCTATGAACCACATATTCTCCTCGTGCCCGTGCAAGCTACGCTGACGGTCAAAAGCAGCGATCCCGTATTGCACACCGTGCACATGTCGGGCAGCGCAGATTACAACCTGCCATTTGTTTCCGAAGGGCAGGAGATCAGCCGTCAGATGACGCGCGAGGGCGTGGTCGACCTGCGTTGCAACGCTGGGCACGTCTGGATGAATGACGAGATGATGGTGGCGCCGCATCCGTATTACGCAGTGACGGACGCCGAGGCAACTTTGTGCTGAATAATGTGCCGCCGGGGCAATATGAAATCGTCGCCTGGCATGAAGGGTGGCGAGTGATTGGCGAGAGTCCGATGTTCGACGTGATGACGCAGACGCGGGTGAAGCGCCCCGTCTTTTCGGATGCGGTGAGTTGGAGCAAAAGTGTGACGGTCGCCCCAGGGAAGCACGGCGGAAGTGCACTTCACGCTGGGCGAGAAGACGCCGCAGATGGCGCAAGGGCACTGAGAGAACGGCTAGTTTTGTCGTTGCCGTGAGCTGTCAGCGGCCGGCCATCAGCGGCGACCCGATTTCCGCGCCTTTATCTACCCCAGTACAATAGCAACAGCATGCCCCGACGGGTCTATCTCGACAATAACGCGACGACTCCCGTGCTGCCTGAGGTTTTGGAGGCGATGCAGCCTTACTTCGGGGAGCACTTTGGGAATGCTTCGTCCATGCACCGGCAGGGGCAGGAAGCTCGTGCGGCCGTGGAGCGGGCGCGCGGCGCGGTTGCTCGGTTGCTGGAGGCGCGCGAATCGGAGATCGTGTTCACAAGCGGTGGGACGGAGTCGGACAATCTGGCGATATCCGGGCTGGCGCGGGAAGGCGATCATGTCATAACTTCGACCACTGAGCATCATGCGGTGCTGAACGTCTGCCGGCATCTGGAAGAGGTCGGGTGCGAAGTCACCTACGTGCCGGTCGATGGGCGCGGACTCGTTGATCCGGCAGATGTGAAGCGGGCGCTTCGTCCAAATACGAAGTTAATCAGCATCATGCTGGCCAATAACGAAACTGGTGTGTTACAACCGGTTGCGGAGATAGGCAAGATTGCGGCCGAGGCCGACGTGTACTTCCATACCGACGCGGTGCAAGCAGCGGGGAAAATTCCGATGCGAGTGGATGAGATTGGCTGCGATCTGCTGACGATTTCTGCGCACAAACTGCATGGGCCGCAGGGCGTCGGTGCGCTTTATGTGCGGAAGGGAACGGCACTCGCGGCGATGATGTATGGCGGCCGACATGAGCGCTCGCGGCGAGCGGGGACGGAAAATGTTCCGGGAATTGTGGGGGTGGGAAAAGCGGCGGAGTTAGCACGGGCAGGGCTGGAACGCGGCGATAATCAAAGTATCGGCGAGATGCGCGACGGCATGGAAAGGGAACTGCTCTCGCAGGTGGAATTTGCGAGTGTGAACGGCGCGGGCGCTCCGCGAGTGCCGAATACCGCAAACATCTGTTTCGACGGAATCGAAGGGGAAGCGATGGTGATCGCCCTTGATCTGAAGGGGCTGGCGGTATCGACCGGCGCCGCTTGCTCTTCCGGTGCGATTGAGCCCTCGCATGTGCTGCTGGCGATGGGTCTGCCGTCGGAGCGGGCGCGGGCGAGTATTCGGTTTAGCCTGGGGAGACAAACGACATCGCAGGATATCGAGTTTGCGTTGTCGCTTGTGCCGAAGACAGTGCGCCGACTCAGAGAGCTATCGCCCGTCTGGGCTAAGGGTGCAAACTCAGAGTTGCGACCGGCGCGCTAGCGCGCAGATGCCGGCAGGGGCAGCATAGTACAATCTCTGGCAACAACGTCTGTTGTATTCCCTCTTTGGAGGTAACCCAGATGTCCTCAGCACGGCCGGTCACTCCTGCGTCTGTTGGTTTTGAAGGAGTCTGTCCAATTCTGCGCGTCAAAAGCGTTTCTGAGAGCTTGAAGTATTACGTTCAGGTTCTTGGCTTCAAGATCGATTGGCAAAATCCGGACGAGAAAAACCCGTTCTTTGCGTCCGTCTCGCGCGGCCGTTGTCATATTTTTCTGAGCGAAGGCGACCAGGGGAATCCGGGATCGTGGGTCTGGATCGGCGTAGAAGATGTCGATGCTTTATTATCGGAGTATCGGCTCACCGGGGCGAAGGTTCGCCATCTACCGACCAACTATGAATGGGCTTGCGAGATGCAGGTAGAAGATCCCGACGGAAATATTCTGCGGATGGGGAGCGAACCCAAGAAAAACCAGCCCATCGGCGAATGGCTTGACATGTATGGAACGCGCTGGCGTCCGCAGGCTGGCGGGGGTTGGAAGCGCGCCGAATAATGTATCCACAATGAGCACAGAAACAATCGCCGTCGCAATGTCGGGAGGAGTTGACTCCTCGACCGTTGCGGCCATGTTGCGCGCGGAAGGGCACAACGTCATCGGCTTGACCATGCAGCTCTGGAACCAGCGGCGGCTCGCCGGACATGCGGGGATGCCGGAATCCGTGCAGGGGCGATGTTGCTCGATTGACGATGTTTATGACGCGCGGCGCGTGGCGGAGACGATTGGGATTCCGTATTACGTGGTGAATCACGAAGAGCGATTCGAGCGCGACGTGGTGCGGCCGTTCGTCGAAGAGTATCTGGCAGGGCGCACGCCGATTCCTTGCAGCCTCTGCAACAATCATTTGAAGTTCGATCAGCTTCTCGTCGTGGCGCGGCAGATTGGGGCGGACCGGGTGGCCACCGGCCATTACGCCCAGGTTGCTTTTGATGACGGTAGCGACCGTTGGCTATTGAAGCGTCCGGCAGACCGGTCGAAGGATCAGACGTACTTTCTATTTGGCCTGACGCAGGAACAGTTGAGCCGCACCCTGTTTCCGCTGGGAGGGATGCAGAAGCCCGAGGTGCGGGAGTTGGCTCGTAAGCACAATCTTGTAATTGCGGAAAAACCGGACTCACAGGAAATCTGCTTTGTGCCGGGTGGCGACTATAAGAGCTTTCTCGACGCATACCTAGCCGAGCAGGGAGGCGTGCGACCCGAGACCGCCGGCGAGATGGTCACGAGCGACGGCACAGTGATTGGCGAGCACGGCGGCGTGCACAACTTTACCGTCGGTCAGCGCAAGGGTCTGGGGGTGGCGACCGGATCGCCGCTTTACGTGATCCAGATCAAGAATGACACGCGGCAAGTTGTAGTCGGGAACGACCAAGATCTTTATTCGCGGACGCTGCGAGCGCGGCGGGTAAATTTGATTTCATGTGCCGAGATTCGGGAGCCGATGCGGGTGATGGTGAAGATCCGGCATAAGCATCAAGGATCTTCGGCCACGATCCAGGCGACTGGGCCAGGTGAGGTTCTGGTGACTTTTGACGAGCCGCAGCGGGCGATCACGCCGGGGCAGGCCGCTGTTTTCTATGACGGCAACATAGTCGTGGGCGGTGGTTGGATCGACAACGCGCCTGACTGATCGTTCGCCTCAGATCTTCCAGAACTATCTGCAATCGCCAGAAGATCCAATAACCACAGGGGCAGGGGGGAACACAGAGGTCGCGCCGCTTGGTTACCAGGAGTGCCCTTTCGGGCAGTGCCGTAGCACCTTCGTGGGCTGTACCTGCCGATGGAACAACTGTAATGTTTGTTCACGACGGGACCTCGTAGTTTCTCCCCAAGTCCGGTTCCGGCGTGGGGAGCGGATTATGAAAATCTGGCATCTGTGCTATGCGGCATTGGGAATTGCGGTGGCGCGCTGGGTTTTTAAGCGTCAACCCGTGCCAACAGCGGATCCGATTCACCGTCTTCGCAGTTCTGGCCTGCTGTGAGTCTCCGACTGGCTTGAAGGGCAGATGCGCCCCGTTGCGCGTCGCTTCGATCTGAGCGCATCTGCCCTTCCTCCATCTCACTACCGGAAGTCGTAGCACCTCGGGGTGCCTTCGGTAACTTTCTTCCTGTTACGTCTCGCCTAGAATTCAAGTAGAGCCTGAGCGGGCCTGCGTATGCGCAGACCGCATTGATCATTGTTCATTGAGCACGACTCATGCGATTGAAAATCCCCATCGTCGTATTGGCGGCATTGTTCGCACTGGCTTGGCCCGGGGTGGCCGCAGCTCAGGAAGACGGCCAGTCGCCATCTCTGGGCGATCTGGCGCGAAACTTACGCAAAGAGAAAGCGCAAAAGCAGCAGACCGCCGAGCAGCAGCCGCTCGATACTCCCATTCCATCGCATACCGTAATTGACAACGACAATCTGCCTGAAGTTATGGAAGAGGCCAGCCGAGCGAAGCCGGCCGCCCCGAGCAAGACGGTTTTTTCGGTTGATCCGTCGGGCACGCTGAAGGTGTCGTCGCCGGATGTCACTTGCAGTATGTCGTTCAACGCACGGGCCAGTTCGCTGCTGCTGAAGCCTGTGCTGGTGGAAGATCTGCCGCTGGCTGAACTGGTAAAGCTCGATGGGCCGGGATTCATTCAGGACGACAACCTGCAACTGGAGATCTTCAATGGAAGCGACTGGGTGCTACGGGAGATCACGATTGGTCTGACCTTAGAACGCAAGCCGGGCGAAGACGCGGAACGGGCTTCGCACGCGCGCGTGATACCCGCGGCTGAGAGCACAGGAACGGTCACGGTCGAGCGCCATTCGGATGTGACACTGCTCTATCACCTTAAAACCGAGGCAAGGCCGTTCAGCAGCGCATCGCTGCGCGAGAATATTGGAATCACTCCCGGCCCGGATGAGGACTGGCGCTGGTCGATCGTCGAAGCCAAGGGAATACGGCCCGAGGGAACGCCCGTGGCCCCGGCGTCATTGTCGGAGCCGCTGTTCGGAAATCGTGTCCCGAGTGTGCCCAGCACAAACCTGCCGCCAGACTCTGCGCCTCCCGCGTCACCGGTATCGCCCCAAAAGTAGCGCGCATGGAGCGCTTCGCTCAGCATGACAATTCAGAAACTGGGCTACACAAAACGTACAACCGCTCTAGTCATGGTGGAAGTAGAAGAGGTTTCCGTCCAGATCCTTCACGGTGAACTGCCGTAATCCCCAGGGTTTTCTTTCGAGAGGATCGACGATGTTCGCACCTGACGACGTCAGTTCCTTATACGACGCATCGATATCTTCAGCGAACACCCAGTGGATGGCGGGTTCGAACGGAGGCTTCTTCTTACGAAAGAATATGACCGCCTTATCGCGTGACACGGCGCCAATGCCTTTGCCAGGGTAAAGCCATCCAATCTCAAAGCCAAGCGCATCTCTGTAATGCCGTTGTGCGCGTACGACATCGGCGACCGGCAACTCCGGCACTGGTGGTCCCATCGAGGTCATTTTTGCGGTGGCAATCCTCTCTTCGGCGATCTTCTTTTTGGCGACCATGGAGACTCCCCTGATTCTCCTTATATGCAACAAGACTATATGGAACAAGACCGCCCCGACTCAAATCAGGACACTGCCGGCCGTTGTGGAGTGCGACGGGGTCAGCGGGGGAGGATCGCTGGAGGAGAGCACGTGGTGGTGGTGCAGTTTGAAAGCCTAATCCTTCGTAGCTTCTTTTGCGATCCGGACAGC
>Ga0187867_10001191_pt1 | contig 22609 bp, 21 predicted proteins | sample June2016WEW_13_1_FD_132976 | JGI IMG/M metagenome (GOLD analysis project Ga0187867, IMG submission 132976) | Peatland microbial communities from SPRUCE experiment site at the Marcell Experimental Forest, Minnesota, USA - June2016WEW_13_10 | ecosystem: Environmental > Terrestrial > Soil >...
CAGGTGAACCATCAGCCGAACGTTGCTCTGGGCTCGGGGAACTCCGCGGGGAACGTGGACCGATGCTTCTCCGAGCCGTTCACCGTGAGCGCTGGGTCGCCGCTGACGATCAATCTGGCGTCGGCGACCGATCCGTTGGGCAATGCGGCAACGTTCGTGCACGTCAGCTCTGTACTGGTTGAAAACGACGGCACGACGGCCGGCCAGGACTTCACTGTTGGCGGCGGGACTCACCCGGTGTTGGGAACGGACCAGGGCACGGCCCAGGCCAACGGCGGCGCATTCTTCGTCATCAACCCGAATCCGGGGTATTCCGTCGTGTCGGGAACCAGCGACACGCTGCAAATCTCGGTGGCGTCAGGGACGAACGTTCCGGGGAAAGTTACGGTGATTGGGCGATCGGCGTAAAAAAGAAGAGGGCACATTGAACCCCCGCAAAGCGGGGGGCTAACGGAGAAACATCTTATGGCGGCCTCAGTATTTCATTCCGGTGCGTTCGGCACGGCGGCGTTGGGCAGCAACGAAATTTCGGTCGTTGGTTGGTCGGTTCAACCGACGGCGCAATTGGTCGAATTCAAAAACAGCAAAAGCGGGGGATACGTCCTGCGCGAAGCCACGTTCAAGGATTGCAGCGTGACGATCGACGCGGACTTCGATTTTGGGAACAATCCGTTTCAGACGCCGTATTCGATTCAGCCGGGCACGACGCTCACGAACGTCAAGTTGTGTCTGCACCAAAGCGCATCGGGCCAACTCGACGGGCTGGCGTGGACGTTCTCGTCGCTGGTCGTGGATTCGACGCCGCAGAAGCTGCAAGTGGATGGCCGGATCACGACGCGGTTCACGGCGAAGGGGAATGGAAGTTATACGCCAGCGTCATAATTAGTCATTGGTCATTAGTCATTGGTCATTAGTCATTTGCAAATGCGCCTGACCAATGACCAATTACCAATGACATGAGGTTGACATGAGCGATCTGAAAGACCTTGTGGCTCTGGGCGATTCATCGACGTTTGCGGGCCACGTTCTTTCTCCGCCTCGGCTGATCGAGTTCGCCGAGGCGGAGGAAGAGGCGGCGGCGCAGTACCTGCGCGGGATCGCCAAGGCGGCTGCCGCGCTTCCGGCAACGGTTCGCGATGCGCTGCACCAGCGGGCGGTGGACAACCTGCGCGGCCATCCGTTCAGCTATGGATCGGCCGCATTCGACCAGTGGGCGCTGTCGATGTCGGCGGCGCCGTTTTTGACTTGGCTGCTGCTGCGGATCAAGCATCCGAAAATGACGCTGAGCGAGGCGTCGCAACTGTTGTGCGAAGGCGAATACGCGGCGAAGGTGGGGGCCGTTTGGTCGATGTGGGGGTATAAGCCGACAAAAAAATCGCTCTCCCCGCCCGAAAGGGTTCCGGCATCCGCCCCGGCGAATGCCGGCCCATCGACTGGCGGGGAATCTTCAGCCGTCTCACCGGGCATGGTTCAGACGGCCTCGGCCTGACGTATGCGCAGGCGTCAGAACTGACCTGGCCGCAACTGATGCATGCGATGGGGATTTCTTCCAACGCCGTGTCGGATGACGATCTGGCGGAAAGCCTCGATGCCAGGCAAGACGCGGTTTTCGATCGCATTATTGCCCGCCGGCGCTGCCTGCCGGTCGAGTTGCTGCGGGTGCCGGCGGCGGATTTGGCGGCACTGGTTTGCTCCGAAACGGGCGGCGAGCCGCCGGCGATGGAACAATTGTTGAGCGGCATTCGGCGGTATGCAGCCGCGGTACGGTGAAGCGGTTACAACGGGGCTTTCGTTACGGAACTCTCCACAATGTCTTCGAGTTCGGCCTTGATTTTTGCGTTGGCGGCGCTATCGGCCTGGATATATTTGGACACATCCATTTTCGATGGCCGGTGAACGCCCTGGATGCGATATTGACCGGGTCCATCGGGAGGGATAGCGTATTCAGCGTCACGAGTCACGACTGGAAAGCCGGGAGGGTGTGGAGGTGATTGCCGGCCCGGCGCCGATTCATCTTGAGCCTCTTTGATGCCGCTTTTCACTGCAAATTTCATAATCACGATAACCAGACCGATGACACCGATGACGATGCCCCAATTCAGGAGGGGCCGCATTTGGTCGACCGTGCCGGCGCGGTCGTAGGATCCGGGATGGTCGGGGTTAACCCAGAGAACGATCAACACGATCGCACTGACGGAAATCACAAACGCGATGAGAAATAGCATTGCCCATCTTTTGCCCGGCTTCACAGGACCTCCCAATTTAGAAGAAAGCAGCGTACCTATTCGAGTTTGTGAATAGAAGCACGATTGCCTATTGAATCAGCGTGACGCTAAACGTGACGAAAGGTCCATGCGGTCTGGCATCGGGCCATATGTCAATTATGAGGTGGCGGCCAAAATAGATGTATTGGCCGGATTCGTTGGCTGAGAGCGGGTTGGCCGGATTGACATCGGCTTCATCCGCTTTTCCGAATCTCATCTGCACATCTTGCAGTTCATGGATATTCAAGGCGTTTTCCAGTGATGGATCGGTAAGATAGATCGACTTCACGAGACCGTCGCGGATTTCGAAATCGACGTGCAAATCATCGCATTCAATTTCTGCGTAACCGCGCTTTTGAAATTCTTGAGCATGGGGCAACGCAAGGGCGGCCGATTCAGGACTGCCGAGCATGACGCCGTGGAAGGACATTTTGGTGGCTGGAAGACTGGGATTTGCGAGAGCCGAAAAGTTATTCGCGATTTCGACGATACCTGGAGCCGTTTGCGGATTGGATGGGGCAATTGCTGCGTGTGAATTCGGACTCTGGGCGGAGGAAGGGGGCCTCTGTTCGCATCCAGCCAAAAGAAATGCCAGGCTGATGCCGAAACGGACATGCCAACTCAGGGCGCTTGGCTTGGGGAACACGGCTCACCTCCGATTCCAATTCACGGTACGCGAAGAATTCTGTCGAATCCACGGACGCCTCGCAAGCGTTGGGCGATGATTTGAAGGGAAGTCATTGAGGATATAGTTATGGCATCCGATAATTCGAGCCTTGGAAGTGGCGTGGCCGAGGACGCGGCCATAGGTGGATATGAGGCGCTTCCCGAACAATTGCGCCGAATGAAGGGGGAATCGGACATTACCAGCCAATCTGGCGATCCGAATCAGTTAATGCAACAGGAAAAGCAGCTTCAGGATTCGGAGTATGCTGGTGCTGCGGGAATGCTCCGCTATGGCGTTCGTAAATTCTACGGCGAGTTTTTCTCTCGCGAGGATCCCGATCTAGCGGAACAACAGTATGAGCAGGCCGCGCAGGCCAGCCAAGCCGCCGACCAGGTCGCGAATGACAAGACATTCTCGAGCCAAGGGTTCAAGAGCCAGGCCGAAGCAAACGCATTTGCCGAACATTTGAGGCAATCCGCCAGCGCGATCCATAAGAATGATCCCGTCAAAAAAGAGCAGCTTCTGGGTGAAGCCGCTGCCGCCGACGAGGCGGGCAAGCAAGACCAGGACGCGCTACAGAAGGAGTTGCAGCGCACCAATGCTCAAGCGTCGGCATTGAATTCGACGCAGCATGGGGGTTTGGGGCCGAACGCGGAAGACCTGGCGGGAAAACTTGCGGACACGGCCAAGAGGCTCGGCGACGCGGCCACGAAATTGGACAAGCTGGTTTCCAACGCGAAGACCCCCACGGTTTTGAAGGATTGAACCATGGCTTTGGATTCATCAACTGCGATCACGTTCCTCGGCGTGCAGGCGTGGGACGAGGGGACGGAGGAAAACTTCGTCCGCACCGGCAAGAGCACGGCCGTCCGCACGATGCTCTGCGCCTGGGAGGATCGCATCGCGATCATCAACCAAATCCGCGGCGGGGGGACGCAAGTCGGATCGGTTTACTATTACACGCCGTCGCAGGTCTATCCGGATGCGCCGTCGCTTCCCTTTGATTCCATCCACGTCGAAGGGCTTGCGGGCGAAAGCGGGCTGAACGTCGGCCCCAATGGGCTGGTGGGATACAAGTACGCGCGCTTGCGCATCACCTATAAAAGCCTGGACTATTTCGACGGCGTGACGACGGGGACAATGTCGTTGGATTTCGCGACGCAGGTGGTCGGCTTGCCGCGGAGTGCGCCGACGTACCAGTTTCCCGATGGGACGCCGCTGGCGCCGCAGGATAGTCCGCCGATCCGCGTGGGCATCGTGACGATCGTGCAGACAAGGAAGAACCTGGCCGTGCTGCCGACGTCGCTGGTTCAAGGCCTGGCGGGTTCGGTCAATTCATCGACGTTCCTGGGGGGCGGCACGGGGACCGTGCTGTTCGACGGGGCTCACGCCGATCGGCGATTGACCACCACCGGCGCCGAGAACTGGGACATGACGTATAAATTTCTCTATCTCCCCACGGGCTGGAACAACATCCTTCAGCCGAGCTCGAGGAGTTCCAGCTCCACGGCGGTCGGCACGTTTCAACAGGTGACGCGCATTTCGGACGGCAGGACGCTGTACGCGTTGGCCGATCTCAGCCCGCTTTTGGATTAAGGAGATTTCTTGCAGCCCTATCCGCGTGCCAACATCAGTGAAGGCGACGGCGTGACGCTTTCGGTCGATCTGTACAATCGGATCGTCGAGGACATGGAACGGCTGGACCGGCTGGCCGTCATGCCGCCGCTGTTTATGACCGGCGGCGCCAGCGGAACGACCATCGGGTTTCAGTCAACGCCCGGGGAGCTGGTGTTGGTGGCCATCATCGGGGCGGAAACGGGGGGTGGCAGATACCAGGGATCCATTCTCTACGGCAGCAGCAGCGGGAGCACATCAACCAACTTCCAACTGCAAAGCCAAGTGAATCAGTCGGCCACCGACGGCCCGGCGCCGCAAACGCAATCCAACGGAACGCTGGTCAATAATGCGCTGGTCATCAACCTCAACGAGCCCTATGTAAATGGCTCGCATTTGCTCTGGGGCAATGTGGCGGAGGTGTTTTATGTCATTGGTCGGACGATGGGCTATACGCCCGAGAGCACGCCCCGCACGATAGTATACGTCGAAACGTGGCCCATTTATCCGGTGATCGCGAAGATAACCGGCGTTTACCAAGGGACTTACGGCGGAGTGTATTATGGAGGACTCGCCCAGGGTCAATTTGCCAGCAGCGGGAATTTCGGATTCAACAATCTGTTAAGCAGTCTCAGCTCGGCATTTTTGCCCAATGTGGACAATTGCTGGATCACAAACAACTGGGAGCAGACTTACAGCTTTCAGGCCCGTAATGGATTGGCCGTCGGCCAATACGTTTGGGGATTGATGGCCGGCTTTCCGCAGTATTCGACGATTACGAGCGGAAATTCCAATTCCAACAACATCTGGTTTCAGGTCTACACGTGGTTTCCGCCGCAATCCGCCGCGTTGACCCACCCAGTTCAGAATCTTGTCACGGACCAGACCGCGGGTTCGGCTTATGGGATCAACGAACAGACCATGCTGAACAACTTAAAGACAGATGTGACAAACATTCAGGCGGCACTGAGCAATCTTTACGCGAATTTGAAAACGGCGGGATATTCGTTATAGCTTGTTGCACGAAAGATTTGATCTTGACCGCGCCTAATGGATTGTGGTATCGAACGGTCAAGCCGTTGTGGAACCACGGCAGGAGCTTTTTAGATTAGGGAGGTAAGTATGCGAAGTGGATGCAAGAGCGTAGCAATTGCCGCGTGCGCGGCACTCGTGGGTCTGGGTGTTTGTCGGGCCGCGTCGGCCATTACGACATTGCCTATCGTTATCTCGCCCGGCACGTCGGAGACCTGGGATGGGTGGAATATCACCGCGCCGAGCGATGCGACCGTGACGATTTTGTCGGAATCGAATAATGGCGGCCAACTGAATATTGAGAAGGACGCCAGTTTCACGGCGGCAGGTCAGGTCGTGCCGGTGTCATTCCAGCACGTTTCATCGGGCGCCTCGGTGATTGACGTCGTGGATGAGAGCATTTTTAACGATTCCTCGTCGCAATTTAATGGATTTCAATTCCTATTGACCGGTGGCACGTTCCCGTCGGTTTCGGATGCTTTTGGACCGCCAACGGGCACGGGATATAACTTTTCGAGCGTAACATTGACTTCCGCGGATACGGCCGGCGATAAAGATGAACTGACCTATACCGGCACGCAGAATGCGGGGACCACGTCGCTGTGGGGCAAAACCGGCATCGCCGATACCCTCGCCAGCGCAGAATCAGACGGGAACGTGGACGATAACCTTTTCATCGACGCTCCAGTGGGGGCGGACTTCGTGTTGAAGGAGATTTCGTCGATCGGCGGTGGCAGCGGTGGCAATGGTGGCGGGGGCGGCAGCAATGGTGGGGGCGGCGGCAGCGGCAGCAGCGCCGTTCCGATGCCGGCCGCGGTTTGGCAGAGCCTGGCGGGCTTGGCGGGTCTGGCGCTGTACGGGATTGCACGCAAGCTCAAACACCGTCCGGCATAGGTTGACCCTGGCGGGTTGTCGCAGTTGCAATAGATAACTTAGGCGGCGGGCGGATGATAGGCTGAAAAACCTCAGCCAATCGTCCGCCGCGCCGTCTTCTTTCGTTTGCAACCGTCTTTAGTCCTCGTCTTCGGGAACGACGACCTGTTTGGAGACGGCCCTGGCGACCCGCACGATCTCGCTGGAATGAACCCTTTGATCGGTGGGGTATTTCCTGCGGTTCCAGCAGCGGAGGATATAAATCTCCGGGTCCTTCTCGTCTTTGAATACGCGCTTGAAGGTCGTGCTGCCATCGGTGAAAGCAAGGTAATAGGATTTTCCTGGCAGGATGCCTTCCCGCTCAACGGCATCGAAGCTGAAAACGACGATTTCCCCGTGCTTCCATTTGGGATGCTGGCAATCGCCGTCCACGGGCGCCGTAAATGCCCGTCGATCGGATGTGGCCACCAGGCGATTGGAGTCGGGATGCTCGGAGAGCTTGTCAACGCGTCGGCTGGCGGCGATTCCGATCTGGAACTCGGGTAGAACGCGCGCGGGGCGAACCCGCCGCATCTGCAACCCGACTGGCAACGGGGAGTTGCCGGCATCGCATGCAGTTTTCGCGCCGGCGGACGGCGCATCGTCGGGAATACAGAACCGCCGCTTGAAATCTTCGAGCGTCATACCGAGCGTACTTGCAAGCTTCGGCAGCCGCTTGGCCAAAATCCCGGCAACTTCCTGGCGTTCGATCCGGCTGATGGTCTCATCGGAAACTCCGCCGATCGCCTCACCCAGTTCCCGCTGAGTCATGGCCCGCTTCTCTCTGGCGGCGGCCAGGCGCCTTCCGAATACGTGAGCAACCCTTGCCATTGAAATCCTCTTATACCTGATATCCCCCAAAAAAATCCAAACATTTACCTAACATTTCTCTTGCATATTCCAACGTTTGGACTATCATTGGATTATTGTCAAGACCAGCGGGGAGGAAAAATGATGGCCCGTGGCGGGACCCAACGACCGTTCAGTTTCCAATGCCGCGCCAATTCGCACCCGGGGCTGCCTCCCGGCGTTCGCCAAGCGGATTGCGACGGCAGGCTCGACCCATTCGCCGATGCCAGCGGAAACCAGCTTTGGAACGCATGCAATTTGCTTCAGCAGGAATCGCTGACGTCCCGCTTTGTTGCCCGGCACGGCGATCTCGTGCGAGACGCGCTGTTGGACGTTCAAGACTCGCCCAATGCTGACCCGGGTCCCGGGCTGAGGCTCGGAACCCTGTTGTGGCCCACGTGGGTTTGCTTCCGTGACCGCAATTTGCGGGAAATGCTTCAGCGAGGCGAATTGCCCGGAACTTAAAGGGTCGCTGAGAGGAGATCTCAAATGGTCGAAATGACTGTAAATAATCCAAATATAGTGGTAAATGCGTCGATGGCCGATGGATCGGGGTTTCGGCGTCCGCCTCGGGGCGGGCCGGGCCATTCCAGGACGCAAACGACGCTGCTTCGGCAGCTCAGCCAAATCCGCCGGGAGATTGAAGAACGGGTCTGCACGTCGACGTGGGCGGAGGATTGCCTGTTTCGCGGCGCGGAATATGCCCCGGATTTCCAGTGCGCCTGTCCGGTTTGTCGCTCGCTGTTTCCCAATCGGCGCCATCCGCGCGCGGTGCGGGAATCCGCGTACTCGCTGGACTGTCAAGTCGAAGCGGATGAAGACCCGGAATTTGCGGAGGAGTTGGCCCGGCTGCGCAATGACCGCCCTCGTTTTGGAAGCGTTTTCATGGCCCGCGGTGGAGGACAACGCCTACGACCCGGCACGGCGCCGGCCCAAGGCTGGCCGGAGAACGACGCGGGGGATGACGAAACCCCGGAAGGAGAATCGTGAACTCGCTTGCTTTGACGGAAAAACAGCAGGAGGTTTTGTGGCTGCGATACGGCCGGCGGGCGTCGATCGACCAGATCGCAACGTGGCTCAATATCAGCCGCCGCGCCGTGTTGGCCCGCCTCCGCAACGCCCGCAGGCGAACCTCGCAGGACGGGCATGGTTTGGCCGAGCCAGGGGTATTGCTCGCGGCCGCACGCAGGCTCCGGCCCGTTTCAGGGTCGCAGGTTTCGTCGATGGAGGCAAGCCGAAGAGTGCGGTTGGATGACCTGTAGAGGAAGGAGCAGACTACTGCGTCGGGGGCGCAAATCGCGGCGGACGTGGAGGAATTCCGGGGCCTCCGGGATAACCTGGGTAATCAGTAATTCCGGTTGGCGGCTGTCCAGGCGCGACGCCCGCCTTCTGCTGGTCCATCCACTGAGAATTCTTCTTGTAATCCGCGCTGCCGGCGTCCAGCGGGGTGACCGCGTTGCCTTCGCGATCAACGAGCGTGACGACGGTCTTGTTTTTCACCGTTTCCTTGTAGACATAGGTGCAGTCCGTGGAATAGTCGATGCCGCCGTCGAGTCCTCCGATCGGGTCGCCGAAGTCGACCGTGAACGTCGCCATTTGCCATTTTCCGTTGGACCAGGTGAAGATGTCGAACGGGGTCTTGTTCCCTCCGTTGATTCCCTGCTGCTTGCCGCAGTAAAAGTAAGTCTGCCTCGGGACGGTGATCTCAGGCGAGAAACCGCTCAGGGGCGCGGCCAGATCGAATTGATTCACCCAGTTTTGGTGTGCCGGTGCGACGCGTTGCGGCGCCTTGTTGAACAGGGGGTTGAGCGCTCTGTAGGAAATGCGATAGCGATAGGTTCTTCCAGACTGGGCCGATGCGTCGATCACGTAAATGAATAAATCCGGTGATTTCGGTGGCATGGCGACAACGTTCATCCTCCCGGTGAGCGGCTCAACCGGCGCGGGATTCAAAACGAGTTTTGGATCAACCAGCACTGTTTTGGGTTCCACCGTTCCCTCGGCGGGGGGTATGGCGGTCGGCGGCGGTGGGGCTTGTTCTGCCGGTGGGGCCGCGGGGGCTGGCTGAGGCCGATATCCGCTGGGAGGGCCGAACGGACCAGCGAAGCCGCCGGGCGGTCCTCCGCGATATTGAACGTCCACCGTTCCGAGCGGCTCGGAGGCGTTGACGGTTCTGAGACGCCCGGATTGCGGCGGCAGCATGGCTCCATTCTGGTCCGGTTGGCCGGGGGCGCCCGGCTCATTCGACGCGCCGGGCAAATATTGAACCGGGTCCTTCCAGAGCGCGCCGGCAGTGGCCGTCGGAATGGCGGGCGCGACGAGGGTCGATGGGGTTTTGTTCAAGGCCTGGAGATACTCGTTCTGCAGGACTTGATTCCCCGCGGGCGGATAGGCGGGCAGATCGGCGCCGTTCAGAATTTTGATCGGGGTGTCGTCATCAACCCATTTGCCTCCGATCATTTCCGAGCGAAAGGCTTTGATCTGTAATACTTGAAAATCGGCGGGCGAGAGTCGTGGCTGCTGGCCGGGCGCCGGCGGGCCGAAGGAATTGTTCCATTGTTTGAATAGTTCGTCCCAGGAGATGGTGAACGCCGCAACGACCAGCCGAACGTCCTTGCCGGGAACCGCCGGGTTAGCAACCGGAACGGCGCCGGGGGCAGCGGCAGGCGCGCCAGGGGCGGCGGGGGGCGCCAGGGTATTCAGCGCTGCCGCGACTAAGATGGGGTGAGCGGGGGGAAGAGTTGGAAGAGTTTGTACGGGGTTTAAGAGCTTGGCATTTTGGCCCAAAGATCCGGTCGGCTCAAAGGGTTGGTAGGCGAATACACTCGTGGCCAATTCCGCCGGTTTTTCGTCATTGAGCGCGAGCCGGCGATTGAAATCCTCGCCGAAAGGCTCGACCGTGAAACTTGGGACCTGCACGTTCGGGTCCATTTTGTCGCGCAGCCGCTGGGCCGCGTGCGCGTCGATGACATTGTCGATGGTTGCCGGGTTCACCTGTTGGCCCTCAAGCGGAACGGAGACGGGGTCGCTGATCAAATAGGCGAACGCGGCCCAGCCCAGATAGAGCACGGCAATTGCCAGCGCGATCCATTGCACGCCTGCTTCAAGAAACCGTATGACCTTTTGCATAAAACACCTGAACGAGCATCGCGATTTTTTCGGCTAATTCCGGGGATGATAACCACCCGGCGGACCGTATGGCCCAGGAGGGTAGGGGCCGCCGGGTCCGCCGGGGCCGCCGGGACCGTAGGGCCCGCTGGGACCACCACCCGGATACGTCGGCTGCCCGCCGTTATCCGTGGACGTGCCCAGAACGCCTCTGCCCAATCCGTTCTTCTTTGAATCGGGAAGGATACTGTTGGTCCAACTTCGCAGCAGCAATTCCTCGCAGTCGATCTCCACGCGAATAACCGGCTTGTTGCCGTAGCGGAACCCACCTTGCTGACCGGAAGCGGCCATGACGGGATCGACAACCTCCCTGATCTGCACGTTCAGAACCGTGATGAATTGACCCGCTTCCAATTCACGCACGACCTGGGTGAGCTTGGCCGCATCCACCACGAGTCTTATCTTGAATCGCAAAACGTCGTAGAGGCCGTTGCACACTCTGCCGGTTGGCGAAACCAACGGCACCTTGGCGACAGGGGTGGTGACGCCGGCGGCGGCGTCGAACCCGGCGGAAGATAGCACTGGGGTGGGGGGATCAATTCCCTCGATTTGCTTGACGGCGGAATGAAGGATGTCGTACTGCGGAGGTCCGCCGGGCGTGGCCGGGTCGGAGTAATGATCGTTGGCGGCCCTGATGGCGTTGGCCACGTCATCCAACATCCAAACCACAATTTGGGCGTCGCAAATTTTGTCGGGGGCCGGCTCGCTGCCGACTTTTATCGTGGGATCGACGGGCAAGGAATTGGCGATGGGGGGAACGAGCAGATAAATCCTGTGCTGCTGCGCCCGCTCCAACTCCATCTGAGGCTGCACGTCCGCGGACTCCACGGCGAACTGTTCGGCCGCTTCCGCCTCCGAATCGGGGGTTGGATTCCCGCCGGCGTCATAATTCAATCGCTGCTTGTTGATCTCCAATTGCAGCTTGCCCTTTGCCGCGTCCACCTCGGCGGAGGTGGGCGGCGACGTGGAATCCAGGATTTTTTGCCAGCGGGAATAACCGTCGATCTCCTGCGAGTATTTATAGGCGAAATTGAAGCGGTCCTGATCCGAGGGCGTGGGCAATTCACCAGGCAACAGCAGATCGTGCTTGTTGGCAATCGTGGCCTGGTCCGACAAGTGTTGTGCCTGCTGATGGACCTGCGCATTGGCATCCGTGCCCGCCGCGATTACCGCATCCGTCGGGAAAACCTCCAGGGGAGTCGGGGTCGTTTCGTCCGGGCTCAACAACGGCATCGAACGGGACTGGTTTGCCAGTCGCTCCAGGGTGCCATTGACCTGCATTCGGGCATCAAGCAGTGTCTGAAGTCCCGCGTACAACCCGCCGATCGGCCAGAACAACGCGCCCACGGCCGCCAACGCGATTACGCCGAAGACGATGCTGAATATGTTTTTCTTGATGAAATCCATAAGCGTCTGATGCCTATTTCATGGCAAAGTAATCAAACGTTCAAAACGGCGTCTATGGCCCGCCCGTGGCTCCCGGGGCTGCCGGGGTTGCCGGGGTTGCCGGGGCGCCCGCGGCCGTTGCGGCGGCCGGCCCTGGATCAATCACGACGACAAGCTCCACCGTCATTTCCCAGTCATCGCTACGGTCTTCATTGGTCAGCCGGTCTAACATGGCTGCCTGGTCGGGGTTCGCCGCGACGCCGCCCGCGGGCGCGGCCTCAGCCGGGGGAGTGTAAGCTGGGGGACGTCCACCGTAAGCTGGGGGACCTCCACCGTATGCCCCGGGGTAACCACCGGGCGGATAGCCCCCAGGCCTGTATCCTCCACCCCCATAAGGCGGAACCACGGCCGGCGCGGGATTGGCCGGATTCTGATCGCCCGGCTTTACTCCCAGGATTGTCTGGACGGCGGTATATGATGCCTTTAATTGCGACACTCTCTGCGAATCGGCGCTGATCTGCATTTGCTGCATCGGAGCCGACACTTTTGCGATGTAGAAGTCGCGGGGGTTCTTCGGGTGGTCGGCATTCCATTTATCCATCGCGGCCCGGTCGAAGCTTCGCAGATTGGGAATCAATGAATTCAGCACGTAGAGAAAGCCCTGGGCGTGCGGCGTAGTAACGCTGAGCGTGATGATGTACCCACGTGAGCCCGGGGGAATCGCCGGATCGCTGACGCCTTGCTGCCCGCCCCCGGGCGTCGCGGCGGTTGTCAGCCCAAGCTCCGGCGGGGCCGACCCAAGGCCCCCCGGTAGATCGAAGACGTAAGCCGAATCGATCTTGTCGATGTAAATGAGTTCTCGTTGGGATCGCGGATGCGCCTTGAGGTAGGCGTCGCTTGGATAACCGTCCGGGACCCGCGGAAGCGCGCCGAAAATCTCATCCAGCAATTCGATCCACGTCCCGCGGTCATCGAGCATCGACCGGACATTCTGGATGGTCATGCGATCGGAAGCGCCGTTGTTTTCGACGGCTGCCCAGTTGACGCTGGCAGTGTTCGCCTTCTCGTAGACGGCTTCAATGCGGTCGCGGGCGTCCGCCGCGCTCTTGTAACCGATATCCCGCATGTAATATCCGGCCAGCGGCATGCTGGTTCCCACGACGAAAATCGCCGCCGCCGCGCCAAACCATTTGGTCTTGTCCCGCCACAGCTTTTCCCGGCGGATCTTCATCGGGAGCAGACTGCTGGTGATCTTGCTGTCGCCCATCGCCTGGATTGCCAGGCCGTAGGCGCTGACCAACGAGAGGAGGTTTTGGTTGAAGGTTGCGGCCAACTTGGCGTCCGCCGGCGCTCCGCCGGACAGATCGTTGAGCTTCTCCACTTCCAGTTGCAGGTTCTGCTGGAGGTACTTCTGCAATCCCGACAGACGGAACGTGCCGCCCAACGCCAGCACCTTCTTGATCCGCGAATCGCGATGAACCGAGGAATAAAAGCCGATGCTGCGCTGAATCTCGGCCACCAAATCGGCGAACACCGGCCTCATCGCCTGGAAAATCTGCCGGGCGTATTTGCTCGTATTGGCGTTTCGCTTGAGGTCCTCGGCTTTGCCAAACGGCAGCTTGAAGCTCTTGACCAGAACTTCGGTGAAATTATTCCCGCCGATGGGGATGGAACGCAGCCAGATGGTCTCGCCGTCGGCGATGATCAGGTCGGTGTTCTCCGCCCCCAGGTCGATGAGCATGGTGGTGCCCTGGAGACGGTTGTCGTGATACATGGCGTTGTAAACGGCCAGCGGGTTCATCTGCACCACCTGCACGTTGAGTTCCACGTCGGTGAAGTGCTTGATGTGTGCGTTGATCAATTCCCGCCGCATCGCGAAAATGCCCACCTCCACGTCGGGCGAGTCGGGGGTTTGAAAGAGTTGGTAACTCCATTCCACGTCGTCCAGCGGAAAGGGAATTTGCTGGATCGCCTCAAACCGGACGATCTCGGGGATTTTCTTGGGTTCCACCGGGGGGAGCTTGATGAATCGGGCGAAGCTGGAGACGCCGCTGACGCTGATGCCCACCACGCCGCCTTTGGTGGCGTGCCGCTGGACAAAGTTTGCCAGCGCTGATTGGATGAGCGTTTCCTTGTTATCGCCGGCGTTTGAAAGGACGTTTTCATGCTCGATGACCTCAAAATCATCGATGCGCAGCCCCGCTTCGCCTCGGACGAGCTTGATCGCCTTCAACGCCCGGTTGCCAATGTCGATTCCCCAGGCGAAACGAGCGCTGGCCATGCTTACTCCTCTGTGACTTTCGCAAGCGGAAGGGCGGCGGATCGGCTGCTCGATCTACCGCTAAATCCGGGGTTCTGTTTGCACATATCTCAGGCTGGTAGCTCAACCGCCGCCAGGTAGAGCCTAAGATGTAACCGCTTTGCCGGAGGAGTTCAACAGCGATTAAAGCCGCCGACAAAATCGGTTATTTATTAGACGCTCAGGGAGGGTGGAAAGTTCCCCCAAATTGACCGAGGTCGGCCCGTTTCGACTTGCCGGCGTCCAAATTGCCCGAGTGCCCCGGGGCCACAGGCTCGAACGGCGGGCGAGTGAGCCCATGACGTGACGTCGTTTGAGTTACGGCAATTGCTTTCGTCGGCGGGGGGTCAACAGGCCGGCTCCGGCGATCAGCAGCGGCGATCCCGTTGCGGGATCGGGTACGTTGGCCGATGTCGGCAAGGACAATCCGTTCGCTGCCGCGAAGGCGTCCAGCGCCGCGACGTCGCCGGCCGAGGCCGCGCCGCTGACGCCCTGGTTGAAGTTCGCCGCCAAGTCGAGGAAGTCGGCGGCGTTGACCAGGCCGTCGTAGTTGAAATCGCCCTGGTCCCAGCCGGTGACGCTCTGGTTGAAGTTCGCCGCCAGAATGTTGAAGTCCGAGCCGTTGACCAGGCCGTCCAGATTGGCGTCGCCAAGCAGCGTGTAGGCCACTTCTATTTGGCCGGAGGACAGGCCGGCGACGACGTGGTCATTTCCGTCGGCATAGCCGACGCCGTATAGCAGGCCGTTGGTCTTGGTTTGTGCGGCCGTGGAAATGACGCCCGGGCCGTTCCATCCGCCGCCGTTGTAGCCGGTTTTGATATAGCCGGCGATCGTGGTGATGGGGTCGCTGGAGCCGTAGGTGATGATGAGGTGGTCGTTGTTCACGTCCAGCACGCCGTTGCCGGTGATTGACAGCGCCGTGAGGTTCACGCTGCTGGTGGCGGCGGGGCCGCTGCCAGCAGTGACGCCGGAGGCCAGTTGCAACGTTCCCCCGGTGATGAAGACGCCGCCCGCGGGCAGCGCGCTGGTTGTCGCGGGCGTTGAGGTTGGATCGATGAGCAGCGTGCCGCCATAGACGAACGTACCGCCGCTGTAGCTATTGGCCGTCCTGAGCGTCAGCGTTCCGCTCCCGGACTTGGTAAGCGCGCCGGCGCCGGCGATGCTGCCGGTGCCGCTGATGATGTAGTTGCCCAGGCTGTTATTCACCACCACCCAGCTGGGGCTGACGGTGCTGTTCAGCGTGACGGCGTAATTTCCCCCGTTGGAATCGTTGAAAAGAACAGTGCTCTGATCCGTGTAAACCACGGTGCCGACGCCGTTGTTCCAGTTGGAACTGGCCCCGGAATCCCAAAGGCCATTGTTGCTCGCGTTTGTCCAAGTGAGAGTGAGCTTGGGCGCGGTCTCCTCGATGGCGCCCAGACTCGCCAGTTCGTACGGGCGAACGTTATTGTAGATATCGTACATCACGTATTCGTCCGTAGTGGGATCAAAGACGTACGCGGCAATGGAGTCGGGCTGAAGCGCGAGATTGCCGTCAGCCAGATCCAGGAAGCCGGGATCGCCGAACAACTCGCTGGCGCTGATGGTCGTCGGCAAATCGGTGACGGGACTATCGGGGCTGCTACCGTCGAAAAAAATGACTTTCGGATTGCTTGTGCCGCCGAAAAGGTTGTCGAACGCGTTCATGCTGGGCGTTCCAACGTCACGTTGGAAGAACGCGGCATAAGGCGCGTCGATGATGTTGCCGTAGATCTGGGTGTTGGTGGTGTTGCTCTCCAAACCGATTGCCGCGCCCAGCGTGCCCGCCGCTTGTCCAAGCACGATCGTATTGAAGCGGATCACCGTGCCCTGCCCGGCGTCGGTGATCGCGCCGTCGATACCCGCTTCCCAGTTCGGCGTGGTGCCGTTGATTATCGTGTTTTCTATCACGTTGCCCGTTCCACCGCTGTCAACGTCTATTCGCGCACCGGGGCCGGTGAGAAGCACGCCGTTTACGGTGGTATTGCTTCCCCCCATGTCAATGGACGCATTGGTCACTTGGCCCCCGATAATATTCACCTGTTCGTTGCCCGCGGTAGAAATCGCTATCCCCCCCCCGTCGGCAATCATGTTTTTAACCAGGACGCTGGCAATCGGCGTGGGATCGGCGGCGCTGGGAGTGCAATGCGTAATGAAGGCCGGATAGGGCCCGTTGGGATTGGTGAACGTGTCATTGATCCACTGTGAAGTCGTATTGGAATAGTTGTAGTCCGCGTAGCTGACAAACGCCGTCGCGCCTCCGTTTCCCTGGTCGGGCATCAGGTAACTCGCGTTCAGGTTTTCGCCCAGAACCCCCGTGCTGTCGAGCGCACCAAAGGCATGCTTGCCGGCGGCGATAGACGTGGAGTTTAACACCTGTACGTTTGTGCTGCCTTGAATCGTGAACCCATAACCCCCGTTGGACTTGGCCGATTCCTCGACCGTAAGGTTATTGAAAACCAAGTTACTTTGGTAGTTGCTAAAGACGACGTTGTCCTGAATGGCGGCCGTGTAAACGTTGCTGGATTTGACGGGTCCACCGGTGTTGACGTATAGGCCGGGCGTGGCGCCATCGGGGTCATAGTAATTGCTGTTCGGCGTGCTCTCGACGTAGCTGATGTTTCCCGCGTCGGTCGTCTGGTTGCTGACAAGGTTCGCGTTGTCCGTGAATTGATGGTTGACCAAGAATGCGTTTACCGGAGTGGTCGTCGGATAGAAATAGGTATCCGGCTCACCCGCAACCGGCTCAAACGACGAAGCCGGCACAATGACGCTTCCCCAAAACGTCGGATTTGGGCCGGCGCCATAGGAACTGTAGGTGATCGGATCCGAAGGCGTTCCGCTGGAACTGGCGGAGAGCTGCTGGCCGTACCAGTTCCCCCCCGCCTGGAAGAGAATCTGCGACCCCGGCGCAAAGTTGGTGGAATCCACTTTCGACAGAGATTGCCACGGCGAGCTGGGTGAAGTGCCGCTGTTGTTGTCGTTGCCGGTCGGGCTCACGTAATAGGTTTGGCCCCACGCTTGTCCAAGGGGCAACAAAGCGAACGACGTGGCGCAGTACAAAAGTCGCCGGGATTTCATCGCACAATCTCTCTCTCCCGAATGTCGCGCACCCCAATTTCATTATAAATGGTTGTCGCGCGAACGGTCAAGATAAAAAATGGACCGAGCATAACTTGCGATGCGGTTTATTGTTGATATGGCTGTCGTATTATGGGACCACGTTGTCGTAAAATACGGATTGCCGGCGGAGCCGCATTCGAAGACCCCCGCAAAGAAGCCGTGTCAATAAAAAACGATCGGTGTTGTTTTTCCGGTCCGTTAGCCCTCCGCTTGGCGGGGGGTTATGCCCATTTCCGTTGCTGGCGGCGTGATCCGAAGCCGTAAGCCTCGGCCGTTTGGATATACTTCGACTATCAACATGGCGAAGTTTTCGATCCAGACTCTGGGTTGCAAAGTCAATCAGTATGAGAGCGAGCAAATGGCTTCGCTATTGCGATCCCATGGCTGGACGGAGTCGGATCCGGATGCCGCGGAATTGAGAATCGTCAATACTTGCAGCGTAACGGCGGAGGCCGCGAGCAAGAGCCGCCAAGCCGTCCGCCGGGCGGTGCGGACCGGAGCCAAATCAAAGGTCGTTGTCGCCGGGTGTTGGGCCACCAGCGACAAACAGACGGCCGGGCAAATGACCGGAGTTGATCTGGTTTTGACCCATCACGATAACGTCTCCGATCGCCTCACTGAATTCGTCGCCGAGGGCGCGAAAGGGCAAAAGCTCGGCGTGGTCGGAACGCGCTCTTTGCCGTTGCTTCATCAACGCCAGCACCAGCAGCAGCGGGCATTTCTCAAGATTCAAGACGGTTGCGATGCGCATTGCACCTATTGCATCATCCCCAAGCTCCGGCCGCTGTTGTGGAGCAAGCCGCTGGATGAATTGGTCAGGGAGGCCAGGCAGCTCGTGGACGCCGGGCACGTCGAGTTGGTCCTCACCGGCATTTTCCTGGGCGCATACGGTCGGGAAACGGCTCTTCGCAGGCGGCAATCGGGTGGCGCTCGCCGGCCGTTGGCCGACGCGATCGACGCCCTTTGCCTGCACGTGCCGGGCCTTCGCCGGCTTCGTCTTTCCAGCCTGGAGCCGGGAGATCTTGACGATGAACTGCTCGCCGCCCTTCGCTCGCACTGGCAGATCGTCCCGCATTTCCACGTTCCGCTGCAAAGCGGCTCCGATGCCATCTTGCGGAAAATGAATCGTCAGTACCGGCGCGACGATTTCCTGCGCCTTGTGGACCGCCTTTACTCGGCATTCGATCGGCCGGCGCTGACGAGCGACGTCATCGTCGGCTTTCCCGGCGAGTCCGATGCGGCTTTTCAGCAGACGGTCGATGTCGTCAACCGCGCTCGATTCATCCACGTTCACGCGTTCGCATTCTCGCCCAGACCCGGCACGGCGGCGGCACGCTGGCCACGCGATTTTGTGCGCGGACCGATCGTCGGCCGGCGAATCGACTTGCTCCGTCGTCGAGCCGGCGCCTTCAGCCTGGACTTCCGATCGACTTTTGTGAATCAGACCGTTCAATTGCTGGTGGAACGTGAGCGTTCAGCCCCGGGCGTGTGGCGTCACGGCCGTTGCCAGCGATATTTCGACGTTCATTTTGAAAATGACTCCACCGCTGTCGGCGCCGCCGCGACGGGCGACCTGGTGGACGTGCGGATCGATCGCGTCACGCCAACTCGAACTTTCGGCACGTTGGTTTCCATCGCGGCAAGGGGACCGGAGCATTCCTCACCATGATTTGCGTCGTCCAACGCGTCAGCGAGGCGAGTGTTGCGGTCGGCGGCCAGGTTGTGGCCCGGATACAACAGGGAATGGTCGTCCTGGCGGCGGTTCACGCGACGGACCAGGAGCACGACGTCGCCTGGACCGCGAAAAAACTGGCCGGTCTGCGGATATTCGCCAACGGCCAGCGCAATTTCGATCGCGACGTGACCGAGATCGGCGGCTCGATTCTCCTGGTCAGCAACTTCACGGTCGCCGCCGACGCCCGCAAGGGGCGCCGGCCATCCCTTGACTCGGCCGCCGACCCGAGCGTCGGCCGGGAGAAATTCGATCAGCTCACAGCCGCGGTCCGCGCCCTGGGCGTGAATGTTGAAACAGGCCAGTTCGGTGCGGACATGCAGGTTGCACTCGTCAACGATGGGCCGGTGACGTTTCTTTTGGATAGCCGGCAAAGATGAAGAATTCCAAGGAAAATCTTGGAACGATTGCGGTTAGTCGAAAAAATAGAAATGCAGAATTCGCAGATGCAGGGGAGGCGGGCGACACCGCATAAGGCCCCAATCCCGGCGCGCCGGGACTCCCCCGCACCCCCTCCACCCACTTCCACTTCCCCTCAACCGTTCGGCAATAAAGGCCAGGAACGAACGCACCTCCCGCATCGCATTTGCACTTGCATTCCCATTGAGCGGGAATTCTATCAATTCCCTGCGGGCTGGGTTGGCCAGTGGCTTTCTTATGGAGTGCCCGGTTCGGGTTGAAATTGGTTGCTTGGACGGTGGAATCGTTCCGCATTCCGGGCATCGGTCGGTTTCAACGAATAACGTGCCATATATAGAGTAGCGAGAAGATTAATATGAGACACTGAAAGCCTATTGCATACCAAAATATTCTCGGTTCTTCGCTACGACGTATGACTATCATTCCGCCCTTTTCGCGCAATGTACCTCTGCGGTTCATTATCGTTGCCCCTGTGCATAACTGAATCACGATGGCCACACAGATGACAGTGAAAATAACTTTCGCTCCCATGTGCGGCATATTACCTCTCGCGCGCGAACAACACCATGTCAATGCGACAAGGGCTTCTTTCCCTTAGCGGTTGGAGGATGGTTAAAATGGACGGTCGGCCGTGAACCCACTGGTTCATTTCGAAATGCCTTCCTTTTTCGGCGGAACCGTTCCGCATTCCGGGCATCGGTCAGGCGTGGCACGGAGATCGTAGCCGCAACGGGCGCAATAGGTTGGCGGACGATGTGTGCTCCGAAGAAGCGGCAGTACGAAATTCCAGAGAGGCAGCAACGCCAAGAGTAGAAGCAGGAGCCAAAAGGGGAAGACAATATCGGTGTAGCGAACCATCGGCGGCAAACTCATACCTGGGTCAAGGTTATTGTCCTGGGGAGTGCTACCGCGCGGTCTGATGCTTCCCTTGAAGTAGAAGCCCAGATGGTTCCACATCGAGTGTGGGCCGTGAGGGGGGTCCGCAGCATCGCGCGAGGGTGGTGGAGTCAAAGAGGAATACTCGAAATGGGGATTGCTCCACATCGCGTTCGTCTGCACGAACGCGATCCTGCCTTCGACAGAATGGACGGCGGCACAGCGGGTAGAGCCGAAATATAGGAAATCTTCCGCCTTGGAGTAGCTGCGCACCCATAGCGCCCCCGCAGCCAGGAAAATCACCAGCGATAACGCCGCAAGCCCGGTGATGACCCATCGGCCGAAGCGTTTCATTGGCGGCAATTGTACCGCGCTTCCGGCGATCATTTGCACCTCCGCGCGTTTCCGCTACCGTTATCGCCGACCATGCTCGGCGTTTTGCATCTCCATCCGGCCCGGTGCGATTTTCAAACCCAACGATGTCTGGAACTGTTGCTGAAAAGCCTCGGCCCCGAGACGTCGATGACCACATCCAGCCTCGGACCCGGCGGGATTTTCGGCAATCTGCCCGTGGCGATCTTCCGGCTTCGCTATTCCGGACTGACACACACGCATATAGCCCATGCCTGGGGACCGGCCGAATTGGTGGCCGTGGCCGCGGCTGGATTTTCACGAATCATTTTTAGCCCCCAGGGACGGATCCATCCGAATTGGTGGCCGTGGATCGGTGCGATTTTCCGCCGCCGTGAAGTTGAAATCGTATGCCCCACTTCGGCTTTGAGAGATGTTTTCATTTCGCATGGGGCGCCCGCCGGCCACTGCCGGGTGATATCGCCGGCTGTTGATGTCAGCCGGTTCAATGGATCCGGCCGCAAGCTGCGCGCGAGCCTGGGACTGGCGGATTCGGACGTCGTCCTGCTCGCTCCCGGCGAATCCATCCGAGAGGTTTTCCATAGACGTTCGCTGTGGGCGGCCGCGATTTTGCACGTGCTGGATCCCCGATGGCGTCTTCTGATCTGGGGACGGGGACCGATGGTTGATTCCCTGGAGCGCTTCGCGGCGACGGTCGGGCGGGACTGCCTGCTGGTTGATGCCGAGAAACGGCTCGGAAGGGCGGTCGATTTTGAACAGGTTGCCTGTGCCGCGGATGCCGCCCTGGTCTTTGCGGATACCATGGCCCCGGTCCTTCCATTGAGCACCTGCATGGCGGCGGGGGTGCCCATCGTCGCGGCGGAAACGGCGGGATCGCGCGAGATTCTTCAGGACCAAATCACCGCGCTTCTTGAACCGTCCGCCACCCCTCGCAAACTGGCCCAGCGGATGCTCGACTTGCAAAAGGATCCCGCACTTGGGCGGAAAATCGCCGACGCCGCCCGCATCCAGGCCATCGACCGCTTTTCCGTCGCCCGCTACGTCGCTGAGTGGCGGCGAGTTTACGACTATTTGCGTGAATGAACGCATTCGGTTAACCGGGGCTGCCACCGACGCACCGGCGTGGCCTGTGCGCGGAAATGCTCTGGGGGAATTACTTGTCGAAGGCTCGCAAATGCGTTAACATATGGCTCACGCTCGCGGGACTCCCCGGCAGAGTTCCCCCCCTCTCTGCCACCCCGCGAGCTTTTTTATTTCATCATATCTGAGTTGGCTCGCTCGCGGCGGCGTGCGTTGCTTATCGGACATTCCGTTCGAATCTGACAAAGGCCAAATTCACCTCGCGTAAATGACGAAAGAGAACTGGACGAATTGGCGGCCCCCATGCTCACCCGCGCACAAGACCAATCCGTGCATACCGCCTCTTGGCGACTTCGCGCCGCCTTTTGGCTGGCGCTGGCGGGGGTATCGTTCGCCAGTTTTCTCACTACGCTCGGTGACGTCCGGGAATATCCGGGGACCGATCTGCGCGCTCGGGTGGTGGGGGCGCGGGAAATGATGCGCGGATTGGATCCCTATTTCATCGCCGCCAGGACGGATCAGACGGATGCCTTGCAGGACCCCGACCGGTATGCCGCGGTTTGCACGCGGTGCACCTATACTCCCGCGCTTCTTTGTCTTTACGCGCCGTTGGCGAATTTGCCGTACGGCGTCCAGCGATATATTTGGTTTGGCGCCGAGTGGTGCGCGCTGGCCGGTTCGATCCTCCTCTTGCGCGGAACGATACGCGACGGCCTGCTCAAGAACGTCTTCACCGCGGTGGCCGTGTTATTCTTCGCCGACGGCCCCTTCTGGCGGCTCCATCTGGAACGTGGACA
>Ga0187867_10001192_pt1 | contig 22607 bp, 27 predicted proteins | sample June2016WEW_13_1_FD_132976 | JGI IMG/M metagenome (GOLD analysis project Ga0187867, IMG submission 132976) | Peatland microbial communities from SPRUCE experiment site at the Marcell Experimental Forest, Minnesota, USA - June2016WEW_13_10 | ecosystem: Environmental > Terrestrial > Soil >...
CGATTCCCACTTTCCCCCAGCCGCGGCGACGGCGGGTCTTCGGTTACATTTCCAATGTCTCGACGATCGACCCCAGGGTTACATTTTTAAATGGCTTGACACGTGGGGATTGAGAAGTTTGAGAAGCGGTTAATTCCCTTTGCCCGCAAGAATCGGATAGTTGTTTCTCCGATTCGGCAATAGTCTGTTCTCACCATGAACCTGACCAACTTGACTTTCCCTAACGCAACTGCCAATGCCATACTCGTGAAGGAGGCAGGCACCCCCATGTCTTTGGTGCACGATGACCGTTGTTGGGACGCGGTGGCCGCACGCGATTCCAACTATGACGGAAAGTTTGTCTTCGCCGTCTCGACAACTGGTGTCTATTGCCGTCCGTCGTGTCCCGCGCGTCGACCGCGGCGCGAGAATGCAACTTTCTTCGCCCGTCCCGAGCTTGCGGAGAAAGCGGGCTTTCGCGCCTGCCTGCGCTGCCGGCCGCAACTGTTTAGCGGCGATCCGCATTCAGACGCGGTGAAAGCCGTCTGTCGCTATATCGAACAGCATCTTGACGAAACTCTCACGCTGGCGCGGCTGGGCAAAACGTTTCGTCAGAGCCCGTTTCACCTGCAGCGCCGCTTCAAGGCGGTGCTGGGGATCACGCCCCGCGAGTATGCCGATTCCTGCCGGATGCGTTTGCTCAGGCGCAACCTGCAATCCGGCGAAAAGGTGACGCGCGCCATGTATGACGCCGGTTACGGTTCCAGCAGCCGGCTCTATGAGAAGACGGCGTCGCAGCTTGGCATGACGCCGGACAAATATCGTCGCGGTGCCATCGCAGCCGCGATTCGATACGCCTGCGCCGACTCGCCGCTTGGACGCATGCTGATCGCGGCCACGGACCGTGGCATTTGCTCGATCCAGTTCGCGCGTTCCGATGAAGAGTTGATCGAAGGTCTGAAGCGCGAATTTCCGTTTGCCGTGCGCAAGCCCGATGGTGGCCACCTGCAAGCCTCGGTCGGAGCCTTACTCTCGAAGATGACCGGAAGGGAACTGAATGCGACGTTGCCTTTAGATATCCGCGCGACCGCATTCCAGCGGCGGGTGTGGACATATTTACGGTCGATTCCGTTCGGATCGACGCGCTCCTACAGTCAGGTGGCAAAAGCCATCGGCCAGCCTGGCGCCAGCCGGGCAGTGGCCCGCGCGTGCGCCACAAATCCGGTTGCGGTTGCGATTCCGTGCCATCGCGTGGTCCGCGAAGATGGCGGCATCAGCGGCTACCGTTGGGGCGTGGAACGCAAGAAGGCGCTGCTGGAGATGGAGAAACTGGGGGTGTGAGCGAGGGTGGGAATCGTTGCAGCGATCCGCCGCAGCGGACACCGGCGACCGGGAGCGGGTTCAGTTCAGTATCCGCCTTCGCGGCTGTGGCGGACCACGGAATTACGATCTGTTTCCCATGATAGTGGTAGGGCGAGATGGGTGCTATGTCCGAATTCGATTCACCACTCACGGAACTCCGGCGACATTTCTTCGACCGGACCGCCAATTTCCGGGTGCTTGCCGAGTGCTCTGGTGCCCGGCCGAATCGCCTTGACCCCACGCTTGGCGGCGTCCCGACTCTTGGAGCGAGAAAATCATGGAGACGGGCCACACCCGGCAGAGCCGGTTGGGACCACTTCAGGCGCGGCATTTAGGAGGAGCGGCATCCTTACCCGCCGCCAGCTTGGCCAGCCAGGCATCAGCCTCCTCGGCGGTGACGTGCCGGCCGGTGACCTGGTAATGGGCCCAGGTGCGCGTCTTGGCGGGCCGAGGCGCGGCGCCGAACCCGCTCTTTGATCTCCACATCGAGCTTTACGCTCGTGGTAGAAGGATTCGGCATGAGGGGTGCTCCAAGGTGTTACCGGGTGACACTATGGCATAGGATGGGTAAGGAGCATGGAGTTCTCCAAGGCGGAATGACTCCCCAGACCGACCTCGACCTCATCTCCCAGATGGTGTGTCCGAGGAGGTTCATTTCCGACAGCGGGCTCCACGCGTGAGGGAAAAGAACAGCAGGTCCCTCCACTCGCAGCTCATTCCTTGCGGGAATGAGATGCTGCAGTGGGGATCACAATTCGTAAGAAGCGTCATACGGTGGCATCTCTGCGGGCCACGATGGCCCAGTTCAGCAAAGCCAGAGCCATCGTTGCCACCACGATGAGCGACTGACCAAAATCTACGCGCGTCACAAAAACCGCGCAGAGCAGCACCCCTAGCACCGCAAAGAAATTTCCTGCGGGCAAACGATACAGCGCTCCCTCCGGCTGCTTCCTACGAAGGATGGGAAGGGCTGCGCAACCCACGCCATAGTAGAGAAGCCGGGCCACGGCGGAGAGGGTTACGTTCCATTTGAATTCGCCGGTCAGGGCGAATCCCCACACTAGGACTGCGAAAACGAGAATCGAAAGATACGGTGTGTGAAACTTGCGATGTACGGCGGCGAATGCTTTGGGGAAGTCTCCTTGTTCGGACAGGGCGAAGAGGACGCGCGGCATGGCGAGAATTTTGGCGCCGAGATAACCGTAGAAAGAAATCAGCGCTCCGACGGCGACCAGAGCGGCACCGACGGGACCGATGGCAATTCTCGCCACATCGGCGAGGGGACGCTCGCTGGCCGCAGCGTTCGGCAGCACTCCGACAACTACCCATTGGATGAGTGCGTAAGTGATGGTGCAGAGGAGCAAGGCGGTGAAGAGCGCGAAGGGAGCATCCCGGCGTGGATCTCTTGCTTCGCTCATCGGGGCGAGAGCGGTTTCGAATCCCCCGTAGGCGAAGACCATGAGCAGCAGGGCCTTCATCCACTGGTTAGTCTTGATTGGTGCGCGGGTCACCGTTGCGATAGTCGCATTCGCGATCGCCCAGTGATGATTGCGCAGCACAAACAGACCGAGAACGATCACGGTAAAGAGCGGAACGAGTTTGGCTGCGGTGAAGCCGTTACTGACCCGCGCTCCAGCCCGCACGCCGCGAATGTTGATGAAAGTTAGAAGACCGACCAACACGGTCAGAATGACGGCACGAGGTAGCGGATTCTTGGCATCCGGCCAAAACTCTCCCAGGTAAATCACGAACAAATTGGCGTTCGCTGCGGGCGCCGTCACCTGCCCAAGCCATAGCATCCATGCCGTCTCGATTCCCATCAGGCGTCCGAAGGCGACGCGGGCGTAGAGATAAGGGCCTCCAGCCTGATGGAAGCGCGAAGCGACCTCCGCGAAACAGCCGATGATCACGGTCATCCCGGCGCCGGCTGCGAGTACAGCATAAGGGCTGTAATTGCCGATGAGTCCGGCCACAGTGGAGGGAAGTCCGAAGACTCCGCTGCCGATGATGGAGTTCACGACGAGTGCGACCAGGCTCCAGCGGCCGATCGCGCGGATTAAGTCTCGGCCAGGATTACTTGCGGAAGAGGGTTCCATCTCGGCAGTTTTGTATCACAGCTGATGACGCTTGGGCGACAACCGGCGATTCAGCCGCCGGCTTCGCCCAGATTTGGAGAACCGAGAGCCTGTTCCGAGCGAAGTGGAATTGGCGGCTGCCGCCACATGATTTGTTCCGAGTAAGTGACCTTGGAGCAAGCAGCGAGTGCACTGTTGGGTGTCGAACTAGCCTGCGCGGAAGACCGCTCCCGCACGCGCTCGATCGCAGCCGGTCGAAAGCGTGAAAAGCCTGGCTGGTAGCGGAGTACAGTGCCATCAGGCGGCTGGAGCGGGGACGCCAGACCAAAGTAAATGCTTAAATTACGAAAGCGCATGATCGTGGGATATCTATCCGTCCCCCACTGCCGATGAGATGTTCAAAAGACACAATCCGAACCAAACGATGGCCACAGGAACTGATCCACAGATGAACGACCTGCATACACGGATGATGCGAGTTACGGAAGATTTGCGCGTGATTCAGCGCGAATTGAACTGCGCCGCCATGCAAGCGCCCAGCGATCCGGAATTGATGGAAGCCTTGAGCACGCTGCCGGAGACGGAAGCCATCCAGGTCTTGTGTAAGGCGCTCGACCAGATGCGCCATTTCCTCTGGTTCTACACCCAGGTGATGAGCAACGATCCAGAACTTGGCGACAAGCTGCGGCAATCCAATGCGTCGAAGACGAACGAGGACAGCAAAGCGGATACGTCTTTCCTCGACCAACTCACCCGGGCCGATGAGGCCCTGCTGTTGCGGTACATGGCCGAAGCGAAAGAGCGCAAGCCGAATTAAGCAGCGGCGCCTCGCTCACACACTTCCCCGGACGATCGTTTTCCTTATTTCTCCATCAGGACTAAGCACGACAAGATTCGCCTCCGCGCCCGGCGTCAATTGGCCGTGCTGCACGAGTCCCGCTACTCGGGCGGGATTCATGCTGGCAGACCGGACTGCGTCCCGCAGGCTCCAATCGGCGAATGTTGTCACGTTGCGCACGGCGCGGTCCATGGTGAGGACGCTGCCGGCAAGCCTTCCATCCGATTCGCCGCGAAGGGTGCAGCGGCCGTCTTTGACTTGGACCGGTATGGGGCCCAGTTGGTAGTCGCCATCCGGCATGCCCGCAGCGGCAGTTGCGTCGGTGATCAACACAGCGCGGTCTATGCCTTTCGCTTGCAGGAATAGTTTCACGATTTCCGGGGCAACGTGAATTCCATCGACGATGATGTCAGCAGTGAGTTCGTCACTGGTGAGCGCCTCGCCGAGGATGCCGGGCTCGCGGTGGTCGAGTGGACGCATAGCGTTGAAGGTGTGGGTGGCGTGGCGGGCTCCAGCCTTCACCGCGGCGCGAGCCTGCTCCATGACGGCGTCTGAGTGGCCAATGCTGACGCACACGTTGCGGCACGCAGCTTCTGTGATCACCTCGAGCGCTCCGGGAAGTTCCGGTGCGATGGTCATCATGCGAACGTGGCCGCGCGCCGCCTGCCAGATACGATCAAAGATATCGAGCGTTGGCTCGACCAGATTTTCCGGAGGATGAACGCCGCGACGCTTGTGGCTGAGAAATGGACCCTCAAGATGAATGCCGAGCGGCCGAGCCTGCACGTTATTACCGCTGTGGGGAGAGGTTTGAGCTGATTCGATGGCGTCTGCCATCCTCTGCAGCGCGGTGCAGGTCTGATCGAGCGGCGCAGCAACGGTGGTAGGGAAGTACCCAGTCACGCCGTGGGTCGCGAGGAATTGGTTGAGACGCGGAAGCTCGCCATGCGATGCCCGCATGACATCGATTCCGGCGCCGCCGTGTATATGGATGTCGACGAAACCCGGTGCCAGGATGACATCGGGAAAGCCGCGGCTAAAATCAATTACGGTTGCATTCCTCGGGATTTCCTGTTCAGCTCGCGACGACACCGAGGAGACTAGCCCGCCTTCCACAAACACGAGTGGCTGCAAGATCTCTTCGCGTGGCGTGTACAGACGATGAGCGGAGAAGACGATCATATGGCGTTGGCCCTGAAGCGAAGGGAGTCGGTTGCGCCACCAGTGTAGCGCGAAAAACAGATGGGCGACGCAGGTGGGACCGTCAGTGCAGCGATGTTAGTTATAACCTGAAAGTCTATCGAATACCGCGCGGGGTTGGAGAGCATGACGACTTTGGCCACATGCGCCAGCTCCGCTTGCAGCGTCGGGGAAGTCCCAACGATCGGCTCAAACATCGACACCTTGTCGATTTCTTCTCGCAGCGCCAGATTTTCCCTCCGCGCACGCTTTTCGATGACTTGAGCGATCGAGCTGCGCTCGAACCGCACCTCGTCCGTCAATCTCTTTGGCGCGTATGGCGTGACTCAGGCTTTCCTGCCGTCGCTGACTCGTTCTCGGGGAGCCATCGTCAACGTTCTTTCGGTGGCAGCTTTTGCCGCCTTGCCGATCATTCCGGCTTACTCGATCTCAAAGGCGGCCGCGTACTCCCTGGCACCATCGCTGCGTGCTCTTTTGGCCGGACCAGGCGTGAGGGTACATGCCGTCCTCACCGGCCCCTTGGCCACGGATATGTCCAGAGTGTCAGGGCCAGCGATAAACGGAGCCATTTTGGGCCGGTTCAGGCCAGAACCAAGAGGTCAGACAGCTGTTTGAGCCTCCCAATTCTATTTGACAACATTGATTTGGCAACTCGCCAAAGGCCGCGACGGGTTACCAAGGAACCAGACTCTGACCATCGTCAAAAAATCGACAGTTTCGCCAGAAAATGCGCACCACAATTACCGTTCGGGCAGGCACCTAAGTCGCCCAGGCGTGTATGAGAGCCCGCCGATCGCTCAGGTGACTCGGAGTGCGGCATTGAGTGCCTCGAGCAGAGCCGTGTCGCTGAATGGCTTGAACAGGCACTCCACCGCACCCTGTTCGAGTAGTCGCGGGCGAACGGTCTTATCTGTGCTAGCGGTGATGAAGATGATCGGAATCTCGCTCCTGCGAAGCTTCAATTCCCGTTGAAGGTCGGGTCCGCTCATCCCCGGCATGGCGATGTCGAGGATCAGGCATCTGGTTTGGCCGACGCAATCGGACGCGAGGAACTCTTCCGGGGACCAGAACACGCGGGCTGCAAAGCCGAACTCCCTCAGCAAGTCGGGTAACGACTCGCGCACCGATTCGTCGTCATCGACCACCGATACAAGTGAACTTGTGCCTGTCATAGATTTTTCATGCCCCGCCCGCAGCCACAGGCTTCGGCGATAGGACCCTTGTATTCGCACCGCGTTGGCTGAGGAAGTCGATGTGCCCGTCAGGGAGTGTGCTGCCGATGCCAATCCGAGTAGCGTATCGAGACGCGACTGAGCTCGCTCTCGATGGGATCCTTTGTTAGCGGCTCCACAACACGAGGATGCGCCACTCCAGGGTTACCGTCTATTACACTTTGGTATTGGTTTGCCGGAATCAGAGACGAGGAACTCTTCGCAGATCAGAACCCGCGCTGCAAAACCGAAATCCTTTAGTAAGTTCGGAAACGACTTGCGCAAGGACACAGATTCCTCACGCCGCATCCGTCACGTCAGGAGCCCGGATGTCGCGATTACTGTCGGCGCCCGTCGCACCCTCGGATCCGCGAGGAATGGAGAATGAAAACGTAGCTCCCGGACCATTATTCGGTGTTACCCATAGACGACCATGATGACTCTCGATAATGGAGCGACTGACGGATAGTCCGATTCCCACACCGTCATTCTTAGTTGTGTAAAACGGTTCGAAGAGTCTGTCCGCAGCTTGAGGGTCGAAGTCGATTCCCGCATCTTGAACGCTCAGGCGCACACGATCGCCTTCGTCTCGCTCGGTTGTGATCAGCAACTGCCGCGGACAATCCTCGACGGTGCTCATCGCGTCCGATGCATTCCGGATCAGGTTCAGGATGACCTGCTGAAGCCGCAGCGATCGCCTGTGACAAGCGGAAGGTCGGCGGCCAGTTCAGGCCGCAGTATCACCCGGTTTCTCTGAAGTTCACTCAACAGCAGCGCAATCCCCTCTCGTGTGGCCTCGTTCAGATCCACCAATTCGGTCGTGGGATCCTTCTTGCCATAGAGCGCGCGCAATCGAGGCGATGAAGGCGTATCGGGAGGGGACGCCCCCCTTCCCGGACGGCACGATCCTTGCCAAGCTGGCCTGGAAACACGTGCCTTCGCTCGAAGTCGACGGAGCTTTCATTCCCGGGCACCCCACGGCGGTTCAGATCATGGTCAAGGACTCAAGAAAATACACCTCAACCGGCGGTTGGGGATTCGGGCGATTCATCGACGGCAAGCCAGTGGACGAGGCGCAGCATAAAACCTGCTTCCCCTGCCATGCGGTCAAGGTGAAAGGGCACGACCTGGTCTTTACGCGTTACGCCCCTTGAAGGCTGAAGGTGCGCTAGCCAACGTCGGTGATTTCAGAAAGTTGTGTAACACCGAGAACAAGTCCCGGCAATAAAGCGTCTTTGTCGTTTGAGGTTTGGATCCGTCGCACACCGCTTTTCGCGCCGAGTGATGCCAAAGTATCAATCGATACCATCGTGCAATTGCTTCGTCTCTTCGGTTCTGGCCTAATCATGGAGGATCGTCCCGCACCTCCGACGGTCGCCTGGACGTTAAGCTTTCGGTTCCCGGCACCGCCGGCACCGGCACCAATCCCGAGCGGTTGTTCGCCGTCGGTTGGTCGGCGTGTTTCCTTTCGGCGATCAAGATCGTGGCTGCCAGAATGAAAGTCAAGCTGCCGGCTGAGCTCGTCGTTGACGCCGAGGTGGACTTGGGCACAACCGGCGGCGGTTACCTTCTTCGAGCCCGCCTCAACGTCAACTTTCCGGGTATAGAGCGCGAAGTCGCCCAGGCGCTGGCGGACGGCGCGCACCAGGAGTGTCCATATTCCAAAGCCACGCACGGCAACATCAACGTTCTGACCAACGTCGAAACCAGACCTGTCGCTCATGTTGCGTGATCGTGTTGTGAAAAAGACTGTTCCCCAATTGGAGAGAGGGCAATGTGCGAAGAAGTCGACCATAATCGCCGCCATCGCCGCCGCCTTCTCGGCATTGCGGCTATCGCCATCGCCGCCGCCCGGTTCAGCGCGATCGGTCCTGTGGGAGCGCAGTCCAGCAAGACAGCGGCTGCCGATCTGCGGGCGATCAAGGTGGAGCAAATGGCGATCACAGCAGTTCGATTACCGATCGAGGGTAAACTGCCTTCTCTCGGTAGCGCCACCGCGTGGCTGAATTCGCAGCCACTAACGCCAACCCGTCTGCGGGGAAAAGTCGTCCTGATCGACTTCTGGACCTACTCCTGCATCAACTGGCGGCGCCAACTTCCGTACGTCCGCGCCTGGGCCGGGAAGTACAAGAATCAAGGTTTGGTGGTAATCGGTGTACACGCGCCTGAGTTCTCATTTGAGAAAAACATTGATAACGTTCGTCAAGCCGCGAAGGACACGAGCATCGATTATCCGATCGTGATCGATAACGACCATGCGATATGGCGCGCTTTCAACAACGAATCTTGGCCCGCCCTCTATTTCGTGGATGAGCAGGGGCGGATTCGACATCATCAATTCGGCGAGGGCGAATACGAACAGTCGGAATTGCTTATTCAACAATTGCTGGCCGAAGCCCGAATCAGTGGCATCAGTCATGAACTGGTGTCGGTCGACGCCCAGGGTGCTGAAGTTGGAGCCGATTGGAGCGACTTGAGATCTGCGGAAAACTATGTCGGCTATGAGCGCACCGAGGGCTTTGCGTCTGTCGGCGGTGCCAAACCGGAAAGGCGTCACGACTATGCTTTGCCTGGGCGACCGAAACTCAATCACTGGGCTCTCTCGGGTGATTGGACGATGGAGAAAGAGGGCATCGTGCTGAACAAAGCCAATGGGCACATCGTGTATAACTTTCACAGCCGGGATCTTCATCTCGTCATGGGACCGGCAGTGCCAGGAACGTCCGTGCGATTTCGCGCGGATGTATCAGCTGATCCGACAACCGATGCCCATCCTTGATCGACAGTTCGAGATCGAGTTTCTCGATTCAAGCGTGGAGGCATTCTCGTTCACCTTCGGGTGATCCCAGGAAGCGATCGCGTTTAGCGATGTCGAAGAGGCCCAAGGGGAAGAACCATGACAACTGCAACGACAGCAATCCGGCCTCCGCTGCCTCCGTTCACACGCGAAAGTGCGATTCAGAAGGTGCGACTCGCCGAAGATGGCTGGAACGGTCGCGATCCCGGAAAAGTAGCTCTGGCCTACGCGATCGATTCACGATGGAGGAACCGCTCGGAGTTTATCAACGGACGAAACGAAATCTCCGCCTTCCTTTCTCGCAAATGGGCCAAGGAGTTAGATTACCGGCTCATCAAGGAAATGTGGGCGTTCACTGGAAACCGCATCGCCGTGCGCTTCGCTTACGAGTGGCACGAGGACTCGGGTCGCTGGTATCGCTCCTATGGCAACGAGAACTGGGAGTTCAATGGCGACGGGCTCATGGCGTCACGGTTTGCGTCCATCAACGACCTTCCGATCTCGGAATCAGATCGCAAATATCACTGGCCGCTTGGTCGCCGCCCCGAAGACCACCCCGGCTTGAGCGACTTGGGTCTGTAGTCTCCCGGTCTTACAGTCGGTCATACTGCGCGTCTCCGGCGATGGTGAGGGCTAGCGCAGTGATCGCCCGAAAATCGGCAAATTTCTAATCCGCAGGGAGATCCCCCGGCTCTGCCGGGGAGGCAGCAGAAGTTTGACAAATCCGGGAGTGGGCTTCGTTCAGGAGCGAGACGACCAGCGATGGATCTCCCGTGCCGAGACAGCCGGAAAGGCTTCCGTTCGCCTCTGCTCCGTTTGTGAACTTGGGATTTTGACTTTAACCGATTGCGATCAGGCCCCTTTGAGGGGCTCGCAATCGTAATACCTCCGGCTTTGCCGGAGGATACTTATTCCGAAAGTAAGGGCGTCAATCCGCTGCAACTCGGAAACACAAGTGTGTGAACATCGCTCCCATGTCTGACTGATACCAAAGTATCGCCAATACCATCGTCCAATTGCTTCGCCTCCACGCTTCTGGTGTGATGCGCTCATCGCAGCCGATGCAATCGGAGCTGCGCGGCGTAGAGCGGAAGCAGAGGGGAATCCCATGAACACGGAAGAATCGTTTAGTAATTGGATTTATGCCGACCAGACGCATATGGCGGAGCGCAAGTTAGGTCGTTTGAGGTGGCCGCCTAAGCGTGGGCGGCGGTCGCCATCCCGACAACCCGCAGGAGCCGAACGTGAAGCGCAGAGAGTGATCGCGACGATCTAGGAACACGGTAGATTCTGCGAGGGGCAAGTTGCGCGCTCGCAGGAACGGAGTCATGCAAAATGCGCCTTTTCACATCTCCCCTTTTGGATTCGATCCTTGCGGGCCTCCCGCATGAAACTCGTGGTTTCTTTAATGCTCGCACCATTTCAATTGCTCGCTCCAGCCCACGGAAAGGAACATCCCATGAAATATCCGACACTTTATCGCACGACACAGATCGATGGGCTCTCCATTTTTTACAGAGAGGTCGGTCCGAAAGACGCGCCGACACTCCTGCTGCTGCACGGACTTCCGTCATCGTCGCGGATGTTCGAGCCGCTCTTCGCCCGGCTTTCCGATCGCTATCATTTGGTCGCCCCCGATTACCCTGGCTTCGGACACAGCGACTGGCCGGATCCGAAAAAATTCGCATACACGTTCGATCACTACGCCGACATCATGAATCACTTCACCGAAGCGCTCGGGCTCTCGCGCTACACACTTTACATGCAGGATTACGGCGGGCCGGTGGGTTTCCGCATGGCACTTGTGCACCCGGAGCGTATCGAGGCTCTCATCGTCCAGGATGCTGTGGCGCACAACGAGGGCCTGGGGGCGAATTGGAAGACGCGGCGCGGCTTTTGGGCCGATCGCGCCCCGAACGAGAGCGCGCTGCGCACAAATCTGCTGTCACTGGCCACGACACGTACCCGCCATGTCGGAAACGATCCGAATGTGGAAAGCTACGACCCCGATCTCTGGGCAGATGAATTCTATTTTCTCAACCAACCAGGCCAAGCCGAGATTCAAAGCGATCTGTTCTACGACTATCGAACCAATGTGGACGCCTACCCGAGATGGCAAGCGTGGATGCGCGAGAAGCAGCCGCGCCTGCTGGTGATATGGGGTAAGTATGACCTCTCGTTCAACCTGGGCGAGCCGGAACGCTACCGCGAGGATGTGCCGAACGCACAAGTTCACGTTCTCGACGCCGGTCATTTCGCGTTGGACACGGCTGCAGATGAGATTGCCGCATTGGTCCAAGAGTTTGTGGGTTCTTCGCGTCGAGACCTCGCGTCCCGGCGCGCCGGCTAGGGGTTCGCGGAGCAGTTGGCCAGAGGCGCTCCGGAGCCAAATCAACTACGCTCCGGACGCTACCACCGGCCAGCGTGAGCTCCGCCGTCAACGTGGAGTATCTCTCCGGTTATTTGATCTGCCTGTGCCAGGAAAAGGACAGCGTCGACAATATCTTTTACATCCACGATTTTCCCCATCGGCTGGAACGTCTTGAGGAAGTCCTTGGGATCATCCTTGTGCAGCGGTGAGTCCACGACGCCGGGGGCCACGGCATTAAAAGGGATACCATCTTTCGCATACTCAATTGCGGGACTGCGAGTCACTGAATTCAGGCCTCCCTTCGTAATCATCGAAACCGATGCATTCACACCAGCGACTGGCTGATCGACAAGCGCCGCAGTGATGTTCACAACGTTCCCCGATTGATAACCCTTCTTCAGGAAGGCCTCGACCAAACCCGCGCCAATACCCTGCTGTGCTCCCGTGATGATTGCTGTTTTGCTGTCTGACATAGATGACCCCTTGTTTAGAGTCGAGATCGAATGCACAGCAGCGATTAGGCCAGAAGCGAAGCGCGGAATCTATTGGACGATGGTACCGATCGATACGTTCGTCCAATCGTTTCGCCTCCACGCGTCTGGCCTAATCGCGACTGTACATCGCGCCTAATTTGCGGGGAAGGTTTTATATGCCAGACAAGAAAAACAGTAGTCGTCACAGAATCCGAGCAAGATATGGTTCGCGCGCACCAGCCAGGCCAAGCCGTTTTCAAATCGGTCCTGCCCGAAGACACCGACTGGAAGCCCTTCGCGGCGTTCCCACTTTCGCTCCGCCTAGCCGTCGTTGTCGGCCAGCCTACGGAGGCCGACCCCTACACGACCAGGGTCAGAGTACCCCACGGCGTGAAGCTGATGCCACACCGGCACCCGGAGGATCGAGTTTATACAGTTATCTCCGGCGTTTTCTACATCGGCGGGTGATCAGATCAACCCCGATAAGCTGCAGGCGTATCCGCCCGGTAGCGTCATCGTTCTGCCCGGCAATACGTCCCATTTCCACTGGACGAAATCCAGTGAGTACGTCACGCAGGTGACGGCGATTGGACCGCTCGGACTTGAATACATCAGCGCGAACGAAGATCCGCGAAACAATAACTCTCAGAAGGCATCTGAGCAATTCCGCGACGGCGCACAGGGTGACATTCGGAGTCCACGATGATCATTGCTAAGATTGAGACATTTCCGCAGCGCATTCCAAATGCGCTTTCGTTGCCCTGCCATATTGCGCCCGAAATGGTTGTGGGGTTCGGACTGACCATGGGAAAGCTAGTCCTCTCTGGTCGGATCGACGAGGTGGTGGACACGATTAAAACCGATATTCGACATATCTGAGGCCGGCTTTGCCAACTTACGTCACGCGAGGAGGCGCTTGCGGGTTTGGCAGCCAATGGTAAGCTTGCAGGGCGAACTTTCACACGCGAGGCGAGCGTAGCATATTGGAGGGCGAAATCCGCGCACGTCACCATGGACGACACCCGATGGACACCGATCCGATGAGCGCGCCCGAAGCGGCAGGTGGATTGCCTGTCCTCGCGCAGGCAGTAGCTGCGCCGCTTACTCGCGCCGCGATCTTTCTGGTTGCGACGCTCAATCCTGGCCTCGACAATCGTGCAACCCTGCGCTCGTTCTGCGGAGACCTCGCCGCGCTGTTGCGCGCGGTGGAATTTCGCGACCTGGAAGGAGGACTTTCCTGCGTCATAGGGTTTGGCTCCGACGCGTGGGACCGCCTCTTCGGGCCGCCGCTGCCGGCAGAACTGCATCCGTTCCGAGAGATTCGCGCCGAAGCGCGCCGTGCGGTCTCCACACCGGGAGACTTGCTGTTCCACATCCGCGCCAAGCGCATGGATTTATGCTTTGAGCTTGCCACTCAGCTTATGGCGCGTATCGGAAATGCGGTCTCGCCGGTGGACGAAGTGCACGGCTTCCGTTACTTCGACGATCGCGATCTCATGGGTTTCGTCGACGGGACGGAGAATCCAAGGGGCGCGGCAGCGACCGACGCCGTGCTCGTCGGCGACGAGGACGCCGACTTTGTCGGCGGCAGCTACGTCATGGTGCAGAAATATCTTCACGATCTCGACGCATGGAACGCGCTCTCCACGGAGGCGCAGGAACGCATCATCGGCCGCACCAAGCTTTCCGACATCGAATTGGACGACTCCGTCAAGCCAACGTCAGCCCACAGCGCGCTCACGACCATCGTCGAGGACGGCAAAGAGATCAAGATCCTGCGCGACAATATGCCCTTCGGCCGGCCCGGCTACGGCGAATTTGGTACGTATTTCATAGGCTACAGCCGTTCGCCCCGCACCATCGAGCAGATGCTTGAGAACATGTTCGTCGGGCGTCCGCCCGGCAACTACGACCGGTTGCTCGACTTCAGCCGCGCCGTCACGGGAAATCTGTTCTTCGTGCCGTCGGCGACATTTCTGGAGAACGTCAGCGAGGACCAAACGAACGAAGACCAGCCTACGGTTGCGAAATCCCCAGCAGCGCCGGCGATGGCCGAAACCTCTTCATCCATCCCGGTGGTACGCGACGGTTCGCTTGGGATCGGTTCCCTTAAAGGAGACATCCGACATGAATAATCTGCATCGCGAACTTGCCCCCATTTCTGATTCCGCATTTGCTCAGATCGAAGAGGAGACGACGCGCACGCTGAAGCGCTACCTCGCCGGACGCCGCGTCGTCGACGTGCAGGGGCCGGCCGGCACCGGTCTCTCTGCCGTTGGCACCGGCCACCTGCGCACGATCACCGCCCCGGCGAAAGGCATCGTCGCGAGGCAGCGCGAAGTGAAGGCGCTGGTTGAACTACGTGTTCTTTTCGAACTGGATCGCCAGGCGGTCGATGACGTCGATCGTGGCGCGAACGACTCGGACTGGCAACCCGCGAAGGACGCCGCGCGACAGATCGCCTTTGCCGAGGACGCCGCCATATTCGAGGGCTATGCCGCCGCCGGTATCGGGGGCATCCGCCAAGGAACCAGCAACCCGATCATGACGCTCCCCGCCGACGTGCGCCAGTACCCGGAAGCCATTGCCCAGGGCTTGAGCCGGTTGCGTCTCGTCGGTGTCAACGGCCCCTACTCCGTGCTGCTCGGCGCCGACGCCTACACCGCACTCGCCGAGACGAGCGACCACGGATACCCGGTGTTGGAGCATGTCAAACGGCTGGTCAACGATCAAATCATCTGGGCCCCTGCCATTACTGGTGCTTTCGTGCTGACCACTCGTGGCGGCGATTTCGACCTGCACATTGGCCAGGACGTCTCCATCGGTTATCTCAGCCACACCGATGCCGCCGTCCGCCTGTACCTGCAGGAGACGTTCACTTTCCTCCTGCTCACCACCGAGGCTGCGGTCGCGCTGGTTCCTCCCGCGAAGGCGAAGAAGACTTGACGTGAGGCTCGGATTGCTCTCACGGTCAACTCGTGGCCTTTCAGAGGCTTTCGCGGGAGAAGCGACATTTTAGTCCAATAGCTACAGCGAGATCGAAAGCTCTTAACCATGCCGATCCTTCGCTCGATTTGCGCCTGCTGAAGGAGTTGGGGAAAGGAGGGGAAAATCAGAACCGTTGACAGGGCAGCGTTTGAACCAACTGAACTACGTCTTCACTTTGTCTTCTCACCGTTATTGGAAATCCGCGTATTTGCGGGCTTTCCTCATGTTCAATCGATTCGTCTGAGCCGCCTGTTCCAACCACGGGGTACCAAATACGGTAGATTCCGGTACAGGATTAAACCACAGACTGAGTGACAGTAAACAGCGTGTTTTCAGCACCGCTGGAGGCAACTGAAACCGGGGACTCTGGCATACCCGATTGGAGCGCAGCCAGAACTCGGTCTGGGCCAGTTTCATCTTCCTTTTTGCCAATCGCGTGGGGAGTAATCCAACGGATGGGTGAGGCATCCGCGCGGATTCTCTTCCGGTGTGCCGAATCGGAACTGTAGCAAGAACCTTGATTCCATACGCTTCGGGCCTCCAATTCTGGCTATGGCTTGAGGAATCGACTTCGCCCGTGAAGTGACACCTTGGATCAGAGAACCGAAAGTGGTGCGCTCTGAGTTTTGCTGACCAGGGGTGTCGAAGGGCCTGTCTCGCGACAGTGTCGAGACTCGGACACTGAGGTATCCAGGCCGTATTTTCTATAACTTAGCTACTATTCCGAAACGGAGACGTACATGCAAGGCCTAGCTGGACAGCAACAAACACAAAGTGGGCGAGGTTCGACTCATGGCATTCGTTAACGCGAACTCCTCATAGGTTGAGCCAGGTCCAGACGACACCTCTCGTGTTCAAGAATTACCGTTGCACACTCTTGAGGCCCGTAGTGGGTCGGGACGCTACTTAGCAGCGGTTGTGCCAGTCACAGATCAGAGAAGTCCCTTATCGGCGACTGAAGGGAAAGTTTCAAATGGCCGATAGACGAGATATGGGGTACAAGAGGAGTCTCTCTACACTATCACTCGCCGGTTTAATCTTGACGTCGGGGATGGCGTGGGCGCAGGGACAAACCAGTTCAGGAACCCTCACAGTCAGAGCCGAATTGGCCAGTTCGATCAACCTAACATTCTTGACGGACTCCAACGGCGTCGCGCTCACGGGATCGGGAACGAATGTTGCCACTTTGGATTTTGGCGCAGTCTCCCAATTCACCACCCCACCTCCGAAGGTAACCCAGACAGTCGCCGCAACCAGCTTTACGGTGAGCACGCCATTTGACGTCTCTGTGACCAAGTCGAACGTGACCAGTGCAAATTACGCTTTGACCGCCGAACTTCAAACCACGGATGCGGTGAACGGTTGGACCATCGATACGTTCCCGCTCACGACGGTTCCGGCGGCTGCTACTTCGCTGACGGTCACAGGGGTTTATGCCAGCAATGTCGTGCATACGCTGTTTCTAACGATCCCGTTCAGTGAAGGGGCCGCGACGATTTCGAACTCGATCAACTTTGTGGCAACGGCAAACTGATCTAACGCAGCGCTGACCCATGCGGAGCAGGGGCGAAGCGCTTACCAGCGGTCGCGCATGAAACGTATTGTGTTCATCTGGTTCCTTTCGGGAATTAGCATCTGTTTTGCCAATGGGCAGCGCTCCGCGCCTGCGGGCAGACGTGCAACTGCGATTAGTCCAGGAGCGCGCTCAGCGGCGGGAAACACCTCCATTACATTTCTGACCGTAACGAACGGCGCTCCTGTTCAGAGCGTGGGCTCGGGAGAAGGCATTCTCAACCTGGGTCGCTTGTCGAACGTCGCGCGATCGGATGAACACGGGGCGCAGATTCAGCCGCAAAAAGACTCGTTCGTGGTGTCAACGAAAGTCGGTCTGCGAGTCGACCTGTCAAATTCCAGCCGTGAAGGTACGGCAACAGTCAGCGCCTACCTTTTGAGCCCTGACCCTTTACGGACCGTGTCGGTGGACGGCGTACAACTGTCGATGACCCCGGGGATCATTGCGAGACAGGTATCCTATGGGGCAATCACTGAGCACGTACTGAAGATCGTGGTATCGGCTTCGATGCCGCCAGGGCAGCTGGTTGGTTTGATCGGCATGATCGTTACCCCCAACTGAGAGGCGGATGAGGTCAACCTACTTTCGAAGCTGGATTGCTTGCGGCATTGTGATTGGGTTCTGGGCTGTAGCTCACGTTTGCCCTTGGGCGGAAACTCAATCGGTTGGTCAAGATGAGGCGAGCAAGCCTTCGAGTCCATCCTCGGCCGCCGAACCGGCAGCGCCGCCTCAATTACAGCCAGCGTCCGCTGTATCTCTAGAACGCAGTTCCGTTTCGCTGTCTCCTGCGGTGGCTATGGTGAAGTGCAAATTGGGCCAAAGTGACACGCAAAGGCTGACGATCACGAATCAGACGCAACAGGAACTGGTATTCGAAATGATCGCGGAGGACGTCGTAGTGCGAGACGGAAAGAGGGTGTTTGTCGCGGCAGGCGAAACTCCAGGAGGAATCGCAGCCACTGCGGTCTTCACGCAAAAGGAAGTGGTTGTCAAGCCTCTGCAGTCCTCCTCGGTGGGTGTGACCTTTACGGTTCCTCCAGAAACCCGGTTGCGGGCTGCAGTGGCTGTATTTCGCGGATTAACAGGAATCTCTGGCCGTGGCTCGGTGAAGATGACGGCCTCGCTCGGAGCCCTGTTTACTTTCACGGCTTCGGAGAATTTTAGAATCGAGACCTCGCCGATCGCGGTCAGTGCACAGTCTGCGACGGCCAATCTCGGTATCTCGCAGATCCTCACGAATACGGGTTCGGAGCCAGTTGTCACCGACGGAGTAGCGGCCGTGCTGGATGAAGCCGGAGCGATTGTGGGCAAGGCATCTTTCGAACAACAGCGGCTTCTACCCGGCGAGCGACTCCCTTTTCGGGCGGAATATTCCGCAGAGCTCAAGGCGGGACGCTACCGCGTGTTAGCTTCCTTTCAATATGAAGCAACGGTCATCACCGACTCGAGCGATTTTACGGTGCCATGAAGCGCTGGCTTTTCATCCTGCTGCTGGCGGCGCATTCAGCCCTGGCGATCGCCCAATCGATTGCCGTGGGTTACCGCGAAACGATCAGCGTTCCTGTCCCGGGGGCGCTAGCGGCCTTCTCCCTGAATGATTTCTACGCCGAGGCTAACACGGAGTTTGAAACGCTAACCATCTTCGGAAAGAACCCGGGATCGGCGCATGTCGTAGTGGTGACCCAGGAAGGTAGCAAGACCATTGAAGTTCAGGTGCTTCCAGCGCCGCCCTCCTATCCCCCCGGTTTTGTTCGGCCCGTGTCCGGTGCGGTCGCCGGCGAGAGCGGCATTTACGAGTCCCGCTTCACATCCGACCCTTCCCAATCAGAAAATATCGTTGATTTTATGCGCCGCGAGGGAGATCGCTCAGCGAGCTTTCATTTGGCGGGGACGTTTCTGTTTACGTCCGTCGCGGATCGGAGCATTTTCGCCCTGAGCTCGATTTTCTATCAGATCATAACTCCACGCCGCGACATCACCTTGCTGGATCAGTTCATGAGGAATTCGCCCCTGACGATTGACGGCTCGACTGTGCGTGGATTCCACTTGCGGCAGGGCAATTTCCTTTTTCACGCCGGGTATGCGTCAGCCACCACTTTTGAGAATCTTATTCTTCCGTCACAGAAAGAAGCCGTCGTCGGCTTGGGTTACCGATTTTCAGCCGGGGACCATGCGTTGGTAACGCCCAATGCTTATTTTTTCCCCGGAAACCGAGCCTCAGGAAATCCCGTACAACGGGGCACTGTAGTTTCACTGGTTTATGACTACGAGCTGGAAAAGAACCTGGGGCTGCTGGTGGAGGCCGGTCTCAGTCGCGGCGTAGGAGCAGCAGGTCAGTTTCATTCTTACAGTGCGGGCGGTCACTTGACCGCAAATCTGCGTTACGAGCCGATAGATTTTGCCTCGTTCAGCTTCAACAGCTTACACGGATTCTATTCCAATTTCGATTGGACTCGTTATCTCACTCGCCGTCTAACTTCCACGTTCAGTTTTACAGGCAACCACTACAACCTTCCGGCGCTGAACCTAACCAATGTGGTGGCGAATCTAGATCTGTAATTTCAAATCCTCCGGCACTGGTCCCTGGTTTCAGGTACCAACTATGGACGCTCCCACGCGCAGATTCCGGGGGGCCCGTCAATTTCCACTCTGGGCGTTCCCGTGGGCCTCAGCTTCAACTCGGTTCATTTTCAAAGCAGCTTTCTGTATCAGTATTCCAGAGATTCAGGAGCGGTCGCACGCTCCGACGAGTTCCGGACGACCCTCGGCACGCATTGGGCCGGTTTTCACTGGAATGGCTTTGTGGATCGTCAAACGCAGGCCATGACAATCGCCTTTATTCTCGCCGAAACGCCCGGCCTGCAGGAGGCTCTCGATAAGTTGGGGATTTCCGCCACTGCACCAGACCAGATTGCAAGTGCGCTCAGCGAGACCGCAGGGCTGCTGAACCAAGGTCTCATCGAAGGGATCAATATCAACGTCAATCCGGTGCGGCTGCAGGCCGGCACCGACCTGACATGGTCCAATCGCCCGCAGTCTCGTCAGCGGATTGATCTCAGCTTGCTCTATACCAAGAACGAACTCTTTCAGGGGGAGAATCGGGCGGCGATTGGGACCTTCTCTTATTCGTTGAAGTTCAAGAGAGCGAATGAAGTTTTCTCGTCCATGTCTCTGCTCCGGGGCGGTACGCATACTGGACAGAACGATCCATTATTAGAGATTTCTATTCGCCGTCAAGTCGGAATCGCCCCTAATTTCATAATTACACGACGGCACGGAACGATCGCCGGCGTCGTCTTTGCGGATGATGGAGCGACCGGCACCTACCATCCGGGCGGGTTGCTGCTGCCTGACGTAGAAGTGGTCCTGGACGACACCCGTCGGATCCGCACGGACAAGAGCGGGCGCTACACGTTCTCCCGCGTCCCTTACGGTTTGCATAGCGTCGAAGTGATTTACCATTCAGCACAGCCCTTCTTTTTTACGACGGCGTCTAGAGTGCAGTCCGACATAAACGCCGAGGTCAACTTCGGAGTCGGCCTATCTTTCGCCCGGCTTTTTGGGTCTGTCCGTAGCGACAGGGGAATCGGCTTGTCCGGGGTTGAGATCAGCGTTTCCACGGGCCGACAACGGTTTCGCGCTCATACTGATGCCGAGGGCAGGTTTCGTGTGGAAGGACTGTCCACCGGCGAGTATGAAATAAAAATCGATAGAGATTCCGTCCCGCCGGGTTATTCGGTTACGGAATTAGAGACACAACGAACGATGGTCGATCCCTCGGCCCCTGCCCAGTGCGCGTTCACATTGAGGGCTATTCGCAATATTTCGGGACGAGTCACCATCTACGATCGCGCCTCCCAGAGGGAAATATCCGTGGCCCGAATTACAGTGCTTCTCCGGGAACTCTCGCGCGAGAGTATCACAGACGAAAATGGAGTCTATCTTTTTCGGGATTTGCCCGCGGGACCCTACAGCTTGGTGGTTATCTATAAAGGGAAAGAATCAACAAAGGAGGTTATGCTCCCGGATGCCCCTGCCTTTCCCAAAAGCGTTGACATCAACCTTGTCGCAAAGTAGGGTCACGCTTCGTCCAGATCCTCAGATTTCACGATGCTCGAACGATTAGCGGCATCGGTTTCGCAATGTTCGTCGTGGCGGCTCTAGGTTGAGCCGAAAGCCTCTGAACAGCAGATCGATTGTTTCGGATGGTCGGCTGCACAGGAGGTGAGATTCCACCTGTGGTATAGCGCCACGGAAAACTGGGCCGATCGGAGTTGGCAGAACGAGTTCATTCACGAATTGTCCGGACTCAGGGTTACTCCACTGGAATATCCCGGAAGTGGCCTCCCTGTCTGGCCAAGGCAGTGGCGGCAACATCCATTGCCACCCAAATCCCCGCCACCGAAACGATCACGAGCATTAATCGTGCAATGTTATTAACCAGAGCATAAGTAGGTATACATAGACTGGTGGTTAAGCCACCGCATACTGGGTGTCGGGCGTAAGAAAGAACATGCGGATGGTCCAGGGTAGCTGTCACAACTCAACGTTTGCCAAGGTGCTGGGACTTCTTGATGCCTGCGGCTTCTCCTTTGAAGGAGTCAACGGTGGCGCGGGCTGCGCCGGCTAAGAATTTCCAAGCAATTCACGCGGTCCTTGATCGGTTTCGCATCGCATTGGCGCCGCTGATCCGGTCGGTATACTCCTGGAGAACTTCGAAACCCCGTTGCTCTGCCAGCCGCCGCAGATCAAGCGCCTGAGTCTCCGGATTCTGATCGCAGAGGAAACTCGGGGTATACAGAACCGCCCGCTTCATTTATCAACCTTTCTCGGCTCACGACCTTGGATATCAAGGATTCGCAACCGGGCTACTCTTCCTCTCCGACCATGCCGGCTAGGCGGTTCCCGGTATCAATACGGAAGCCATTGTTGTCGTATGTCCAGTCGGTATCCGGCCGATAGGTCGCAACGACCTTACCGCCCAGATCCAACAGACGCTCCATGCCGCCTGCAACTCCCTAATGACACCCCCTGGGGATTGCCATTCTTATCGTTCAGAATCGTGCCGCCACGCCTCCTGCTTGAGTGATTACAGATAGTGGAACTTACCTATGACCACCACTAAGTATACAAACCGAAAATCAGGAGTCACTGGGACGGAACAGCCCACTGAAGTGTGGTTACTGTAGATTGATCGCTAAGGCAACTGTTTCTAGGATCCTGTCGCGGCACATCAACCGTCCGCAGTCACCAGGTCTGCCGAACGCATGAGGAGGATAGGTACACGCCGCCATTGTTGTGGTCCTGCTGTCGACGGAACCTGGCTCTTGATGTGAGCGTTCTTGATCAGACTTGTCCAGCATCGCTTTTGTAGACTTTGCGTAGTGGCACATGCCGCCACGCCTACGACTCCCAAAAGAACCCCGCCCAAGCTAGAAATCGACGCGACGAAGAATCACCTGAGCAAACGGGAAGGAAGAATGGGAAGGAAGAACAGAATTGCCGATTTACCTAATCGCGGTTTCCGGCCTCGCGGGAATAACCAATCCATGATCGCCATCACCTCGATTCGCGTCCAACGCACGTCCACGGTCCTCCGACCTGACCAGTCCCGCGTTCTTCTGCGCCCGTTCAGCCACGAAGATCCCGAGCGATCTCGCAGGATTATCGCCAGGATCATGTCGCTCCCAGAAGACCAAGTCGGGCCACTCCTGGACGAAGTATCCGCTGAATTCTCCCA
>Ga0187867_10001194_pt1 | contig 22555 bp, 11 predicted proteins | sample June2016WEW_13_1_FD_132976 | JGI IMG/M metagenome (GOLD analysis project Ga0187867, IMG submission 132976) | Peatland microbial communities from SPRUCE experiment site at the Marcell Experimental Forest, Minnesota, USA - June2016WEW_13_10 | ecosystem: Environmental > Terrestrial > Soil >...
AGCCTTGTCCGAATCGCCCCGGGACCGGCGCCACGGTCAAGGTCGGCAGCGCCGGTGGACCGAAGCGTGCCGCCATGAATTCCAGCGCCGAAGCGACCTCGGACGCGATTTCCTGCAACCGCGCCAACGGGTCCTGCGGCAGTTCCGGCGGCAGAATTACGATCTCCGGCTCGCGTTGCCGCGGTCCCGGCGGCGGTTCGGCCCTCTCCGGACGCGGGTTCGCCAACGCCGGTTCGATCGCGCGGTTCGCGCAGACTTCCAATGTGTAGCCGTTGCGCTTCAAGCGCACCCGCTCATATTGCCCCAGATTGAAGCCCGCCATGCGGATCGGTGCGCTGGTCCTGCGCCGCGTGATGCGCCAATCGCCTTCCTCGTGTTCCTCCACCAGTTCGCCCGCCGTCACCAGGTCCAGGTCTTTGGGATAGCGGAACGTCAGATCGTATTTCGCGAATTGCAGCCCTATGTTGGGGAACCAGTTGGCGCGCGCTCCCACATAATAGACCCGATTGCCCGCCTCGAAGATCACCTTGCCTTCGTGCCGGAACTCCACCTCGTGTTCCTTGCCCGGCTCCAGCGGCGTGGGAGGCACCACCAGGAACATCTCGTTGCCCACGTTGCGCAGCAGTTCCGAGCGCAGCGACTCGCGCTGCAGCACCTCGGCGGGCCGGCCGTCCACCAGCACCGCGGAGATGCGCATGGGATGGGCGATATCGAAAGCCAGCACCGGCAGCGCCGCGCGGCTGGGCTTGGCCTTCACCCGCGTCACTACGCTCAGGTTCAGGTCCGGCTGCAGCGCGGCTTCAATGCGAAAGCCGTCCAGCGTCAGGTCGGGTGTGATCGGACGGTTGCGGAACGACTTCGCCACGAAGCTGGTCCACACGTCGAAGTACAGCACGTTGTCGCGCGTATTCAGCTTGCCGATCACAATCTGTTCGCGCATGTTGCGGTCGTAGTACAAGTCGAAGTTGCCCAGTTTCTTTCCGACCATGGAAGCCGCCAAAAAACCGTGGCCTTGCGGTTCGCCCAGCAGCACATCCCACACCAGCCGCACTTGAAAGCTGGCGGCGATATTGCGCACCACCGGCGTCCAGTGTTCGGCCATCAGGGCGCCCATTTCCGGGCTTTTCTTGTTGGCCGCGTTCTGGTGGATCTGCTCGGTCAGCTTGGTATACGAATCGTCGGAGAAGATCAGCACCGCGGCCACCAGGTGCTCGTCCAGGTTTGGCGCGCCGGTGTAGGACGCCAGCGACCGCCGCTCGCCAAGATTGGGCGGAAGGACCAGGACTTCCCCGTCGCCGCCCTCCACGTCTGCCGTAAAGACGGCCGACATGCGCACGCCGGCTACCGGCTTGGCGAAGATCAGGTAACCGTCGGTCAGGAAGATGCGGGCTTCGTCTTTCGGCAGTGCCAGGTCGCGCACCCGATAGCACTCGCCCGGATCGAGCGACATTTCCCGCACCTCGCGAGCTACGTCCGCTGCGCTCCCGGCACCGAGCGCAAGGCAAGGCCCCACGCACACCCCGAGCCACCAAAATACCCACCTCATCGTTTCAGTTTACCGTGTAAGGCAAATGGAGGGCGGGCTTCAGCCCGCGCGAGGCTTTAGCCCCGCTCCCGCGCTAGAATCTACCAATGCGGCTACTAACCTTCCAACGCGACGCCCACCCCGAGCCCGGCGTCCTCAACGGCGACGATATCGTCAGCCTCCGCGGCGCGGGTTTCCCGGATCTTCTCTCTGTGTTGGCTGGAGGCGCCGATGCGCTCGACCGCGTTCAGCGCTGGCTCTACGATCCGCCCTGGGGCGAGATCGTCAAAGCCGCCGACGTCAAGCTGCGCGCGCCATTGCTGCGCCCGCCCAAAATCATTTGCGTAGGTCTCAACTATCGCGCCCACGCGCTCGAATCCAAGCTGGAAATCCCCGACGTGCCCACCATCTTCGCCAAGTTTCCGACCGCGGCGATCGGGTGCGGCGAGCCCATCGTGCTGCCCAAAAACTCTACCAAACCCGATTATGAGGCCGAGATGGCCTTTGTCATATGCAAACACGGCCGCCACATTCCGGCCGAAAAATGGCGCGACTACGTCTTCGGCTACACGAATTTCAACGACGTCAGCGCGCGCGATTTCCAAATGCGCACTTCGCAATGGATGATCGGCAAGACCTTCGACACCTTCGCCCCTATGGGACCCGCCATCGTCACCGCCGACGAAGTCCCCGACCCGCACGTGCTCGACATCAGCACGATAATCAACGGCGAAGTGCTCCAGCACAGCAACACGAGCGACCTGATCTTCAAGATCCCCGAGCTGATCGCGCATCTGTCCAGCGTCTTCACGCTGGAGCCGGGCGATGTGATTGCCACCGGTACGCCCTCCGGCGTGGGCTTCGCGCGCAAACCGCCGCGCTGGCTCAAGCCCGGCGACGAAGTCGTCATCCGAGTGGAAGGCTTGGGAGATCTGCGCAATCCCGTCGTGGCCGAGGAGTAACTCTCATCCGGAGTGGGGCAGGCCCTCGGCCTGCGGCGGCCTCTCAGGCCGCCAACGCGCGCTGGCGCGCGTCGTTTTCATACCCGTTGCGGCCGCACAGGCCATGGACTGTTCGCAAAAGAGGCCCGTGCTAGTGGAGTGCGTGGCGCAGACCGACGATTATGTGCACACCGTGGGGCGGGCTATTCAGCCCGCGGACCCGCTCTCTAGCGGGTCCTGCCGCCTGAAAAAGGCGGCTGCGGCCAGGATTGGCCGCCCCACAGGACGCACTACGCAAAAAAAAGCCGCCGAGCCCTGGGGACTCGGCGGCGGAGAGAGCGGGTCTTTTCGGGCCCTTAGTGTCCTTGGCCAGATAGGGGAAGCCCTTGCGGGCTGCCCACACTGGAGTCGAATAACCAGTAGGTGGCCGACTCGCTTCCCACGAGGGAAGGAGTGAAAGTCACTGTGAACGTGCAGGTACCGCCCGGCGGAATTGTCCCGCCACAAGGGGGCTCACCCGCGTTGGAGACGAAGTCTGTGTTATTGGCGCCCGTAATGCCCCCCGCGGTGACAGTCACCGTAGTGGGGCCTACATTGGTGATGACAGGCGTGCCGTAGACCGGAGTCCCGACAGCTACGATGCCGAAGTTCATCGGCGATGGACTGAACTTGATGTAAGTACCAGTCCCCGCCAGTGCTACGGTCTGCGGGCTGGTGACATCGCTATCCGCTACCGACACGGCGCCTGTCACATAGCCGCCGGTGGTGGGCTTGAATTCGACGTAGATCAGGCAAGTGGCATTAACGGCCAGGACCTTGCCGTTGGTGCAGGTGGTGCCGGTGGAAGTTAGGAACGGGCCGCTGACGGAGACGGCTGGCGTGCCCAAAGTGAGCGAGGCGGCAGTCTTGTTGGTGAGCACGATCCGCGTAGAACTGCTGGCGATGCCCACGGTTTGCGCGGCAAAGCTCACCGAGGCCGGAGCAAAGGTAACGTTGCTGGTGCCCGTCCCGGTTAGGCCTACCAGTTGCGGACTGGTGGGATCGTTGTTGTTAATTAGCAAAACGCCTTTCTTCGCCCCGGTGCTTTGTGGGTCGAAGGTCAGGCCGACGGCGCAAGTTGCGGAGGCCGCCAGGGCGCTGCCCGAAGCGGGGCAGGTGTTCGAGGAAATGACGAAGTCCGTGGTCTCGATCAAACTGATCGCTCCCATGGTGACGCTGGTTTTACCCTTGTTGGAAACGGTCACGCTGTGGACGGTACTGGCAGTTTTCACCAACTGATTGCCGAAAATCACCGGTGCGCCGGTGATGGAGATGGCGCTGCCTGTGCCTTGCAGGGCGACGGTTGTGGTGCCATTGAAGTAGCCGTTGTCCTCGATGGTGAGAGTACCCGTCTGAATTCCCGAGGCCGTGGGCTTAAAGTAAACGTAGATCGCGCATGTCTGACCGTTCGTCAGGCTGGCCGGGCAGTTATCGGCCTCTTCGAAAGCGCCGGTGACCAGGACAGTGGTGATGGTCAGTGGTCCCACCGCGCTCAGGGTCAGTGCCTGCGGCGGGCTGGTGGTGCCGATGGTCAGGAGACCGAATGTAAGGCTGCTGGAGGAGACGCCCAGGCCCGCGAAAGCGGAGATGCCCCGGATGCGGAGGTTTAGCTGGTCGGCCACCAGGAAATTGCCTGAGGCATCCTCGAAGATTCCGATGGGGTAGTACAGTTCCGCGTTGCCGGCGGGTCCGCCGTCGCCGCTGTAGCCGGCCGCGCCGTCTCCGGCGATCGTGGTCATGATCCCGCTCGGGGTTACCCAACGCACCCGCTGGTTGTAGGTATCGGCGATGAACAGGTTGCCGTTGGCGTCCACCTTGACGTCCTGAGGGTTAGATAGTGAATTCTGATTGGCTACGCCGTCGCCGGTGAAGCCGCCGTTGCCGTCGCCGGCCACCGTACTGATGTTGCCGGTGGACGCGCTGACCATACGGATGCGATTGTTGGCGGCGTCCGCGATGTACACATTACCGGCGCCATCCTCGGTCACCGCCTCGGGATAGTACATCTCCGCGTCGGCCGGCGGACCTCCGTCCCCCACGTAACCGCAAGTGCCGTCGCCGGCATATGTCGTGATGGTGTTGCCCGAAACCTTGCGCACGACGCAGTTATAGGTGTCGGCGATGAACACGTTGTCGTGGCTGTCCACCATCACGTTGAAGGGATACATCAGTCTGGCGGCGGTCGGAGACCCGTCGTCGCCCGAATACCCGCAGTTTTGCGGTGTGCCGGCGAACGTGCTGATCGTCCCGGCGGCGCTCACCTCCCGGACGACGCAGTTGTAAGCGTCGGCGATGTAGACATTGCCGAAACTGTCGCGGGCCAGGCCGGCTGGGGAATTCAGCTCGGCGGTGGTGGCGTTGATGCCGTCCCCGTTGTATCCTTGCACGCCCGTGCCCGCGAAGAGATTCACGAGATCCGTGGACTGTACCAATTCGCGCACGAAAGAGTTGCTGAGGTCCGCGGCGAAGACATTGCCGGAGGGGTCTTCCATCGCGGCGTAAGGGTTGTAGAGCACTACGCCTTGCGGCGGCACGCTGGAGACGGGCGTCGGCATGCTGACGCTGCCGTTGCCCGCAATCGTGTTGATGTTGCCGCCGGGCTGGAACTTGCGGACGCGATCGTTGCCGCTGTCGGCCACATAGACGAAGGCCCCTGTGCTGGTGACCGCGACGCCGAGAGGATCGTAGAAGCAGGCGTTGAGAGCGGGTCCGCCGTCGCCGCAGAAGGAATACCCCAGCAGGGCGTTGCCTGCGATGGTGTAGATATTGCCGCCGACGCCGAACTGGCGAACTACGTTGGCGGTTAAGTCAACCAGGGTTACCGTGTCGACGCTCCCATTGACTGTTACGGCTACCTGCCCGACATTGTCGAACGAGGCTTGCGTGGCCGGACTGCCGTCGCCGCCATAGGCATATGTGCCGTTTCCCGCAACGGTCGTAATATGCCCCGTTGAGGCGGCGACCTCGCGGATACGGTAGTTGCCATTATCGGAGATGAACACATTGCCGGAAGGATCGACCGCCACGCTGATCGGGTTATACAGGGTGGCGCTGGTGGCGGGGCCGGCATCGCCGCTGAATCCGGAGGTTTGCGGGGTTCCCGCGTAGTTGCTGATGGCGCCGGTCGCAAGGACCAGCTTGCGGATCACTTGATTCGATTGGTCGGCGATGTAGAGGTTGCCGGAGCCCTCTGCCAGGCCGGCCGGGAAGTATAAGTAGAAGTTGGTGGCGGGCGCGCCGGTCCCGTTGTAGGTGCACTCGCCGGCCTGACCGACGATGGTGGTGATCGTGTTGGTGGTATCCACCTTGCGGATGACGCAATTGCTATTGTCTGAAATGTAGACGTTGCCCGAGGGATCCACGGCTATGCCCGCCGGGTTATTCAGGAGGGCATTGGCCGCGCCGCCCGAGACGCCATCGCCGGCATATCCGGGAAGGCCCGTACCTGCCACGACGGTCAGGGTTCCGCCGGTCGAGACCTTGAACACGCGGTTTTGGCTGCCGGCAGCTATATAGAGGTTTCCCGCGCTATCCAAGGCGAGCTGGTACGGCTCGTTGACGTCCGCATCGATGGCGGGCATGTCGTTGGGACCGCCGCCGATGGCGGTGGTGATGATGTTCTGCTGGGCCAACGCGGGCAAGCCGAGTAGGGGGAGCGTCAGCAGCAGGGTGAGAATCGTTTTAGTGTGGCGCATGGTTTTTTTCCTGGAGATTTCCTTAACGTTTCCTCTTCTACTCGGCGGCCGCCGTGCGGGCCGCCCGCGGTGGCACCGCCGGTATGATGGGGAGGCGGCTCAACTGCGCCCATCCCTGGATCGCGTGCCCGTCTTCGCCGCTGTATCCCACAAACACGCGCGGCTGTGTGCGGGCGGACCACCGCTGGTACTCATCGCGCGCGATGGTCAGTTGTTGGCTGACGACCACGTCTTTGCCGCTGCGCCAGAGCTTGATGGGCGCGAAGCTAGCCAGTACTTCCGGTACGGGATGCGGCGCGCGTACCGTCACGACGGCCTGTTTGAGGTCCGCGCCGCTATAATTAAAGAGTTGCAGCGTGAGTGTAAGTTCCACCTGGCCGCTTTTTTCGGTTGCATTGGTGAGGCTGTAGTGCCCGGCGAAGTCGCGCCCGTCTTTGGCGCTGGCCGGACCGGTGAATAGGGCCGATAGAGCGAACAGGGCAAGGATGCCCGCCCGCGAAAAGCTCGTTAGTTGCATGATCCCTCTGTTGAGTGGTTGTTTAATCGGCGAACGGAAGACGCTCGCCTGTTCACCTTAAAGGCGCAAAGCGGCGGAGAAACCCGCCACGGAAGTTAAGATTTTCACAGGCGCCGTTCAAAGAAGCTAGATAACCGGCACCCGATGCCCCGCGGATTGTCGCGGTGGCGGCGAGGAGGCCCACTCTCGGCTGACCGCCACCGGGCAGAGGGCCTGCCCCGCATTGCGGCAAGCCGCAACCAAAAGAGGCGGCCTGAGAGGCCGCCGCAGGCTGAGAGCCTGCCCCACGCGTGGCCGAATCAGTTGCCAGCGTCTTGGTTGACGGTGATGGCAAAGCCCTTGTTCAATCTGACGACCGCTGAACGGGCCGCGCCTGTATTGGCCGCCACGGTGTATGTGGGAGTCACCGTTTCGCCGGCCACGCACGGCGACGAACCGGAGGGGCAGACGCCGGGAATCGCCTGATTTGCCGACGGGGATAAGTCCGATATCCAGGGCGCTTTTGAAGTCGCGGCATAGACAATGCAGCCGTCGGCGCCTGGCGGCACAAGGACACTTGGGCTGTAATTCGCGAAAGTTCCCCCGCCACTGGGGACTTCAATGGTCGCAGTCGAGAAGTCGTACTGGCACGACATCGTAGGGTAGCCATCCTGCTGGACCGTCAACACAAACGCGCTGCCGAGCCTGATTGTCGCAGCACGGCGTGCCGTTGAGGTATTCTCCGATGCAGTGAATACGATCTCGCCAGTGCCGCCGTTTGGATAGCGTTGACCCGTTGCGGGCGTAACGCTGCTGAGCCAGGAAGCAGTATAAGTCGCCCCGGGCAAGTAACAGTTTTGTGGGGTAACGCCGACAGAGTAGACTTGGCTCTCGTCCTCAACAGGGCCGAACCATGGCACGATTGCGGTCTGGGAAGACGGACTCAACACGCACGAGCTCGCCGCCGGTTGGGCATCCATGGAAAGCTCGAGGATCGCTCCGCTTCGGTTGGCGCTGCCGTCGGGTTGGGCTGTGCCGTAGAGGTGTCCCTCGGCATCCAGGACCAGATCTCCATCTCCGTGTGTCCAGGAGCCACCCGGCCGATCCGTGATGCCGCGCAGCGCGATCAGATAATCGACGGCGCCGACTTCTAGGATTCGCCGTCCGGATGTTCCGCCGGCAGGTGCGGATTCACCGGCGGCGTAGCCGATGCGGTAGAGGCTGCCCTGGGAGTCTCGCGCGACATTTCCGTAGAGGAGATCTCCGGCGCTCGCGGCCGGCGCGAAGCTGTGCAAGATCGCCACGGCGCCCGTACTGGGGTCCACACGGAATACGATTCCAGCGCCAGCGGCGCCGCCACCCCGGGTGGCGCCATAAAGCTGGCTGTTTTCCAAGAGCAGGCGTCCTTCCGGCGCAGCCCCGTCGGACAGACCACTAAAGCTACAGAGGGTGGTCAGCGTGCCGGCCGCATCGAGCTTGAACACGGTCCCGTAGTTGTAAACCCCACCGCCGCTGGTGGCGCCATAGAGATTACCGGCCGCGTCGCGGACCAGGCTACCTTTTGGGAGTTCCCCATCCGGCCCCGTGAAGCTGTGCAACAGGGTTGATTCGCCGCTTGAGTCGATGCGGAAGATCGTTCCAGCGTTGTAAATGCCACCCACGCGGGTTGTGCCGTAGAAGTTGCCCACTGAATCCGCGACCAAACCGCCGGCTGGATTGGCTCCGTCCGCGGCGCCGCCGGTGAAGGTGTGCAGCACCGTGTTCTGGCCGGTCTTGGGGTCCATCCGAAAGAGTGTCCCGTTGTCGAGGTATCCCCCGTTCGAGGTTGTGCCGTACAACCCGGCGCTGTGCAGAACGAGACTTCCGTTCGGATTGGAACCGTCGGCTCCGCCCGTAAAGGTGTGCAGCACCTTGTAAGTCTGCGCTTGTGCCGCGGGTGTCCCGATCGCAGCGGTCATGAAAACCGCCCCTAGTATTGCCAGCGCGCCGCTTGTTTCCAACCGCTGGATCGCGGATACGCAGCGTTGGTGTTGCCGTGTCTTGGTCATGAGCTTCCCCTCTTCAGTTGTTGCCGCCAGCCCTGATCGTGCTGTTCACTTTAGAGGCGCAAAGCGGCGGAGAAACCCGCCACGGGAGTGAAGAAAAGGTAAAATATAAGCAAAGTCATGCTGAATGAAAGCGCGGCGCCTGGCGACATCACCCAATGTCTCCAGGACTGGCGCGGCGGCGACGAGGAGGCCCTCTCTCGTCTGACCGCCGCCGTGTACCGGGAATTGCGCCGTCTGGCGTCGTTCCTTTTCGCCGCCGAAAGCGGCGATCGAACTCTGCAGCCAACCGCCCTGGTGCATGAGCTCTATCTGCAGCTTCCCGGCGTGCAGCACCTGGATTGGCAGAGCCGCGCCCAGTTCCTGAGCGTCGCCGCCAGGATGATGCGCAACATCCTGGTGGATCACGCGCGCAGGCGGCATGCCGCCAAGCGGGGCGGTGGCGCTGCGCCGGTGATCGTCGATCCGCCGGCCGAAGATCCGGCGCTGAAGTCCGATGTGCTGGTGATCAACGACGCCCTGGATCGCATGAGCGAACACTATCCCCGGCAGTCGCGGGTGGTGGAGTTGCGTTTCTTCGGCGGCTTGACCACCGAGGAGACCAGCGAGGTGCTGAGCGCCACCGGCGTAGAATGTTCGCTGCGCACTGTGGAACGCGATTGGACCTTCGCGCGGGCCTGGCTGCAAAACGATTTGCAAAATGCCATCGGACCAAGCTGACACATTCTGGGAGCGGGTGGAGCAACTCTTCCAGGAGGCCTCGGACCTGGATGCCGCAGCGCGCCCGGCGTTTCTGGCCGCTGCCTGCCGCGGCGACGAGCGGCTGCGCCATGCCGTCGGCGACCTGCTCCGCGCGTCTACCGAAGCCGCGGCCAACCCGCTCTGGCAGGAGCCGGCCATGCACAACGAAGCGCGGTTCCTGGCGGCCAGCGACGACGCCACCACGCTTGACCGCTACCGGCTCCTGGAACGCATCGGCGCGGGTGGCATGGGCGTCGTGTACAAAGCCGTGCGGGCCGACGACGAGTTTTCGAAGTTGGTTGCGGTCAAGATCGTCCGGGATAGCGACCCCGACATGGTGGGACGCCTGCGCCAGGAGCGGCAGATCCTGGCTGGCCTGGAACATCCCAACATCGCGCGGCTGCTGGACGGCGGAACCACGGCGGATGGCCGGCCCTTCCTGGTGATGGAATTCGTCGAGGGCCTCCCCATCGACCGTTACGTAACGGAACGCCAGCCGCCCTTGACCGACCTCCTCGAACTGTTCCGCAAAATCTGTTCGGCGGTCTCCTATGCTCACCGCAACCTGATCGTGCATCGGGACCTGAAGCCGGCCAACATTCTGGTCACGGCCGAGGGGCAGCCCATGCTGCTCGATTTCGGCATCGCCAAACTGCTGGACGGATCGGCGCAGCGAACCAGGACCGGAGCGGCCGCCATGACGCCGGAGTACGCCAGCCCGGAACAGGTGCTGGGCGCTCCCATTACCACGGCCAGCGACATTTACACGCTGGGCGTGCTGTTGTATGAACTCCTGAGCGGCGCGCGCCCCTACCGCAACACCTCCAGTCCGCTAGAACTGGCCCAGGCGATCGGCACGGAGCATCCGCAGCCGCTCAGCACCCACGCGGGACGCCGCTTCGACAGCGATCTCGAGAATATCGTGCAGATGGCGCTGCGCAAGGAGCCGGAACGCCGCTACGCCTCGGCCGGCCAGTTTTCCGAAGACCTGCGCCTGTATGTTGCGGGATATCCGGTGATGGCCAGGCCCGCCACGCGCGGATACCGGATGGCCAAGTTCGTCGGCCGGAACAAGGCGCCGGTTGTGGCGCTAGTGTTAGTGTTGCTGGCGCTCGTCGGCGGGATGGCCGCCACGGCTTGGCAGGCGCGCATCGCCAACCAGCGGTTCAACGATGTGCGCCAGTTGGCCCACGCGGTCGTGTTTGTATACCACGACGCCATCGAGCCATTGCCCGGCTCCACGCCCGTGCGGCAGATGCTGGTGAAAGACGCGCTGGTTTACCTGGATAAGCTTTCGCGCGATTCCGGCGATGCTTCGCTGCAGCGCGAGTTAGTGGAAACCTATGTCAAGATCGGCAACGTACAGGGGAATTCGTACTACTCCAATTTGGGCGACATGGCGGGCGCTTTGGCCAGCGCCCGGAAGGCCGTCAAGGCGGGCGAACCGCTGGTGGCGCGCGACGCCAGCGGCCTGAACCAGCGCGCGCTGGCATCGGCGTACGCCGCCGAGGCCGACATTCTGTACAGCATGAACGACCTGGCAGGCGCGGACGGACGCTACCGCAAGGCCGTTTCCCTGGCCGAAGCCGCCGTGCGGAAGTTGCCGCCGGATCTCGACACCCGGCGGCAACTAGCCGGCACGCTGCGGAATTGGGGCGACTTGGCGGGCGCTGAGGGGGAATCCAATATGGGCAAGCCGGAGGAGGCGTTGGCCCGCTACCGGCGATCGTTCGATATCGCCAACGGATTGGTGAAGGAGTATCCCCGGTCGCTCGCGGCGAAGAAAGAACTCTACGGCAGTCAGATGGCGTTGGCGGACGCCGAGACGACCGCCGGCCATCACGCCGCCGCGGAGGAACAAACCCGCGGGGCATTGGCGATGATTCAAGAAATCTCCGCCGCCGACCCCGGTAACGCCAGCGACAGGGTGGAGGTCGCCAACATGTCCACGCGCCTGGCGCAGGTCCTGATGGACAATGCCAAGCCGACCGAAGCGGTGCCGCTGGTCCTGGCCGCCGAGTCGATCATGGAAGCGCAAGTGAAATCCGACCCGGCCAACCGGATGTTCCGCCGCAGCCTGGCGGTTACGGAACTGCACGTGGTCAACGCCTTGCGCAAGTCGGGCGACCCGGCGGGCGCGCTGGCTCACGCGCAAAAGGCGCTGGCGCTGAGCCAGCAGTTAAGCGCCGCGGACGCGCAAAACGTCGAGATTCTCTCCGACGTGGCTAACTGCCATCTGAAACTGGCACAGGTGCTGATGGATACGCGCGACTTTCCGGCGGCCTTAGGCCATGCCATGAAATCCATGACCATTCTCGACGGCCTGCTGGCGCGCTCGAAGGACTCGAACCTCGCGCGCATGCGCATCCGGGCGGCTCTGGCGGCGGGAGGCATCGAATTGAGCATGGATCGGGCGGCCGCCGCGCTGGTCCACTATGGGCAGGCGGGCAAAGCCGCCGGGGAAATCATGGCGGGCGGCGCCGGGCAGATCAGCGCCAGAACCGACCTGGCGCGCAGCCAGACGGGCGCGGCGGATGCGGACGAGCGGCTGCACCGTTGGCGTGAAGCGCTGGATGGTTACCGGAGCGCGGGCCGGACCTGGTCCGCTTTGCGCGACTTGAAAGCCCTCGCGCCGGAGGATGCCAATCAGCCGGAGCACGTCGCCGCGGCGCTGGCGCGTTGCCAGCGACAGGTGAGGTAGCCGGCATTGCTGTGGGCAGGTTGGTAACGTTGGTAACCTGCAGGCCGATTGTGAATCGGCCGTTCGCGGGCGAAGCTCACGTTGGCGAATGAATCAGTTCAAGGCTGATTGGTCAGCGCGAAGCCTGGGCTGGTTGTGAGCGCCCCTGTTTTCGCCGTGACCGTATAGCTGCCAGCCGTTCCGTTGGCTGTGAAGACGGCCGCGGTGGCTACACCCAGCGCGCTGGTCACAGCCGTATTCACGCCGCCCGCAAAGGTTCCGCTGGCGCCGCTGGTAGGCGCGTTAAAGGTGACTGTCACGCCGGCCACAGGGTTGCCAAATGAGTCTTTTACCGTCGCTGCAAGCCGGTGGGCGAAGGCCGTGTTGATCGTCGCGGTTTGCGGCGTTCCCCCCGTTGCCGCGATGGAAGCGGCCGCTCCCGCCTGATTGGTCAGGGCAAAGCCGGGGCTGGTGGTGACCGTTCCGGCCGTGGCTGTTACCGTGTACGTGCCCGCTGTGGTGTTGGCCGTGAACAGCGCCGCGGTGGCCACGCCAAGGGCGCTGGTCGTAGCCGTATTCACGCCGCCGGCGAATGTTCCACTGGCGCCGCTGGCCGGCGCATTGAAAGTCACCGTCGCGCCTGACACCGGGTTGCTGAATGCATCCACCACCGTGGCTGCCAGATCTGTAGCGAACGCGGTATTGACGGTCGCCGTTTGCGGCGTGCCGGCGGTGGCCGTGATTGCGGCCGGCGCTCCCGCCTGATTGGTGAGCGTAAATCCCGGGCTGGTGGTGTGCGCGCCGACCGCCGCATTGACCGTATAAGCGCCCGCTACGGTGTTCGCCGTGAAGACCGGGGCGGTTGCCACGCCTTGAGCGTTGGTGGTAGCCGTATTCACGCCGCCAGCGAAGGTCCCGCCGGCGCCGCTCGCAGGAGCGGTGAAAGTCACTGTCGCGCCTCCCACGGGGTTGCCGTAAGCGTCCTTCACCGTCGCCGCCAACTGGGTGGCAAAAGCCGTGTTGACGGTTGCGGTTTGCGGCGTCCCGGCCGTCGCCGCGATGGAAGCCGGCGCTCCCGCTTTATTGGTTAGCGCAAACCCCGGACTGGTGGTGAGAGCCGCCCCCGTGGCTGTCACCGTGTACCTGCCTGCCGTATCATTGGCCGTAAACACGGGCGAAGTCGCTAACCCCGCGCTGTTGGTGATCGCGGTGTTTCCGGAACAGGCGAAGGTTCCGCTGGCGCCGCTCGTCGGGGCGTTGAAGGTCACCAGCACACCGGACACAGGGTCGCCCGAAGAGTCCTTCACCGTTGCGGCCAGAGCACTGGCGAAGGCTTTGGCAACCGTAGCGCTCTGCGGCGTGCCGCTGGTTGCCGCGATGGTTGCCGGCACGTGCGGATCGCTGATCGTGAGAATGACGGGGACAGTCTGCGACATCGCCTGTGAGAAATATTGGACGAAAGTCATTTGGCCCGTGTAGATCCCCGCTGGCAACGTGGTGGCGGTTACGGTAGCGGTAATGTTATCGGGCGTGTTGCAGCACTCGATGCCCGACGGGGAAATCTTCAGCCAGGCGCCACCGGTCCCGGTGGCCGACGAGGCACTGAAGGTAAAGTTGGTGCCGGTGCTGGTTACCGCCTGTATCTGCGCCGCTGGATTCGGGCCGCCGAGCGTCATGCTGAAGTTCAACGGACCCGCCTGGCTGAAGACATTCGGCCCCACTAAGACACTCACGGGGATACTCACATTGCCGTTCGCTGCCTCGAAGACCAGTTCGCCGGTGAAAGTCCCTGCCACGAGCCCCTTGCCCGGCAGGGAGGCAGTGGTTACTCCTATGGTCACCGTCGATGGCGCTTTTCCACTGGTCGCAGACGTCGTCAGCCAGGCGCCGCCATCGGATGTCATCTTGGCGAGGCTCCAGCTCAACGTCCCATTTCCCGCGTTTCGGATCTGCACCGTCTCGGACGCCGGGTTGCTGCTGCTTGGCGCAAAGGAAAAACTCATCTGTCCCTGGACGTCGTCGAAGAACGCTCCGCACGGGACGACGGTCAGAGTTACCGGCACGGTCATGAGTATGTCTTGCTGGAAGTACTGTGCGAAAGTGACTTCGCCGGTATAAGTCCCGGCGGGCAGGGTGGAAGCATTGACGCTGACCGAAATGTTCTCCGGTGTGTTGCAGCACTCGAGGCCCAGGTTGGAGATAGTCAACCAGTTGCCGCCGTTCCCGGTGTACACCGCCGAACTAAAGGTGAAGTTCGTGCCGCCGCTCACCACCGGCAGGATCTGCGGCAGCGGATTCGCGCCGCCTTCGGCCATGATGAAGCTGATGCCATTCAGTTGGTTGTAGACGTTGGGTCCCACCGTGACACTAATGGGAACGGTGACCACGTCGCCTGAGCTAGTAAATACCAATTGGCCGTTGTAGGTCGCGGCGGTCAGTCCACTGCCCGGCAGGTGCGCGGTAACCACGGAAACAGTCACGGTCGCTGGTGCTTTCCCGCTGGCGGGAGAGACAGTCAACCAGGCGCCGCCATCCGCGGTGCTTCCCTTCACGGTCCAATTCAACGTGCCGGATCCGGCGTTGCGAACCTGCACCGTCTGGGGAGGAGCCGTGGCGCCCGGTTTGAGGAAGAAGCTCAGTTGTCCGAGCATGTTATCGAAGAAGGCGGAAGTTGTCGCTTCGACGGTTAGAGTCACCGGCACGGTTATCGCCAGGCTTTGCTGGAAATACTGGGTGAAGGTGATTTCGCCAGTATACGTTCCTGCCGTCAGGGTGGAGGCGTTGACGCTGACCGTGATTCCCTCCGGCGTGTTGCAACACTCGGCGCCCAGGTTGGAGATGGTCAACCAGGAGCCGCCCGATACGGTGTGCACCGCCGTACTAAAAGTGAAGTTGGTGCCCGTGCTGGCAATGGCCAGGATCTGTGGCAGCGGGTTCGCGCCGCCCTGGGGCATGGTGAAGTTGATGGCATTCACCTGCGCGAAAACATTGGCGCCCACGGTGACGCTGACAGGAATGGTCACTTCGTCGCCCGTGGTCTGTAACACGATTTGCCCGTTGAAGGTCCCGGTGCTGGAGGGAAGGAAGCTGGGATTGATCGAGACGCTGACCGTTGAAGGCGCGGTGCCGCTGAGGGCGGACGCGGTCAACCAGCTTCCGCCGTCCGCCGTACTGGTCGCGAGCGTCCAGTGCAAAGTGCCCGTTCCCGCATTTCTGATCTGGATGGCCTGGGGCGCCGGGGCGCCGGCCCCCGTAGCAAGAGAAAAGCTGATTTGACCGGGCAGGCTGTCGAAAAAGGCGGCGGAGCCGGATGCTTCGACGGTTAAAGTGACCGGTACCGTCAGCGCCATAGTTTGCTGGAAGTATTGTTCAAAGGTGATTTCGCCGGCATAAGTTCCCGCCGGCAGCGCCGAGGCGTTGACGCTGACCGTGATGTTCTCCGGAGTATTGCAGCACTCGCCGCCCAGGTTCGAGATGGTTAGCCAACTGCCGCCGCTCGCGGTGTACACTGCCGAACTAAAGGTGAAGGCGGTGCCGGTGCTGGCGACGGCCAGTACCTGCGGAAGGGCTTCTCCGCCCTCGGGTATGGTGAAAGCGATCGGATTAACCTGCCCGAAAACGTTGGGGCCGACTACGACACTGACTGGAATCGTGACCACATCACTTCCGGTTTCGAGCACCACCTGGCCCTCGAAGGTTCCCAGAGTGGCGCCTGCGCCCGGGAGAGCCGATGTCAGGATGCTCACCGTCAAACTGGAGGGCGCGATCCCGCCGGCAGCGGACAGCGTCAGCCAATTGCCGCCATCCGCCGTGCTGCCCGACGCGGTCCAGTTCAGCGTACCTGTTCCGCCGTTCCGGATCGGTATGGCCTGCGCCGCCGGCGTCTCGGCCGTCGTGCGGAAGAAACTCAGGTCACCGGGCAAAGTGTCGAAGAATGTAGTGCCCGAAGCCGCGACGGTTAGAGTAACCGGTACGGTCATGGTTAGGTCATCCTGAGAATACTCTTGGAAGACAATTTCCCCAATATAGGTTCCCGCGGCCAGCGTGGAGGCGTTGACGCTGACCGTGAGGGCAAACGGCGTGTTACAGCACTCGCCACCCGCGTTCGAGATGCTTAGCCAGTTGCCGCCAGTTCCGGTGTAAACCGCTGTGCTGAACGTGAAGTTCGTTCCCGGGCTTGAGATGCCCAACACCTGAGGCAGCGCGCCTCCGCCCTGGGGCATGGTGAAATTGATCGGATTCACTTGGGTGAAGAAGGGCGAGGTGGTGCTCCCTACAGTCACACTCACCGGGACGGTTACGCTGCTGCCGGTAGTCTGAAACAAAAGCTGGCCGGTATAAGTGCCTTTAACCGCTCCTGCTCCGGGCAAGGACGCGGGCGCAATCCCGACCGTGACCATCGACGGCGCGGTGCCAGACGTCACGGGGACGTCAAGCCATGAGCCGCCGTCCGCGGTGCTGCCCGTCACGGTCCAGTGCAGCGTTCCGGTTCCCCCGTTTTCAATCTGAATGCTCTGGAATGGCGGAGCGCCGCCGGGCAACATCGAAAAGCTTGCCTGGCCGGCCCCATCGCCGAAGTATGTCCCGCCCGCCGCGGCCACATACAGAGTCACCGGTACCGTGATACTTGGCGTCCCGCTGAAATACTCGGCGAATACGATCTGCCCGGTATAGGTTCCGGCCGTCAAGCCGGTGGCGTTGGCGGAAACCACAATGCCCTCGGGTGTGAAACAGCATCCGACGCCTGTAGGATTGGCCGTCAGCCAATTGCCGCCGCTGGAGGTGGATGGCGTGACGCTGAATCCCATCTGGGTCCCGGTACTGGCGATGGCAACCACCTGGGGCAGCGGATTCGCGCCGCCGGCGACCGTTGTGAAAGATAGCGCAGGCACCGTCTGGAAGGTTTGCGCATTTGCAACCGAGGTAGCCGTAGCTAACAGCAAAGTGGCGGGCAGCGCCGCCCAGGCTTTCCCCAAAAACCGTGTAGACAGCATTGTCCCTCCCAGGACGCCCATTACTTGCCCACCCGCCCCTTGCGGTGATAGCATTCCAACAGGCCGCTCTCAACCACTCGTCGAACGCCGCTGGGCAGTGGACCTACCGTACTAAGCATTGCGCAAACGCGCCGGAAAAACCGTCATGCGCATTCGAAATACCGGAACGGCAAGCGGATTCAATGCCGGCGAACTCGGCGCCACACCCGAGGAAAGGCGTGCGCTGGATCACCTGTTCAGCCTGACTTACGAGGAACTGCGCCGCCTGGCCTCCACCGTGAAACGCCGCGACCCGAACGCCACACTGAGCCCCACCACGCTGGTTCACGAAGCTTGGTTGAAGCTGGCGAATTCCCCGCACCTGGCCGGCACCTCCCGTCTGCACTTCAAACGCATCGCCGCGCGCGCCATGCGGCAACTGCTGGTGGAGGCGGCCCGCCGCCGGCACTCCCACAAGCGCGGGGGCGATGGAGTCTTGATGGTGGTCTTTGACGATTCGCTGGACGAGGCCGCGTCGTGCGGAAACGACCTGCTAGCCCTGGACACCGCTTTGGACGATCTGGCGCGCATGAGCCCCCGCCAGGCGTTGCTCGTGGAAAGCCGCTTCTTTGGGGGCCTGGACGTCAGTGAAACCGCGGCGCTGCTGGATGTGTCGGAGGCCACCGTCCTCCGCGACTGGCGCGCGGCCAAGGCGTGGCTGGCAAATGAGCTGCGCCGCGCAGGCTGACTCGCTCGGTTCCTTAGGGAAATCAAAATGGACAGCGCGCGCTGGCATCGCATTCAAACGTTGTTTCACGAAGCGGCGGACCTTCCCGAGCGCCAACGTCAGATCTTTTTGAAGGACGCTTGCCCGGACGACGATGGGCTGATGGCGGACGTGCTCGCCATGCTGGAGGAGGACTCCCGCGGCGCATCGCTGCTGGACCGCGACGTGGCAAACCTCGCACACCGCATCGTCGGCGACGGCACTTCTCCTTCGTTCACCTCCAAAGATTTCGGTCCGTACCGCGTCGTGAGAGTGCTCGGCGAGGGCGGGATGGGCGTGGTGTATCTGGCCGAGCGCGACGATCTCGGCAGCCTGGTGGCCATCAAGATCCTGCGCGATGCCTGGCTATCGCCGGCACGCCGCGAGCGATTTCTCAGCGAGCAACGCACGCTTGCCCAAATGAATCATCCATCCATCGCGCGGCTTTACGACGCCGACACGCTGGCCGACGGAACCCCGTGGTTCGCCATGGAGTATGTCGATGGGCTGCCGCTCACCGAATATTGCCTTCGGCGCCAGTCGTCAATCCGGGAGCGCCTGCAATCGTTTCGTTCCGTATGCGATGCCGTACAGCACGCGCACCAGCATGCCATCATCCACCGGGACCTGAAGCCGTCCAACATCCTGGTGAAGCCAGACGGCACCCTCAGGCTGCTCGATTTTGGCATTGCCAAACAACTCGACTGCCTGGACCATCCGGTGGATCAAACCCTCACGGGCTTGCGGCTGATGACACCGGCGTACGCGGCGCCCGAGCAGGTTCGCGGCGGTCCCGTAGGGGTCTATACGGACGTTTACTCGCTGGGGGTAATCCTCTATGAACTGCTGGCCGGCCGGCTTCCCTTCGACTTCGCAAACCTGGCGCCCTCCGAAGCCGGCGCGATGATCGCCGAGCGCCAACCGGATAAGCCGTCGGCGGCGGCGAAAGGGGCGGCCAGCAAAACTGCCTGGGCCGACTTGGACGTGCTGTGCCTCACCGCTATGCACAAGGACCCGCAGCGCAGATACCCGTCGGTTGAGGCGCTGATCCGCGATATAGACCACTACCTGAACGGCGAGCCCCTGGAGGCGCGGCCGGACAGCGCGCGCTACCGGTTGCGCAAGTTCGTCAGCCGCAACCGGCGCTTTCTTGCGGTGGCGGCGTTGGCGCTGACAGTGGTCGCCAGCCTGGTAGTCTTCTTTACGGTGAGGCTGGCGGCGGCGCGCAATCGGGCCCTCGCCGAGGCCGCCCGCACACAACGCATCCAGAGTTTCATGCTCAACCTGTTCGGCGATCAGGCGGCCGGCCCCGCCGATAGCCTGCGCGTGGTGACGCTGCTGGACCGCGGCGTCGAGGAGGCGCGCATCCTCGACCGGGAGCCCGCCGTGCAAGCCGAACTATACTTCACGCTGGGAGGTCTCTACCAGAAGTTGGGCAAGCTGGACAGGGCCGACGCGCTGCTCGGTACCGCCCTGGAGCGGCGCAGGGCGATCTATGGCCGCGACCACCCCGAAGTGGCGGAGAGCCTGGTGGCGCTGGGTTTGCTGCGAATCAGCCAGGCGCGCCTCGAGGAAGCCGAGCGGCTGGTCCGCGAAGGGTTCGAAATGAGCCGCCGGTCGGCGCCGGCCAACGGCCCGGCCGTGGCGCGGGCCACCTCCGCCTTGGGTAAGGTGCTGGAGCACCGCGGCCGATACCCTCAGGCCGTCACCATACTAGAGCAAGCCATTCGATTGCAGTCCGCGCCGGGCGCCGCGGCTCCCGATCTCGCGGACAGCCTGAGTGAGTTGGCGAACGCGCAGTTCTACCTCGGCCACTATGCCATTTCCGATGCCTTGAACCGCCGCCTGCTGGCGACGCACCGCCAGATGTACGGAGAACGCCACCCGATGGTGGCCGACGATTTGATCAACCTCAGCGCCATTCAGTACAACCAGGGGCATTACCCGGAAGCGGAGGGATTCGCCCGCCAGGCGCTCGATATCAACATGTCCTGGTATGGCAAGGATCATCCCGAGGTCGCCTCCAGCCTGACGTCGCTGGGGCAGGCGCTGGGCCGCCAGAACCGCTATGACGAGGCGGAAGATGTACTGCAACAATCGCTCGCCATTCAGGAGCGGGTCTACGGGCCGATGCACAACCGGGTTGCGCTGGCGCTCAACGAGCTGGGAAACGTGGAGTTGAAGCGCGGAGAACTGGACGAGGCGGAGGCGCGATTCCGCCGCGCGGTGGATATCTATCGGGCGGTAAATGGCGACCGCCATTACTCAGTCGCCATCGCGTTGAGCAATCTGGGGGGCGTGTACCTGGAGAGAAAGCAGTACGCCCGCGCCGAGGAGCTACTCAGGGAAGTCATCGCGCGCATGACGGAAGCGCTTTCCGCGGATCACTTGAATACGGGCGTCGCGCAGCTCAGGCTGGGACGAGCGCTCTTGCGCGAGCGTCGATACGGCGATGCGGAAACGCACCTGCTGGCCGGCTACGAGATCATCGGCAAGCAGACCGCTCCTTCGATCAGTTGGCTGCAGACGGCCCGCCAGGATCTCGTCACCCTGTATGAAGAATCGGGCCGTCCGGAGAAGGCCGCGCGATTTCGGAGTTGAACCCTGGAGGAAGGCCGATTAATGCAGAACCACGGCGTCCTGGTTTGCGCCCGCGCCAATGCGATACGGAACTTTGGCCGCGCCCAGATCGTTGCCGAACAACCGAATGCCACGGCTGGCGGCGCCCGCGATGTCCAGAAACAACTCCGTGCCCACGGCGGCGTTCGAGTTTCGCACCGTCGCGCCATCCACATTGGTGAATGCGACAGCGGGCGCGCCGTTCCCCACCGCCCGCCCCCGGAAGTCATCCAACTCCACGTCCTGCGCGTCTTCCAGGCGCAGCGCGGTCTGCCACTTCGCCGACGCGGGCTTATCCCAGATCACTTCCACGTCCCTGAGCTTCAAATTGCGCGCCCAGCGGATCTCGATGGCGTCCACGGTCTTCTGCAAGGGCGAGTCCGGATCGTTCGAAACGAATAGCTTGATATTGTCGAGGCTGACGCCGTCGAGCCAGCTATCCGGATGCCCGTGGATCATCGACGTTCCCTGCCCGCGCGCCACCACGTTCCGGATCAGGACATTGCGAATCGAGCCGGCGGGCGGCTCATTGGCGCGCGGCTTGCCATCCAACTCGCTGCGCCGCTTGATGTCGAAGTGAATGGGGTCGCCGTCGCCCCACCAGAACCAATCGTGGCGGTGGCACTCGATGGTCAGGTTCGAGAGCACCACGTCGCTCACATAGCCTTTGTCGAACACCATGAACGCGATGCCGCGGTTGGATCCCGTAATTACGGTGTTATCCACGGTCACGTGCCGGATGCAATTCATGTTCCCGTCGCAGAACTTCAGCGCGCTCGACGCCGAGGAGAGCCGGCAGTTGGTGACCGTGATGTTTTCGCAGGGCAGCGCCGGACCGTAGATATCGGACGACCAGAGCACGATGGCGTCGTCGCCGGTCTCGATGGTGCTGTTGGAGATGCGCACGTCTTTGCATCCATCGGGATCGATGCCGTCGGCCCACACCGCTTCTTTCAGGCTCGAATGGACATAGACGCCGTCGATGATCAGGCGCTCGCAGGCGTAGGGATTGATGGTCCAGCTTCGCGACCGCACGAACGATAGCCCGGCGATGCGGATGTCTTTGCATCGCAGCAGCAGGACCAGGTGTGGGTACATCTGCTCCGTCGGGTAGCCTGCCGGAAAGGAGCGCATCAGTGGCTTGCCCAAGGCCTTGGCCAGCAGCATGTTCTCGCGGATTAGGGCGTCGTCGAAGTCGCCGTTGGGCAGCCACAGGTAAGACGCTTGTCCGTCCACGGTGCCGCGCCCTTCGATGGTGATGTTGTCGACGCCTTCGCCGTAGAGCAGCGCAGCTTTGTCGAAAGCTTTGCTGTCGAGCGAAGCGAACAGGGTCGCGCCGGAATCGATGAGCAGGCGCACGTGGCTGCGCAGATGCAGCGTGCCGGACGTGTATTCGCCGGGAGGCAGATACACGGTGCCGCCGCCCGCGGCGCCGGCCGTTTCAATGGCCTTCTGTATGGCGGGGCGCGCATCGTCGGATTTGCGTCCGGTGGCGCCATAGTCTTTGATGTTGAAGATGGCTTCGGCGGCTGCGGCGGGCGAGACCGCGGCTAACAGAAGAGCCGGGAGGAGGCATGCCAAATGGGTTCGCATGTTCAAGCCCCCAGATCGGGTTCGGGGGGCGCACTCTCGACCGGCGCGGTCTCCTCGATGGGCGCGGGTTCCGGCACTGGCGCAGGGTCTGGCACGGGCGCAGGTTCTGGCACCGGCTCGAGCGCAGCCTCTGGCGCTGGCACGGGCGCGGCGTCGTGTTCGCGTACGGCCGGGGCCGCGTGCATCGGCTGGTCCAGCGGGACCTCGCACTCGCAGCAATCGCTGCACCGCCCGCATTTCGCACATAGGTGGTTAGCGCAGGTATCCTTGGTGCACCACATGCAGATGCGCGTGGATTCCTCTCCACAGATCGAGCAGTTGAACGGCATGCTACTTTTTCTCCGTCTTGGGAGCGGCGTTGGGCTGCCTGGCCAGGATGCCGCGGCAGCGTTGCGCTTCGTGATCCATGACGGCGCATTCCTGTTCGTGCGTGGCCGCCAGG